>Ga0268283_1000005_pt1 | contig 316952 bp, 272 predicted proteins | sample saktaG_13_FD_190140 | JGI IMG/M metagenome (GOLD analysis project Ga0268283, IMG submission 190140) | Saline water microbial communities from Sakinaw Lake, British Columbia, Canada - sak_2013_06_06_36m | ecosystem: Environmental > Aquatic > Non-marine Saline and Alkaline > Saline ...
GTGAAACCTTAACCTGAGGAACCGGATGCGGGAAATCCGCTCGTCCGGGTCTGTGGGGGAGCGGGGAGGCAACGAGCCGCTCTACCCGGAACGCGTGACGAAAAAATAGTGACTGGTGACGCGTGACAAAAAAAATCGTAATTCGTAATTCGTAAATCCCCCGCAATGTCCATTACCGAATTGGCGATCAAACGCCCCTCATTCATCATCGTGATCTTTCTGGCACTCGGCCTGATGGCTGTTTTTGGTTATTTCCAGCTCGGGTATGAACTGCTGCCAAAGATCGATGCCCCCTATGTCACGGTCCAGACCGTTTACCCGGGTGCTTCGCCCGGCGAGGTGGAGAGCAATGTGACCCGGGTGATCGAAGATGCCGTATCGGGGATCGAGAAGGTGAAGAACATCACTTCGGTTTCGTACGAAGGATTGTCCATCGTTTTTCTGGAGTTCTACCGTACAGCCAGGATCAATTTTGCAGTACAGGATGTGCAGCGGAAGGTCAACGAGGTCATTTCCACCCTGCCCAAGGATGCCAAAACGCCCTCGCTGCTCACCTATTCGGCCAGCCAGATGCCGGTTCTCCGGCTCTCGCTTACCTCTGATTTACCGGCGGCCAAATTTTATACCCTGGTGGATGATCAGATTAAACCGAGCCTGTCGCGGGTGCCGGGGGTTGGCAACATCATCATAACGGGCGGGTTGAAGCGGGAGATTAAGATCAACGTTGATGCGCAGAAAGCAAGGGCTTACGGACTGGCCCTCAGCCAGATCGCCAACTCACTCTACACGGCGAACCTCGATTTTCCAACGGGGAAACTGATGGATCCCACGCACCAGTTCGTCGTACGCGTGGCCGGGAAATTTACCTCGCTGGAGGAGATGAGCAACATGGTTATAGGATATTCAGCCAGGGGTGGCGAGATCAGGCTCCGTGATGTGGCCGAAGTCCAGGACGGAACGGTTGAACCCACCCGGATCAGCCGCTTTAACGGGATCAACGCACTGGGGCTTGAAATGCAGAAGCAGAATGATGCCAATATGGTGCAGGTTTGCAGGCTGGTTCATAAGGAATTGTCCCGGCTGGAAGCCGATTACCAGGATATCAAACTCCATTTCGACATTGCCGACGACCAGAGTGTTTACACCATGGATGCGGCCAGCGCTGTAATGGATGACCTGGGGCTGGCCATCCTGCTTGTGGCCCTCGTGATGTTCCTCTTCCTGCATTCGATCCGCACCTCCCTGATCGTAATGGTCTCCATTCCGTGTTCACTTACAGCGGCCTTCGTGGTCATGTGGATCTTCGGAATGAGTCTGAACCTCTTCACCCTGCTGGCCCTGTCGCTGGTTATCGGGATCCTGGTGGACGATTCGATCGTGGTGCTTGAAAACATCTATCACCATCTTGAAAAGGGAGAGGAGCGGCGCATGGCTGCCCTGAAAGGCAGGACCGAGATCGGGTTTGCCGCCATTTCCATCACCTTTGTCGATATCGTGGTGTTTGTTCCGCTGGCGCTCACGACCGGGCTCATCGGTGACATTGTTCGTGGTTTTTCCATCATCATCCTGGTATCCACCCTCACCAGCCTCCTGGTTTCCTTTACGGTGACCCCCATCCTTGCCTCACGGTTTGCCAGGCTTGAAGCATACAATTCCGACTCCCTGCTGAACCGTTTCGGGAAGATCTTTGAACGCGGATTCAGTTATATCACGGTAAAATACAGCCAGCTGCTGGAAGTGAGCCTTCGCCATCCCGGCAAGGTGCTTTTCCTGGTTTCAGCCGGCCTGCTGATCACCCTGCTCATCCCGGTTGCCGGACTTACCGGTTTTGAATTCATGAAACAGACCGACCGCAGCCAGTTTTCCGTTGCACTGGAATATGCTCCCGGCACCACGCTTGAGAACAACAACCGGCAGACCCAGGAGATCGAAAGACGGATCGCCACCCTGCCCGAGGTGACGAGCATCCTGACCAATGTGGGGAAGGGAGGCGACGGTGTTTCGAGCGACAACCAGGCTGAAATCGTGGTCTCGCTCTGCCCCAAGGAGCGAAGGGCGCTTTCAACTGCACAACTCGGGCTGAAGGTAAAACAGCTCACCGCCAATATTCCCGGGGTGAAGGTATTCATCAACCAGATCGATTTTACGGGAGGGACAAGCGGCGCACCGGTGAGTGTGGAGATCACGGGGGTGAATTATGACAGCATCATGAAAACCGCGGATATCGTTGCCCGGAAGCTGATCCTAACACCCGGCGTGACCTATCTTAAATTTTCAGCCACGAGGGGAAATCCTGAAACACGGGTGGAGATCGACCGGCAGAAAATGGCAGCGCTCGGCCTCACCGTAACGGACATAGGCTCCACCCTGCAAATCGCCCTCACCGGGAACAATGATTCGAAATACCGGGAGGGATCAAACCAATACGATATCCGGGTTTCGCTTGACAAGTTCGACCGGACCAACCCCGATAACATTGCCCACCTTTCGTTTGTCAATCCCAAGAAGGAAATTATCGAATTGCAGCAGTTTGCCACCATCTACCAGTCGTCGGGACCGACCAAGCTGGAGCGGAAGAACCGGAATGCCATGACCACGGTAAGCGCCTATACCGATGGTTCGCCCGCCGGATCCATTATCCAGTCATTCACGGCCATTATGGGAGATTCAAAAGCCCAGGGAACCCGGATCAACTTCGGCGGAGACCAGGATGAGATGCTGACCTCCTTTCTCAGCCTGTTCGTAGCGCTGATCGCGGGCATTCTCTTTGTCTATTTTATCATGGTGATCCTGTATGATTCGTTCGCCTATCCCTTTGTCGTTTTATTTTCGATCCCGGTAGCGCTGATCGGCGCCATCCTGGCGCTGGCCCTCACCGGGAACACCATCAACGTATTCTCCATCCTCGGGCTGATCATGATGGTGGGACTGGTTTCGAAGAATGCCATCCTCATCGTTGACCGGGCCAATGAACGGCGTGCTGCCGGAGAGACAATCCACGCCGCGCTGATCGATGCCGGGAAGATGCGGATCCGCCCCATTTTCATGACCACCTTTGCCATGATCTTCGGCATGCTGCCCATCGCCACCGCTTCGGGTGCAGGTGCTGAATGGAAAAACGGGCTGGCCTGGGTGCTGATCGGCGGACTGACCAGCTCGATGTTCCTCACGCTCATCCTGGTCCCGGTGGTATACGAAAAGATGGCCGGCTTTCTTGACCGCCGGAAGAGGAGCGTTACAGACAAAGCCGGTCCCGGGCCGGCAGGAGGGACCTCCACAACGCTGAAGATATTCCTTTTGGGTCTCTTTATTTTAACCGGAATCTCCGGATCCCGGGCGCAGCAGGCCCTGTCATTCAAAACCAGCCGGGTGAAAGTGGCTGTGGTGTACGACGGGCCTGCGAAGGTCAACCCCGAATTTCAGAGCCAGGTTATCATGGAGGTCCGCGGCCTGATGGCCGGGCAGGTAAATGTTGATTTTGTTGACCTGTCGCTCACCACCGGGAACTGGAGTGAGGCGTCGGTCATCTCGGTCGACGACCGCCTCCTGGCCGATAAAACCGTGGATATCATCATCTCGATGGGAGTCCTGGCTTCGCAGGACCTGGCTGAGCGGAAGGTGCTGTCAAAGCCGGTGATCGCCGCCATGGTCATCAACCATGACATGCAAAAGCTCCCCTGGCTGAACGGAACCAGCGGGGTTCCAAATCTCGCTTACATCCAGTTAAAATCGTCGCTCGACAACGAATTCACTGAACTGAAAAAGATCGTCCCGTTCAAAAAACTCTCCATGGTCATCAGCCGGGATTATTATGATGTGATCAATCCTGAAAACCGTTCGAAATCCAATTTTGACACCATTGCGGGGATTGAAGTAAACCTGATCCTTGCAGATACCTCGGCCGATGCAATTTTAAAATCGATTCCCGCCGATGCAGATGCCGTTTACCTGGATGCCCTTTTCCGCATGCCCTTTCCAGAATTGATGCGCCTGATTGAGTCGCTCAATGCCCGGAAACTACCGGGTTTCGGGTACGACGAAACCCTTGTTGAAGATGGCGTGCTGGCTTCAGTTTATCCCCGGTTCATCGGGAGGCTGTCGAAGCGGATCGCACTGAATGTCCAGCAGATCCTCCTGGGTCAGAATGCCTCGACCCTGCCGGTTGAATTGCTGACCGGGAAGGGATTCTTCCTGAACCTGGGAACATTTGGAAAACTGGGACTTAAACTCATCTCCTGGGACCTCTTCACCGAAGCTACCATTGTGGATCTGAAGAAACAGGACTCAACGGTAAAATTCATCTCCCTTCCCGACCTGATGTCGGTGGCGCTAGACAGCAACCGCGACCTGGTAGCCAGGAAATTTGACGTGCTGGCCGGGTCGAAGGACATCAACATTGCACGGTCGGCCCTGCTGCCCTACCTGAGTGTGAATGCGACAGGCACCCTCAACGACAAGCTGAATTACCAGCCCCCGCAATCGGTCTCCGCCAATGCAAGCGGTTCACAAACGCTCTATTCCGAGCCCTCGTGGGCTGACGTAAAAATAGCCCGGTCGAGGCAGGTTGCCCGTGAAGAAGGGCTGAACACCCAGAAACTCGACATCGGGAACCGGGTGGCCCAGTCCTATCTGAATATTCTTGAGAACCGCAGCAACTTTTATCTCCTGATCAACAACCTGATGATCACCCGGTCGAACCTGGAGGTAGCGAAGATGAAAAAGGAGACCGGTGCGGCGGGCGAGGATGAGATACTCCGGTGGCAGATCGAGGTGGCCCGGTCGAAGAAGGAGGTCATCTCCTCCTATGCGCTGATTGCGCAGGTTTCGTACCAGCTTATCCAGCTGGTTCATGTTAAGGCGCTGACCTCCTACGACCTGGCAGAGTTCAGGCTGGAAAAGTCGGGACTGCTCATCGCCGATTCGACCCTCTTTACCCTCCTCGATGACCCGATCAGGCTGGTTAAACTGGGTAATTTCCTGGTGAAGGAGGGGATCGATCATTCCCCGGTGCTGCGGCAATATGCATCCCTCATCGAAGCACAGCAGCGGACCTACCGGTCAAACAGCATCTCGCGTTACATTCCCACGGCCACCGCCTACGGAAATTACGCCAACAGGCTGTACCAACCTCCCTATGAGCTACCGGGAGGAATCACCGCTACCTACCCCGATTATTCATGGTCGGTCGGAGCCAAACTGGAGATCCCGTTGTTCACCGGTTTGAAAAACAATGCCATCGCCCAGAAAGCAAGGTTGGCACTGGCACAGCTGAACAGCGAGCAGCAATCAGAACTGGATAAACTGGAGTCATCGGTCCGCTCGAACCTATCGGCGCTGATGTCGGCCTATTACGATTACAGGCAGATGAAACTTGCGGAGACTGCTGCCACAAAAAATTTCGAAATCGTGAACAACCAGTACCTGCTCGGGAAAAAGAGCATCCTGGATGTCCTGGATGCGCAGCAGCAAAACCTCACCACCGGCATGTCGGTGAACACCGCCTTCAGCAACTTCATCAAGAGTTACTTTAACCTTCAGCAATCGCTGGGCAGGCTCGACTACCTGATGAGCGCCGGCGAAAAGGCCGATTTCTGGACCCGGCTGAATGCGTTTATGAAAAACCAATAAGATGAAACAATTGTTTACCGCGATCCACCGAGCCAGGCTTTGAAATCGTTCACCCGTTCGAGGCTCCCGATGGAATTATCGGCGTGGAGATGGGGAGAAATGACCTTGATCCGGCTGTTGAAGTAGATCCCTGATTTCTGGATGGCATTGAAGCTGAGGATCACCTTCCGGTTGATCCTGAAATATTCAGCGGGATCAAGCAGTGATTCGAGCTGGTCAAATACAAAATCGAAGGGATACCGGTTATTGGTTCTGGTTACCAGGATTGAAATCAGGAGAATTAAAATTCCAAATGTGTTTTTCATGACCTTTATTTTTTTCCGGCAAAATACAGGCGGAATAAAAAGTCACATAGAGGAAAACCGGTGAATTGCTGATTTTACAGGTTGAACTGCATAAGGGTAAAATAAACAGGAACTGGCCCGGGTTCAATAATAAAAAGAAGACATGATTACGGCAACCTTGTGAAGTACTTATGAACCAACTCCAATATTGAGTCTGCGTCAATTGGTTTGGAAAAATAATCATTGCATCCCGCCTTGATGGCCTTTTCCCGGTCACCGGTCAGCCCGTAAGCCGTCTGGGCAATGATGATGATTTCCTTGTTGAACTCCCTGATTTTTTGTGTTGCTTCATATCCATTCATTTCAGGCAGCCTGATGTCCATAAATATAAGATCGATGTCCGGATTGTTCCGACACACATCGACAGCATCAACCCCTGTTTTTGCATGTAATACAACGGGGTTTAAGTTTTTCATGATAATGGAAAGGAGGATGAAGGAAGTTTCATCATCCTCAGCGATGAGAATTTTCAGGTTTGTGGTCAGATTTTTATCTTCAGTTGTCATATTCATGCTTTAATTTCTTCCTTCTTTCCATATTCAACATGAGATGGAATCGTAAAATAAAACGCAGAATCCTTCACCGGTTGGCTGAGGTTCTATTTAACAGGGTAAAATTAATAAGAATAACGTTCCAATTGAAGTTCAGGAAAGAAAATCAGTAATGATTTTGGGAACTAGGGCTTGTCGAGCGTACATTTTATCCCGACCTTACCACAAACCTTCATGATGGTCTCCACGGCCAGATCGGTAGGCTGTTTCGGCGCATCAGCTGCGTGGGCTGCAGAAACCGTGATCTGCGAAAGCCCGGTTGCCAGGGAGTCGACCTTCATCGAAACAGTGGATTTCCCGTTCCTGAACTCCACCATGCGTTCAGCCTTGTCCTTGCGGATGACTTCGATTTTAGGATCGGAGGTCAGTGTATCAATGACAGCCTGGTACACACGGTATGTTTTTGCATCAATGATCACGGTGGCCACATCGGTTGTGCTGGTTCTCATGGACTTTATTTTCCGTCCGATTGTAATGAACTGGGCGTGGACCGGTATTGAAACCAGGATAACCAACCCGAGCAGGAGAAGAAGCGAATACTTTTTAAATGTTGTCATAGCGTTTAATTTGCACACAGAATTCCTGAGTATATGCAGCAAATATAGTGAAATCCGTCCGTCTCCCTGCTGAATACACGAACTGGAAAACAAACCTACACGTATTAAAATATTAATATTTAACATCATTAAACAATAAAAAACAGTAATAAAAAGTAGGAAAAAGAAAAATACCAACTATCTTTGTCAGGACTAAAAACCAATCGCCATGGAAAATTCAAATGGAATCAAGCAGGTCTTTCAGATCTTCCAGAACAAGGAATCATTTTTCAGTGAGATCAACATCAGGCAATCCAACAGGTTGATATTGAATCAGATTCTGATCATCAGCCTGTTCGCCTTCCTCTATGGTGTTGTGATGGGCAGTTCCCATAGTGTGCTGCAGTCGGTTGTTGCCGGTGTGAAGATCATCGTTCTGTTCCTCTCGACCCTGATCATCTGTTTTCCCTCTTTTTTCATTATCCAGCAGGTCCTGGGATCAAAGATGAGCGTGAGGCAGATGATCATCATCGTCCTCAGCGGTTTGGTCCTGACATCGACCATTGCAATTTCTTTTGCGCCCATCGTGGTGGTATTCCAAATCACCGGGGGAAACTATCATTTTTTGCAACTCCTCCACGTGGCCATATTCGTTTTTGCCGGGATCTTCGGCATGCGCCTGATGGTCGATGCATTGAAGTATGCCTGCGAGAATAAGGACATCTATCCCAAAGTCGGGGTGGTTGTTTTCAGGATATGGATCATCATCCTTGCTTTTGTTGGGATCCAGCTGGCATGGAACCTCAGACCATTTCTTAGCGAAAAGCACGAGGAATTCAAGATTTTCAGAAAATACGAGGGTAATTTTTATACAGCCATTGTTTATTCCGTGGAACAACTGGTATCTCCAACCGTGAACCAGGAAAAGGCGAAAAGTGATAAAACCAGTCAGAGTGCAGACTCAACCCATCACCAGAACCTGGATACGACAAAAATTTTACAAATGTTAAAGAAATAGGTATGGAGGATATCATGACATTGGAAGAGGTTGCAAAATATTTGAAACTGAAACCTCAAACCATTTATACCTGGGCCCAGAACGGAAAGATTCCGGCAGCTAAACTCGGAAAGGAGTGGAGGTTCAGAAGGTCGGTCATTGACAACTGGTTTAACCAGCATATCGACGGGAAGTACTCGGAATTTATCGGGAAATAAGGGACAGAGATCAGCGGGCATCTTTAATGCACCGTATGCTGAACCCCTGGCCGCCGAGCGTAGCGGTTCTGTATACGCCTGAATCAAGGCTGCTCAGGCCGCGATACCAGGCTGTGGAGTCCCGAAGCGACGATGACCAGAACAGCGCATTTTTATTCAGACTCAGAAAACTACCATGAAGGTTTCGGTAACCGCCCGGCAAAGCGGTAAACCCGCTGGCATTGCTGCCACTGCCACCATCGGCCCAGTTCATGGAACATTTGATCTGTTTACCGACCTCGCCTGAATTTCTCAGGAAGATCGTGTCAGCATCCTGCTGGCTCATTCCGAGGGCCGTTTCAAGGGTCTTCCATTCACCATCTTCAGGCAGGTGCCATCCGGCAGGGCAAACAGCCTGTGTTTTCAGGGAAATTGACGACTTCCCGTTGCTGGAATTCATGGCCGCGGGCCAGTTGTAAAGTACACCGTATAATTTGTAGTTCAGGGTGTTTTTAGCGGCAGTTACCACGCTGTCCTCATATCCGTAAACATAATAATACTTCAGCGAATCTGAACCCTTTGCAGAGGAACTGACAGCCGGCAGCCAGGCAAGATTCTCTGCCATCCAGGTCTGGGAACCGATTTTTACAATGGCATAGCTCTTCCCGGCCGGGTCGGTACAGGGAGCGAATACAACTTCGTAGTTTTTTGAGGTGGTGGGGGAATCGGTGATGATCGTAGTATGAATGCCGCCCCTGCACCGGTAGAGTATGATATCGCCTGCCGAGTATCCCAATGCGTAAAGCGTGGCCGACTTCAATGGAGGGATGACATTCCCCGCGATGGTCCCGGCATAATGGATCTGGTTGCCGTCGTCCCTGGATTCAGTGCAAATGACCTTAAAGCCTTTGATGCCCTGGTTGGTTATCAGGCTGATGAGATAGACCCCGGTCCCTGACAATGACAGGGCAAAGTGATGGATGCCTGGCTGAAGCAATGCCTGGGTCTGCGCTACAGACTGCCCCGACAAGGTGTGAACCTTCAAAGTGACCGTTTGAGTTTCAGAAATGTTTGTAATGAATGTGGCTCTTCCCTGGCAGGGATTGGGAAAAACAAACCCTTCCCGCGCCTGGTCCTGCAAGTCGATGATCCCTGTGCTCATGTTCAGGATGAGCGTATCCTTGCCGGGCAGGGTAACATTCTGGTTCGACCTTAGATTCGTGGCTTTTACACTGTCAACAGTTCCGGATGCACCGGCAGCAGAAAAGGTCATACGGAGATTTTGTCCTTGCAGGAGGGCTGAACTCAGCATCAATAGGGCAAGTGTGATTGATTTTACCATGATCAGGGGATTAGAGCAATTATTTAATAAGCAACAGGACGTACATCATTCTGAGTTTGGTTCAATATCCATCTTCCCGGTAATTAAACTCATTGGTATTCGGATCGGTGGGAAGTATCTCGGTGGCAAGGTCAACCTGGGCAGTGGGATCCGGAACTGCGTAATCCTTGGTTATTGGATCATGCCACTTCCAGTAATACGAAGTTTTTACATCGAGCAACAGGCCCACCGGGTAAAAAGCAAAATCTGAAACAACGGCTCTTTGCTGGAGGATCCGGTCTGCTGAAACGGTTAAAACCATCAGATCGGCGGCAAATGTTACCTCTCCTGCCGGATAATGATTCCGGACACTCTGCATGGCAGAGGCGATGGTATCGTCGGCCGCCTGGAAATGGGTGGCAACCGCCAGCCTGGGTGGTGGTGACATCCTGCTGAGCAAATAACCAAAAGCGCCTTGCGGGGTGTGAGAACTGTTCTGAACCTGCATGGCATAGTCATAGGCTTTTATAAATTCGGGATCATCGGGAGACAACCCTGAATTCTTTGACGCCCACACATAAGCAGGCATGACCATTTCATGGATCAGCACATCCACGCCGCCCGCCTGGCTGACCATTCCGGTATTGGGCTTCGTATCTCCGCTGAAAATCATGGATAGCCCTTTAAATTCCAGTTTGTAGCTCACCGAACCTCTCCTGGTATGGATGGCCGGAAAATGGGTTATTTTAACGCCGGTTGTTGCATTGTCATAGGCAATGTTATCGCCGGGTGATTTGCCTGAAAGTGACCAATCCAGCTCGATGGGGAAGATGGTAAAACCATCATCATCAAAATCATCCTCTCCGACTTTAACAGGTGTATCCGTCAGTCCCCAACTTTCCTGAACCTGTTGAGGGGTTGGATTGTTGGTATAGCGGGTCGATCCGAAGCTGAAACTTTCGGTGTGCCATCGCATCAGGTTTCTGAAATTTTCGCAAAAGGCCCTGGTCCCATCCTGATAGGGACCCCGGATATTTCCATCCGGATCATGGTATGTCCATTCCGAATTTTTCGGCCCCCAGATGTAGAGCGGAGATTTACGGTCTTCGGCAGGCCCGAAACCATAAATGTGGGTGAGGTCGCTGGTATGATCGGCATGGAGGTGGGTGAAAAAGATCTTGTCCATTTTACTCATGGGGACACCCAGGGCATTGTATTTTGCAGTGACACCTGACCCGCAGTCAAATACAAACTGGTCGCCGGTGCCCACCTCGACATAGATGCTGTTGCATTCCTGCGACAACCGTGGAATACAGGAAGTGCCCAGGAAGGTAATGCGAATTTCGTGTTTCTGCAGCGGGGTTCCAAGCTTAAAAACGGGCAGGGCGTCATACAGGGAGTTCCTCTGCGACGGATCGCTGGTTTGAATATTCGGAGGGTTTCCAAATCCGGATAACGGTCCTCCAAGTGCGAGCCCTCCGAGTGAGGCTCCCGATAGTTTCAACATTTGTCTGCGGCTCAGTTTCATATGATTTCTGCCTCCTTCAGGATCATTAAAAGAACAACTCCTTCTTCTTGAATATTTTCAACGAGATAAAGATATTATACGGCGTAACAAATACCAAATTTTTTTCGAAAAATATTTCAGCTTGTTCATTACTTAACAGAGGTATACATCCTGATCATGGCCAGGTCGAATCTGATCATTTCAGGCACCGTCAAACAGGGTATCCGGGAGCTTTTTGAACGCAGGATAAAGAAACAACTTGACTTCAAGCGGGATTTATTGTAGATTTAGGCTCTTATATCAGTGAAATTCTGCGAAAAACTGTCCTATGAAAAAGGTCTACTATTCCCTCGGTTTTACCGGATTCCTTGTTCTTTTGATCTGCTTGTCCTTGTATCACAACACCTCGGCCGACATTGCTAAAACAGGATCCGGGTCATTGCGGACTCAGAAAAAAATGTCAAAAACCGGCCTGCTTGCCATGCAGGCTGAATACCAGGACCATAAACTCAGGAATCCGAAAACCGGGTCGATTCCTCCAGGGATCCGGGCGAAGGAACTTGCATTTGTTTCCACACTCCCAGCCTATGCAGAAGGTGAAGGACAGGCATGGAACTGGAGAGGCCCTTCAAACATAGGCGGACGCATGCTATGCATCGCCGTGGATGTGGAAAATGAGAACCACTTTTTGGCAGGAAGCGCCTCGGGAGGGATGTGGGAAACTTCGGAGCCCGGCCAGATCTGGCACAAAACCACCAGTCCCGATGCCGAGCAAAGCGCCACCTGCCTTGTGCAGGATAAACGACCGGGAAAACATCAAACCTGGTATTACGGCACGGGTGAACTGCTCAGCACCACCGACCGGAATATCAGCACCAATGCAAGAACCATCGGGATCGGCAATGGCATTTTCAAATCGACCGACAACGGCGCAAGCTGGCAGCCGCTTGCATACACACAGGGAGGATCTCCGGCCCATCTTCAGGAAATTTTCCAGGGAGTCTGGCGAATTGTAACCGACCCGGTTCGCATGGATAAAGACATTGTATATGCCGCCTGTTACGGCGCCATCATGCGGTCAGAGGACGGTGGAATGAGCTGGGAGGTAGTACTGGGAGACCTCGTAAATAAATCATTTGCTACCGACCTTGCCATCACATCCGACGGAGTCATTTATGCGGCGCTCAGCAACTTCTGCTTTTCGGTTCAGCCTCCAGGGAAGGCCGGTATATGGAGGTCAACGAACGGAGTTGACTGGGTTCAGATCACCCCGGAGGGCTTCCCGCAGGATAACAGAGTAACCCGTCTTGCTCTGGCGCCATCGAATGAAAACATCATGTATGTTTTTACAGAATCGCAATCTTCCGAAATCAACCCTTTCGGAGGATATTCCAATTCGGTGAACACCTTCTGGAAAATGACCTGGAACCCCGCATCAGGTAACGCTTCCTGGGAAAACCGCACCAACGGCATCCCCGGAGCGGGCAACGGGAACACCAGCAATTTCCCGTTTTCATTCGTTGTTTATGGCGGATACTGTTTTACCATGGGAGTAAAACCTGATGATGAAAATGTGGTATTCCTGGGCGGAATGAACCTGCACAGATCAGAAAACGGGTTTGCCGACAGCCTGGCGACCACTTACATCGGCGGGTATCCTTATGATATGGACTCCCTGCACCAGCTTCATCCCGACCAGCATGGGATTGTATTCTCTCCATCGGATCCCTCAAAGATGATTATGGCGAACGACGGCGGCATATACCTTACCACCAATTGCATGGCCGACAGCAGTCACGCGGTGTGGCAACGGGTGAACAAAAAACTGACTACCACCCAGTTTTACAGCGTGGCCATCGATCACGGGTCACAAGGCGAGGACTGGATCCTGGGCGGGTTGCAGGACAACAACTGGTATTATACCGTCACTGATAATCCTTCGGAATTCTGGTTCAACATCGACATCTGCTATGACGGGTTCGCCTCCTGCGTTGCGCCAGCCTGGGAATTCTGCGTTATCTCGGCCTACAGCGGAAACATTTGGACATCCAGGTTTGACAACGACATGCACACAACCGACATCTTCCCGCAACTTCCCGATACCCTGCTGAAATATATCGACCCGGTGATGGGCTTCAACTCTCTTTTCCCGTTTTACCAGAATATTGCACTGGATCCAAACAACTACCAGACGTTCTATTTGCCCACTATTACCAGCATCTGGCGCAAGGACAACATGAAGGCTGCGGCCTACGACAGCAGCATGCGGAATGCCGGATGGAACCACCTGGACAAGGTGGATGTCGGCAGCGCCTCCGAAATCAGTTTCCTTGCCCTGTCAAGAGCCCCCGCAAACCGGTTATACTACGGCACTAACCTGGGAAAAGTCTACCGTCTTGACAACGCCAACGCAGGGAACCCTGTCCCCATCGAGATCACAGGTGACAATTTTCCGGTGAATGCGTTTGTCGCCTGCATCGACGTGGATCCCGACAATGCCGACCGCGTAATGGTAACCTTTTCAAACTATGGCGTTCAGAGTCTCTTCCATTCAGCCGATGGTGGTTCCACCTGGACGGCTGTTGGAGGGAACCTGGAAGAGTTCCCCGACGGTTCCGGAAACGGACCATCGATCAGATGCACAAAAAAACTCTCCCACCTGGGTAAAAAAATCATTTTTGCCGGCACCTCCAGCGGGTTGTTCTCCACCCGTGAACTCAAAGGGGACTCAACCGTTTGGGTGAAGGAGGGCGCCACCACCATCGGCAATGTGATCATCGATGACATCGACGCCCGCCAAACCGACGGTTTTATTGCGATCGGTACCCACGGAAACGGGGTTTACAACACCTATTATACCCCCGAAGGGATTAATGAGCCAACGGGGAATCACCGGTTTCAGATTGGAAATGTCTTTCCAAACCCCGTACCTGACAGAGCCACGGTTGAACTGAATGCGGAAAAGAATATGAAGCTTAAAGTTCGACTCTATTCAAACAACGGGAACCTGGTCAAAGAATTTGACGATAAAGCAATTCATGCCGGAAAACAGCTGTTATCTTACCAGGTTGGCGAGTTTCCTGCTGGTTTGTATTTCCTGGTATTTGAAAGTGAGAAGGAGCAGCTGGTAAAGAAGCTTGTTAAAGTTGATGGTTAAATGCAGGTTTGCTTTTTTTCCGGATATGGGTTAAATCACATCCGGGCCGGGGAGGCATTCGTGTGACCGGGTAATAGAAAAAGAAAGGTACTTCCCAGGTTCTCTTCGCTTTCTACCCATATTTTTCCACCATGTTTTTCGATAAATTCCTTGCATAGGAGTAACCCGAGGCCACTGCTTGATTCTCCCTCGGTGCCTTTGCGGCTGGCATTCTCATCAATCCGGAATAATTTATCAAGGATTTTCTGATTCATGCCGATGCCGGTATCTTTTACTGAGACGAGAACCGATTGATCTCCTGCCAGTCTTGCAGAAATGGTCACCTCACCACCCTTTTTAGTGAATTTTATGGCATTTGACACCAGGTTGCGGATGGTCGATCCCAGCATCATTTCATCGGCAAAGATCTCCAGATCTGCAGGAATATCAACATGAATCGTGACCTGTTTGCTATCGGCCGAATCATGAAGCGCCTGGATGAATTTCAGAATTTTTAATTTCAGGACCATCACAGAAGGCTCAAAATTCGTCAGCCCCCTGTGTATCCGGGCCCATTCGAGCAGGTTCTCCAGCATTTCAAAAAGGGTCATGGTTGATTTGCTCATGGCCGTTACGATCTTCTCAATCTCACTCTGGTCCATCACATGCAACTCTTCCGCCATAATTTTGGTCAGGTTAAGGAATGTGCCAAAGGGACCCCGTAGATCATGCGCGATGATGGAGAAGAATTTATCCTTTTCGGCATTCAGCTTGATAAGATCCTCGTTTTTTTGTTTGATTTGCTCCTCAGCCTGTTTCATGTCGGTGATCTCATAATCGGTTCCGATCACCCTTTCAGGCTTACCTGAAGAATCTCGTTTCACAAGCGCGATGGAATGAAGATACCGGATGTCACCATTCGGCATGACCGTGCGGTAATAGTAATCAAAATCTTTTTCCCCGTTCAATGTTTTTTGCAACTCTTCTTCACTTTGCCGGAGGTCGTCAGGATGCATCCCGGTACCCCGTGCTGTTAGCGGGTCACTCAATTCATCCCGCATAATACCGAAAAACTGAAACATCTGATCATCCCAGATCAGTACATTGTTGATGACGTCAAGTTCCCAGATTCCAATCCGGCCACTTTCAAGAGCCAGAGAAAGCCGGTCGGCCATTTGCTGGAGTTTCTTTTCAGCTTTCCTGCGTTCGGTGATGTCTTCCTTAATGGCAAGATAATGCGTGATGTTCCCTTTCGAATCCTTGATCGGGCCGATGGTCGACGATTCCCAATACAGTTCCCCGTTTTTCTTTTTGTTATGAAAAAAACCGCTCCATTGATTACCGGAGGTGATCGAAGACCAGAGGGACCCGTATTCCATGTCCTTGGTCTCTCCCGATTTTAAAACACGCGGATTGTTCCCAATCAGCTCTTCCCGGGAATAGCCTGTGGTCTCACATGCTTTTGGATTCGCATAGACAATGTTCCCTTCGAGGTTGGTGATCACAATGCTGACAGGACTTTGTTCAACGGCTATGGAAAGTTTGCGCAGTTCTTCCTCCACCTGTTTGCGTTCAGTGATATCCCTCGACAAGCCGAAGGTCCCAACAATGGTTCCATCCTTGTCGCGCAGAGGCATTTTGGTTGTAGAATACCAATTGACGCTGTTGTCGCTTCTGATGGTATATTCTTCCTGTGAAATGGCCTGGCCGGTACGAATGATGTTCTGTTCATCTTCGAATTGTTTTTGTGCCACATCCTTCAGGAAAAAATCGAAATCGGACTTCCCTTTTAATTGATCCGGATCGTCAAACCCGAATGATAGCGCATGGGCCAGGTTGTTTCTGATAAATCTGCTGTCAAGGTCTTTGAAATAAATATGGTCCGGTACGTTATCCATAAGGGCCGACATCAGGTACTGTTCCTGGATAAGCGCCTTTTCAATATTCATCTCCTCATTTAATCCTGCTTTCACGGATGAACCTCCAGTGGTTCGTGCCGGCTGGTCACTGGGCTGGGAGAGGTTTGTTAATACAACCACAGTCCCGAAGATTTCCCCCTCCCCGGTTTTAACCGGAGCCACGCTCCCCGTCATATCAAGGGTTTCTCCTTTACATGATTTAAGCATGATATGACCGGGTATTTTTTCTGGGCCTCCTTTTGCAATTACCCGATCGATCAGGTCGGCCAGGGATTGAGCATCCTTGTTTTGGTGGAAATGAAGAATGTCGGGGACCATTTTTCCTGCGGCATCTATAACCCGGAACCCTGAAAGTTCTTCCGCAGCATGATTCATGGATACCACAAAACCCCGAAGATCCAGTGAAATCACTGCTTCAGCAATGGAATCCAGGAGGATATGAAAATAGGCTTCATTTAAACTCATATTCTTCACTTGATTTGCAGGTGGGTTCTTCATTGGTGGGATATCCTCTTAGCCCAATATCCATCCGGGTGGCAAAACCTTCCTTCAGGAAATTATTTAGTACTCAGTCCGTCGATGATCTTTTCCTGTGTTCCGTACATAGGAATGCGTTTTATGGCTTTGGCATTAAAGTCAAGCTGTTTCAGATCTATTTTACGCAGCGTTGAATTATCATAGGTCTTGAAATATAAAATGCCATTGGTTTGGTCACGGAAGGTGACCCACTGGGTCGACTCCCTGTTAACCGGTTTCCCTTCAGGAGAAACATCATAGATAATTCCGAAGGGGATAGTGAAGGTGTTGATCACATGGTTGCACAGGATGAGGTTGTGCGCGGCATCAGGCTGCTGGTCTGTCTCCCGGGTAAACATCCCTAAACGGACAAAGCGGCTGGGAGGAGTGTAGTCGCCTGGAAGGCCGATCATCCCTGCTCCATGACCTGTTGGCAGGAAGGTAAGACCGTCCTCTTTCACCGGGGCGGGGCCTACCGGTGACATATCCATATACTGGCGGAGGTTGGTCACCTGCCATGGAAAGGATGGGGCATTGGTCATTATTTCAAGCGGATTGTCATACACATGGCATTCACCATTGTCGCATTCCACCACCACGCAGCCGCCTGCAGCATCGTACACAATGAAGTGACAGGTGAGCGCCAGGTGTGTGGTCGGATCAGTATAATTAAATAATTTCAACCTGAACAGGGCTGTGCGAAGTTCATCTACAGTTGAAAACGAACCCAGCGCCCAATCGCAAAACATCGCCTGGGCAAGGGCAATGCTGCTGTCGGCCGGGGTTACCTCCTGCCATTTCATGTCAGATTCATACCAGAGCAAGGCTACCGACAGTCCCTTTTCATTCATTCCATCTGAAACGCTTTGATCAAGTCCGAAAGATGCGACTCCCACATAACCATACCGGGTATTCCATTTTAATCCATTGATCCCCTGGCTGAACGGGCTTGCGCATTGTTTGTTCCGGGGTACAACGATCAGGTCGTAATGAAGATCCACTCCGAATTCCATCGACCGGGTAACAATCATTGAGCCATCTTTGGCTTTCAGCCGGAATACGGTACACGAAAAAGTATCCGTGATGCCGAGGAGGCAGAACACGATACAAATCATTAACACATTAATTGTTTTCATAATTGCTGGTTTATCCTGAGGATTGAAATCCACGCTAAATTAATTTAAATTGGGATGTGTTAAACTTTATTTGACCATTTCATCCCGCCGGTTTAATCAGGCTATTTATTGTTAGATAAATATGTTCCAAATAGGCTTAACTTTGTGTTTCGTCAAACCAAAACAGCACTCAAATGAAAATCGGATTTATCGGACTTGGTAAAATGGGCTTTAACATGGTCCAGCGACTCTTAAATGACCATCATGAGATTGTGGTATGGAACAGGACGAATGCAGTGGTTGAGGAAATAGCAAAAAAAGGCGCCATTCCGGCTACTACAATAAAGGAGATGACCGGGAAGCTTCAGGGGCGCAAGGTGGTGTGGCTCATGGTACCTGCTGGAAAACCGGTAGATGAAAACCTGGATCTGTTACTTACCTTGCTGAATAAGGAGGATATTATCATCGACGGGGGAAACTCATATTGGAGAGAAACCCAGGCGAGGGCCGAAAAGGCTGCATTATTTGGAATCCATTACCTCGATTGCGGCACCAGTGGAGGCATATGGGGTTTGCAGAACGGTTATTGCCTGATGTACGGCGGGAACAAGGAGGCCGCTGAATACGCCGAACCATTGTTCAGGTCACTGGCTCCTGAAAACGGATTTGTTTATTGCGGACCATCCGGGACCGGGCACATGGTTAAAATGGTTCACAATGGAATAGAATATGGCATGATGCAATCCTATGCCGAAGGGTTTGAGATCCTCGAAAAGGCCCCATACGATCTCGACCTGGCTAAAATTGCCGATGCATGGCAATATGGAAGCGTGGTTCGTTCATGGTTGCTGGAACTTGCAGTGGCTGCCCTCAGGGAAGATCCGAATCTTGACCAGTTGAAAGATTATGTACAGGATAGTGGTGAAGGCCGGTGGACCGTGCAAACAGCCATCGATTTTGACGTCCCTGCCCATGTGATCACAGCCTCGCTGTTCAACCGGTTTCAGTCGCGCCAGAATGAATCCTATGCCATGAAAATGCTGGCTGCGCTGCGAAACCAGTTTGGCGGCCATGCGATAAGGAAAAATGACCAATGACCAATGACCAATGACCAATGACCAATGAAAAGTGAAGATGGTATTGTCTATGTAATTTTTGGCGCTTCCGGCGACCTGACCAAACGAAAGCTGGTCCCGGCTTTATATTCCCTATTTGTCCAGAAGTTATTGCCTCCGAAGTTTGCCCTGCTCGGGGTTTCACGCTCTGCATTTTCAAATGAAACATTCAGGGAAATGATGAGATCAGCGATTATTGAATTTAAAGATATTGAAGATGCCTCAGCAATTGATGATTTTTTAAAACAGGTTTTTTATACATCCATCCGGTTTGATAATGGTTCAGCTTATTCTTCCCTGAAGGAAAAACTGGACCAGCTACGGCTGGAAAAGCAAATGGACGGCAACACGGTATTCTACCTTTCAACCCCTCCTGGTTTGTATGGCGTTATCCCAAATCATCTGGCCGCTGTTGGGCTGAATCAGCAGGATGATGGATGGAAAAGGCTGATCATAGAAAAACCATTCGGGAATGATCTGGAATCAGCGTTAAAACTTAAGGAGATCCTGCTCAAGGACTGGGAGGAGGGCCAGCTTTTCAGGATTGATCACTATATTGGAAAAGAAACGGTACAAAACCTACTGGTGACAAGGTTTTCGAATGGCATGTTCGAACCATTGTGGAACCGGAACTACATCCATCATGTTGAAATTACATCTGCCGAAAGTCTTGGGGTGGAAAAGCGCGGAGGATATTATGACAGTTCGGGAGCTTTACGCGATATGGTTCAGAACCATCTCTTACAGGTGGCTGCGCTCACGGCAATGGAACCGCCTTCCTCACTGGATCCTGGCGCCATACGAAACGAAATTCTGAAAGTATTGCAGTCGTTAAGACCCATTCGCAGGGAAGAAGTTGGCCAGGTTGCTATTCGCGGCCAATACCTCTCGGCAACCATCAAAGGCAAAACGATTCCAGGGTACCGGGAAGAGGATGGTGTAGCCCCTGATTCACATACCGAGACCTTTGCAGCACTGAAATTTTATATAGACAACTGGCGGTGGGGCGGTATCCCTTTTTATATCCGTACCGGGAAAAGACTGCCTACCCGTGTTACTGAAGTGGTGATTCATTTCCGGCCAACACCCCATTTCCTTTTTTCGGGACATGGCGTTGATCATGTCGGCAATCAGCTGGTAATTAGGATTCAGCCGGATGAGGGAATTTTGCTGAAGTTCGGAATGAAGACCCCGGGCGCCGGCTTTGAGGTTCAGAATGTAAACATGGATTTTCATTATTCTGAATTGTCAAATCAGCGGATCCCATCTGCATATGAGCGGCTGATTTATGATGCGATCAAGGGAGATGCTACCCTGTTTCCCCATACCGAAGAGGTGCTTGAAGCATGGAAATTCCTAATGCCTGTAATTGAAGCCTGGAAAAACGAACATGAAGTTCCCCTCCGGGGTTATCCAGCGGGAACCTGGGGGCCGCTTGAAGCTGATGATCTGATTGAAGATAAGAAAATGACCTGGCGATATCCCTGTAAAAATCTGTCGGACGACGGCATCTATTGTGAACTGTAACCATGAAAAATGTAATTAAAATTTTTGATACGGTTGATGAACTGGCGGAATATTTCGCCTCGCTCCTGGTATTCCGCATCGCCGGAACATCGGGCAATCAGCCGTTTTCCTGGTTGTTATCGGGAGGGAATACCCCGAAGCTTTTTTTCAGGAAAATTGCATCGAACTTCAGGGACTCGATAGACTGGAACAGGGTTCAGATCTTCTGGGGCGATGAGCGATGTGTGGGACCGGAAAACGAGGAGAGCAACTATAAAATGGCCCGGGAGAACCTGCTCGATCATATCCCGATACCTGTCTCCAACGTTTTCAGGATCAGGGGTGAGGCAAACCCGGCTGCTGAAGCAATCAGGTATGGAGAGCTTTTTGCCCGCAATATCCGTCCGTTCACCGGAATATCGCAAACCGACCTGGTGATGTTAGGTATGGGTGAGGATGGTCATACTGCCTCCATTTTTCCTGCCAGTATTGATTTATTCAAGAGCAATGCATTATTTGAAGCAACGGAACACCCGGTGACCAAACAAAAAAGAATTACCGCTACCGGAAGGGTCATCAACCATGCAAAGATGGTCGTTATGCTGGCCCCGGGTGAAGCAAAAGCTCCCAGGGTAGCCCAGATCCTCAATCGGCTGGATGGATGGGACCGGTTGCCAGCCGCTCATGTGAAACCCGAGAACGGCGAAATGATCTGGTTGCTCGACAGGGAGGGATCGGCAACGAAGTAGTACCTAAATCAATATTAACTCATTGTCCAATTCAGGGCGCATGGTAAAAAAAACACCCATGATAACCAAATTAGCCAAGACCAATGCCTGGAAATCGCTGGAGACGCACTTCCAGGAAATGAAAAACACCTCAATTCGGTCGTTGTTCAGCGATGATGAATCCCGGGGCACACGGCTGCGCATAGAGGATCTGGGGATCTATTTTGACTATTCAAAACACCGGATCAATGATGATACACTTCGTTTCCTTTTTCAGCTTGCACGGGAACGCGGACTGGGCGATAAGATCGCTGCGATGTTCTCAGGCGAAAAGATTAACATTACCGAGAACAGGGCCGTACTTCATACTGCGTTACGGGCCCCCAGGGGATCAGTCATCCTGGTCGACGGAGTGAACGTGGTTCCCGAAGTGCATGCGGTACTGGAGAACATGGCTGTGTTTGCAGGGAGCATCCGCAGCGGAGAATGGAAGGGATTTACCGGCAAACCCATCAGGAACATCGTGAACATTGGCATTGGCGGATCCGATCTGGGACCGGTAATGGCCTATGAGGCGCTGAAGTTTTATGCCCAGCGGAACCTCACCTTACGCTTCGTCTCCAACATTGATGGCAGTGATTTCGCGGAGGCGGTTCGTGGTTTACATCCCGAGGAAACCCTGTTCATCGTTTCCTCCAAGACCTTCACCACCATCGAGACCATGACCAATGCCAGGACGGCAAGGAGATGGCTGTTGGACAAGCTGGTGAGTCCCGAAGCTGTAGCCAGGCACTTTGTTGCAGTATCGACCAATGCAAAAGAGGTAAGTCAATTCGGCATTGATACCCGCAACATGTTTGGTTTCTGGGACTGGGTTGGAGGAAGGTATTCCATGGATTCGGCCATCGGGTTATCAACCATGATTGCCATCGGCCCAGATCATTTTTTCGAGATGCTCGAAGGATTTTACCAGATGGATGAACATTTCCGGAATACGCCATTTGAAAGGAACATCCCGGTGATCATGGGGCTGCTGGGAATATGGTACATCGATTTCTTCGGGGCGCAAACCCAGGCGGTACTGCCTTACGATAATTATCTCAAACGTTTCCCGGCCTACCTGCAACAGCTCACCATGGAAAGCAACGGCAAGCATGTCACGCTCGATGGGGAGTCAGTCGGATACGCGACCGGAGCCGTTTACTGGGGAGAGCCCGGGACGAACGGCCAGCATTCGTTTTACCAGCTGATCCACCAGGGAACCTCCCTCATCCCCTGTGATTTTATTGGGTTTCGAACCTCCTTGAACCCGCTTCCGCTTCACCAGGATTACCTCATGGCCAACATGATCGCGCAGGGAGAGGCCCTGGCCTTCGGAAAAACAGCCGAAGAGGTGAAGGCAGAAGGTGTTTCGGATAACCTCGCGCCGCATAAGGTATTCGATGGGAACCGCCCGTCGACCACCCTTTTCATGGAAAAACTCACCCCCGGAAACTTGGGTAAACTAATCGCACTGTACGAACAGGCAGTGTACACCCAGGGCGTGATCTGGGGGATCAATCCGTTCGACCAGATGGGGGTCGAGTTGGGGAAGGTGCTCGCCATGAAGATCATTCCTGAATTGCTGGAGAAAGAAAAACCACTCCGTCACGACAGTTCAACCAATAACCTGATCAGATACTATCGCGGGTAGAGTAAATGCTCTTTACTTTATTATGGCGTTGACATAAATATTGATCAGCCTGGTGGCAAGGTCCATTGGCTTGGCGGAGGTGGCATTGTAAAGGATTACGATGGTCACATTGTTCGATGGACAATATCCTGCCCAGTTTTTATACCCGGGGATGGTTCCGGTATGGCCCCACATGGATGGATTGATTTTATGCATGATCCCCAGTCCATATTCTTCGCAATCTTCGCCCGGAGCAGGAACAACCGTGAGCCGCTGGGCCTGTGTTTCCGGTTTCAGCAAGGTGCCTTTATACAGATGTTCAACCCAACTCTTCAGGTCATACACATCAACAATCATCGCGCCTGCGGCCCATGCCATCGAAGGATCATAGGCCTGGGAAACATCGGTGGTATCTTCTGCACCCCATCCATATCCATGAACAAATGAGCCCGGGAAAAGAGGATCGGATGGATAGATTGTATTCACAAGGTTTAGCGGAGTGAGGATCCTTTGCTGAATTTCGGAAGCAATTGAGTTTCCGGTAAGCTGCTCAACAATCCAGCCTGCAATGATCGTATTGGTGTTTGAGTACTGAAAATTTGTACCGGGAGGGAAGTAATAGGGTTCAGCTTTTGCAAGATCAATGATCTCCTCACCGGTCCATTTTTTAAATGGATTCGTGATAAGACCATACTGAAATGTATTCGATTCGGTATAATCAAAGATCCCGCTTGTATGGTTGCAGATCATCCGGATGGAGACACTGTCGGCTTTGGGAAAATCCGGGATATACTTGCTCAGTGTATCCGTCAGTTTTATTTTACCTTCATCGACCAGCTGGAGCAGTATCGTGTAGGTATAAGTTTTCGTAAGACTGCCCATCCTGTATTTCATGTTCGGATTGGGCTTTTCGCCGGTCGATTTATTGGCCTTCCCCTTTCCAACAACCCAAACCAGGTTCCGGTCGGGAGCCCAGATGCCGATGATCATGCCGGGGATTTTGGAATGGACGAGCATCGAGTCGCTCACCTGTTCCCATTGAGCCACAATCTGATCATTCAGCGTGCTGACATCGGGATCGCTCTTTTTCTTACAGGCGCTGAGGATTAGGATGAAGCACCCGGCCAGGATAAAGGTCAATAATGATTTATTTTTCATGGCAGATTTTGATTTCGTTGGATTTAATGTTTTCGTTCACATGAATGGAACAGGAAACCCGGTTATAACACGATGCATTTTCTGGTAATTGCTGCTTTGCCGGTCTGAATCCGGTAAAAGTAGATTCCCGGAGATAAATCTTCTGTATTCCAGGTGAACGAATGTCGTCCGGGTTTCTGTGGCTCATCAACAAGTATTTTCACAAGTTTTCCGTATACATCGAAAACACAGAGTGATACCACCAAATTCTCCTGCAGGTTGTATGTGATCACCGTAGAACCAGCAGCCGGGTTTGGAACGTTTTGTTCGAGGATCAATCCCGTTGAGCCGGCATGCCCATCTTCAAATCCCAGCATGGAATTCAATTGCCCGATTGCGTATTTCAATTCCACATCCAGGCTGTCGATGTACAACTGATCAATGACCGTATCGTTTATCGGAACACGGATATTGGGAATGACGCCGCCCTGCATGGTCGAATCGCTGTCGAGCTGGATCTTCATATCCTTGTCGAGCGAACGGCCCACAGGAAATCTCAGGTAAAGATCATCGGGAGGAGGATAGAGATAATGGATCGACCACGACTCCATCATGCCGAAAGAGCCGTTGCTCCCGTAGAAACCAACCACCTTGTTTCCTGGTAACCGCTTGATTGACATTGGAATGCCTTCGCCAGAACTGATGTTGCGCGGACCGACCATCACGATCACAGGTTTTGAAAAACAGATACCCTGGGGTTCGGTGAACTGTGCGCCATTCGGATATTTCGGATTGATATAAGTCCCAAGAGTTTTGGGATTGAAATGCGCAATAGGCAGCGGGTACAATTCAAACTTGCCGCTTCCGGGATTATAAAAACTCTGATATTTATAATTCGCAAAACGAAATGTATAAATTTTCAAAACGAATTGTATAATTTTTAATCATGTTGACAAAGGTCTAAAAAAGCGCTTTACCTTCCAATTTATTATTATATTTGCTCGTCACATCTTCACTACAATCCAATTGGCTTATCTCAATTTCGACATAAGCCCGGCAATGGGGTGCTCGCACCCCTTGGTAGTGAAGATGTGACAATTTTCTTTATCAGCCGGGCTTACCTTTTTGTATGGGATAATTGGCTGTCAAAACCTCAATTTTCATTGGCTTTACTGATTTCTTTGATACAGAGATCGGTAACTTAAAGAATAACTGATGCCAATCATGTTTCAATGAATAGTCGGTTATTACTTCCTGCGGATAGTTGCTGAGTATGAATTTACCCTTAATGCCGCTAAGCATCAAAAGAAGCTCCTCAAGATCTGAAGTCGAATACCCTCCATAATGGCCCTGATTGGTATCGGGATATGGTGGGTCAAGGTAAAAGAACGTTTCAGGTGTATCATAGAGACGGATAACATCAAGGGCCTTGCGGCACTCAATTTGGGTCAATTCTATGCGCTCTTTTAATACTTCAGTGAATTGCCTTTTCTTATTCATAACCTTACGTGCAACAGATCCGTTTGATTTGTCAAAGGCCCAGGATCCGGATAACTTACTCACAAAAGATTGAGTACTTAGCACCCATAATGCCCAGGCCCTCTCAACCTGATCATGGCCATCCGGATGCTGATAAATCTCCCAGGCCTTTCGATGTATCTTTCTACTGTGCAGGGTACATTTAACAAGCTTTTTGAGGGCCGTAAAACGCGTTTGCAACACTATATAAAAGTTGATTAATTCATCATTAATATCATTGATCACCTCGACCTTAGAGGGAAGCTTGGACCAATATACTGCGGCTCCTCCACAGAATGGCTCACAATAAAGATTATGATTAGGGATCAACGGCAGAATGTGCCGAAGCATTTGTTGTTTGCCTCCATAGTAGGTGATGGGGGTCTTAAGATACTGGTTTTTCTCTTCCATTTTAAAGGGTTTAAATGTTTAGTGCTTACCCCAACATCGACCCTTATTTGAAAGACTATTGCTTTAAACCAAGTGCAACTTTTTGCAATCGCCCGATTTCTCGGAAATCATCAACCACCTGTTGATAGGCAATTCTTTTAGGATCTGTAGTTTCTAGCTTTAACAATGAAAACTCATCACCAACACTATAATATTTACGTATCCGACTTTCGATCTGAGCATTGATCTCTTTGTACAACCTGCAGGATTTCAGAACATCTTCAATATCGGCGAAGTCAACAACTTCAACCTCACATTGTGCGTGCTGGATAGATAGCACCTCTTCCTGATCAACATCATCAGGCAACCCATGAATTTCGTTATTATCCTGGCGGTCATATAATAAATGCCTGGGAGATTCATTCATGGTAAAAACGGGTGCAATAAAGGTGAGAATCTCTCCTGCCTCGTTGACAATTTTTGATTTAAAATAGTTCATTGGTTATTTTTTATGTCTATTATCCAATAAAAAGGCCACATCGAAAAGACACGTATCTCATCGAAGCCGTTCTAAATCCATGCCATGCGTGTGCACCTATGCCAGAATACTGATTGTCAAACCAAGTGCCATAAGCGATACCCGCAAGTTCGTTCATTATGTACATATAAAAATAATCATAGCCCATTAAAGCCGTGCCGGCACCATATGAAAATTTATTCATAGGAATACCTGCAGATGCTTGTTTATAAGCATTTGTTGTGCGACTAGTCTCTCCTGAGAAAACCTGATTTGAACCGTTCCCAACCTGTTGCAAAAAAACGCCATTAAAATCTATATCAATTTCTTCGTACATGTCAGCAAATCCGCCTGTTCCACCATATGGTTCCATTGAGTCCAATGCAGACACATGCCACATAGTCACAGATTCTTTAAGTACATAAAATTTGCCTGTGGTAGAAGTAAGGCCAGAAGAGTAGGCTACACTGAGCGCCGCTGAATTAACATAACTTCCAGTTTTGTCCTTGATCTTAAACGTATTGCCCGAAAGATCGCTTATTGTAAATATTTTATCTTGAAACAGAGCGGCCCACTCCCCAGATAAGGAACCAAGAATCATAACCGGCTTGCCATTAGCATAGTTGGAATTCGTAGCAGCTGCATTTGTGACAGCCAAGACTGCTTGCGAAGCCCTGGTTATCGACACAATTGCCTGAGCGGTTTCAACTTTTGAAGTCACACCTGGTTGAAATTCCCATTGATTGCAATCAATGCAGATACCACAGTCCTGGCCGTTATGAGTCGTTTTAGCAAAGGGAGTTCCTCCTCCACACTTGCGGGCTTCCATTGGGGCTGATTTATACCCCCAGAAATTATCATCACATTGAGCATAAGTCACACCACTGTCATAATAATCAACACCGTAATTATTATTGCCACGCGGTTCTGCGGGGGTGATATCGTTCCAAGCGCAATGCAATGTTCCTATTGCAGTCTGCTTATGTATCTGCGATAAAAAACGCATGAGTTCACCGGAAAATACCGTTAATGCGTGAAACTCTTGACCCCGGCTTTTCGCTGCAGCAATTGCTCCACCAAGATTATTGGCAGGAGCGGGGTCTGAATACCGGCTACAATTGGAAAAGCTGCCAGCATAATGATTATCTTCCCCGCTGCTTATGAGGCGCAGGGATTCTGCAGATGACGAAATTGGATTTCCACCCTTTATTGAACTCGCTGTCCCTTTATCATAAGCAGAGCCATAAGTGTCGAGATCCGCAAACGTAATTCCAGTTAATGAGGGCTTATATTTATCAATGAAAACACCCCTTTGAATAATGCCACCGTCAATAAAACCACGAGGCACTGAATAGCCAGCAGCATTTGCCGCAGCCTCATTAGCAAAATATCCCTCATGCTTTACATCTCCCGTATTATCGGCGTTCTTTTTTTGCCAGAAGAAGGGAATCCACACCATAATCGATCCGTCCCTTTGAAATTGGTAATTGCCGTAATTTGGGCTGTTGATATCATATGTGCCATTCATCGACACTAGTTTCGATGATCCATAAAGGGTTTCATACATCGCTATTATGTCAGCAGGACAGATGCCCTGTCCAAAGCCGCGTTTCCCCGGCTCACCAATATGATTAATCTGAACACCTTGACGGAGAACAACCTCATTGCCGGTTGAATCTTCGAGATATATCGCGCCTGCTGAATCAACACTTAATCTCATGTCTCCCGTTGCTGGCGCGGTGGGTTTTGCACTACGGGCAGGAATATCAATTGGAGTTTTTACTTTCATTTCTGTGTTTTAAATGGTGATTAAACACTGTGATTACCCAATTATGCAAATTTCTCCTGCAGTAATAACCGTGGAGCTGGTCCAGGTTACATCCCCCGAGGCATTCAGTGAGATGTCAACGAGAACAAGAGAACGAACAGTGGCAATAGTTTCAAATACCTGAGCATTAACCGATGTCCCACAACCATGCGTTGCGGCAGTTATTGTTCCAGTTAACGCAGAAGATATCGACCCGACATACTTTTTACTTTTTGCACCTGCAACAGAGTCAGCATAACTTTTTGCTGCTAAAGCTGAAGGAATTTTAGTATCAGATGCCCCGGAGGCAATATTTGTCGATAATACATTAGCTTTAAGGTTGTCAGTTTCGATATTTGAGAGCGTATTGTTATCTGCATCAATACCTTTGTTTGTCAAAGTTTGTGAGGCTGCAGTTCTGACCAGATCAGCAGCCTCCGTATTGTCAATGCCATCAAAATCGGCACCGGTGATCCCTGAGGATTTTGTCACATTAGCAATTACCTGATCACCCACTGCCAACCCCGTGGAGGAAGGCGTATTGATCCCTGTGGCTGTGCCTGCAACCGATACCTTATAATATCCACCTTTCGCGATCGCGGCAATGCCCTGGGCCGCCAACGACTGACTGCCGTCAATTGTACCTTTGTAGATAAGAGCACCTGCATAACCCGCTATCTTGGTATCAACATAGGTTTTAATAGCCTTTTGACTACCAACCTTTGCGTCACTATTGCCGGCCAGGGTGCCATCCAGATCAAGATAAGAGAGTGGCATTTGCTGCACGTCATCAACACTGCCAAGCGATACCTGAGATTTCGTTACACTGTGCGGGTTTGATGTTGAACCAAGATGAGTATCGATCTGAGCATGTGTGTTGGTTCCCTTGCTACCGATATTCGCATGATCGATTTCACTCTCTGCAAGCTGTTTGACCCAAGCCGTTCCATTGTAATAGTACTCATGATTGTCCGTGCTATTGAAATACTTCTGTCCCTTAACAGGGGTAGATGGTGCGGCGGATAAATTTTCTATGACTGCATTCTGAAGTTCATTTTTCTGCAGGTCCAATGCGGTTTTTACTTTTGTTGCCATTTTTTTTGAATTTTTAGTGTAAAATAACTATGCCTGACGATGAGGCGAGAAATGTGATTATTACCTGGTTACGGCTGCCGTGTTGGATATCAGCAACCACCACCTTGTTATCAGTATCAATAATCATCACGGCTGCAAACCGATTAAATAGATGATCGATGATCATCTGCATTTGATTTTCGAACGGAACCTCAAGGTATTTATCCTCGCCACTATCACCTTTAGCCCCCTTAAGTGAAGCAAGAAAGTCGTCAATGGTCCCAGTGTTTCCATTGCTAAGCCATACTTCATAAGCCGATTGTCCATCCGAACTATCTGCGGCGAGATTTACAGTTTTGCTAGATCCTTCTGACATGATTCCAATTTTAATAAACTACATTTCAACGCTCCAGTATGATGTTGGCACATCATAATGAACATTGTCCTCATAAAGCACATTAAATATCAGATTTATATAATTCACCCCGGCTGTGTTCACGTACTGGAGCCACACCCCGCCACCTGAGTTGACCAAACACATACCGGACATTGTTGGCCCATTGAAAAAAGGAAGTACGATGTCAGAAGGCGGCCGATATCCAGTCGGCAAGACAAATAACTGACCATAAGTGGCCCTGGCACTAAATGCAGCTATTATCTGCACCTGGCCGGTCATATTCTTATTGATCTGAATCTGCGAAGCCGTCGCTGCAGTTGCCCAGGATGGAAATTGAATGGTTCCCGCCGAGCGTAAATAACTTTCAAGATTAATCATGTCCTGCGTGCGAAGCTGAACCTTGCTTAACAGCGATGTCAGAGAATTAAGTGAAAAATAAACCCCTGATGGCACCAACGTTTCATACTGAATCAGGTATCTACGGCTTTCATAAACATTATGACTTACCCCATCGTGAAAGACTCTTATATCACTCGTTTCAACAACTTGAACCAAATACAACGATTTTAACACATCCACCGTAAACGAAGCTGCAGGGACTGAGCTCAACTCTGTGCCATCAAAGAACATTCCTTCAGCTATTGAAATAACCGAATCAGCGATCGACACCTGAATCCCTGAAACGATTACGGCGGCTCCAGACGAAAGGCCAGATACCAGAGTACGGAATCCCTCGGAATAAATATTCTGAATCTCAGCCCAATCATCTGCCCTGAGGGGTTGTCCACCTGGAATTGCTAAGAGTTTATCCATGATTAATTGATTTGAATAATAAAATACTTTCCTATTAACTTATATTTCGAAACCATCGCAGCAATCGTCTGTACCTCTAAAATTAACGATGATGGAATGTTAACGATAAAGTCTACAACGATAGCATCATAGTCCCCATACACGTATGAATTAGCCAGATCCATATAAAACTCCGGATCTGCGGTTTCTGCTTTTGTGAAGATCCATGGTCCAAGAGTAAACCCTTCGCTGATGTAAATGTCTGGAACGCCATAGCGGTTACGAAGAAAGCGCTCGATATATATCACCTGTGGGGTCATGCGGGCTTCAGCACATGAATTTTCCCAAAACACAAACAGAGTGTCTATAATCGAAGCTATAAAGCTAACAGACACTTTAATCCATGCCGTAAAACGCGGTCGGCGTTTGCGGTGCGGTAAAAGAATCTGCGACTGCTTAAACAGTGAGTACTTCAACATTGACATTGTCAGTATAATTAAAAGTTGACTCCTCGTAGCTGATGATGAAATATCCTGACGATGCTGTGGCTTCCATATTCACCAGGCTATATATGCCAGAGGCTGGCTTCCAGTAAGCGTTATTCAATTTTACATCTATGATCCCCTCAGCAGCCTGTATCGCATCGACTAATTTTGAGAGGCGGATAATCCCGTCGAATTCAAGGTTATTGCCGAAGGCAGAAATTGCACTTTTGATAGGATTAATTGAAATGTCGCGCAAAAGCTGATTGTTGTAATCCAGCACCAGGCGATCCCTTACAATCGATATGTCGATTTTAAGGACATCAGGGAGAAGGGAAACGATTTCAATTTTCACGCCAGCGTCTTTCCACTTACTCCAAAATTCGACCAGGGCAGCTTTTTCCACTGGCCTCAACACGGTTTTACCACCACCAACTTCCTTTGCTACCTTGATGATCACTTTGCCGTTGACCTCTGAAGCTGCAGCATACTTAATGATCCGCGCATCGGGATCATCATACTCATATTTGTACTGATTGTCGATCCAGGTCAGGCCATATCCGTATTGAAATTTTTTAGTCTCCTCAGCGTACCATCTCAAGGTATGCGGACGTTTTGCTGACAAAAGGCCAAGTATCTCGGTTTTGTGGGCGACAAACAATTGCTCCACGTCAAAGCTTGCCTTGGCCATCAGCCATAGCCATAGCCTCCAGTTTGCAACCTTTGACTGACTTTTCACCGCCACTACAAGATCCTGAGCTGTGTCCTGGATCGATCCGGGTACATCTGAGCTCGCAACAAAGTCATGCAGTTCCTGCATCGACGCCTTTGCGGTGTTCAGTTTATCGTATATTTCTGAAATGCGGCTCATACTTTCCAAATGATTGAATCAATAACTCCTGTGACCTCTGTGGGCACACCCAAAACCTCAACACTGACAACTTTTACGCGCACGTAGTTCGTCTTAAGATGTAGAACATTAAACACATGCGAAGGCAAATCGGGGATGAGAATATAATCACCCCGGTGTATTGTATCATAACTGATTCCGTCCAGTGACTGCTGTATTAACACCATGACATTTTCATTTGTAATGCCATGATAATTTATCTGAATTGTCACCTTCCCCGACAGGTTCCAAAGCCTGACGCCTTCGAATTCTTTGTCACCATCAGCGAGATTATAATCAAGCCGTTGCGTCATGTAAGTCATGTCTTGAGTATTTAGTGTAATTTCCTCACCCAGGCCGCTTACAGGCTTGATCCCGTTGCGGGTGTAGTAATCAACCACCTGGGCATTGATCACCGTCTCAGGCACAAATACAATCGTTCCAGCCGGGATTGACATATCGAGCCTCAGGTAAGGATTGATTGCCAGAATGTCGAATGATCCCGACACGTCACCCATCTCCTGCAGGGCGATGTCGCAAATTGTTTGGCCGTTGAGTGCGGTGATTGTTTTCATTTATAGAACGCATTTATGTTTATGCCATCTTTCACGGATATCTTGTTAACAGTTTGGCCATCTCGAGTAAACTGTGAACGTATTTTACGAATCATTTCCGTCTTATCCTCATCAAGTAAAAATCCCTCAATCCCGACCCCTGTAACCGGGTATTGCTTATACTCGCTTTCATTGGCAAACAACAAATCCATTTGATGCTGCTTGGTTGCCTCTCCGATCACAAAATCGCCATCCACGCACGCAATGTCGCCAAGGGTTTCGTCAAATAATATGTCCGTTACTTCTGTCATTTTAACTAATTACATTGCCAAAGGATCCGGCCACAGGCCCATTTGGAGCGGTAAGCCCGGCTGTATATGTGATGGTCATTTGCTTGACATAAACATCAATTGCATCCGAAATGGCCCCGGCAAGAATGTCGAACGCAGCATCAGCATTGTCTGTTTGTGACTTCGCTTGAACGAATGCAGCCTTAATCGATTCCTTGAGTGTAGCTTTGTTTAGTGCCATTATTTGAAGAGTTTTGCAATACGTAAATCAATTTGTTGAAATTGCGCAATATTGATCGGAGTCCCTGAGGGACCCGTGCCAGTAGTTACCGTGATCTTCATTATCTCCGCCACCAAGTCCTTAAATAACTTTTTCAGATCCTCTTGCTGATTCTTGATTGTATATTTCACACCATCAAGAATAATCTCCTTGCTTTTGCCATTAACCTCAATACTCATTTCGCCGTGTTTATAGAGTATGATTTCCGGATCATCAACCTTCACCAGGAAAAGATCATTGAGCGCCCCATTATTACAGCCCACAACAACCTTAGAGCCTTGGGTGGGCGTTATGGTTAACTTATCTGACGATCCATCGTCTGTGGCCTTAATTCTTACGCCTGTTAACTCCAGGTCGGAAATCTTAACACTGCAAGTGTCGCCGGTGATTTTAGTTACCTGGGCATAAAAGAAGCAGTCCCCTTTACTGGAGAGTGACTTTAATAGTTCGATTGCCCTTGCTTCCTTATCCATTATGACAGTTTCCTCCCGATCTGAACTTTCTTGACACCTCCGGCTTGGCTAAAGGTGGTAGTAACTGTAACCACATAGTAGGTCCCACTTTTGAATTCATAATCCTTGTCTGTGATCTTCGCAGAGTACCCAGGATGCACTTCGGGGATCAGCCAGCTGTTTATACTTCCTTCGTAACCATCAAACACCATGTACTTTAACTCTTCCTGACCGCGCTTTTTAAGGCTTTCCTTATCCGTTACCCCCGATATCTTGATTGTTCGCTTCTCTCCCCCTGTTGTGCCCAGGGGGACAACAGTGCGCTTCCCGTCAGGACCAACACCTTCAACTTCAACTTCATATTTCCGCTCATCGGCGCGACGATACTGCAGATCGCTCGTTTCGATATTTACCGAAAAATCATATTCAACATCCCCGAACTTTTCAATGTAGGCCGGATGAAAATGGAGCACGCGGTCCTTCATGTAAATATTTCCCTTTGTATCCTCCTGGAGCCGGTTCAACACGTCCCGCCCATTGGCCTTATTGATCACGAATTTGTCATACTTCAGCTCGTAATCACATGACAGTGACAATTTCTTGTCTGTAGCAAGAGAGAGATTAACCTGGTCAACTACATATTGAGCGATATCCTTCGATGTACATTTTTTCATTTCCTTATCCTTAACCGGTACACGGGTCAAGAATATGCCATCTTCGCAGGCGATCGTGATCGATGAGTCATCTGTTGAAATCCGCTCGATAAAACCTTTAAATTCACTTTTAAGTGAATCGTTGTAGCCAAGTGAGATCTCTACCACATCGCCGCGCTTAATCTTATTTTCAATCTCCAGGGCTTTATTCAGTGCCGATGCCGGTAGTTTAATTGTTGCAGTATCTGACAATAGGTCAACCGACTCGATGATCTCGACCGTGTCGAGAAGCTTAAGCAGATAGTTCCCAAGTTGTATTTTCCAGCTCATATCAAACATCTGTTTTACGGCTTAATGGTTCAATGTCCTCAACCAAAAGATCAAACAAGTCATCCGACAGTGCGGAGATAGTAAATCGCTGATTCGCCTCGCCTTTCGTGAAAGGAATATCCCAACTGGTAATGCAGATTCTTGTAATGTCATGTATCTTCAGCAGGTCGCATTCAATCTCGAGTGCCTCTCCTGTTTCACAAAGTTCGCGCAGTTTTCTAACATGAGCTTCAGGATAAACATTTGCATTGTCATAATTAACGAAGGAACCTTCAATTGTAACAGAATAATCATCTTGAGTCCACCTCTCTTTAATCGTTCCTCGGCCCTTTCCCTTTGCGACAGTTCTCTTTGCAATTACATTGCCACCCGAAAGGCTAACCAATGGCTCAACCGGGAATGTCCAGAATTCGCCGCCAGGGATCCGGAACTTCACCGGCATCACCATTGAAAATCCATTATAGTTAACCGGATTGTCGTTGGTAAAATCAGGAGTGTCAGAAAGGAGTGTTGAACCACCGCTGTCTGAGTGCAGATTGATTATAACCGGTTGCTTAGGAGTATATACGTTCATTATGAATTAGCTTGAGCAAGTGATAACACCCTTGTTAACTGATCCAGAACCAACTCCTTCATTTTATCAACAGATTCCTGAAAGGATCCGTTTGAGTTGATATTCATCTCGCCTATCAGATCCTTTAAGTTGATGGTAATATTTGTACTCTTACTGCCTCCTGTAACCACAGTATCAGCAGTCTTTTTACTTTCCGTTGAAATTTTTGGGGCATTGTTTGTTTTTGCTCCTGGCAAAACAGGATCCTTAATCCCCTGACCTGGAGAATATGCACCCTGGCCAAATGCCCCACCGGTTGATAATTCCGCGCCGGGTGCGCTTACATATTTAGAATAGGAAACTCCAACCTGATCAGGCTTTGCAAAAGCACCCTTAACTACATCCTTCGCATCCGTTGCAACAGCGATTACCGAATTTACACCTGACAGATCCAGCGCTCCTTGCTTTGCATCCTTCCAGGCGCCGGAGAAATCACCCGTGAAAAGTTTATAGATTGCAGATCCAAGGGATCCGATTCCGGATATGATACTTCTGATCCTATCCAGGACAAAATCCTTCAGGATTCCACCGAAACCCTTCAGCATTTCCCAGGTTGATTTTACAGCATTACGAAATCCCTCAAACTTATTCCAGGCAATGACCACTCCTGCCACCAATACCCCAACGCCAAGGGCGATCCATCCAATGGGTGATGCTAAGAAAGCGGCATTAAGTGCCCATTGAGCCGTTGTCCATATCCATGTTGCAGCTGCCGCAATACCTTGCCATGTTGCTGCACCCATACTGGCAAGTGTCACAGCGCCAACGGCAAACTGAACTGCCATTGTCGCAACTGTAAATGCAGGCATTGCACCCTTTACGAAGCCAAATAAGCTTATTCCCCAACCTTCTACCACTGCCTTCATTCTCACCATCTTCTCTCCATAACTTCCCATCACTATACCCGCCTGTTCGGTGGCAGACTTTGTGTCCGTGACTGCAACTGTGAGTCGTCCAATTTCTTCTGATCCGCTGATCAGTGCAAGTGCGGCATTTTGATTCTCTTTACCAAAAAGCTTAGTGATCAACGCGGCGTCCCCCATGGCAGGTTTGAGCAGATTTAACCTTTCCCGGAACGAAAGACTGGTATTTCCAAGTCCCTGCAGATCCACGCCAGCCTTTACCAGCGCTTTTTGTGTTTCAGGAGGCAGAAATCTACCTTCAGAAAGGGTTGCCAGCATATTGCGTATTGCAACACCACCTTCAGCCCCTTTCTTCCCGGCTTTATCCATAACCTGGATTGAGGCATTGAGTTCCTCAAAGGAAACATTTGCCATTTTTGCTGCCATTCCTGAATTCTCCAGCGCCGCCTTTATCGCTGGGAGTTCTGCAGACCCTTCTTTTGCTGAAGCAGCCATTACGTTCATCATGCTTGACATTACTGCAGCTGCCTTGGTGGGATCTTCAAGTGATACCTGAAACTGATTCATGGCAGTGGTAAGAACCTCCGTGGCGCCAACTGTATCACCCTCCATGGTTTTTGAAAGAACATTAACGCTATCACCCATCGCCTTAAGTGCGGCAGGTGTTTGCGCAATGTCGGGACCAAGTTGTGACAGGATCAGCTTATAAGATTCGACTCCCTTGGCTGCAGATCCGCCGAAAGTCTTTGCGCTTTCCCGGGCATAAGCCTCGATCTCTTTTAACTTCTGGCCGGTCACTCCAGTAATGGCCGAGAGATCAGTCATTGCGGCATCAAGATCAACACCAGGCTTAATTGCCGCATTCAGGGAGGCTGATAAATTATCAACGGCTCCCTTTATGTTATTGGCAGCAAAGGCGGCATTACCGACCTTCTGAACAGCAGACTGCAGCGAAGTGGTAGACTTCGCTGCAGCTGATGCGGTAGAACTTATCTTACTGAAAGCTTCGGTAGCATTGCCGGCAACATTGATCGTGTATGTCGTTGTACTACTCATTTTATCGGCAACGCTTTTTAGGTGGTATTCTTTTCTCGGTTTCTAATGTCTGCGAGCTGCTGAAACTTTTGCGCCCAGGCCTCATCAGTCAAGGTGTCAGGATCAATATGCAGATAGTACTCCATCATTGTGTTTATGTACCCAATCTTGTTATACTCAATTGAACCCTGGGCTTCTTTTAAAAATCCTCGACCTGTACCTCTTTTTCTGTAATCATTGCCTTGAGCATTCCAGAGATCGCAAAGAAGAAGCGGTCGTTCGTTTTGAAAACTTCCGACCCACCAAGCCATATTGTATCAAGCAGCTTCGCATTGCTCTTGATCCCATCGGTGATGGTGTTAACGTACGAAACCTCTGTCCGGGTGGGGTAACGTAAATAAGCGACATGATCTTCGCAAATAAAACGCTTACCATCCCCGTGTTTTTTTTTCCACTCGGCCAACTGTTCGGGCGTGGCCCCCCCGATTAACTTCGACATATTTTAATTGATTTGGTTGATTTTACGAAGGGCAATAAAAGGAAGCGTTACTTCCATAAATTTGTCCCCCTGTTTGATAGACTTTGCGCTCTCGGTGAACTGTATACCGACCATCATGTCGGTGATCAGCGTGTCGCCGTTGGTAGGATTGCCGTAACTGATTACAGCATCGGTAATGAGATTCAAGACTGATCCCGCTCCGGCAGCTGTGAGTATTTCAAGCTCACTTTGCGTCACGGTGACTTCGCCTTCAAAGGCCACGTTGCCACTCTGAATGGAATGTGGATAACGTCCCTTACCGTACAACGCCTCACGTTCCACCTTTTCACTATACTTGATACTCCTGATCCCGGTGATATCTTTATTGTTAAGGAAGAGCGTTATGTCGGCGAATTCGTATTCTTTTGAATTAAACATGCTTTCGGAGGGTGTTAAATGATTACTTTTTCTTGTACATGCACGCCTTTACGCGCACGGTGCCGGTTCCATAATGAATAACCTTATACCGGTAATAAGGAAGTGTCAGTTGTGAAGCAATATTCCAGATCATCCCACCGTCAGCATCAGCAAAACGGCACGTCTTAAAATCAGTAGGAGCAGCTGACGTAACAGTAATTGTACTGGTGTACACCGAGGATGAAAGGTTAATCCAGATAGCATTATCGGCACTGCCCTGGATAAATACATACGTACTGTCGCCGGTGCCGGTGAGATGATCGATCCATACCTGGAATGAGGCAGAAACCAATTCCGGGGTAACCGCGGCATGATAATACTTTGTACTTGAGTCCGTGAGTGTGTCGGTATATGAGGCCATCACAACACGCTGAGAGAAAGCAGACACTGCGCACAGTATCACAATAGCAAAAATAAGAGCGAACTTTTTCATGATTTAATTAAGGGTTAAATGAATATTAAACAGTGACGGTTTTGAAGCCCAGATACACGTCGATATACCTGCCATAGCCGAACGGGCGAACGCGAACCTTGACATTGATCAGTGATGTGCTCACGATATTCTGCGTAGGGTCGATGTAACATTCCACCCCCCGATCCTTCGGATTTGTAACGTCAGCCGACAATTCTCCGTTGGCTGTCATCTGAAGTGCGATTGCATTTTCAACCATTCCCTGCCAGCTCTTGATCATCGTAAGCTGCATGGTGCCATTGTCATTAACCGGGATCTCATTAAGCAGCTGCTCAAGCATAGTATCGTAAGCAATGCGATATGCCTTATCGATGCTCCTGCGAGCTGTGAGGCTCCGGTAATCATCAGTGACCTTTGTTGCCAGGTAGTCGTCGGTAAAGAAGTAACCATTGCGACCAACAAAGGTGCGCAGGGTTATGTACCCTTTATCGTGAATGCTCTCAACATCTGCGAGCTCGACTTTTTTGTCATGAATGTAGGCGGCAGTTACTGGAATCGGACCATCTTTTACCCTGGCCAAGTTACGCTGGACCGGAATTGATGCAATGCGGCCACCTAAGATGCCCATACAGGCGTTTCCTGAGCTTGCGACTGTATCTCCGATAAAGATACCTGCTCGGTTGTAATCGGATGCGGTGAGGTCTGTTAGCTCTGTAGCAACGCCACTATATGAGCGACCTTCGATCATGACAAAAACGGGGGCAAAACGCGAAACGGTTGCCCACTCTCCCAGGGCCTGAGCCTTGATGAGCGCCGCAGCAACATCAGCATCGAGACCAGCAGTAACTGTCGCCGTATATTCAACAGCTGGTGTGCGGGCGACAATAATACCACGAACACGGCCGTTACTTGCCACGATCAGATTCTTTGCGTGAGCCTCATCCTTATCACACATATTGGCCAGGGTAACCGTATTTGCACACCCCTGGATCCAGAACTCGGTACCCTCATCCGCCATGTCATAAAAGTCTCTAACGACCTTTACGATGTTTGGATTGTTGGCTTCTGTAATCCCCAAGTTAGTTTCCAAGTCAGAAAATTTACGAAGGATGTAAGCGGTACCCAGGGCAAACTTCAGTGAAACTGCAACCCCTGTGATGCACAGCCCCAAAACGCCATCCGGACTCGGAATTACCGACCCCAGTGCGCCATTCTCAAAAAATATTTTAACGCGTGGTAACATTTACTCGATCTCCTTTCTTTCGATGGGTGTAACTTTCTGCGAATTCAAGCTCTCAGCGTGGATCCTGGCAAACTGTGACTGCAAGAATGCGGTGTTGTCCTCGGTGAAATAGAGAATATCAACCGCGTGAGATGCAAATACCTCTTTTGCGCGCTTAAGCATCAGGGGGGTATAATCCTTCTTTGCATCTGCTTCAGCGGGTTTCGGCTTTACTTTGGAAGCCTTGACAGCGGGCGCCTCGAGATCCGGAGCGGTGGTTGCTTCAGCGGGTTTCGGCTTTACTTTGGAAGCCTTGACAGCGGGCGCCTCGAGATCCGGAGCGGTGGTTGCTTCAGAATCCTTAACCTGGGGATCCTCAGTTTTTTTACTTTGAACCGGAGCTGGCTTTGCAGCCTTCTTATCCGGACTTTTCTTGTTTTGCATGGTTATTTCTTTTTAACACCAATTTGATATTTTCCCATGGTCTCGATGATCTTCTCGACACCCCTGGAACCAAAATAAAAACTCATAATGAGCATTCCCCACTGACCAAGTAATTCCACATAGGCGGAGTTGATCTTAAAGGTTGGGACTACCACTCCGTTAATAACCTCTTTGCCCATATTGCCATCGACAAGAGAAAGCAGTGAGTACATCACCAGGATAAATACCAGCACCAGGGGCCGGATATTTTTTGCTAGCCACGAATCAGAATTCATGTCGATACGCTGGCGTTCGGTAAGTTCATCCTGTGCCTGTTGTTCCGCATTGGCAAATATCTCCGTAAGCTGTCTTTTTGCAGCTTCGCGCTCCTCGTCAGTGGTAGTGATCTTATCGAGCAAATTCCCTACCTGCTCTACCAGGTTGCCTGAAAACAGGCCTAATATCTTTTCGAAGATTGCCATTTTATACGTTTTTTGTCCGGTTGCAGCGGTTAATCCAGCCGCGAAGGAATTTTCCAAATACAGGTTTTTCACGTGCAAGCTTCGTGTAAAAATCAATGCGCTCCTTATAGTATCGTTCTGCGATATTTTCGCTGAAGGTGTTTGCTGAAGCAATTGTTTTAGGACCAATCAAGCCATCCTGTTTACAGCCTGCAACAGCCTGAAGCATCTTGACTGCATTCCTGGTACCTGCATTAACTGCATGATCAAAAACCTGAAGGCATAAACTTTCATTATGAAGTTGATCTAGCTGCAGGGGATCCCAGAAGTATTTTTTATACGCGATTGCGGCAAAGTGATCATTCATCCGCTTGATGTCATCGACATCGATATCCCCATCGTGATCCAAATCAAAGTCAATGTCACCGGTCCCTTTCAGAAAACGCAGCGAGATACCCATATTTGTAGCGCCACCACGATCATCCGGATCATCCACAAATCCGCCTTCAGACTCGAGAATGATATGAATACATCGGTTAAATTTTTCGTTCATTATTTAGGGCATGTTGGACACTGATCCTGATTCTTTTCAATCTGTCTTATACTGGCGGAATGAGCGTTTAATCGTGTTTCGTGGTTTATCCTGGTCTCTTCGAGTGATTTGATCCGGCCATCCTGTTTGATCTGACTCATATTTAAACCCTGGAGCGCTGAACGTATCAGCTTGAGTTCTTTTAACACTCCCTTGGCCAGGTACCAGAGGATTGACAGTAGAACTACAATCGCTCCCCGATAAATCCACATTTCAAAATTTTGCTCCATAATTGATTTTGAAAAAGCATCAGCCTAATCCTCATTGAAAAGTTTCGGCTGATGCACGCTGCACGCGAGGGTTTATTATTCTTTTGGACTATATATTGCAGAGACATACTTCGCCCGCATAGGTAGGGCAATGAAGCGCTGCTGGAAGTTGACGATATCACCCTTATTTGCAGGATCCTTCAACGTATAGAACATGTCAGTGGTTCCCAGGGCTTTCATAACCTCATCTTTAAAGAATGCGAAACTGGCGATCGTATCAGTCTCGGCTGCCACTGCACCAAATGCACATTTTACCCCGGTTGAAGCATTGTATTTCGGGGTTACGGAAGTCCTTCTCAGGGTGAAGCTAAACAGCTTTCCTCCGACCATCGCTGTCTTGTATGAATTCAAGTCCTGTAGGATGAGGTCTCCTTCATGCTGAGGATTAAGTACCAGGATACGTCCTTCCTCCGGCACGTCAAGATCGTTATAGGCAACAAACAACCTCATAATATCCTCAAATTTGAGCCTGCGTTTACCAGTGACCGAATTGAAGTCACCAGTTGCAACCAGTACCGGGGTATTGGCAGAGTCAGAAGTCGGAGCCCAGTTCCAGGCAGCCAGTTTATATGCTGTGCGTAACAGTTCCTGCTTATGCCCATAAATTACACTCGTCATTTTGTCATATGAAAGTTCCATTGCTTCAGCATTCCTGACGACAGTGCTAGTAGTGTCAAGTGTCTTCAAAGGGATTTCATGTGGAAGGTCTGTTCTGGATGACACAGTAATCGGGTACGAAGTATTGTCAATCAATACCTCTGGATTCGCGCCGGCTTCAGCCAGGTTAATTTTATTGTATTCGACTAAACTAGACATATCCCTCCCGTCAGCCAGGAAACTTCCATCCGGGTAGAATTTTTCCATAAGGATGTCAGACCAGATTTCCTTTTGCAATCCCGCCATCAGGATCCCTGTTTGACTGCCGAAGGATAAAAGGGTACCTCCCACGATCGATCCAGCGATCGCGAGGGCCGGGGCGATGGAAAAGACCACGGCAAGTACCATTGCCACAACCAGGTTATAACCAAGATTGAGGAAGTTGAGTTTCTTTGCGTTTCTCATTTTAAAAGTTGGTGTTAATTAATGTTTCGGTTTGTAAGCCTCTTTGAGAGTTTTAAATTCTTCGGGCTTTTCGGCTGAGAGCTTTGTAAGGCCCTTGGGATCTTCCTTCGCCCACTTCATGTAATCCCATCCCTGGCGATCTTCATCGGACTTCTTTTCTTTATTATTCACCTGTGAACTCAGGGTTGTTTTAGGCGGCATTGCAGAGATCAGATCCTTTGCCTGTGCAAAATCTGATTCGGCAAGCTTGATGAAGGAGTCCTTCTTGTCTGCGGTCAGACGGCCCTCGGTGATGGCACCTTCGACCAAAGCTTTGGCTTCAGCAGAAATACGGGCCTTCAGGGCGTCCTCTGCAGTTTTCTTTTCGGCCGACAATTTCATGATCGCGGCGCTGAGGGCCTGGCCTTCAGCGTCGGGGGTCACGGCTAAAACTGCTGCAGCTTCGGCCGTTAAAGTTGTTTTATTCATTTCTTCAGGTTGATTTTTATTAATGGTTATCTGGGCTATTGCAAGTTTAATATCCTCATTTGTTTCAAGGACTTTCCCTTCACGGGAAGATAGACGTAGCGACAGTGCATTTGAAGGGACTGAAACAATCGAAGCTTCCATCAGTTCGCTTTTTGTAACTACAGCAAGGTAACCGAGACCAGGAATCTCACGAAGTTCAGCCTCCAGGGGGATAATCCAGGGTGAGGCCCCCTTTAAGAAGTTACGGTCAACTTTTCCCATAACCTTTTTTGCATCTTCATCGCCCTCGTCGAAAACCGGATCAGCAAGAAGCTTGGTCCCTTCAATTCTCCAATTTTCCCAACGACCGACAACCTTTTCAGGATCATGCTGATGCAGCATCACTGGATTGTCCTTGAATCGAGTCAGATCAATCCCGGAATTAAGCAAAATGAAACCGCGATCATTAACTTTGGTTTCGTCGTTAAAAACAAAGGGCTTTGCCATTTAATTATTCATGTTGATTGTCGCAGAACTTTAATAATTTATTCAATCGAGTTGGCAAACATACATTCACAAATTTCTGAAAACAACATAGTGTGCAAGGGTTATAAGCATCTGTCCAACAGTTGTATGATATTAAAAAAAAGGAAGTTAAATAATGCATATTTGCACAAAAACGATGGCCCATCACCAGGTTAAATCGCGAAATCCTGAGAAGGAAGAATACGCCTATCTGCTTTTCATGCAACGCGTTTCGCAGGAAGATATCTGCAAAAGGGTAGGAATCACGGCCCCTACACTCAAAAGTTGGAAGGACTCAGGCAGCTGGGGGGATAAGCGCGCTTCTCGTACAATATCCCTGGATGATCTAATGCAGAAAGCTCTCAAAAGGGTTAACGAGATCCTTGACAGCGAAGAACCATTCAACGCTGATTCATTTGCCAAAGCGGTAAAGCAGCTTAAGGAACTCAAGACATCAAACACAATCGACGATGATATATACTGCTTCATGTCCTTTCAGGATTTCCTTATTCGAAAGAGGGGCGAATACGACATCACCGATTCATTCATCAAGATGGTGACCAAGTTCCAGGATATCTTCATTCAATTCCGCTTGGGAAATGGCAAACTATCGTAATAACAAAGAACTTCAGCTACGTTGGCAAAACCGGGTTCAATGGATCCTTAGTCAAACGTTTCGAATTGCCGACTTAAATGAAGAGCGACAGAAGCGTATTGACCGTGCACGTAAAGATTACCAGTTTTTTGTAGACACCTATTTTCCTCACCTGGCAACAAAGCGTTGCGGAAAATTTCAGATGGACGCAGCAGGCTATCTATTAAAGAATAACGACACCCGCGCATTATTTGAATGGGCTCGTGGGCATGCGAAGAGCTCACACCTTTCACTCATGATTCCGCTCTGGTTAAAGATCCAGGATCCGCGAAAGGTCAATGTGATGATCCTGGTATCAAAATCAGAAGACATGGCTGTGCGCCTTCTGGCGGATCTGCAGGCGGAGTTACAATTCAACCAGGCATACAAAGAAGATTACGGCGAACAGGTATCCAAAGGATCCTGGGCTGACGGAGAATTCCATACCACTGATGGATGTTTATTTGTCGCCCTGGGTCGGGGTCAGTCACCGCGCGGATTGAAAGACCGGGGCAAGCGTCCTGACTATATCGTGATCGACGACATTGACGACGATGAAATGATCCGCAATCCGCGTCGGGTCACAGAGGCACTTGACTGGTGTCTCACTGCACTTTCAGGCACCATGGCCATGGGTCGGGGGAGGTTCGTAATGGTAGGCAACCGGATTGGTAAAGACAGTGTGCTGAGCCGGTATGCCGAGCGCCCGGGTGTATATCATACTGTTGTAAATACCCTGGACAAAAAAGGTCTACCTATGTGGCCGGAAAATTACACTCCGGATGAAATCAAAAAGATGCGCGAATTCGTTGGTGAGCGCAGATTTCAAAAAGAGTACATGAACAATCCAATCACAGAAGGTACTGTTTTTAAGAAAAAGGATATCCGCTTTGGCCCCATGCTTGACCTGAAGCTTTACAAAACACTGATCTGCTACACCGATCCCTCCTTTAAGAACAGTCCAACGGCTGACTTCAAGGCCACCATGCTGATCGGAAAGACACCGGATGGACATTATCACATCATTAAAGCCTATGCCGATCAAACAACCGTAATGACAATGGTTTCGTGGCATTATGAGATCATGCAATATGTCAATGGCCGTGTGCCAGTACTCTATTACATGGAGAGTAACTTCCTGCAGGAGCTTCTGCTGGATGAATTCAAAAAAGCAGGGAATATTGCAGGCCACCAGATCCCGATCCGGGGAGATGCCCGTAAGAAGCCAGATAAGTTTGCCAGGATCGAAGCCCTGCAGCCTTTGTTCGAACGCGGTCTGGTGATCCTGAATGAGAAGCAGAAGGATAGTTCCGGCATGATCGTGCTGGTTGATCAGCTGCTCATGTTTGAGAAGGGTAGTAAATCGCATGAAGACGCGCCCGACGCAGTGGAAGGCGGCGTATGGATATTATCACAACGCACCAGGGCAACCAATTCGAAATATATCACCGGTGCCCGCGAAAACCGTCACTATTAACGCTACACATAATATGATCTTAAAAATTGCATCGCTGTACATTGATCTGAAAAAGATCATTTTCGACATTCAACTGTACTTTGCTATTCATGCTGCCAACCGTCGCGCAAGACTGCTTAATAAGAAACACCTGGTAATATCCTTCAATGGGAAACCTCGTGTGTTCATGAAGTCACACCTGAAGGACCTGGTGAAAAGAAGAGCACTTTACAAAAAAGGAGTTACCATCGAGCAACTCGAAAAAATGTCAATTTATAAAACACAGTAATATGTTCATCACATCAGCAGAACTTAAATCGGCAATCTACGAATACCAGCTCAATGAAATCGTGGAGATCAGCGCAGGCAATAACACAAATGATGACATCGTGCAGATGGCAATCGGCGCTGCCATTGAAGAGATGAAGTCTTACCTATCCCCAAATCAGCAGGGCCGCTGGCTTGACGGTCGTAGGAGATATGATGTATCTGCTATATTCAACGCCACTGGAACAGGTCGTAATGCACTTATACTTGAGCTGTGTAAAAGCATGGCTGTGTATTATGTTTGCCGCCTTTCCAATGTCGACATCGTTGAGGAGAAAGTAAAGGAAAGATATGACCGCGCGATCACCTGGCTCGAAAAGGTTGCAGGAGTTGGCAAGTATGCCGATGCTCCAGCTTTGAATCCGGACTTGCCAGTACTTAGCCTTGAAGAAACCGCCGAAAATGTCCCGTTCCGTTTTGGATCCAAGGATAAATTTAACCACGAATAATACTTTTAAAATGGCCGAGAAGAAACCAAAGACCACGGGCAAAAAAAGAGCTGAGGGTTACGCTAATAAAATTCAACCTAAGGCGATCTCTCAAACGCGCAACGATATTGCCACTTGGAAGATGGCTATCCGTCAGGCGCTGGCTGTTGAGACTCCAAGAAGGATGCGGCTGCAGTATTTGTACAAGGACATAATTATTGATGCCCTGCTATCGTCGCAACTTGGAAACAGGATCCTGCAAACAATGGCCGCCTCATTTTCACTCCGCGACCAGAACGGGAAGATCAACGATGATGCGACTGCTATCCTGAAGAAATCAAAGTACTATTACGATATTGTGCGTAATATCCTTGAATCTCAATTTTGGGGAACAACAGTAATTGAAATATTGAATTCGGATGCCGGAGTTAAAGTTGTAACAATTCCGCGTAACAATATAGAACCGCGCGACGGGATCTTTCTGGTTGATGAAAATGACAGCTCAGGGATTCCATACCGTGAATTGAAAGAGTATGGGACCTGGATCCTGGAGTTCGGGGATCCCAAAGACTTGGGACTGCTTAATAAGGCGATTCCACATGTACTGTTCAAGAGATTCGCACAGAGCTGTTGGAGTGAACTGTGTGAAATTTATGGCATACCGCCCCGCGTGATGAAGACCAATACACAAGATCCGGTAATGTTGTCACGTGGTGAGCAGATGATGCGTGACATGGGGGCTGCAGCCTGGTTTATTATTGACGAATCAGAATCCTTTGAATTTGCCAAGGGTAGTGACAGTAATGGCGATGTCTACAACAACCTGATCAGACTTTGCAATAACGAAAATTCTATGCTCATTTCTGGTGCGGTTATCGGCCAGGATACAAAGAATGGGAATGAAAGCAAGGAAAAGGTATCGGTAGGCGTATTGGGGCGACTAGTTGATGCCGACAAACGGATTGTAGAAAGTCAGTTTAATGATGTCATTCTGGGCGCGCTGGTGCGCATCGGCTTAATACCAGACAACTTGGTGCTCAGTTTCGATCCGCAGGAAGATATTAACCTGCTGTGGACTATGACAAAAGAGGTACTTCCGTATATGGAAGTAGATGCTCAGTGGATAAAAGAGAAGTTTGGGGTCCAGGTAACAGGCATTAAAGCGGCTCCACCGAAGACGCAGCTCGCAAGTTTTTTCGATTAAGCCCCTTTGAGGGGCTCCACAGCCGACTGGGGCTAATGTACCACTCCGACTGCGATTGCCCGGCAGGCGTCACCCTTGCCGCCAATGGTGATAAAATTCCATCTTACAGTCAGAAAGTATGGAACGCTGCAGTAAACCATATTCGCAGGACCGGATCCTATTCGGCAAAGATGCTAAAAGACAAGCCGATCCATTCAGCGCTTCAGGAAACAAACAGGATCATTACTTTAGCTGTTCAATCCGGGATCACTGATAACCTGCCTCCAGAGGAGATGATTACATCTCTGCAGAATGATGTATTTGTCTTTTCAGCTTGCAAGACCCACATTGAACTCAAGGAATTATCGGCGATGCTAGTAAATAATAACGGAAAGATCACTCCACTGTCAGAATTTCGCCAGAAGGCCACTGCAATCCATGAGCAGTACAATCAAGGCTACCTGGAGGCAGAATATATTTTTGCAACTACCAGCGCCCAGATGGCAGCAAAGTGGAGCGACCTTGCAAAGGATGAAAATCGATACGATCTCCAGTACAGAACCGCCCAGGATAGCAAGGTGAGAGATTCGCACAGAGCGCTGGCAAACATCACACTTCCTTCAGAAGATCCTTTTTGGTCAAGTTACTATCCTCCCAACGGGTGGCGCTGCCGGTGTACTGCCGTTCAGGTATTAAAAGGAAAATACGAACAGAGCGATCCAGCTAAAGCAATATCTCTTGGAGAAACGGCCACCACCGAAATCGATAGCAAGGGAAGGAACCGATCTGAGATGTTCAGGTTTAATCCGGGGAAAGAAAAGGTTGTATTTCCACAATCTCATCCATACTACAAGGTTCATAACAAGATCAAGAATGAATTACCTGAATAACTTCATTGCCGACCTGCGCGTTGAAATCAGCGACGAATTCGACCGCAACTTCGAGCGAAAAGGATTCTTTGATGAAAAATGGCCTGACACCAGGATCCACAGCCGTCGCGGATCGCTCCTAATGCGATCCGGAGCCCTCAGGCGAAGCGTCAAGTCAACGTCGACCGGCAACTCCATTCATTTCAGTTCGTCGCTTCCCTATGCCTCAATTCACAATGAAGGGGGCACCATTACTGTTACGGCCAAGATGAAAAAATACTTCTGGGCCATGTTCATGAAAGCTGCAGGTGGCCGAAAGAGTAACCGGTTATCTCAAGAGGCTGATTTTTTCAAGGCGATGGCGCTGAAAAAGGTAGGATCAAAAATCAAGATCGAAAAGAGGCAGTTCATCGGGCCACATTCTGAGATTGATGTAGTGGTCGACCGATTATTTAAGCAGCATTTAAGCAGTTTTGAAACACGTATTAACCAACAGTTAAAGCCATGAAAGAGCTGATCGATGATATCAAGACAAGAATTGAACCGGTAACCGGTCTCAAGTATGTTGACGAAGACTGGGGACAGCTGGATTATTATAGCGGGGGACCTCCTGTGAAATTTCCATGCGCCCTTGTCGATATCGGGCAAGTGCAATGGAGTGATAATGGCAACCAGGTACAAATTGGAACCGGCAGCGTGATCATCCGCATTGCTGACCAGCGGATATCAAACAGTAATGTGAAAGCCCCAGTTGCGCAGAAAACAAAAAGCCTTTCGTTCTTTGATCTGATCATGTATATACATCAGAAACTGCACGGATGGAGCGGAGCCAAGAACAACGGCCCACTTACAAGGGTTGCTTATAAGAAGGTAAAGCGTGACGATGGAATCCGGGAGGTGGAGATGATCTACGCGGTTGAAATCACTGACGACAGCGCCAGGAAGATTTATGGTAAGAAACGGATTCTGGCTGCAGGGATAAAGGTTACCGTTGAAAGGAAAACGTCATAAACAAAAAACCCCGCTTAGTGGCGGGGCTCCTGTTGTCATTACATTTTTCTCAATATTGAATCATTCTGATTTTCCACAAATCATCACTATCGGAAAAGCGAAAGCCGTTACGCTTTCCGCTAGGCAATGAAATTGTTATTTCATCTGATTTCTTTTCTGAAACATTTTGTAAATCAGCCTTAGGATTAATGAATTTCTTCCAAAACGGGAAAATGTCTAAGTATTTTCCTCTGACAGAAGAAAAGCAGTATTCAGGAGTGCCTATGATCTCCAAATCTTTATTGGCCCCCTTCATGTAAATCTCAAAGACAACATTTAATTTTGAATTGCTTACTGTATCTTCAATATCCGAATATGAAACAATATACTTCCGGGCATCAAGATGTGAAATTTTTACCGTGTCAAATTTAAAATGCCTTTTTGCATTTAAGGCAATATTGTCAGATAAACGTCTTACCTCTGATTCATTCCTACAAATGAATGATGCATAATCCTGAGAGTATCCTACAAATGACAATGACATTAAAAGTAATAGTGCAAATGTTTTCATGATTACTTGGTTTTAGGAGTGTGATAAAATTAATTAAAAATGCAACTAAATTGATGTTGTCTCAAAACATTTATTCTTCTTATTCTCCTCTTCCTTTATTTGCTTGGCTATTGGTGTTGAGAGATACACATACAGCGTGGCCAGGCTGATGTGAAATTGAGGGTAAATGAATTCTCTGTAAACATAGGCAGTTGATATTCCGGGTTTCTTTTCGCGGCAATATACTTCAACGATATCCCGCATTTTACGAAGGTGGTTGAGCCTGTTGTATGCCATCTATACAGTTTGTTTGTCGATTTCGGAAATGATTACTCTTTGGATATTATATTCGTAAGGGAATAAATCAAGATCCATCCCTTCAAGCATTTCTGCAACAGCCCAGGCCTGGGTGATGTCGAGCGAAATCTTATACTCGCTTTTCATCGTAATTGCTTTCTTTCTGATCTTGGACTCATAGATCTGGTAGAGAATATAAAACAGGTGTTTTTCGTAAACTGAATACAGGATTAAATGAGCCAGGTAGCTGCTCAGTATCCTTCCAAAGGCAGCCAACTCCTCTCGGCTTATGTGAAGCTCTACCTTTTTCATCACCATAGCCACCTCCATCATGCGGCCACGGGTTTGCCAATCCCCCTGTACGATTAATTGTCCCATAACGCTGCGTTTAAATAGGTTTCAGCGTACTTTTTACATGTTCCGGAGGGTATGTGAGCCTCGTAGCGGGATATGAACCTGTAGGCCAGCACCTGGTCATTCTGGCTTAATTTATTCCAGGCCGCTAGTGTCCTCTTTTTTGAGGAGCGGATCTTCTCGTCGTAACGGTTCCAGAACATCTCAAAGGTTACATCTTCCTTGATCTCGGTGAGCTTAACTGTTTTTGAATTACCGATCAGATTGCGCACCTCTTCAATTCTGCGTGGCAATTCGTCAACCAGCCAGTTTATCTGTTCGGGTGACAGTAGTGCCCTGGATGAATCATACATCACCAGGTATCCATTGAAATCAAATGCCAGTAACACCTCGCCGGTAAACTTTGTACTGGTCAAAATATAGGTCACTTTGTCACTCATTTCTTTGGAATTAAGATTTCTTCACTCAAGTGTTCGAACTGCTTTACCAGGCGCTGTAATTCAGTATAGGAATAATCGTTGAGAGGTTTATGAAGATAGCCGTACTTGAGCATCCAACCGTTAAGCCTGTTCCAGTCAATTTCATGCTTGCCAAGATCCGGATTCCAAACCACCCATCCGATCGTATAACAAAGCGAGAGGATCCGGCGGCGCATCTGCTGTCCCTGGTAGTCCACACCCGAGCGCGTGGGGCCGTGTGGCTGAGCCACCATCCTCTCCAGGTGTTTGATGAGCTCATCCGCCTCCAGGTCGCTCAGCTCAGCGCTGTTCGTTGTTCGTCCGGATGAAAAACTGCTGACCAGGTCGCGGCGATACTTCTCTGTACCGGTCTCATGAAATAGGCCATAAAGCCTGCGATGCCTTCCGATAGTGTGTCTCATCTAGAAATTTTTATTGATTTAATAATTGCCTTCGCACCGCATTCAGCGTCGGTGAAAATACGGGTGTAGGGTGTTTCGTTGGGAACCGCTGGCCCTGCCTGCATGCCAATAGTAAAGAGCATGGGTTCGGTGGGCACATCTTCAGTTACCCGGAAGTATTCTACCCCGTCAACGAGCCAGGCCATATAATCAGGTCGCCAATCTAATGAGTAGGTATGGTAAGCAAGGCTCAGGTCAACAGGAAAGGTATGACCTGTACTTTGAGACCGGGTACCACCTTTGCCGTCTGGAGAGTGCAGGGAAAAGCGCATGTAGTCGCTTCTGTCATTATTTGCAATCACATAGGGAAATGCTTCGGATCCAAAGAACTCGAAGTCCACCTCGGGTTGCTGATTCCCTTTGAGTGCCCTGTAAAACCAAAGAGCAAAGAAATACAGGTAGCCTTTGGGTGGAACTTTCATATAAACGTCAAGTCTGTCTCCAGGCTTCAGTGTAACTCCCTGGTCAGTGCCGCAAAAGTAACTGCAGATCTGGCCGCAAAAGTTAAATTTACCCTTGAACCACTCGAAGGTATAATACCCATCGGATTTCCAATCTGGTTTGATGGCGCTGCCAGTACCGCAAAGTAGCATCAATCCTTCAGCAGATGCAACCACATAGTCTTTCAACCAAATTACTTTGTACCTGAAATCAGGATAAAGTGCCCGCATACCTTTGCCGGTAAATGCAAACCAATCTTTCCAGTCGAACTGAAAATTAGTAAAGTCGCGATAAAAGATAATTTTGCGTTCTGGTATAGACACAGGAATCGGATCCGGAATAGGAGTAGTAGAATCTTTAATCCCGAGGAGTCTTTTGAGCCAGGCGATAATTGTTTTCATTTTATGTCTAGATCGTTATACGTCCTTACAATACCTACCAGGGTCCCTGGCAACAATTTCGTTGATCTTTGTATCAGCATCGGCTTGGGTAACATACCAGTTCGTTCCGAAATGAGTCCAGCCACCACGGTAATTCGCCTTTGCAATTTTCCAGCATTTTTTTCGCTCTTCATATCCAGGGCGAAGTACAGTAATGCCCTTCATCACCAATTCGTTGCGTTCATACTTATTCATGATCCGATTCGATAAAGTTTGTCAGCATATCCATAATTTCCAAGAAGGCCCGCTTTGCTATAATCGGGGTCATTGTTTGAATCCGGTCGGCAGTAACAACGTTGACATATTCCCAGCGACAGGCATAATCATCTGCATCTTTTACAACCTGCGACAGTGGGTACTGGAAGTTGAACTTTCTCGAAATGACCATCATTAAATCAAATTCAATATCGAGATAGTTCTTCAGCCGGTGTTTCACCGGGCGAGTAACGTCGGCGATATATGCTTCGCTGGCATCATGCATCATAGCAGCAATTTTATCCTGGCGGGTTTGCACCATGTTTTGAACAAAGATGCAGTGCTCGGCCACCGAGTAGAATTTCATTGTGTGACCATTCCACCGGCAAAGGTTACTCAGGGCGTGGGCGATATCGACCAGGTTGATCGAATCCGGATCCGGATTGAGCGGGTCTATCATCTTACCCATAAAAGTTCGGCATTCATTGAATTTTACCTGTTCCATATTTTACGCATTTAATTCTCGTGAGATGTTTGGCCTGGACGTTGGCGCCGGGCAGGTCTTTTTTATTTTTTCAAGTTTTTCCTTTAACGCAGATGCTTGATCATCAGGAAGTCTTCTCGCGTACTGGGTAGTTGCACAATCCGACTTTGTTTCATTTTTCGCTGGTTTATGAACTTCATGCCATTCGATCATATAACACCGTTTGCTGCAGAACTTGGTTTTTTGCCGCTTTGGGTGAAATAATTTGCCGCATTGATGACAAAGTGAACCAAGGGCGTTTGGAACAGAATCACGTTTGCCTCTTGGGTTCTGTTGCTCTTCTTGATCAGCCAGGGGGGGGGCAAACTCCAGGGGAGTTTCTTCCCGTTCTTCCGTTAACGGTTCAGACCAGTCAACCGGATGAGATACATGTGTCACGGCTCTGATTGCAGCGGCCACCATTGCCTTCTGATCATCACTGTTCAAGAGCGCAAAAATCTCTTTTATTTCGTCCAGGGATCCATTAATAACAAGTTGTATTTCCATGATTTTCCGTGTTAAAGTTCTTTGAAGCGCTGGCAGGATTCGAACCTGCGGCCTCCGGGGCTATGAATCCCGGCGAGCTGGCCACTGCTCTACAGCGCATAGGTCAGTTCAACTGCTGATTATAGCGCAGAAAAATTGAGCTCAATCAGGTTATAGCTGCCGTCTTCCTCCCTTTCCCAAATGCGGAAATAAGTTTTTGACCCCGGCTTGCGGATCCCTTCAGTGAGTATATTGATAGCCTCCTGGAACAGCGGATGAGATATCTTTGTACGGTACTTCATGAGCTGCATGACCTTCTTTGAATCGATCTTACCACGGCTGGTTGAAAATGCATCGATAACCAGGTCCTTTACAAAGGCCATTTTCGAATCGATGTTCTCACTTAGAAAGGCGTCGAGCTTTTCCTTCGATGCCTTGATGGCAAGGTCGTCAAAGTCGATGCGCTCACTGATACTTACCTCAATCTTTATCGAGCGGTCGAAGTTAAACCAGGTAAAGTTTCCTTTACCGTCAGTCTTCGCCTTGTACTCCTCCATTGCTTTCTTATAGACGTTACTGCTCAGCCGCTCCATAAGGTTCTTATAATCCTGCAACTTCTTATTCATCGCCTTGGCATCGCGAAGTAGAATTGCCGCGCTGCGCTCTTTTAACCTCTGTCCGGGAGTGATGTACTCGACCGGAACGTCGGCGCCTGATTCATCTTTCCAGGACTTATCTTTGATCTTCTGTACCATTTCAATAGTTTTTAAAGGTTTATAAATTGCTATGTTTCGATGTTATCTTGCGCAGAATCTGATTGCCGGCAATCTCATAGGATGAATGTATTTTCTCATACACAATATCATCCGGGAACTTGTCAATGCTGCGGTGTAGTTTATCATACCGACTTTGAAGGGCCTTACGGACATCCTCCTGGTTGATGTTTCCAGCATACTTGTACCAGAAGATCTCGTCAACCAGGGTCCACTGCTGACGCCACCAGCCCCAGAATAATGGTTCTTTCAGCCACTGCGTTAGCCAGGTTTCACTCATACCCCTTCCCTTCATGTAATCAACTGCAAAGTCGAAGATCATGGAGTTCATCTGCTCCTGAGAATACCCGGTGAGCAGCATTACCTTTGCGCGCATCTGCTCAGTGCGGGACAGGTTTAAGGTTTTTATTGTGTCTTTCATTGCTGGTCAATATTTGGGTGTGTTAACTTAAATGTGCCCTCCTCCCAAATCATATACGGCTCTCCGCCTCCATAGCGGGACGCCGCAAATGCCTGAAATCCTTCAACCCATATCTTTACGTTTGCGTCAAAGCGGATACTGCGTGCAACGCGACCGCTGGGCTGTGATCCTTCAGCATGGCTGATCAGGATGAAAAGCTTTGTGCGAAACCGGTCCTTCAGCATCTTGTAATCGGCATAGGTTAATCCGGTGTACTGAATCGAGTCGATGATAATTACATCAGGGCTCTTCTTTTTTGAAAGGCGATCGACTAAATCTGATATCGGCTCTTTGTCAAGAAGGGAAAACCGGCGCGACACCTCCTGCATGTTGCAATCCTCTATTGCATTGCGAAGTGACAGCGACACCCCCTCCTCAAGGGAGTCATATGCCACCTTCCTGCCAAAGGTGGTCAGGTATTTTGCCAGCTGCAGCGCAAATCGGGTCTTGCCATTGCCGGAGTTACCCCAAATAAGCCAGGAACCCGTAGGCTCAGGACTTCCAATGGCCGCAAACCATTCGCCCTCAAAGTCGAGGCTGCGGATCGAAGTCCGATACAGCTGGCCGATGGATATAGCGCGTTTGTATGCCATGATTAAGCTATTTTGCAGAGTTCGTCCGCGATGCGCCTGAGCGAATAGTCGGTGCGGGCAATGAGTTTCTGAATGTCTACATTGGTGCCTGAAGGTGTGTTGGCCTTAATGATCAGCGCGGCGTGTACGCTCTTGAACTGGCGCATCTCCTCATTGCTGTCGGGCGAGGTTTTCTGATACCTGGATCCATACCTCGAAAATATCTCTGTATATCCGACCTTCTTATGATCAATGGACCTGCGGATCTTCTCCTTCAGGCCATCGGCGCCCATCATATACCAGCCACAGCAGCGTTCTGTAGCATTCCAAAGGGCTTTTAATTCCAAAAATGCAGCGTAGTCCAGATCTCCGGCCTCGTCAAGGATGATGAGCGGGGATGGCAATGAGCGCAGGTAAAACACCAGATCGGCATACACATCGCTGTATTTGCCCGTATGTCCGACCCCGAATTCCTTTGCAATAAAGCGTACAAGCTTCTGTCGGGTCTTCACCTGGCTGCAGTCAACATAAATGGCGTTTTTGTTTGTGCGAACATAGGCGCGTGCAGAAAATGTCTTTCCGATGTCGGCCACGTCGCACATCAGGCGGCTGGCGGCATTCGTTTGGCAAAATTGAAGTTGATCCTGGATGAATTTGAATACTGGAGTGATGGCAATGTTCCAGACAGGTTTATTTCCGATCGGGATCTCCAGGAGTCTGGCAAGGGAGAGCCAGTTTTGATCTGAAAGAACGCGGTCTACCTCCCCGTTCTTAATGCGCGAGTATTGCGCGTTATTGATTCCAAGGCTTACAGCGAACTTGGCGTCGCTGCCAGCAAAATTATTACGTCGCTCGGCGAGTTCAGTAACGATGTGATGTTTGATTTCTGTGTTAATCATAGCGTTTTTATTGGTTTATTAGGGTTAAAATTCATTTAAAGCTCTACGGGCCATCACCTCTGGCGACCATCTCTTCTCCAGTTCCTCAAGGTTATCCTCCGGGCGAATGGGATCCGGGATGTTAAGGATTTCCGGTTCCATCTGCGAGTAATCAATCGGAGTTACCAGCTCAATCTTGCGGGTGATCTTCTGGGCAATGCCATCCTTTTCTGTTTTGAAGAAATGCGCCTGGCGTTTGGCCTGATTGGTGCGGATTTCTTCATCACGATCGGTACGCTCCATCTTGGCCTCATTGTACCGCTCAATCTTGGTCGATCGGGTTATGAAGGTGTCTCCCTGGTAGAGATAAACCTCATTGATGCTGCCATCAGGATCAGGAACATAGTAAGCCTCGACATTATAATTGTTCGGCTTCAGCCGGGAAACGGACCCCTGGTTATCGATGGCATATTTTTCATACATCACCTGCGCAAAGTCATTGTTACGGATTGATGTTTCTGTGCGAAGGCCCAGGTACCGGAATAGTTTATGTTTCTGTGGACGGCCAAGATCCGGATTCATATTCTCAACCAGGACCTGCCAGCGTGTTTTGCCAGGAAACATCTTCTGATTGGGATGCGGGGAGTGGTTGAAACGATGAATGCTTTCGCGATCTTCGGTAACCAGGGTTTCAACGGCAAGGCGCGGCTGTTTGTAATCTTCATCCTTGTTTTCGCTCTTGGTTTTATAGGCGCCTTTCTGATTCCACCTCCCGATGCCTACCTGGTATTTCTTCTCGTCACCGTACTTCTTTGCATGGATCTTATGCTCAGCACGTTTCGACCTGGAGAGTCCAGGAGCGCAAAACGTGACGTAAGAAAACATCGCATTCAGATCCTCTGATATTTCCTTCATCAGGTGATTCTCAACTTCCACCTCACCAGGCCACATTAGATTGTGGGTGTCCAGGGTGCGGAACATTTCACGAAAACAATCCCATACCATGCTCACCGATGGAGAGTCGGTACTGTGTACACAGGATATCACGGCATCGCTCAGTACGTCGAAGGCCATATATGCATTCAGCCACTTTCCATCAGTGGTCTTGCGACTGAGGGTGCGGTCGTCCATCGAAATCTTGCTCAGGGAGTACTGGGGGAGCTTCCGGTGATTATATGGTGTGTTTTGGGTGATGTGATCGATGCGGTTATTGCGCAACCGGTCAATGATAATGGCGTTGGCCGGGTTGTTTATGATATTCCATACTGTGGATCTGCTGATCGTGATGTAAGTGCCTTTATCGTGATCAAAGTAATCGTCGCGATCGTACATGAGTCCGGTTTCTGCGTCCACGATCATCAGGGATCCGGAGAGGAACTGGAGATAATTGTCATAAACCCATGTTCCGAAAGGCAGGTTTTGAATGCAATAGAGGGAGATGATCAGGCGCTCAACAGAGTCATTGGCTTTGCGCGCGTTTGCATTCTTATTGCCCTTGTGTATTAAATGAAAATAACCATGCTGGAGGTAATTCTTGAATTTATCATGCAGGCGCAGCGGATGAGAAGGGAGGGAGTGGGGATACCGGGATGTGTCCAGGGAGTTTACGGCGTCAGAAATGAGATCCCAAATTCCGGATGTCTTTTTGCTGAGCCGTTTGTTGCGCCCTTTAAGTTCTGTGTAATATTTGCCGATCGCATTCAGAATGCTGGCATTTGCGTTGTATTCTACTTGCCGGTCATGTTTAATATTGGTGTCGTCGTCAAAAAGGAACTCATTGAAATATTTCGATGCCTGCAGATCCGGTTCGATTAACTCTTGCAGCCGATTTCGCCTGGAGTATTGTTTTACATCGCCATACTTTTCGAATATCCGCTGCTTGACGTCAGTGCGCAGCTGTTCGTAGTTTAAAAGTACTGGGCAATTTACTCCGCCACCTTTTCTCACGCGCACATGAGGATACCTACGTACATATGTGTGTAATCCCTCTTCGCTCAGAATTGGACGCTCTTTTATGCTATCGCTGGAGGAATCGCCTGATGTGAGGTCGGGTTTTGAAAGGCAAAATATGTTATTGTAGATTTCCAAGCAGAATGCTGTCTATTGTGGTTGGAGATAGATTGTGTTCTAAAATTAGTCCCCAGCCGGCTCCGATCGCCGGCTTACGGATTTGGGGTTATTATTCAGTCACCTTAACCATCCAATCCCAATATGGAATTCCATCAGCCACGTCACAAGACTTATGATCCACACTCCAACAGCGAAATGACCCCGTTGTGTTCGGCCTGGGATCGGCACAAAATACAGTTATGTTTACTTTGTTTGTGCCATCAAACACCTGCGTTATAATGGCTGGGGCAGTTTCTATTGAATTGGGCAACTCCATTTCTTTGTTTCCGTTTGGAAAAAATTCAATGATTCTTCCGATTGTTGGTTTCATGATTATTTGTATTTAATTATTTGGCGTTATTGCCGATTATCTTTAAAAATCACTACACATAAAGTTGGTGCAGATTGATACTTGCGTCGGGTTCATTATATGGCATTTAAAAGATCATTCATTACCCAGCGTTCCTCTCCTTTCTCATCAATGAAAAAAGAAGCAAAGGATTTGTCAATTGGTAAACGCTCTGAAATATATCCAGGGCCCCAAATGAGATGATATAACTTCATTTTCCTTCCCCTATATTCTTTTTCAATTAACTTTAAATCCATATTGAAACTTTTGTTAATGTGCATCCGATTGATTCAGCTTACGCTGTTTGGCAATATTCAGCTTCATTATCTTGCGAGCCCACTCTTCGATCGACTTGTTTCTGCGGGTTCCGCGGCACCATTCCCTCACATAGGCAATTGTAAAACCGGTGCGGAAGGATATTTGCTGTTTGTCGTCTGCAGTCAAATACTTCGCAACCTCACGATTGACGGGATAGTCGTAAGTATATTTGACATTTGTGTTTTTTGGTTGTAGATTTGTTGCGTTCATATTTGCAAATATAATACAGAATATTCTGTAAATGCAAGAAAAATCTGTAAAAAATTCAGAAATATCTGAAAGAATATTTCAAGTAATTGAGTATCTGACTACTACTCCTAATAAATTCGCAACGAAATTAGGATATGATAGGGGTCAAACCATATATGACATCCTAAATGGGAAATCAGCGCCAAGTTTTGAGTTTTTTCATCGGTTCTATCTTTCAGAATATTCTGGAATAATAAATCCAACTTGGTTGCTTACTGGAAACGGAGAGATGGTCATTGTTAATGAGCCTACGGGAGGAGGTGTCGCTAAAAGTATTAAGCCACCCGGAATTTGTGAAATGTGCCGTGAAAAGGACGATCGAATCAAGGTTCTGAATAAGCTCGTCAGCACAATGCAGCAAAATATGGATCTACTTAATGCCCGTATAAAAGACCTTGAAGGTAAAGACAGCGGGCAAAAAAGGAAGGCAAGTTAATTTGGATGCTGCCAATAGACCGTTGATGCGTAAATAAAATCCACACACACCATTGATATTTAGGCAAATTCAGGGTAGCCGCCTGGAATATTACTATGATCCAGACAGTTATATAAGCTTGTTTAGCTTTAATCGGTAAAATCATGGGGTATTATAACCCCTTTAATAGCAACAAAAGGCATGTTTTATTAAATAATTAAGGAATCATAACCCATTTTAGACGTTAATATTTTACGGTTTATGACCCTCCTCTAGACCCTCCTCTAGACCCTCCTCTCATATTTTGCAATCAATTTTCTTTATTTTCATCTATTCCAGGGCATGAAAAATGGCCCAATAGAAAGGGCCAGTACTGGAGGCATGATAATAAGTATTAAAATGCGCGGATGTACCTAATTACAGCCTTTTAAGCTATATTTGCAATGGGTTTTAAACCAGTATTAAATATCAATACAACAATACTTGACTACCCAGGGCGAAAATGAAAGCTCAATGCAACCATTTTAACAATTCGTTATGATCGGTCATTTTGGTGTTTTATTCTATAAGCCGCATTCATGTAAGAAAAATCGGCAAAAATTATTCATTACTCTTTATACACTTTGATTTGTGCCCCTTATATTCATACAGGATGGTGTCGGTGGAAAAAAAACCGGAAATCGCGGCCGAAAGGTAATCCGCCCCGCCGACATTTTCGCGCATGTCGAGGATCAGTCCCGGAGTATCCCTGCTGTTAAACAGCGTGATGGCGCTCCTGAAACCGGTGTAAATTTGAGCCAATGCCGCTGAATCACCGGCTTCAGCAGTCAGCCGGATATAGCCATAACCGCTGGGATCGAGGATCTCGTGCGAAACCACCGGGCCCGGAGCCAGGGGGGATAAAGAGGTCTGATCGAAGGTGGCATAGTTGTCATTCACCGCAATTTCGATGGCTGTAAAAGGATCCTGAACACCCCTGTTCCGGAATTTTATTTTCATGGATTTCCCGACGGGAGCCCTGCCTATGAACCTGAACTGATTAAGTTTTTTGGATTCACGGGTCGCCGGATTTGCTTCTGCCCACCACGTTGAAACCGTATCCAGTGCATCCTTCACCGGCTGGTCATTCACCTCGATGATCTCAGCCCCGAATTGCATGTTGGCTAATGCTGCCGGCGATCCGAGGTTGACCAGGCGGGTAACGATGCGTCCGTCATCCAGCCCGATCAGGGCAAATCCGTAACTTCCCCCAATCTGCTGATACCGTGCAATGGACTTGTGATCGTCCCACCCTGCGCCCCGGATTGAAACATGACCGTCGGGTATTGAACCAACATATTCGCGCAAGGCAAGATAAAAGGCGTTGGTGTCATGGATCGTTCCGGCATGGACAATTTTGGGTCTGATACGGTTGTTTATGGCCTCCCAGTCGACCGCCTTCCATTCGGTGAAGGCGTAATAAAGCCGCACCCGCTGATGCATGGAATCGTAGGCGGCAATAAAACCGGTTGATTGGGAAAACAGATTCAGCAAGCCTGAAAATAGAAAGAGAAGTGCCAGAGTGAATTTTTTCATAACTGTTTCTTAGAATGTTATACAGCTAATATACGAAAAAACAGATGGTTTCAGGACTTCTTTTTGGTTTTCGAGATGTAGTACCTCCAGTCAAACGCCACTCTGACACCGATAAACCAGGCGGTCTTTAAATCTGGTTTGATCCCATTGCCCGGATAAATGACCGAAGACTTTCCGGGAATATCCATACCTGCGTTGATCTGCACAACCAGGCTTGCACTTTGCCGGGAAGAAAAGGTACGCATCGGGCGGTATTCGAGGATTGGAAAATCAATTTGCGTGGAATACATGGATACTAATACCTGGTTGTCGGGATCACCATAGAGATCAGGGATCAGAAAGGCATCGGGTCCTCTGCCCGTACCATAAACACAAACGCCCACCTCTCTTCCAATGATGAACTGAAATCTGCCGATAGGGGTGATCATTCCCGATTGCCATGGCAGGAGTCCCCCGTTTCCCGCAGCAACGATCATTTTATTCAGGGTTTTTGGTGAGAATAATAAAAGAAATGGGGCTGTTACCAGTAAATCGCCAGGAATCAGGCAGAAAGGCAAACGCAAACGGGCGTAAAAAGCATCCCGGCTGGGAATAGCGGAAGAAATGGCTCCAAAATTTTTCAACGCCGGCTCTTCATCAAATCTAAAGGATGAAGTTCCGTCCTGACGCCATCCGAGATCAAGGAAAGCAAGTCCGTCGCCCGATTCATTCAGAACACCCTCCATCCCCAGTCCGATACGGATGGCTACTTCAAGCGCCGGAACCAATCCGGCTGTTTCCTGTGAGACTGCAAACCCCCCGTTGTATAAGGAAACCCTTGCGGCTGGCGCAATTCCAATGAAGGGCCCAATTTCGGACCTAAACCTGGGCAATTCCCCTAAACCATTTGCCAACCCCGGAACAGGTGTAGTGATTAAAACAACACCAAACAAATTCTCAAAATCCGGATCGAGGGTGCGCAATGGCATGTAAACCGCTTTTCCCACATTGAAGGTATCAGCCGTTGCTGATTCCTTCTGATCATTGATCAGGACCAGGGGTGTTTTTACACCGGCTTCATCAAGGAGTTGAGCCAGACTTAAGTTGACAGAATTAGCCGCCCGCTCCTCATCCTCTGGCCGCATGTAGGCATCTCCCATCAGGATCACCCGATCGCCTTTCCATGTTGTCACTTCCAATCCCATCTCATTGTAATAATCATGGGTCCCCTTTCGCTGGGATGCATCACCCCAAACCCCCGCCACATGGCCCGAAGCAAAACCATCTTCAAGAAAGTGTAACGCAAATGCTTCATTTGCAAGAGCCGACAAGGCAATGGCCGACCTCATTGCGGGCGTGAGCGTTTCAGTGGTTAATCTCCGGGCTTGTAACAGGGCGCTGGCGTGAAACCATTTATAGGTCCCCACCGGGTTGAGCGAGCAGCCTTGCTTAAAACAGGTATCGAAGTATGCCTGTGCAGTGGTATTTACATCAGGACGGGCAAGCATAAAATGGCCGTTGTTTGCTCCGGCCCTCGATACATACTCCGGATCGGCCCGCAGGAGCCGGAGGTCCGAATCTCTCAAACTGTTGATGCGTTCACTCCGGGTTGTGGATGTTGCAAGTCCGGTTTTAAGACGGGCGCATATTTCGGCAACATTCATGATCCAGTTTGTCTGCAATACGTTATATAGCATATTGTCAGCAGAAGTTGAATGATCGCCTCCGATGGCGGTCCAGGCGGCATAATCTAGATGCGTTGGATGCTCACCTTGCTTAAAATCTGCTGCAACGGCATCCAGTCTCAATTCATACCCTGTCCTCGCCCAGGCCCAGAGCTGGTCAAGGACAGCACGATGCGCCGGATCAAGTTTTTGAATGGCGAGCAAGGTAATATCCCGGTGTTCAGGATATACCCAGGCATGGCTTGTTGAACTAAAATTTACAATGATCAACAGGATCAGTAGAATTTTTTTCATGATTTTTCTTAAATTAAAATGAACCAAGCTCCAGGATGGCCCGGCAATGCTGGCAAACATGTTGTTCCTTTTGATCGATATCCTCCACATAGGTACTTGACTGCATGACACAGGAGGGCGTATGGCAATGAATTAATCCCAGTGTATGGCCCAGTTCATGGATGGCCTCTTTCCTTGCACGCTCCAGTAAAATCCGGTCATCTTCGACCATTCCGTAATGTTCATTATTTAACCGGTGAATCGAGGCAATGGCAGTTCTTCCGCCTAAAAGACCCTGACCGAAAATAAAGGTAAGGATTGGAATAAACAGATCCACGTTGAATATTCCCAGGATTTTTACAGAATCAGGGATGGATAATGAATCCACCTGCTTCAGCAGCGCGTTTCCATTATATTGTCTGCGTGCGGAATCATAAAACTCACTCAAATCGAGATGACCCTCTTTGATCGCAACCGGGCAGTTGAATTCATCTTTCACTGCCTCAGCAATCTTTTCAAGAAATTCTTTCTCGAAATACCCAAAGGAAATCAAAGTGATATTTTGCAGAGTCATCAGGTATTATTGTTGATCTGCAGGTTTTAAATCGTATTTTTTGATCTTGTGGTAAAGGGTCACCCGGTCAACTTTTAATGCTTTGGCTGCGCGGGAGATGTTCCAGCCATATTTATCGAGGATCTGCTGGATGAAGGTCTTTTCAAAATCATCGAGACTCTCAGTGGAATGGGCCACCATTGTTTTTTCAAGTGGGAGATCTTTCAACCCTATTTTCTTGCCGTTGCCAACCACAATAGCCCGTTCAATCATATTTTCCAGTTCACGGATGTTCCCCGGGAAATTAAACTCCTGTAAACGCTTTATTGCCGACTGATCAATTGCAACAGGCGGCCTGTTCATCGAAGTACAATACTTTTTAATAAAATAATCAACAAGTAACGGAATATCCCGGATCCGCTCCCGTAAAGGAGGAATGTGAATGTTCACCACGTTCAGCCTGTAAAAGAGATCCTCCCTGAAGGCTCCCTTTTCAACCATGCTCTTCAGATCCTTGTTTGTTGCACAGATCACCCTGAAATCGGAGGTGATTTCCTTATTCCCGCCTACCCGGATAAAGGTTTTTGATTCCAGTACACGCAACAGCTCCACCTGCATTTTAGTCGAAATGGTGGCAATTTCATCCAGGAATATCGATCCGCTATCGGCCATTTCAAACCGGCCCTTACGGTTATACATGGCACCGGTAAAGGCCCCCTTTTCATGGCCAAACAACTCACTTTCCAACAGGCTTTCTGTCAGGGCCCCGCAATGAACACTGACGAACGGAAAGAATTTACGCGGAGAGTTGGCATGAATGGCTCTGGCAACAAGCTCTTTACCCGTGCCACTTTCACCGGTAATGATGACTGAAGAATTGGTTTGAGCCACACTCTCCACCTCCCTGAGTACATCCTTCATCCCTTCGCTTTCCCCGATCAGATCTTCAACACTCTCCAGAGAAATCACCTTTTTCTTTAGATTTTCATTTTCATCCACCAAAGAAATTTGTTTTGTGGCATTCCTGATTAAATGGGTTAAATCGTCAGGATCAAATGGTTTGGTCACATAATCGAAGGCACCGTCCTTTAATGCTTTTACAGCAGTATCCACTGTGGCAAAAGCAGTCATCACAATAACGATCGATTCTTTTTTTAGTGCCTTTATCCTTCTGAGCATTTCAAGTCCATCCATGCCAGGCATCTTGATATCAGCCAGGATAATGTCAAACTGGTCCGATTCAAGCATGGTCAGTGCTTTTTTGGCGTTTTCGGCTGATTCAACACGAAAACCGTCCTCAATGAACCAATTGTACAATGAATCTCTGACGGATTCTTCATCATCTACGATTAATATTGAAATCTTTTTTGTCATAAACGGTTTTCATTAACTTCTTATCAATGGCAGAGTTACAGAAAGGATGGTCCCATTGCCTAATTCTGATTTAACCTGTATTTTCCCCTTATGGTTTTGTATTATTCCATGAACAATGGCCAATCCCAACCCGATACCACTGACATCCTGTTTGGTGGAAAAGAAGGGTTCAAAAATATGAGGGATATCTTCTGGAGGGATTCCCAGGCCATTATCATAAATTTCGAAAACTATGGTGTCTTCATTCGGATTTTTAGTCCTGATCACAATTTCTCCGTTTTCAAGCACCGCTTCGGAGGCGTTGACCAGCATCGCCACGCAAGCCTGTTTTATCTGGTTAGGGCTGCAATTGATTAAATCGGAATGAGCTGCAAAATCGGTAAGAAAGGTGATGTTGGCAATTTTAATGGGATGCGTCATTAATTCGTAGGTTTCCTGCAGGATATCATGCAAATGTTTCGGCTCAAAATCATCCTGGTCCTTCCTCGAAAAATCCAGAAGCCCTTTTACAATGTCACCACAACGCTTGGTTTCATTTTCAATCAGTTTCAAATGTTTAAGCATTGAATCCCTTTTGGAAGCATACAATTCGGGATTGCTCATTTGTTTATACAAAAGTTTGGTATAAATCAGGATCCCCGACAATGGATTGTTTATTTCATGCGCAACAGAAGAGGATAATTTTCCCAGTGATGCCAGCCGCTCCACATGCATCAGTTCATGCTGCGCTGCTCCCAGCTCTTCTGTCTTTTTCTGGACTTTATATTCAAGCTGTTGCGACCAGTTCTCCAGTTCGTTCGTTGCCGTTTGAAGATTATCAAGCATATCATTGAATGCTTGGGAAACCATTCTCATGTCGTCCAGTTGATTCGGCTTTATTTCAACCCGGGTGCTTTTATCCCCGTTTGCTACAGCGATGCTCACTTTTACCAGGGCATTCAATGGATCCTTAATTTTCCGCCTGGTGAAAAATATCAGGAATAAGGCAAGAAGCAGGGTGGTAAAGATTGCCAGGAGAAAAAATTCGGTAGAAGATTTGATTACCGCAGCATCCAGGTCCTCCAGGGGAATTTTAATCACGAGTGATCCAAGCAGGGTATCGGTTGCTTTATGGGCATGGCAGGAGCTGAGGTAACAGGATTTTTCATTCAGAATGGGGGATTTAATAAGCAGGTGCCTGCTACGGTTGTCGTTCTGGTTCATCTTACAATCGCTGTCTACCTCGATGATTGTGTACGATTTGTTTTTTTCGGGGAACAATGATCTGATATCGGTGTGGCAACTCAAACAATTAGGGTCACTGTGGCTGTTATTGGTGTCCGATGAAATGGAAGAATAAACAAGGTTGTCCTGGCTGTCATACATGTTCACTTCATCAATACCCGGTAATGTGTTGATGACGTCAAGTGTATATTGCAGTGCGCTCTTGTCATTCTCAAGCATGGAATAGTACAAGGCTCCTTCAACGATTGATCCAATATTCGATCCGCTCTGGCGGATGACTGTATTCAGGTAATTCTCATTGACTGACCTGAAAATAATGGTGAATGAGACAAATAAAAAAACAGATAAAACCGTGATGATCAAAACAACCCGTCCATAAATCGAGGAGCGGAATTTGACATACTTTTTAAAAATTCTGTTTCCCGTTTTGTTTTTGTCTTTATTGAAGAACCACATATCCCGTTGATAAGTAAATTGGTTTAATCATTGTTAACCTGCAGGTTATTCATCATTGCAAAATACAAAAAAAACTGGTGTACAGACACCAGTTTTAAAATAATCTTTGCCATGATCCCTGGCAACTATATCTATTTGTTTCACCTCAGACTGAGGATGTTTAAAGCCGGTAAAGATTTAAAAATTCTTTCTGGAAATCCTGCCAGATTTCATCAGGCAATGCTGAAAGGGAATGATCACACAACTCACCGCCATCCTGAAGGATAACCATGGAGGCGTCAGGGGAGTGATCCTTCATTGTTACTGCCAGGAAATCCTTGAAACGGACCAGCTCCTTCTCCGACCAGTTTGTTGCCTCTTCAGCCAGAAAACAGGATTTTGCCTCTGCGATCCAGTTTGAAGGTTTAATTTTATAAATCCACCCTTTCCCGTATGGATCTTCATTCAGCATACCCGGATGCTCACGGAGAATTGGATTTGTATCCAGGATTTTTCCGGAAACAGGCGACACGATGCTGAGAAGTTTGCCATTTTGATCGATTTCTGTAAGTAAATCGCCCCTGTGGATGATATCCCCCGGACGCTTCAGATGGCTGAATTTCACCTCACCGGTTATATGAAGTAGCAGATCATCCAGCCCCACTTTGGTAGCTCCGGATCTTTCAAGATGCATCCAGGTGTGATTCCTTGCATAGAACAATCCCTGAGGAATTTTTAAAATGTTTGCTGAAAGATTCCCGATCGCTTTTTGAATCTGACTGGTCATTTTTACCTGTTTGTTCAGGATGATCCAGAAAGGAACCAATAAAACCAGGAAAGTGATGATAATAATGTATTCCAGCCCCTTGGTGGCGAAAATATCAGAATAACTAAATCCTTCCATTTGTTTGATTTTTGTGCATAGACCTTTAACAGAGCATGCGGGTTAATTTTTAAGATCAGTTACCCAGGAAGGAGAATCGCGCAATACAGGCATGCGGTTGATGACCCACCTGAATATCCAGATCTCTGTGAAAATTACGGCCAGGGTAACCACCAGTTCCATCCATGATGGGACGTACCGGATCGGCATGTCCCAACGGAACCCGATGACGGTTACATTCAGCCTGTTCAGAATGACGCCAACCATGGTGATGACAGAAGCCACCTTGATCATTGTAATGTTTTGTATCCGATAACTATAAAAGAACAGAAGCATGGGTAAAAGGACAAATCCCAGCATTTCAAGAAGAAACCAATATCCCATAGGCGTATTGAGCAACTCCCAGTTTTGTCCATGAATAAAGACAAGCAATTGGAGAAAAAAATATGCAAACATGGCCCCGGCACAAATTTTCGATAATCCGAGGATGATGCTTTTTTGTGCATGATGGTTTTTTTCACTGATCTGCTTGAAAAAGACCTTATCACTGATGGATCCCTCAAAAATAACCATTGAGAGTCCTGCGAAAATACTTGAGACAAAAAACATAATTGGAATGAATTCCGAATACCATAATGGATGAATCTTTTCCTTGGCCATGAGGTAAAGTGCGCCCAGTCCCGATTGATGAAGGATGGAGAGTGTGATGCCGAAGATCACGGCGGCAATGGTCATTCCTGAAAGGATTTTCCGGGCCCTTCTTGCTCCCAGCCATTCAGCAACAGCTGGTGAAAATTCAATCAGCTCCGCAATCATGTATAAAAGGAAATGCCATGCCACAAGAAAAAGAACGGAACTGGTCCCGAAACTGTTCCCGATAATCGGGTTAATGACATGCCATGGCCTTCCAAGATCAAGCAACAGGGCTCCAGCGTAAAATACGTATGCAAGAAAGCCATTCAACACGGTAACTCTGACAATAGAATGGTACTTGTGCTGATTTAGAATGTATACTATAAAGGTCAGGACATAGGCTCCACCGGCAAATGCAACTCCCGTCACCACGTCAAACCCGATCCATAAGCCCCAAGGAATATCCTGCGTGAGGTTTGTGATAGAGCCGAGTCCCTTCCAGAAACGGATAATGATCAGCGTCAACCCCATGATCATAATAGGTATTGAAATGATATTGAAAGGAGTGAGGAGTTTCCCTTTCGGTTTCAATTCGCCTATCAGGAACCTCCAAATAGGTTTGCCATCATTATCCGGCGAAATTTGATTGTTATTGTTCATCTTCCATCTCCCGGGTTAAGTGGTTGTCTTTTGTCGATTGATGAATTCCAAGCAGGAGGGCCGGCACCAGTACAAATATTGATGGCACGGCATAAAGAAATCCCTTGGTTAAAGCGGGATAGGATGATTGTTGCAGCGTATTGTTCAACCCAAGTTCTTCAAAAGGAACAGGGGAAAGGTATAACCATCCGGTTCCGCCGGCGGCGTGTTCCCCATAGATCTGATCGACATAAAGATCGGGCTTTTCAGAAATTCTCCGGTGTGCCTCCTTAAGCAAATCCCTCCTTTTCCCATACAGGAGAGCTTCATTGGGGCAGTTAAATGCACATGCCGGAGTTTCTCCGGTTTTCAGTCGTTCGAAACACATGTCGCATTTTTGAATTTTCGGATTGGAGCTGTGGTATTCAAATTTCGGACTATCAAAAGGGCACGAAACCATGCAGTAGCGGCATCCCATGCATTTATTTCCATCCCAGGTGACAGGTCCCATTTTTGTCTTATGCATGGCCTGTGTCAAACATGCAGCAACACAGGCAGGCTCATTGCAATGCATACATTGCCGTTTACAGAAAACCACTCCTTTCGAGGTTTGATATGTGTTCACCACGGTGTTGCATAGTTCGCTTGTTTTACGAATGGCCGGTATCTCCTTGGTGGGCAAGGGCTGAGGTAACCCATGTGCATCGGCACAATCAAATTCGCACCCCCGGCATCCTTTGCAACGGGTTGCATCATATAGAATCCCGTAAAATTCTACGTTGCTGTTGACTTTAGGCGAGGCCAGGATATCTTTCCCTACAGCCAGTGTCATCCCCGAAACACCAAGCAATTTAAAGAAGCCTCTTCGGTTAATTCCCATAATTCAGTTATTTAGAATTAAATAAAAGCTGAGATTAATGGTATGCTATTTCGCAGTATTGATAAATTTGGTTTGAAAATCCTCCCATATTTCAGGCCCGAAATCGGCCAGTACACTTTCTTTCAACGCTCCGCCATCCTGAATAGCTATGTGCGCAAATTCCGGCTCATTCACTTTTATAGATGAAGCAAGAAAATCTTTAAACCGGATAAATTCATCTTTTAACCAGATTTTATATTTCTCTGCCATTGTCAAAAACTGAATCTCCCTGTGCCAATTTGTAGGTTCGATCATATACACCCATCCTTCAGAATAGGGGTCGCTATTCAGTGCAGACGAATTGGTCATCAGGGTTTCATTAAATGCAGTTATGATTCCTGAAACCGGAGAATACAAAGTCAGGTGTTTCCCGTTTTGCATGATTGTGAGCAAGGGATCCCCCTTCTTTATCTTTACTCCCGCAGGTTTCATCCCGATACGGGACAATGGACCTGTTATGTGTTGAAGAAAATCATCAATCCCAACTTTCACGACACCATCTTTTTCCATAAAGGCCCAGACATGTGTTTTATCAAAATATAACCCTTTGGGCACGATCACGGAGTTTTCATCAAAAACGGCTGGGAAGAAGGAAGATGTTTGAGATTCTACCCCTTTTTTATCCCTGCGGCGGCGTGCGGCAGAATTCAATATAATACCAAATGTAACAATGACAATTAAACTCAGGAGGATCACCTTAATGATCGCATAGTTCTCGGTTTTTGGAGCGGCAACCTGAATGATGGTATCATTTAATTTATCCATCTGCGATTGTCTCTCATTGGAAACAAGATCACTGTAACCGTTCATTCCGAGAAACTGCTGACCATCTGAAAGAACCCATGAAAGAAAAGCCACCTCCTGCTGGTTTGAAGGCTTGCCCGATGATACCGAATAAAGATGACCTGACAGGACTTTAGGATATTTACCAATCCACACTCCACGGGTGAAGGTTTGAAGATTATCATAGATATCTTCCATATAATCGATCTTTCCGTTTCCGTTTTTATCAATGGGCACAAGTTTAATCTGATCGGCCAAACCCTGGCCATTCGGATTGAGAAGGTCGGTGAGTTTACCAAAACCGAGTGCATTTGGGTCTTTTTGGATTGCATTGATCATCTCCTTCCCGCTCACAATCGTCACGCCATCAGCCTGAAATTGTCTGATTTTTAAAAAATCCGATACTGCTTTTTTTATGGCCCCATCATTCGTCATATAAAAATGAAGGGGAATATGTTCTGAATTTCCGAGGATCAGGCCCCAGTCTTTATCTCCTGTTTTGTCGAAAGCCGTTGCCAATCCTTCTGCAGAAATACCTTTACTGTTAACTTCATCTGCGAACTGATTTTTTGTATTCATGACAGGCACAATAACCTCCCGCCCAACAACTATATTCCAAAGGATTTGTCCATCGGGAATGGAAGAAAATTCATCTGAAATGAATCCTATCCCTCCGGAAGTTCTCAGCATACCAGGTAAATCTATATCAGGTGCCTGAATCACGTTTATTTTCAGTTTTTGATTTAAACTGCCGTATTCCATGGCCCACCTGGTGGTAAGATTGTATAAATCAGGAGATGCATAAATATTTATGGTCCCCTCCCGTGAAGGATTATTTTCAGTCATAGATTCCTTACTGTTTGCAATACTGCAACTTAGCAGTAACAATGCGATAAATAAACTAATCCTGGCTTTCATGATTTTGCTCTTTAACATTTATACAGAAAGGGCTGCTCAATTATAATGCCAAAGGACAAAATATGATGCAACTAGCAGATATACAACTAAATACAAGTTATGTGTTTAAAAATTCCACACCCATCACTGTTTAATAATTCAACACTTTCAAATTGCAACATATCTAATCAGCAGTCTTACAATGATTTAGGCAAAGTGTATATAAAAGATACACATGTTGATAAAGTCAACACAAGCATCTGTTTTCTGTCTTTTCAGGACCATTTTCAGCAGCAATTCCATTTTTTCCTCAATCATGGAACGAATGTGATTTGAATCATATGCGATGCTGAAGAATTTAATGAAAGTTACAGTTTATTGCGCTGTACTCCTGCAAAAAGGATTAAACTGTTAGCTAACTTTGTCCGAGAATAAATTTCGGCGGTATAGTTATTTTCAAATGCATTCACAATGAACAGACATATAATTTTTCCCTGTTTTTTTCTGGATTGTCTTTACTCTCCTTTAGTGTCTATACACAATGGAGCACTAATCCTGCAGTAACAACGTTATCTGTAACCTGAGCGGCGATCAGGATTTTACCGGAACTTGTAAGGTGATATATATGGGAAATTAGGGGCGAACTCCATTTTTTCATTTTAAAACTTTCAGGAAAGAGTAAAAATGTTAAAAAAGTATTAACAACACGTAGCCATTTCCTGAACCTAAGCTGTACTTTTTTCTTATCTTAGCCATCGATAGCAGGTCTCAGTCTGTCGTTGAGGTAGGTTGCGTTTTAACCATGACGATAAAGAGCTGAAATGTTTAATTATTCTGGTGAAAAGAAGCTTTTCGTAATCCATTGGAAAAAACATTAACATGAACACATTTTCAGGAATAATTGTAGATCGTGCTTTTGTAAAGCACGTTGGTATGACATGTTTCTTGTTGATCATTGGGTTTTTTGTGCAAGCCCAGGTATCAATTACCGGCCCAACCGAAGTTTGTATTAGCAGCACTGGAGTGAGCTATTCAGCCACTGCAGGATCTGGAACATATACCTGGACAATAACAGGAGGTAGCATTACAAGTGGCCAGGGTACAAACTCGATTTTTGTAACCTGGAATTCCACTCCAGGCCCAGGTAATATTGGGGTCGAAGCATCGGGCGGATCTCAAAGCGGAAACGCAAGTCTTTCTGTTACAAAAAATGACAGGCCGGTTCCGACAATTACCGGAACTACATCGATTTGCCCAAATAGCAGCGGGATTGTCTACTTTACTGAATCCGGGATGATTGGTTATACCTGGACCATTTCATCAGGAGGAACGATAACAGATGGATGGGGAACAAATGCTATCACTGTAACTTGGAATACTTCCGGATCCCAGACGATTACAGTAAATTATTCTAATGCTTCCGGATGCAATGCTTTAACTCCTTCTTCTAGATCAATTACCGTTTTCCCAACCCCCACCCCAACCATTACTGGTGCAGCTACTGCATGTACCGGAAGTACTGTTTTTTATACAACAGAATCGGGAATGACAAATTATCAATGGGTTGTCTCCTCGGGAGGAACCATTGTTTCCGGGTCCGGAACAAACGCTATTTCTGTAATATGGAACACGGCAGGATCAAAGACTGTAAGTGTTAGTTATATCAACACCTATGGCTGTGCAACTTTGGTTCCTACAGTGAAAAATGTAATTGTTAATTTATCACCTACCCCCACCATAACCGGCACCGATACAGTATGTTTGAATGGAACGCTCAGCTATGCTACAGAATCAGGAATGGCATTGTATTCCTGGACTCTAGGTACCGGAGGAATCATTCTATTGGGACAGGGGACTAACATCATTTCAGTAAAATGGACTCAATCGGGAACCAAATTGGTTTCGGTAAGTTATACGAATACAAGTAATTGTACTGCAACAGCAAATAAAACGATCACAGTGTATTCACCACCTGTTCCTGTAATTACCGGACCATCATCAGCCTGTACAGGAGCCAATGCTGAATTCTCTACAGCAGCAGGGATGACCAATTATTCATGGAGTGTTTCTTCAGGAGGTTCAATTAGTTCAGGCTCCGGAACTAATACTATAATCGCAACATGGAATAATGCAGGACAACAGTCAGTTTTTGTAAGCTACACTGATATACATGGTTGTGCTGCATTAAACCCAACCCAATTTAATTTTACCATCAATGCACGTCCGGCAACTCCGGTAATCACTGGTCCGTCAGTTGCCTGCGCAGGAACTACCAATAACTCATACAGTACCCTGGCCGGAATGACCAGTTATAGTTGGACAATATCATCAGGAGGTACAATTATCACCAATCCATCAACGCATGCCAGTACCATAATAGTTGCGTGGAATACAGTTGGGGCTCAGACTGTTGGGGTCAATTATACGAGTATTGCGGGCTGCCAGGCCCTTTCTGACGCAAGTTATCCTGTTGTGGTGAATGCACAACCAGTTCCAACATTGATTGGCCCGGCATCCGTTTGCATAAATTCAGCAAATAATGTGTATTCAACTGAATCAGGAATGAGCAATTATAGCTGGACAGTTTCCGTTGGAGGTGTTGTTACAGCAGGAGGTACTTCAACCAGCAATACTGTCACAATAACCTGGACAACTGCAGGGACAAAGCTAGTTACTGTGAATTATGCCAATGCAACAGGATGCCTGGCTTCAAGCCCTGCTGCACAGGCGGTAACTGTTAATCCGTTACCGTTACCTACCATCACAGGAGCAAGCAGTGCCTGTATAAACTCGACGGGGAATCTTTACACGACTGAAGCGGGAATGAATGGATATACCTGGCAGGTAACAGGCGGAACAATTGTTGGATCCTCCAGCACCAATGTAATCTCAGTAACCTGGAATACATTGGGAGCCCAGAGTATTTCAGTTAATTACAACAATGTAAATTCATGTACGGCCGCATCTGCCACCATGAAGAATGTTACGGTCAATGCATTGCCGTCACCAACGATTACTGGCCCCTCTGCTGCATGTATAAATTCCGCCGGGAGTACTTTCACCACAGAGACAGGGATGACCGGATATACCTGGTCGGTTACTGGCGGCACGATTGTAGGACCTGCCAATACTAATATTGCACTAATAACCTGGAACACACTAGGGGTGCAAACTGTTACCGTTACCTATACCAATGTGAATGGCTGCGTTGCCCCGGCTCCAGTCGTTAAGACAGTTACTGTGCATGCTCCTTCAGCTCCCACAATCTCTGGCTCGAATACTGCATGTGCCGGGAATACCGTGATTTATACGACCGAAAGCGGAATGACAAACTACCTATGGACCATTTCATCAGGAGGTTTTATTGTTGGAGCATCAAATACAAACTCAGTCTCTGTAATCTGGAATGTTCCCGGAAGCGGCACCATCAGTGTGATTTATACTGATCTGAACGGGTGTACACAAACAGCTCCCAGCGTTATGAATATTTCGGTAGGTGTCTCGCCGGTTCCTACTATTACCGGCACCACATCTATTTGTCCAGGCAGCAGCGGGATTGTCTATTTTACAGAAGCAGGTATGATAAACTATATTTGGACCATCTCATCCGGAGGTACGATAACTCAGGGAAGTGGAACAAATGTTATTACTGTAACATGGCAGTCATCAGGCCCCCAGGTGATCACAGTGAATTATACAAGTCTGCTGGGATGCAGTGCAGGTATTCCGACTTCAAAGGCCGTAACCGTATTGCCAACTCCGACACCCACCATTACCGGTCTGAGCACTGTGTGCTCCGGTAGTGTTGAAAACTATAATACTGAAGCAGGAATGACAAATTATCAATGGTCTCTGTCATCGGGAGGAACAATAGTTTCAGGAAACAATACCAATGCAATAACAGTTAATTGGAACACCGTTGGGACACATTTTATTAATGTTAGTTATATCAATACTTACGGATGTCCTACGGTTGTCCCTACGGTTAAATATGTGCTGGTAAATCCTTCCCCTATTCCAACCATAACCGGTGCTGATACGGTTTGTTTGAATGGGACAATAAACTATATCACTGAATCTGGCCAGACACTTTATCAATGGACGGTAAGCAGCGGAGGGATAATAACCTCAGGGGCAGGCACCAACAGTGTTTGGGTTAAGTGGGTTCTTGCAGGCAACAGGACTATTTCCATTAATTATACCAATATCAGCGGATGTTCTTCAATTGTACCAATAGTAAAAAACATCTCAGTATTTCCTCTTCCGGTACCAGCGATTTCAGGCCCTGCTACCTCCTGTACCGGTGCCACAGGAGTGGAATATTCATCCGCACCTGGAATGTCCAATTATGTTTGGAATGTTTCTTCAGGTGGTACAATCATAGCTGGGAGCGGGACAAATATTATAACTGTAAACTGGAATGCTGTTGGAAATCAATCGGTATCTGTAAATTATACAAACCTCCTTGGATGTTCGGCTGCGGCGTCAACTTCCTACCCCGTGGTTGTTCATCCTGTCCCGACTCCCACCATCACCGGTACTGTTAATTCCTGCATGGGGACAACAGGTGTGGCATATACGACTGAGACAGGCATGTTAAGTTATCTCTGGACTATCTCTTCAGGGGGTGTTATTACAGCAGGATCGGGAACAAATAACATTACCGTGAATTGGATCGAAGAGGGGGCACAAAATCTGACAGTGAATTATACGACTTCCTTTGGGTGTACTGCAACTACCCCAACCTTAGCAAATATAACTGTTCATCCCCTGCCGGTGCCAACCATCAGTGGAAGCGATTTTGTTTGTATCAATCAAACTTCAACCCATTCAACAGAAAGCGGAATGACGGGATACCAGTGGACAGTTTCATCCGGGGGAACCATTGTTTCAGGAGGAGGTACCCATAGTATTGTGGTTCAATGGGCAACAACCGGGCAAAAAACAATTTCTGTTAATTATACATCCCCTGTCGGTTGCACAGCAGCAGCGCCTTCAACTAAAACTATTATGGTATCCGCTCTCCCGGTTCCTGTCATCACCGGGAATTCCTCGGCATGTCAAGGCGTTCCCGGAATTACCTATACCACCGAGACAGGAATGACAAATTATTTATGGACTATAAGTTCAGGGGGAACGATTACTTCTGGTTTGGGTACCAATGTAATTACTGTGACATGGAATAGTCTTGGAAATCAAGAGGTTTCAGTTAATTATACAAATATTTATGGTTGTTCGGCAACCAATTCGACCAACTTTACTGTAACCGTTAATCCAACTGTTATTCCAACCATTACAGGACCTAATCAGGTTTGTGCCAATTCTGGAAATTATACTTACAGCACTGAACAGGGGATGCAGAATTATTCCTGGACAGTGACTTCAGGCGGAATCATCGTTGGGGGGACGGGAACATCATCAATCCAGGTTCTCTGGACCGCTGCCGGTAGTCAGACAGTTGGTGTGATGTACTCAAGTCCTGCCGGCTGTACCACGGCGCCAACGACCCTGAATGTAACAGTCAAGTCGCTTCCTGAAGCACACGGCCCCATATCAGGTGACACGCTTGTATGCAAACCGCAATCCGGAGTAATATATTCAATATCACCCATTCCCAATGCTCAAGGGTATTTATGGAATGTTCCGGTGTTTGCAAATATAACCAGTGGAGCAAATACCAATATCATCACCGTGGACTTTGGGAGTACCACGCAGTCGGGGAATATCTCGGTTTTTGGGACCAATTCCTGCGGGAACGGGCCCAATACTCCTTTATTGCCAGTAGCCGTTCATCCAATACCCGTAACACCACATGTTACCGTTTATCCACCAGATACCTTGAGGTCATCCGCCTCTACAGGCAATCAGTGGTACCGTGAATATGTCCCGATTGCAGGGGCAACAGATCCAATTTACATTGTAACCCAGATCGGAAGGTATTTTGTGATAACCACTCAAAACGCATGTGTTTCAGACACATCCAATGTTATTTACATGTTTCCGGTTGGAATCGTGGAGGGAGAGGATCTTATGTTGAAGGTCTTCCCAAATCCTGCAAGCGATAAAATTACTCTTACCCTGAACACGGGGGGACACCATGAAATCCTTTCGGTCATACTTGTAAATAATCTTGGTCTGGAATCTCAAATCCTGGCTGATTGCCAGGTCAATGGAGCATTCAACAGGATGCTCAACCTTGGAGACAGGCCAAGTGGAATCTACAGTCTGGTTGTCCAGGTTGGGAATCGCAAGATGATCAGAAAGCTGATCATTATCAATGATTAACAGGGGCAGGCACTTTAACTTAGTCAGATAGTCCGGCTAGTTTTTACCCATCATTTTTTGATTGAAAGCCTCTTCTCCATGGAGTTCAACGTGGATAATCATTTGATTGGTAACCGAAACGATATATCTCTTTTGTTTCTGGAAATGGATAAACATGGCTGCCAGGTTGACGCCCGCTTCAATCCCTTTCGGATTGCGGAAAATGATGGTAAAAAACATCTTCCAGTAATAATAACCTGTTTCCTTTGAAAACCCTGCCTTTTTACAAACCCTCAGGAAAGATCGCATATACACAAGCCAGGTTTTGAAATCAGGCTTGTGCTTGTAGTCAGACACTATGTTCAAACCTGTATAGATCACCCGGCGATAGTAGTTGGAAGGTTTAAAAATGGCTTCAATGATATTGACATAATTTTTCAGGATTTCAGTCCGGGGGGTGACAGTAAGAAAATTCAGACCGCTGGTCATCTGATCGATGTCGCTGTCAGACACAGATTTCGATGATATGTGAAACAGCCGGTCTTCCGCTGCAAGACGTCGGGTTAGCTGGGTGTTTGGCAATGCATAGAGTAAGCCGATCATGGCCATGCAAATTCCAGAATCCTGTATGGAATTGATCATCTGATCAGCAATCTGAGGCCGGTCACTGTCGAATCCTAGAATATAACCGCCATTACTTACCATTCCGTACGAGAGGATTTTCTTTACTGCTTCTTCAATGGATTTATCAACATTCTGGTTTTTCTTGTTCAGTGCCAGTGTATCGTTGTCGGGGGTTTCAATTCCAAGGAAAACATAACGAAAATCAGCATCTTTCATCAATTGAAGTAACTCGTCGTCATCGGCAAGGTTCACCGAAGCTTCGGTTGTAAAATAAAAGGGGTATTTGCGTGCCTTGGTCCATTCAATGATTTCACGCAGGAGATCTTTGACCTTTTTTTTATTTCCGATGAAATTATCATCCACCATATCGATATGTCCGCGATAACCCAAGTCATAAAGAGCCTGCAGTTCCATGATCACCTGCTCGTTGGTTTTATATCTGGGGATGCGGCCATAAAGTTCTATCACATCACAAAACTCGCAGTTGAAAGGACATCCGCGGATAAACTGCAGTCCGATCATGATATAATCACTGAACCGGATCAGATCGTACCTTGGCACCACTGCCTGAAGCATGTTCGCTCTGTCGGCTGAAACATATTTGCCGGATTTGGCGCCTTTCTTAAGGTCCTCAAGAAACATGGGAATGGTTATTTCCCCTTCGCCAAGAACAAGGAAATCAGCCTCATGATACAGATCAGGCTGTGAGGTTGGATCAGGTCCGCCAACCACAACAGTACAGTTCAGGTTATGCGCCCGTGTTATGAGATCAAGCATGCTGTTTTGCTGGGGCAGCATTCCTCCGATACAAACCAGGTCGGCATTAAGGAGGTGATCGTCAAGCAGTGGTTCAACATTTTCGTCGATCAGCTTGAAGTGCCAATGCTGGGGCAGCAGGGCAGCCACAGTAAGCAATCCAAGCGGTGCAGCCGGATATTTTGATCCGACTATTTCGCAAACTTCCTGATAATTCCAGAAGCTATACGCTGAAAATTTTGTCTGAACCAACAGACAATTGATCTTTTCTCCATGTAAATCCTTCATAACCCCCCTCTCAGACAAAAAACATGCAAAAGTACGAATAAATGACGGGACAGCAGATGAAGTGGCTGTGAAACCTTTTTTTGTATCTTGCGTCATATTCTGAAAAATGACTTTTATGTCGGTCCGATCTGGTTGTGACTGCCTGTTCCTGAAGGTGTTATTGGTTTTACTGATTTTTTTGCCGGGAATGATATCAGCTAAAAAGGCCGTTCCTGAACGGGTTCCTACTTTGCTTGAAAGTATCACAATCTCTGGCTTGCCGATCAGTGACCCCCAGGGTAATTTTGTGGGAGTCACCATTCCGCTCAGGCGTGCCGGAAGGCTTTTTTTGCTGGAAGGAACCATCAATAACATCAGTGGCAATTTTATTCTCGACACCGGTGCCTCCGGACTCGTTTTAAACAAGACCTACTTTCGCAGTTCCATTCCTGTTGATGATGAAGAGGGCGGAGGTGTTACAGGAGCCACCAGCTCGGTAGCCCGTATCAATGTCAAACGTCTCATGGTCAGTGACATGCTATATACGAATTTTCCGGCAGATGTGACGCCCCTTGGGCACCTGGAAAACCGGAGGGGTGTTAAAATTCTGGGCCTTTTCGGAATGAGTCTTCTTAAAAATGTCGAAATTGTAATCGATGTCCGCAACAATGAACTACAGATTTATCCGCTGGATAAACAAGGAAATCGTGTTTCATCCGCTTCTCCTGCTGATAAATTTGATATTATCCAAAAAATTGAAGAATTTCATAATGTCATGTTTGTGAAGGCAACCATCGGTGGAAAAATCCTGGATTTTTGCCTTGATACAGGGGCTGAATCCAATGTATTAAGCACGGATGCACCAAAAAATGCCTTAAGTAAAGTCACCATTACCCGCCGGTCAAACCTTCAGGGTGTTGGTGAAGACAGAGGAGAGGTGTTATTTGGCACCCTGAATGATTTCTTGATGGGCAACCACCAGATACTAAACATGGAAACCATCATCTGCAGTCTGGCAGCCATGGCACAGAAATATGGATATCCCATTGACGGGATGCTGGGATATGATTTTTTTGTGAAAGGGAAAATTCATATTAATTTAGTAAAAAAAGAGATGGGCATTTGTCTGAAACAGGAGGATAAACCATGAGAACCTGCTTTGCCCGGATATCGGTATTCATACTTATATTTTCGACTGTAGCTTCTTACGCACAATTTGATCCTAAAACCGTGTGCCGTTTTGAAAATGGTCGCCTGGTCTTCAAACTCGATAAACGATGGACGGCTTCACAACGAAAGCAGATTGCCGATGCCTATGACCTCGACAGCGTGCTGATGGCCTGGGCTATGAACGGAAACCCAAAGATCACCCAAAACGGAATAACCTGGACCACGCGGAAACTGGATGCCAACCACATCGAATTATCCAAGGATAATAGCATATCTTCCGGAAGAGAAGTGGACATCGGTAAGGTCATCCTGGTTGACGATCAATGGATTAAACTTGCAGCAGCGGAGGAACTTGAATCAGTCCCATATGGCGTCAATCGCCTCACTCGCAATACGGTGGTTAATCTTAACCAAAACAGGGTTCGCATTTTTCTACCGGGATATAACACCGCAAAGAAAATTTTTATTTCAGGGTCATTCAACGACTGGAGTACCATTGAAAATCCGCTGCAGCGATGCGATTCAGGTTGGACGACCACCCTGACCCTTATGCCAGGCAAGTATTCATACAAATTCATCACGGATGGAAAATGGGCCAATGACCCATACAATAAGCTTCGTGAAGATGACACCTATGGAGGGTACAATAACCTGTTTTTCTGTTATAATTACAAATTTGTACTCAATGGGTACCCGAAGGCACGGAAGGTTGTTTTGACAGGTAGTTTTAATGAATGGAGTGAAAATGAACTGAGGATGATCCGGTTCCAGGGTAGCTGGATTTTGCCCCTTTACCTTATGGAGGGAACCCATGCATTTAAGTTTATCGTTGATGATACATGGATCACAGATCCTGTCAATAAAATCACCCGGCCTGACGGGACTGGCCACTACAATTCCTTCATGGGTATTGGCGACACCCTGTTCTTCCGGTTAAAGGGATACCCTAATGCAAAAACGGTGGTGGTGGCTGGCAATTTTAATGTATGGAATACGGGAGAGTTGTTTATGGTGAAAACAGCGGATGGCTGGCAACTTCCTTATGTGCTGGCCGCCGGAAATTATGAATACAAGTATATAATTGACGGAGAGTGGATCACTGATCCGGGGAATCCCTATTCAACAGGGAGTGGGCCATCTGCCAATTCCTTCCTTACAGTAAAACCAAACTATACCTTCAGGTTGGAACAACATTCCGATGCCTCAAATGTTTTCCTTACCGGAAGTTTTAACGGGTGGAGTCCCAATGGGTACAGGATGATTGAAAAAGACGGAACATGGCTGTTTCCCTTATATATGAAGCCCGGAAAGTACACCTACAAATTCATTGTGGACAAGAAATGGATTCTCGATCCATCAAATGAACTATGGGAAGATAATGAATATGGTACCGGCAATTCAGTGCTCTGGATAGCGCCGTGAATTCATTTCACGCCCTGATTGCTTATTACCGTGGGAACTTCCCCTTTCAATTTCCGGATTGAAAATGCGAAATAAAGCAGCAGAAACCCGAACAGTGCTGCAAAAATCCCAATGAGGATTCCCATAAAAACTGCCCAGCCAAAAGGATTGAACAATAATAGAACTCCCAGCCCGATGGTAAGCAGGGCATTGATCAGATACATGTTTTTATTTGCTACGGCACCTTTAATATTCACAATGATCACGAGTTGAATGATCCCTATAATGATGGCCCAAATTCCAATCAGAAGTAAAAACAATGCCAGGGTCGCCTGAGGGAAAAGGATGAGTGCCAGCCCGATTGCACCACTGGCAATGGCTTCGATGAGGCTCATGGCAGCCGCCTTATCTTTTCGTATATTATTGATCCCGACAAACAGCAGGATAACTCCGCCGGCCAAAAGGAAGAAACCGAAAAATTTAACCAGCGTCAGAATGGTTTCCGGTGCGAAAAACATAAGCAACAATCCAAAAAGAATGAAAATGAACCCATTTATGGCCAGAAACCACCAATTTTTAAAACGTTTTGTTTCCATATGAATTTTATTTTAAAAGTTTGTAAAAGAATTACCCCTGCCAATTTCTGTCACGCGTCACGCGTCACGGCAAGGGCCTCATGATGACCCTCACCTCATTACCCTGTTGAAGTGTTTTCTTTGCATAGTCATGAACAGACTTTACATTCAATGCTTTCACCATATTATCAAAACCGGTCAGATAATCCAGTCCGGTCAGATAATAGTCAGAAAGGATACTGACCCAAAAGGTATTTTCTTTCAAATCCTCTGAACGTTGTTTGAGGAAATACTCTTTCGCCTTTTGCAGGTCGGTTTCAGTAGGACCGTTACCAATCAGGTTGGATACTTCCCGTTGAACAATGCCAACCAGTTTATCAGCTTTAACAGGATCGGTATCGAAGCTCACAGTGAGGAGAAACATGGAAACTGGATAATTTACCAGGGAATAGGATGTCCTCACACTGTAGGCGCCACCTTCATCTTCACGGATCGATTGAACATAGCGAAGTTCAAGTATATGCCGGATCGCAGCCCCCATTAATTTATCGTTTGGGGAATATGCGCTGGTCCCATTAAGGTTGAAAAAAATTGAAGTACGCGGAGTTTTATTCTCCCGCCTGAAATCATTGGTCACTTTTCCACTGGGAGGTCTGACCCCATCATCTTTTGCGGTTTCAGCGCGTTTTACGGTCGGCAGTGATGCGAGATATTTTTCAAACAATGGTTTTGTCAGATCGGGATTGACCTTACCGACAAAGATGAAGGTAAAATTACCCGGATCTGCAAATCGTTCCCTGTATATTGTTTGAATCTTCTCCAGGTTTACCTCATCAAGCAACTTGTATGACAGTGGCACCGTACGCGGGTTATGGTTGCTCATCATCACTTCTATAGTATCATTCATGGCTGTTCTCGGTTCAGAAGCTGCATTGATGTAACTCGATTTCACCTTTTCCATCCATGTCTTATAATCCGTGGCATTCCAGCGGGGATTGGTAAAATACAGGTGAATGAGTTGAAGTGCGGTTTCCAGGTCTTTCGGTGAAGTACGGGCAGTCACCAGATCCTGGTCATTGGTTAATCCAAGGGATACACTTACCCTTTTTCCTGCCATCATTTTATTCAGGTCGGTTCGTGAAAAACTCCCGATTCCCATCTGGGAGACTGCGTCGCCGAAAAGTTCTGCCGAATGAAGCAGATCCTGCGGTAACAGAGAGGTCCCCCCTGAAGAATAGCCTCGCAGCATCAGTTCATCCTCCTTGAACTCGGTGGGTTTAAATATGATCCGCATCCCGTTCGACAATACCCATTCGGTTGTCCCCAGGGTTGGATTGGAAGTTACCTTCACCACTTTACCCGCTTTAGAATCCAGGTCCATCAGCTTTTTCCCTGCCAGAACATCCACATAAGGTTCGATCTTTGCGCTTTTGTAAGTATCCAGTACGGTTTTTATCTCAGCGGTTGAAGGAAGGGTGATCCCGGGTTTGTCAGGCCCGGTGATGGTGATTACCTGGTTATCGTTCCTGACATACTTCCGGGTCTCCTTATTTACCTCTTCCAGGGAAATGCCAGGGAGCATGGATTGGGCGAACTTGTATTCAAATTCGATCCCGGGATTGGGATTGTTGTTGAGGAAATAGGAAACATTGGCTGAAACCAGTTCACGGTTTTTCCTTTTGTCTCGTTCCATGTAGCGTGATTCGTAGCTACGCATCAGATCGGCTTTGGCCCTTTCAAATTCAGGGGGTGTGAACCCAAACCGGTTCATCCTTTCCATTTCGGTTAACAATGCAGTCAAAGCTTTGATGGATTCATTGTTGGCGGCCTGGGCCATTCCGATAAATGCATCTTTTGTCCGTGTATAGGGACCATAGTAACACCGGGCAAAGAGGAAAGGAGGATTCTCCTTGTTTGCCAGTTCGCTCATGCGCTGACCGAACATTGAGTTAATAAGACTTCGCATGATCTGCCGGCGCATATATTCAAGGTTTTTGTCGCTGTCCTTGACGGCCTCATGTTTATAGTATACATTGACCAGGGTTGCTGTAGCCTCCCTGTCGTTTGCTGTTCCTATCATAGGCTCCGTGTTATCGGGCAAACCATATTCTTTTTTGGGAGTCGGGTTCTGCACTGCCGGAATGGCTCCGAAGATTTTTTTGATCTTTGATTCCATTACGTTTGCATCAAAATCACCAACTACGATGATTGCCTGCAAGTCAGGCCGGTACCATTTTTTATAGAAGGTTTTAATGGTTTCATATTTAAAATGGTTGATTACAGCGGTATCGCCAATCACATTCCTCAGGGCATACTTTGACCCCTGGTAAATGACCGGAGCCAATTCGTTGCTCATGCGTTCACTTGCCGATCCGTACATGCGCCATTCCTCTCGGATAACGCCGCGTTCCAGATCAATTTCCTCGGGCAGAAAGGAGATATATCCCGACCAGTCATGGAGGACCAACAGTGCGGTATCGATGATTCCTTCGCGCAGGAGCGGCACATTTGACAGATTATACACCGTACGTTCGAGTCCTGTGGAGGCGTTGACATTGGTCCCAAATTTTACACCGATGGTGGCGAGATAATCGAGAATTCCCTTTTTTGGAAAATTTTCTGTCCCGTTGAAGGCCATATGCTCGGTGAAGTGCGCAAGTCCGTTCTGATCATCATCCTCAAGAATTGCCCCTACATTATGAGCAATGTAGAATTCCCCACGTTTTTCAGGCAGGTTGTTGACCCGGATAAAATAGTGCATGCCATTTTCCAGCACTCCGGTCTTCACTTTCGGATCAAGCGGCGGCATTTGCTTGAGATCAAATTCTTGTCCGGAAGACCATGAAGCCAGGCAAAAAAGCATGGTCAGCGTTACGGTAAAACGCAGAAGGAAAGTTGTCATAAGGGATTGGAATTTAAAGTGTAAACAGTTACTGGTATAAAAACCTTTTGATGCTTCTTTTTGGGGTTTTTTCAAACTCCGACGGAACAATTTCAAAGTCAGCAATGCGGATATATTTTGGCATATGATGATGCAGATCATGAATATATCCTTTAAAAATTTCAGGAAGTTGCTCCCGGGTAGCTCCTGCTTTTTCGAGGGCATCAAAGTCAGGATAGATTAATGCAACAAGTTTATGATCCCGTTCAATGACCAGGGATTCCATTACGATGAAACGGTTGTTGAGCACGGCCTCAATCTCTTCAGGATAGATGTTTTTTCCGGAGGAACCGAGGATCATACTTTTACTTCGGCCCTTGATATATATATTCCCACGATGGTCTATTACGCCAAGGTCGCCTGAATGAAGCCATCCCGATTCATCCAGAACGGCTTTCGTTGCACTTTCATTTTTGTAATACCCCAACATTAGATGGTTTCCACGCATCAGTATTTCCCCTGACTGGTGTTGCGGGTCATCAGAATCGATGCGGACCTCGAGTTCATCCACTGCCCGTCCCGAAGCCCCCAGTTGAGTTGTGTTCCATGAAGCATACGATATCAGCGGACCACATTCGGTCATACCGTAGCCGACAGTAAAGGGAAAATTCATCTTTTTAAAAAATCGTTCAGCCTGTGCATTGAAAGGAGCGCCTCCGATCACAAGTTCACGGAAATTTCCACCAAAAACAGCGACCATTTTATCCCTGATCTTCTTATAAATCAGCTTGTTGATGACAGGAATATTAATCAACACCTTGATGGCTGGTTTCCGCAACGCTGGAATGATCTGTGATTTAAATATCTTTTCGATCACCAGGGGAACTGAAAGGATCAGGGCAGGGCGGATCTCCTGGAATGCCTGCATGATTATTTTTGGAGAAGGGGTCTTGGTTAGAAACGTGATGTCGCAGCCCAGGCTGAAAGGAAACAGAAACTCAAAAGCACAGCCGTAGGTATGCGCCAATGGAAGAAAGGAGAGAATTTTATCCCGGGGATTTAATGGCATGTTCCGGTGGGCATACAGAATGTTGCCCAGCAGGCTCTTATGCTGCAGTACCACTCCTTTAGAAAATCCGGTTGTACCCGAAGTATAGCTGATGACAGCGATATCTTCAGCATCAGATGAGGGAAAGCTGACCATTTCTGATCTAACGCCCGATGCTGGTATCCCGATTCCGGATAACTGCATTGCGTTTGCATCCCGGGAAAAAAGGATGGAATCATCCTGGACTTTCAGGATATATCTGAGTTGGGGCATGGCCTCCTGATCGAGATCCTTAAAAATGGTGTCTTCCACAAACAGGATAACCGAATCGGAATGGGTGACAATGTAGTGAATATCAGCCGATTTAAAATCGGGAAGAATTGGTACGATAACAGCGCCATAGGTTATTGTTGCCAGGTATATCATGCACCAATGGGCTGAATTCTTGCCCAACAATGCTATATGATCTCCTTTTTGAATTCCGGCTGCCTTGAAAATTGAATGAACTTTGACGATCCGTGTGCCAATCGCTTCATACGTAAAAGACTCACCGCCATAGTCAGAAAGTGCGGTAAGTTCCCAGTTATCGCGAATGGCCGCCTCAAAAAGTGCAATCAGATTCTTGGAATTGGTACTCATAGGGGTATCGTTTGAAGAGCACTAAGTTCTAAAAAATTCCTGTAAATGAGTGATTTTTATGAAAAAATGTTAGGGATAATTTGTAATTGGTTGATTTTATCTTAAGATGATTTAAGTTTGTAGCTCCTATTAAAATTCCAACCATGAAAAAGTTTTTGTATTGGACCGCCACCATCCTGGTCATTGCGTTGACTGTTTTTATTTACTGGAAATACTTTTACACCTATGGAGAAGGTTACCGTGCGGGATTGTTGCAGAAATTTTCCTATAAGGGGACGATCTTCAAAACGTATGAAGGCGAGATGATCCTGAGCAGCATTAAAAGTAACCAGGATGTCTCACTGGCTTCAGAAAAATTCTTTTTTTCGGTAGAAGATAAAAATGTGGCGAATGCGATCCTTCATCTTGAAGGATTCATGGTAGTTGTGCACTACAGAGAAAAAAATGGAATTCTTCCATGGCAGGGGGATACAAAATACCTGGTGGATAGTATCAAGGTCCAGAAATAGGCAAAACCTTTAATACTTCGAAAAAGAGAAGTTAATCCCGGGTTCCGGGATTGGTTTTATAAGAAATCGGTGAAAGAGGCTGGCCTGTCGCTGTAATACCCATAATTCTCGGTTTAAAATTAAGAAATTAGTTGACAAACTAAAATATTAGTTGTATATTTGTCTCCTGAATTTTTACCTGTTCCACCTTTTTAACCTTTTACAATTATACTAACCATGTCAACCCGGAAAAACACAAGTAATTCCCCATCGTCCCTAACCCGTGCCGAAGAAGAGGTCATGCAGATCCTCTGGAATATGGAAAAGGGGATGGTCCATGATTTACTGGAAAAGTTTCCTGATCCCAAGCCGGCCTATAACACCGTGTCAACCATTGTCCGCATCCTGGAGCAGAAAGGTTTTGTGGGGCACAAGGCCTATGGCAGAACCCATGAATATTTTCCGGTAATAAGCAAGAAAGATTACACGAAATCCTCGTTCAGGGGTTTTATGAACAACTATTTCGGCAATTCCTATAATTCACTTGCCTCATTTTTTGCTGCCGAAGAAAAACTAAGCATTGGTGAACTTGAAGAGATACGGAAAACAATCAACGAGGAGATCAGAAAGCAGAAGGAGGAACAGCCATGACCGCATTGCTATCATACCTTTTTGTGTCGACGCTCATCATTTCGGTACTCTATGCCGTTTACTGGTTCTTCCTGAGAAGGGATACTTTTTTTCAGATCAACCGCTGTTATATGCTCGCAATGGTGATCATCTCGCTGTTATTTCCGGTAATGCCCATAACCTGGAGCCCGGTTGATCGGTCGGCACCGGTTGCAGTTTTGCTGGATACTGTTATAATCAGGCCCGAGATGGTAGAGATAACCCTGCAGGAACACATGAGATGGATTGAGATCGCGATGGTGGTCTACTTTTCAGGTGTTCTGATCTTTTTACTTCGTTTCGGGTTACAGCTGATTCAGCTTTATTTGATTACACGCCGGTTTGGGATCAGGGAGCACCATGGTCAGCATATGGTAATGGTCGACCGGGGTTATGCTCCATTCTCCTTTTTTAACCTTGTCTTTATCAACGAATCAATGGTCCCTCCCGGAACCTTAGGTGCCATTCTTGAGCATGAAAGAGTACATATCAGGCAATATCATTCATTTGATCTGATCCTGATCGAACTGGTCACCATCCTGCAATGGTTTAACCCTGTCATCTGGCTGGCCAGCCGCGAAATGAAAAGCATCCATGAATACCTGGCTGATGAAGGCGTTCTGCAGAACGGTATCAGCCGCCCTGCATACCAGCAAATGATCCTCGATGAAACCATGGGCATCCAGGTTAATGAGCTGACCAATAATTTTAATTTTTCATTACTTAAAAAACGTATAGCCATGATGACAAAACCAAAATCAAAAACATGGGCAAAAGGCAAAGTGCTGATTTCACTCCCTCTTCTCCTGATATTACTGTGCATGATCACTGCACGTTCATTCAGCAGTTCCATGGAAAAGTTTGTTCCTGAAAAGCTGACAATAACCCCGGCTCTTTCATTAAATGACCCGGTAATCCAGGATAAAGCAAAACAAGAGTCACAAATCAAATATAAAGATGCGATAACCGGAAAGGAGGTCTATACAGTGGTCGAAAAGCAGCCTGCTTTTCCTGGCGGGCAGGACGGTTACAGGAAATTCCTGGTTGAAAATATCAAGTACCCTGAAGAGGCAATGAAGAAAGCGGTGACAGGCACCGTATATATTACATTTATTGTTGAGAAAGATGGTTCAGTTACTAATGTAAAAGTTCTGCGAGGCATTGGCGCGGGTTGTGATGAAGAGGCCGTCAGGGTTGTTAAAATGATGCCGAATTGGATACCTGGTGAAGAAAAAGGCAAACCGGTAGCCGTTCAATACAATCTCCCGATAAAATTTGCCCTTGAAACAAAAAAGAAAGAGGGAACTAAAAAATAATTTTGGATGGGACGCCCTTTATGGATACTTGGAATCCTGCTCCTCGGGTTCACCGGAATATCTGCACAGGAGAGTGATCCGGTAAAACAGGTAAAATCCCTTATTGAAGCATGTCAGTTCAGCCAGGCCATCAACCAGGCTGAACAATTTTTAAAACAGGATAGTACCCGCGCCGATCTGTTATTCCTGGAGGGCCAGGCCCTGGCGGCCGGGTTTCAGTACAGGGAGGCCATCGCAGCACTCCGCAAGGCACAACGATCCGACAGCACAAATATTAAAGTATTGAATGAACTCGCCGATGTTTACCGGCAGTCGGGAGATGCCGGCAAGGCCATTGCCACCAGCTGGAAGATATGCACACTGGCCCCGGATAACCGTTATTTCAGTCTTCAACTGGCAAACCTTTATTATTCGGAAGAGGAATACCGGCAGGCATTGAAGGTACTTATACCCCTTTATTTGTCCGACTCCTCCTCCTTCTTCGTGGCCAAACAGATGGGCAATTGCTACAACGAGCTGAAGCGGTCAGACTCGGCGATCAGGTTTTACAGGCGGGCTTTGCGAATCACCCCATACGATCCTTATGTGACGGGTAAACTCGTCAATGTGTTGATCCGCGGGGATGACATTGCCATGGCCCTTTACTGGACACAGTTTTACCTGGCAAAGGATTCAACCCATATCCCCATCCTGAAACAAAGCGGCTATTGCTATTACCTGCTGATCGATTTCAGACTGGCTGCAAAGCAATTGAGTAGAGTCGCACTGCTCGGAGACTCATCCAAATTCACTATGAAATACCTTGGATTATCCTATTACAAGCAGGAAAAATATGATTCGGCCACCCCATTATTCCGGTCTGCATTCAGGAGCGATACAACCGATGCTGAGGTGTGCTTTTATTATGGTGTTTCAGCATACCGTTCGCTGGCAGTTGATACAGGACTGGTATACCTGAAAAGGACACTCCGGTTACTGATGCCCCCCGGACAGTTTCTGTCGACCTTATACGTGGAACTTGCCGGCGCCTTTACCGACAGCGGGCAAGCCGATACGGCTGTTGTCCTGCTCCGGAAAGCGCTGGAGCTAAACCCGGGAAACAATACGCTTCGTTTTAAGATGGCTTACCAATATGATTACCATCTCCGGAAACCCTATGAAGGATTGCCCTATTACAGAGAATTTCTTAAAAATGATATTCCCGATACAACACGAATCACAAACATTTTGCAGCAGGTTTCCTACAGCGACTATGCAAAAAACCGGATCAATGAGATAACCGGAATTAAAAAGAAAAAACAAAATAAGTAAATGCAGGACCAGTTTTTTACGGGTTATTTCTGTCAAGAAATCCGATCAGTAGGGAATTAAATATGGTCGGATGAGTCTCCATAGCCATATGGTAGGCATCGGGTATTATTTTTAGTTCGATCGAAGGAACTGTCCTTTTTAACTTCTTCCCGTTTCTCAGCCGGATTGTTTTGTCTTTCTTCCCCCAGATGACAAGTACAGGAAACTGGTCCAACCCCTTGGCGTCAAGGTCTTGAATTTCACGTGAATTGGCAAGCAGGTTGACCACTGTTTCAGCAGTACCGCTTAGCTGCAAGGGTTCCCAATATCCTTTTACTGTGATAGTGTCGGGGAGAAAGCCATAGGTGCTTTTAAGTTCACGTCTGAAATTGTTAAATGAAAGGTACCGGTGTTCTGTGTAGGAGAGGAGCAGTTTATTATAGATCGGCTGGTTGACAAGGCCTACAACTGTAACGTTTACGTTGTTGTTTTTAATAAAGATCATCCCATCAAGGATGGTGAGGCTTTTTGTGCGATCCGGCTTCATCAGTGCAAGAGCTTCCGCTGCGCCGCCGCCCATTGAATGTCCGACTATATTCCATTTTGTTGTATCGGTACCTTCAATCTTTTCCAGAAGTTTCCAGATTAAAAGGCCACGGTTACTTTGTGACTGGTTGAGTTGAGGATCCCGCTGACTGTATCCGAACCCCGGGAGGTCGATCGCAACTACCATATAGCGGGCCGATGCCAGCGAATCATAGTTGTTCCGCCAGCAAAAGGTCGATCCGCAAAATCCGTGTATTAAAATCACCTTTCCCCTTGGATGAGGCAGCTTTTCATTCCAAACCCTGTAATGAAAACTAACGCAGTCAACCGTGTCGAAACGGCTGTTTTCAAAAGGCTTCTGCGGGATCTGGGAGAAAAGTGCAACATTCGGGGTAAAACATAGAAACAAAATGAGTAACAAAGATTCCTTCAGCCGCATAATGGTGGTGTTTGATCGCAAAAATACGTATATTTTAACAACACCATGAAATTCGATTTCCGATTACGGTATCTTTGCATCATGGAAAAAAAGTCTAACCACTATTTGCCGATCTGGTTTGCCCTGATCCTTGTTGGAGGAATTCTTCTTGGCGTGTTCCTTGAAAGCCGTATAGGTGCACTCCGCCTTTTTCAGACCAAAAGTGATAAGCTGAATGAGGTAATAAATTATGTTCAAAAAAACTATGTAGATACGCTCAGACGGAAAGTGATAGAGGAAAAGGCCATCAATGGTATGCTTGAAAAACTTGACCCGCATTCTGTCTATATTACTGCTGAGGAGTTTCATGAGGCCAATGATCCATTGCTTGGCAGCTTTGAAGGAATCGGGGTTCAGTTTAGGATTGAAAACGATACGGTTACTGTCATAAATCCCGTTTCGGGAGGACCCTCAGAAAAACTTGGAATACGCGCAGGAGACCGCATCGTGAGGGTTGACGGAAAAAAAATTGCCGGCGTCAAGATCACTACCAACGAAGTAATGCGCAAACTCAAGGGCCCAAAGGGAACAGAAGTAAAGGTGACCATTTTCAGGAGAGGGGTTGGAGGGTTACTCGATTTCACCATCACACGCGATGTGATTCCTACCTATAGCATGGATATCGCCTACATGCCGGAACCCGGGATCGGATACATACGGCTGAATGCTTTTTCCACCAGCACCCATGATGAGGTACACACTGCGATGGAAACTCTTCTGAAGGATGGAATGACCAAATTGATCCTCGACCTTCGCGGAAATGGGGGAGGCGTTATGAAGGCAGCCATCGAAGTAGCCGATGAGTTTCTTGGAGACGGAGACCTGATCGTATATACTGAAGGGATGCATTATCCCCGCGAAGTGGCGAATGCCTCGGGTGATGGTTTATTTGAAAAGGGGGATCTTGTCATACTGGTAGATGAAGGAACAGCATCTGCTGCCGAGATTGTGTCGGGTGCCATTCAGGATCATGACCGGGGCACCATCATGGGAAGGCGCTCCTTTGGAAAAGGGTTGGTCCAGGAGCAGATGGATTTCAAGGATGGAAGCGCTGTGCGCCTCACAGTGGCAAGGTATTACACTCCGACCGGACGATGTATTCAGAAATCATATAAGGACGGACTGGATGTTTATAACAGCGATTATTACCACCGGTTTATGAACGGCGAACTTGAACATCCCGATTCAATCAAATTCCCCGATTCGCTCAAATATAAAACCCCAAAAGGTAAAATCGTTTACGGTGGAGGAGGAATCATGCCTGACATATATATACCCATTGAAAAAGATTCATCGCTGCAATATTATAACCTGTGTATCAACAAAGGGTTGGTGTACCAGTTTGCTTTCGATTACACTGACCAGAACAGAATTCAGTTACGGAGATTCAAGGATGTTGACCAGTTTGAGCGGGGTTTTAATATTTCCGGTGAAATCTTTAATGATTTTATACGGTATGCCGACAAAAAGGGCGTGAAACGCCAGGGAAAGGATCTTATGAAATCTGACCGGTACATTAAAACCATGCTGAAGGCATATATAGGTCGAAACCTGCTGGATAATGAAGGTTTTTACCCGATACTAAATTCCATTGACCCGGGATTTCAAAAGGCTGTTGAGTTTTTGAAAAAGTAAAAATGAACATTTCTTTCAACATAATATTTATAGTTATCATACTGATTATTAACCTTTAATATTTTATATTATGAACCACGAATTGCCAAAATTGCCCTATGCCCTGGATGCATTGGAACCATATATTTCGAAGAGGACCCTTGAATTTCATTATGGGAAACATCACCAGGCCTATGTAAATAACCTGAATAAACTGATCGTTGGAACCGAATTTGAAAATGCATCGCTCGAGGATATCGTACGTAAGGCCGGAGGCGGTATTTTCAACAATGGCGCCCAGGTTTGGAATCATACGTTCTACTGGAATTGCCTTAAACCCCAGGGGGGTGGTGAGCCAACAGGCCCATTTGCCGAGGCATTGCTGAAATCCTTCGGATCCTTCAGCGAGTTTAAAGAGAAATTCTCCACTGCGGCCGCTACTTTATTTGGTTCAGGTTGGGTCTGGCTGGTCCGAAAGGAGGACGGAAGTCTCGGAATTGTTCAGGAAAGCAATGCAGGGAATCCTTTGAAAAATGGAGCAACCCCGCTGCTAACCTGCGATGTATGGGAACATGCCTACTATCTGGATAAACAAAATGCCCGTCCCGATTATATCGCGGATTTCTGGAAACTCATCGACTGGAATGCGGTTGCGCACGGTTACTCCACCGTAACCGATTTTGCCAGGTTGCGGGGTTGATCAACATTGCAATTCCGCATGACCGCAATATGATATGACAGAAGCTGTAACGGGATGGTGGCCAGCAATGGGATCAGCATCTCTTCCGTATCAGGGATCTCAATGCAATGGTCGGCCAGTTTTTTAACCGATTCATCCCCTTCGGTTACGATGGCAATAATCTTTCCTTTCCGCGCCTTTACCTCCTCGATGTTGGAGATCACCTTATCGTAGATCCCCCGTCGGGTAGCAATAACCAGCACGGGCATAAACTCATCGATGAGTGCAATGGGCCCGTGTTTCATTTCGGCGGCAGGGTATCCTTCAGCATGGATATAGGAAATTTCTTTCAGTTTCAGAGCTCCTTCGAGTGCAACAGGAAAATTATAACCACGACCCAGGTACAGTGAGTTTTTAACATCCTTGTAAATAGTGGCTATTTCCTTTATTTTTTCATTCAATTTCAGGATCCGTTCCACTTTGGCAGGAATCGAATCAAGTTCAAGGAGAATTTTCTGGAACCTTGAAGAGGGCATGGTCCCTTTATTCTGGGCCAGGAGTAATCCAAGCAGTGTTAGAACCGCTACCTGGGCCGTGAATGCTTTGGTGGATGCAACCCCTATTTCGGGTCCGGCATGTGTGTAAACGCCCGCATTGGTGGCACGGGCGATGGACGAGCCTACCACATTGCAGATTCCCAGCACGGTTGCTCCCTTTGATTTGGCAAGGTCGATGGCGGCCAGGGTATCGGCCGTTTCACCTGATTGCGAAATGGCAATGACCACATCGTCTTCACTGAGTACCGGATTCCGATACCGGAATTCGGATGAGTATTCAACCTCAACAGGAATACGTGCGAGGTCCTCGATCAGGTATTCCCCAACTAAACCCGCGTGCCACGATGTGCCGCAGGCAGTGATGATGATGCGCTTGGCTTTCAAGATCTTCTGTATATAGTCGTTGATCCCGCCAAGGGTTACAATGCCCTGGTCAAGGTGGAGCCGGCCACGCATGGAATCGAAAATTGAACGAGGTTGTTCATAGATCTCCTTGAGCATGAAGTGATCAAATCCGCCCTTTTCAATTTCATTGAGACTCATCGCGAGTTTCTCAATATAGGGTGTATGGTCCTGATTCCTGATTGTCTTGATCTTTAATTCCTGGTTGCGTTCAATAATGGCGATTTCTTCATCATTGAGATACACCACGTTATCAGTATATTCGATCAGCGGTGTTGCATCCGAGGCAACGAAGAATTCATCCTTGCCGATTCCGATCACCATCGGACTTCCTTTACGGGCGGCGATGATCTTGTTTGGAAATTCTTTTGCAAGGATAACAATGGCATAAGCGCCAATTACCTGGTTGAGGGCAATGCGCACGGCCTCCTCAACGGCCACCTGCTCGTTGACCATGATGTCTTCAATCAGGTGTACCAGTACCTCAGTATCTGTTTCGCTGGTAAAGGTGTACCCCCTGTTTCTCAACTCACTGCGCAGCACCGAGTAATTTTCGATGATGCCGTTGTGAATGAGGGCCAATGTTTTATTCTGTGAAAAATGGGGGTGTGCATTGATGGTATTTGGTTCTCCGTGCGTAGCCCAGCGGGTGTGGGCCATGCCGATGTTTCCCGAAATATCTTTTCCCTCCACAAACGTTTCAAGGTCGGACACCTTTCCCTTGCATTTGAAGACCCGCATATCGCCGTTGAGCAGACATATTCCGGCACTGTCATAACCCCGGTATTCTAAACGGTGAAGCCCCTTAATGAGGATTGGATATGCTTCCTTCGGACCAATATAGGCGACAATTCCACACATAGTTTGGTTATTAATATACCAAAGGTAAGAAATAAATTAATTCAGGACGGTATAGGTCATTTTCAATTTCAACCTGTTGGCAAAGTCCCCCGGGAGGTATGTCTTGGTGCCATACAGCATGATGCGATTCGGTGTAATCGTGCTTAGTACCGGGTCATTGACCACAAGATACACATCGAAATGCTCCGAGTATGCATTCATCACTACCTTCTGCATATGCTGGGTCAGGCGGAAAAAATAGGAACGGGTTGTTGTATTGTAGGTCCCGCCAAAATAGGTGGCGCCTTCATTTTCATCAATGATGTAACCGATCCTGCCGATGCTGTCCTGCCGGATTAGGGAAAGGGTAAGGGGGGCCGGATAAATTGTATCGGTCTCCATATTTTTCAATTCAAGGATGGCATCATTGATGGCAATGATTTTCCCCTTGCCTAAGTTATTCATGTAAGGAAACTTCAGCTTGACCTTAACGCCACCCATTCCCTGCAGGAATAACTGGTTGGCGCCTTGCGCCGAGTCATGATTCAATATCTGGCGTTTCAGTTCCTGGGTGGCATCCAGGTAGCCATTATGTTCGACGTGAATAAAATGCGCACCATATTGACTAAGCGGAAGGTTAAAGCTAAGAGAGTCGTCGGCAGGAACATCCCCGTTATGAAAGTATACGACCATTTTGGATAGTCCGCTGGAAAGTGACAAATTCAGAATTGCCCCCTTGCTGTTTACAGGGGTTGCCTGAACATAAAGTCCTTTGACAAAATGAATAAAAGCGTTGTTCGATGCCAGAACATCCGTAGGAGCCGTAAGAATTTTATTCCCAAGGTAATTGGTTTGCTTGTTCAGGTTGATGCGGAGGTGAGGGGCGACTTTTGACCCGTATACTGAAACACTGTCATTGATCCTGGGTGTGAAATCCAGATCTGAAAGCAGGGTGGGGTATATTCCTAACTGTTGTGTGGAATAACGAACACTGTCGTAGGAGAAATAATCACTGATCTCATAAACCTTCACGTTTTGCTGTGTGAGGGTGTCGCCGTAATAGCCACTGTAAAACAACATAAGTACCAGCGAATCGAGTACCGGATGTGCGCCAAAACTGACCCCCTCTGATTCAAGAAATACCTGGGTATAGAAACTGTTTGAAGTAAGTCCGAACACCGGGTCCATTATTGAACCAAGCATCAGGGAGGTTGTTTTATCTGTGCGGGTGGAGTCCTGTCTTACAGAAAATGCTTCAATGGTACAGGTATCTGTTGTTCTGACATTCAGGGTATCGCTGGGTGGAAGCAGGTCAATACCGATCTCGTATGGGTCTTTCTTGCAGGAGAACAAGGCTAGGATAAGCAGGATGCCGATCAACAGCGAAGCTGGAAGTTTGGTCAGGAAATCGTTCAATCGTTTCGTATTAAAATGAGTTGCAGTTATTCCACGGTCACCGGATCGTTCACCATCACCTCTTGGTAAAAATCGTTGTATGAATCCACATAACGGTCCATGGGTTGGTACTCGAGGCATGGTTTGTCAATTTCCTTGATGTATTTAACCAGTTCAGGGTTTATCTTGGGAGACCCGATGATAACTCCATCTGAAAAATCAATTGCCGCCTTGATGATACTAACGTAATCCGGGGTTTTATAGTGTTTGAGATCCTTGGAATTAATTCCTTCCAGTTTGATTTTGCTAGCAAAGTCTTTGTGCATGAGCTCTTCAAAATCATCATCATAAATGGAATAGATGACTTTGGTGTCGCTGAATAATGGATTATCGCAATAGGCCTTCTTAATATAAATGGGAACGAGACTGGTCATCCAGCCATGGCAGTGAACCACATCAGGGCCCCATCCCAGTTTCTTAACGGTTTCAAGCACCCCTCGCGAGAAGAAGATGGCCCGTTCATCGTTATCTGCAAAAAATTTGTTGTTTTTATCGTGCAGAGTAAACTTGCGCTGGAAATAATCTTCATTGTCAATGAAATAGATCTGCATGCGCGCTTGCTGGATGGAGGCCACCTTAATGATCAATGGGTGATCGGTATCGTCAATAATCAGGTTCATTCCCGATAACCGGATGACTTCATGAAGCTGATTCCGACGCTCGTTGATACTGCCAAAACGCGGCATAAAAGTACGAATCTCCCTCCCCTTATCCTGTATCCCTTGAGGGAGATGTCGGCCAATGATACTCATTGGAGTTTCTTTCAGATATGGGGTGATCTCCTGCGCAACAAACAAAACTTTCGCTTTTTCCATGTTTTCCTCTCGGTTTTATCCCTATTTGAAATTCGGCTGCAAAGATACTAAAAATTTTTCAGATAATTTCCAAGCGAAAAGTGTAAAATAATGATTTATATCTGATTATAATTTTATATAAAACTTTTTTTTAAAAAATGTGATTTGACCCCTCACCTTTTGCCCTCTTTCCCGATTAACCATTGATCAATGATTAAGGAGGTAAAATTACTATGGATGTGTGAGGTGGAGGGGAAAATGAACCTCATGGAGGTTCATTTTCCCGGTAGTCTGACCGGGCTCCCAAAATTACCCGGTTCTCCGAAAGCTGCCAGCGGAAAGATCAGGCGGCAAAATCAAGCGTATTTTAAAAACATGAAACCATGAAAAAATTTTTGTTAGTATCTGTGCTGAGCATGATGTTCTATGCACAAAGTTCTTTCGCTGCAGAATCAAGAACAAGTTCAGTGGCCCCCGTGGGAGTCTGGATCAAACTGTTGATCAATTTTCATCGACCAAAATTAGATTGTGCCAGCGGTTTTGGTATTTGTCTCGTCTTGTCATGGGGATTCGAGGAACGCGGTGGAGGCATGACTTCGAGAAACCTTTGCTCAGTGAGGGGACAGCTTAACGACCGTCACCAACTTGTTGTTGAAATCAATGAGGCAGTCCTCACCAGCTATGAAGGCGGTTCTGCCCTGGCTTACTTCAAGGATAAAAAGTCAATATCCATACTTGATTCCTATGCGTTGCCAGATGAAACCTGCAAGGCTTTGCAATCATCCACCCCTTTGACCATTGTACCGGGGAATTACCCCGTTTCCTATGAAAATGGGGTGTATACCATAGTTTTTCAAATATGAGGAATGGCTGCCCTTAAACAAATGGATTTCAACACCGGTTGATCCTTTGTTTGAGGGCAGCTTTTATTTAAAAACTCCATAGAAAATGAAAACCCTGTCCTGGATGGTGAAAATTTCTACCCTCTCCGTTATACTGGCCCTCACCAACGGGTGTAAAACATATGTGCATTTTAAATACGGGTTGACACAACCTAAAGAAGAGACACCCGATCAGTTGGTCTCTTTCCTTGAACAGCATCACTATCCAACCCAAAACATGTATTTGTTTTCTGATTCCGCTGCTTACTGCAAGGCAATCAGAAATCCTGTTTTCTGTAAAAATCTGTTAGGCCATATGATATATAACCATGAAGGAAAACTTCTACTCCGCGATACGACTCAATGTCAATGGGCTGGTTATGAAGAAATCAGATTGCTTCAGCCTGATTCAATCTATGTCGCATCACCCGGTTTGGAACTTAGCCAGATCCTGGCGGATATTCTACCATTCGGGAAAAGTCCACTTTCGGAGGATATACTGACCAATCCCGATTTTACCGTGATTGTCACCTGGGCAAAATTCATAGGATCCTATAATAACCGGCTTTTTGTGTTATCTGATGCCATCAGACAAAATGTTTCCGCTCGAATCCGGATCATCTGGCTCAACATTGATATGCAGAAAAGCTGGAGTTTAACATCCGGGCAAAAAGTAGCAATCAGGTAGGTGAGGTTGAAGATGCCAGGCAGGAGTAAAGGAAGTTATATGAAGCTTGTTAAACAGGAAACCGGCGTATGTTATGTGGAAGAGGGGAGGATTGTTGTGGCTGTTCACCAGTATCATGGTTGCCATGGCTGCCGGGCAAAACCTGGTATGGAAAGATACCGCGATCCTGATGCCAATAAGAAATTCTTATCATCCTGGTATTCCTCTGGTGCAGTATCGTTTTACCCAGGAACTGGAATATGCATTTACCTTCTCGGATGTAATGCTGCTAAACTGGAAACAGGGAAATGGAGTCAGCCAGGTTTCCCTGTTGCAGCAGGTTAAATACCGGTCACAACTTAACAATGCACGCCATTTCAGCATCAGCACGATATTTATTCATTCTCTCGGGATCCAGTTTTTTTTTGACAGCATTTCCAGGTTTCAACCCGATGAAAATAACCTGGATACCCGGATTGAAATCAATCTCAGGAAGAATTTCACTTTTACTTTTCATTCCAATCTGTCAACCCGCCTGTTCAATGCTTATGATTATTCATCTGATCCGACCGGAGCCCTCCTGAAAACCCTTAACTCCTCCTTTCTGACACCCCTGCTGTGTACATTTTCAGCAGGTTTCGGATGGATCCTTCCCCGGTTGGGCAGCATCAGTGTGGGATTGTCAGCTGCAAAACTCACTTTGGTCAGCAACCGGGCGATTTACAACGAACAGGGAATCGATGCCTTTTATGGGGTTCCCAAAGAGAGGAGTCATTTATTCGAATATGGCTTAACGATGCATTTACTTGTGGATAAAGATTTCTTAAAACGTATTCACTGGAATTGCGACATGCTGATCTTTAAAAATTATTCGAAACCTGTGGACCTGGTGATAAGAAACCTGGTTGGTGTCAAGATCAATAAGTTTTTAAAAACAAGCATTCAAACCCGGCTCTATTATGAGAAGGAGGTCAGTAAAAGCATTCAGGTCGAGAACATGGTTTCTGTGGGATTTTATTTTAATTTGTGATCTGTGAAAAGATTAACAGAATGTCGGTTTTGAATTGGGAAAATCTGTAATTTTGCCGTCATAAAACTCAGTTTTCTATGTTTAAGATCGTGAAACACCCTATTCTGGACATTCCGGAATCTAAAAAATCTGTTTTTATATTTGAAGGACAAGAAGTTACAGGTGATCAAGGATTTACCATCGCTGCCGCTCTGCATCAGGCCGGCCACCCGGTTCACAGCCACAGTTTGAGCAATCGTGAACGCAGTCTCGAATGTGGCATTGGCAAATGCGGAGCCTGTGAGATGCTGGTCGACGGCCAGATCAAGCGAATTTGTATCACCTGCATCGATGGGGTTAAGGAGGTAAAGGAGATTCCTCATGATTATGCCCCTTACAGGGTACCGGTTAAAAGTGATGTTCCGCTTAACGTTTATAAAACCATGGTGGCCATCGTCGGAGCTGGCCCGGCAGGACTGGCTGCCCGCGAAGAATTGAACAAACATCAGGTTTCCAACATTGTCATTGATAACAATGATAAAATCGGAGGGCAGTTTCTCATGCAGACCCACCAATTCTTCTTTTTCGAGAAGGAACAAAAATTTGGAGGGATGCGGGGTTTTGATATTGCCAAAACGCTGGCAGGGAACACCCATGATGGCATCTTTCTTAACTCAACGGTATGGGATATCCTGGAGGGAGGACGGATTGCTGTAAAAAATATCCGGACTGAAGAGATTTATTTTGTCGATACGGAATATATGATCGTAGCTACGGGAGCGGTACCCTTTATGCCCACCTTTGAAAACGATGATCTTCCAGGTGTGTTTACTGCAGCTGTTGTGCAGAAGATGATGAACCAGGAACTGACATTGCTTGGGAAAAACATCCTGACTGTAGGGGCAGGCAACATCGGTTACCTCACCTCCTATCAGCTCATGCAGGCAGGGGCCAAGGTCAAAGCCATTCTGGAAGCCTTACCCGGCGAAGGGGGATTTCCAGTCCAGGCAAACCGGGTCAGAAGACTGGGTATCCCAATCCTGACCTCCCATATTCTGTTGAAGGCCATCCCAAATGAACGTCACGACGGTATCATTGGGGCGGTTGTGGCTGAGTGCAAAGATTTTAAACCCGTTCCCGGAACAGAAAAGATCATTGATGGCATTGATGCCATTAACATTTGCACAGGCCTGGTTCAGGACGATCAATTGCTTATCAAGGGCAATGAGGTTTTCGGTCGCCGTTGTTTCGGCGCCGGAGATGCTATCCGGATCGGGGAGGGAACGAGCGCGGTACTGCGGGGCAGGCAATCTGCTTTTGATGTCCTGCAGGAGATGGGTGAACGTTACGATTATAATGACTACCTCGCCCTGTCAAAAGAATATATTGATTCGCAGCAGCACCCGGTTCGGGTAATTCAGGAACCCTTTTTACCAACACCTGAACGAATGAACGAAAAAGGGTTTGTTCTGATCGACTGCCTTTATGGTTTTGCCTGCAACCCATGCGCATTTGCCTGTCCGCACGGCGCCATCACCAAATCATCGACCAGCACGGTGCCAGAGATCGATTTTGGGAAATGCATCGGTTGCATGGACTGCGTTTACCAGTGTCCAGGTCTGGCAATATTCGGTTATAACCTTAAAAAAGACTGGCTGTTCCTCCCCATTGAATATGAAGTAAATGAAAAGTCAGAATGTTTCCTTGTCGATAACCAGGGAAAAATCCTGGGTGAAGGGGTTGTTGAGAAAATCCTGCGAAAACCGAACAAGACCAACATTGCACGGGTGAACTCCCTGACGGTTCATGGAGAAGAACTGAGCAAAATACGTAGTTTTATTGCGAAAGAAAATTACCCTGATGCCATCAACTTTATGCTCTACACGCTGGAACCCAGGGAAACAACCTATGTTTGCCATTGTGACGATGTCACCCTGGATGAGGTGCTGGAGACCATCGGGGAACGAAAATTCATTTCGGTTGATGAGGTAAAGCATACTACCCGTCTTGGAATGGGTGCCTGCCGTGGTAAACGCTGTATCAAACGTTTAAAATCAACACTGTCCGGATCGGGTATTTCCATTGTGGGCGAACCTACCCCCCGTGGTCCCCTCTCAAACCAGGTGGCCATGGGTGAACTTTATCCCAGGCTGGTTCATGAAAGGGTGATCACCGGGATGAACGGCCAAAAGCCGAAAAAGGTTGAGGTAAAATCGCTGGTGGCTGGGGGTGGTATCGGCGGAAGTGCCCTTTTCCGCTATCTGGGAGAGGCCGGAATGGAACCGGTTCTGATCAATTATGGCCGCGGAGCTTCGTGGCGGAATATTGCCGGAGGCCGTCCGAATTTCTCATTGCCTGAATTGTCAGATATTGCTGTTCATAATCATGAGATTTTTAAGGATCTTCAGAAACTTCACAATATTGATTACCGGCCGAACCTTTATGTAACCTTTGCCCATGATGAAACCACGTACCGGGCCCTGGTTGAATCGATGTCCTGGTCTGATGCCTACATGGTTGAACCAAAGGATTTTGCCAAAGAAATTTCACCGCGCATCAATCCCAACCTGAGTAACTATCAGTCGGCACTGATCACACGCGATTGCTGGCAGGCTACTCCCGGCCGCGTTATCGACCTGATCCGCCGCATAGGCATTGAAAAGGGAGGGAAAGTTGAAGAGGATTGCAAACTCATTGATGTAAACAAGGTGAATGGGATGTATAACATCCTGGTACAGAACCATCAACACGAGTATGTTGAATATGAAACACCGTTGTTTATCAATGCTATGGGCCCTGAAGGTGAGAAGTTTGCCAAACAGCTGAACATTGAAACAGGACTCTTCCCGGTTAAGCACCAGGCCTTTATTACCCGTCGCCTGCCCATGATGGGAAGGGATGGAATGCCTTTGCCGATGCTCATCGACCGGAGGCGTTACAAGGGTTTCACAGCGGTTTACGGGCAGCAGCTGGCCGAAACAGGGCAGATCATTGGCTGTGCCTCGCCGGCCATTGAGCCAATGGAAGCAGATAAAAATATCAGGATCAACTCCCAGGATTTTGTGGAAATTGCCTCTGAAATCTTCACCAACTGGATTCCCGAACTCTCCTCAGTCGGTTTCCAGGCTGTGTGGGCCGGTTATTATGTGGAACCCCGCATGATCATTGACCCTGAGCTCGGACTCTTCCTGGGCTTGCGCGGACAGGGATTCATGCTTGGTCAGTATCTCGCCAGGATGCATGTGGATAAACTAATCGGAAAACCCACCCCAACCTATTTCGACAGGTTAAAACTGAGCGGGGATGGTATGCTTGAAAAGGCGTTTAAGTAAACAATGCTTTTATGATGTGCGTCACCATTTTTGGATTTTCCTTCAGGCGGCGGGTGGAATAGCTAAACCACTCTTTCCCGAAAGGAACGTACACCCGCATGGTATGGCCAAGGTCGGTAATTGATTTTCGCAGATCAGGAGTGACACCATAGAGCATCTGGAATTCATACCTGTTTTTGGGAATCTGATATTTTTTAATCAGACTGAATGCCCCCTCCACCAGCGGCTTATCATGGGTTGCAATGCCGGGAAACATCCCCTGCTGAAACATATATTCCAGGTCTTCAAGATAATGATCGTTGATTTCCTGGTATTTCTTGTAGGCGATGGCTTCCGGTTCCACGTAAATTCCCTTGCACAACCGTAAATTCAGTGGCGTTTCTGTCTGTTGGATGTCCTTCATACTTTGAATATCCCGGAGGGTACGTTTCATATAGGCCTGGATCACGAGGCCCACCCTGCCGGGAAATTCCCTTTGAAGTTTCCTGAACAGTTCAATTTCCAGGTCAGTACACTGAGAGTCTTCCATATCAACCCGTATGAAATTTCCGTATGAAGCTGCTTTGGCAACGATTTCACGAATATTTTGATAACAGGCCTCAGGGTCGATCAGCAATCCGAAACTGGTTGGCTTCAATGAATAATTGCCATCAATTTTTTCACGTTCTACTCGTTCAATGATTTCAAGGTAAGCTTGTTTATTTGTCGTAGCTTCGTCGAGCCGGGTGATGAATTCACCAAGCAGGTCAATTGTTACCTTTACCTTTTGTCCATTGAGTTCACGGCAAACTCGAATGGCATCATCAATGGTTTCGCCTGCAATATACTTACGGGAAAATATCCACACCAGCTTTTTGGGCATGAGTGGGAGAATTTTGCTTATCATTTGGTTGAACATACACTCATCTGTTAGGTTAGAAAATCATACAGGCAAACTTACATAATTATCGGACAGATGTTGTTTTTACCATATAAAAATCATGATCCTGTGAACATTGAGAACAAATAATCGAAATTAAATCTGGCAATATCGGACAGTTGATTTTTTCGGTATCGCCGGAAAAGAAGCAGGTATTTGGTAATCATCAAATTAATTTTTAATTTTGCAGGCTTTTTCAGGGGAAAACGTGAATCATCCAGATCAGTATCAAATTGCGTTCAGTGGATTGAATTCGGGAACGCATCAATTCGATTTTCAGATCGGCAATGCGTTCTTTGAACAGGTTAAGGATTCGGAGATCTTAGGCGGAGAAGTGTCTGTGGTTGTTACAATGGCAAAGGAAGAGCGGATGATGGATCTCCACCTTGCGATCAATGGCAAGGTCGTTGTAACCTGCGACCGATGCAACGAGCCTTTGGAAATGGAGGTAGAGGGGAATGAACGGCTGATTGTAAAACTGGGCGATCATTACTTCGAGGAAAGTGAAGATGTGCAGGTCATTCCTGACACTGCTCACCAATTCGATCTGGGTCCGTTCATGTATGAATATATACATCTGCTTCTGCCGATACGCAGAGTTCATCCGGAAGATGGAAAGGGAAACAACCATTGTGACCCAGAAATATTAGGAAAATTAAAAGAGCTGAGTGAGAGACACATCCCTGATCCAAGATGGGAAGCTTTGAAACAGCTGAAGAATAAGAATTATTTGTAAATCGTTAATAAATTGTATTATGCCACATCCGAAACATAAAATTTCGACCACCCGCAGGGACAAAAGAAGAACCCATGACAAAGCCATCGCCCGTGCGACCATCGTTTGCTCAAATTGCGGTGCTCCGGTATTGTATCACAGGGTTTGCCCGGAATGTGGGTATTACCGTGGGAAGCAAGCCGTTGTGAAGGCGTCTGCGGAATAGTTTTTACCTAAATTACTGCCAATGAAAATCGGTCTGGATGTTTTAGGGGGTGATTTTGCTCCGAAAGCCACGATACATGGTGCTATCCTTGCAGAAAAGGAACTCCCGGAAACAGATCAAATTGTTTTGATCGGTGACCGGGAAGTCATTATCGCTTTTCTGAAGGAGGAGAATGTACGTATCGATAAGTTCGAGATCGTGGATGCACCCGACCTGATCGAAATGGATGAACAGCCCACCAAAGCCTTGGTTAACAAGCCTAATTCCAGTATTTCTGTTGGTTTCAGGCTGTTGAAACATAAGGAGATTCAGGCATTTGCCAGTGCGGGCAGCAGTGGAGCCATGATGGTTGGATCAATATACAGCGTCAATACCATCCAGGGAATTATCCGTCCAAGTACGCCTGCCTATATTCCGAAAGAGGGTGGAGGGTCATCTGTACTCATTGACGTGGGAACAAATCCTGATGCAAAACCCGATGTAATGTACCAGTTCGGAATACTTGGTTCTTTGTTTGCTGAGCATGTATTTCATGTAAAAAAACCACGAGTCGGGTTGCTGAACATCGGTTCCGAAGAGAAAAAAGGAAGCCTGACGACGCAGTCGGCTTTTCAGTTGATGAAGGACTCCAAAGATTTTCATTTTGTTGGCAATGTTGAGGGGCGTGAATTGTTCCGCGACAACGTTGATGTGATTGTGTGTGATGGATTTGTCGGAAACATTGTTCTAAAACAGGTCGAAGCCATGTACCGTGTACTGGTAAAAAGGGGAATCAAAGACTCCTATCTCGACAGGTTTAATTATGAAACCTATGGAGGATCTCCGATCCTTGGTGTTAATTCTACCGTGATTGTGGGCCATGGTATTTCCAATGCAAATGCCATACGTAAAATGATTTTCATGGCCAAAGAGGTGCACGATGCCAAACTTTCCCAAAAGATTAAGCACGCGCTCGAACAATATTCTCTTAACAATATTTAATAAATCATGGGAAAAATCAGAGCGAAGATTTCTGGAATCCACGCATGGGTTCCTCCTTATATTTTGACCAATAAGGAGCTGGAAACCATGGTGGAGACCACAGATGAGTGGATCATGACACGTACCGGAATCAGGGAACGTCATATTTTAAAAGGTGCAGGGCTTGGAACTTCCGATATGGGCGCCGAAGCAGTAAAGGGACTGCTTGAAAAGACAGGTACTAAACCTGAAGAGATTGACCTGGTCATTTGTGCCACGGTTACCCCCGACATGACATTCCCGGCAACAGCAAATGTGATCAGTGATAAGGCCGGAATTCGGAATGCTTTCAGTTTTGACCTGAACGCAGCTTGTTCGGGTTTTTTATTTGCAATGATTACGGCTTCAAAATATGTGGAGACCGGGTTGTACAAAAAAGTGATTGTGGTGGGAGCCGATAAAATGTCGGGGATCACCGATTATACCGCCCGCGAAACCTGTGTGCTTTTTGGCGATGCTGCTGGCGCAGTGTTGCTTGAACCCACCACCGAGGAGGTGGGGATTATGGATTGCATGGCTGGAACCGATGGGTCAGGAAGGAACTATTTACATATGAAAGCCGGTGGGTCAGTCAAACCCCCCTCCCACGAAACTGTGGATGCAAAAGAACATTTTATCTACCAGGAGGGGCAGCCTGTCTTCAAATTCGCCGTGACACGGATGGCCGATGTCTCTGCAGAAATCATGGAACGAAACAACCTTACATCAGATGATATCTCCTACCTTGTGCCTCATCAGGCAAACCTGAGAATCATTGATGCTACTGCCCGCCGCATGGGCGTGGGTAAGGAAAAGGTGATGATCAACATCGACCGTTACGGCAATACCACCGATGCCACCATTCCATTGTGTCTATGGGAGTGGGAAAATAAACTGAAAAAAGGCGATAACATCATTCTTGCTGCTTTTGGCGGAGGTTTCACCTGGGGATCAATCTGGGTGAAGTGGGCGTACTAGTCCTTCACCACTTTCGTACGGTAAACCGCCTGCTCCCCTTGCAGGATCAGAAAATATATTCCATCGGGTAGTGACTGGATATCAAATTCAAGTGTCTTTCCATGCCAGGCGTAGGTTGGCAAAAATCTAATTCCGGTCACAGAAAAAAGAACAGGTTGAATATCTTCCCGGGTACCTGATGCCGGAAGGATAAGTGTACAATGATCTTTGGCAGGATTAGGATAGATAACCAGGTGGTTATTCATCGAATTTATCTCTTCAGTTCCCACCGGGTTTCCCCAGATCAGCGTGGCATATTCAGGGTGGTCAATGAAGGGGTTGCGGTTATGCTGGATGGTATAAACGGTATTATTACGGTCAGTCTCTTTTTGTGAAACAGGATCAATGATGCACCAATGCAGCATCATCTGCAAGGCCCAGGGCTGGAGCTGCGATTTGTTGGTCATCTCTGTAACATTCCAGCTTCCGTCCTCTGTGTAATATCGTGTTGACATATAGAAATAGGTCCGGGCAAAATCGCCTTTGTAATCATCAATGGGTTCAAACACGGTTCCGGTAAAGCCGGGCCAGTTGCACGTTCCAAGTTTACTGCCATTCTGGGAGGTCCACCCGGCAGTTGAAACAGTACCGTAGGGGTAATTGTTCCGTTTGCCATTTACATAACCATCCGTTGGATAAATATGAAACAGATCGGAATTCATAGGAGGAATATCATTGAACCAGCTTTTAGGCCAGGAATGTTCCCTGTTGTAGCACTCCCCTTCGCCGCCGTAATTACCGCACTGATCGGAACCGAAGGAATAAGAATAGGGCGGGTTCCCGTTGGGGGTTCCATCGGGAATGTCAGAATACATATCCCAGACTGTACCATTGGGTTTGTCATCGGTGGTATAAAAGGCGGTCCAGATATCCCCGTAGGATATTACGGTATGTCCCTTGATTATGTCATGCAAAGCAGCCTGTAAAGCCACCTCTGTTTTTCCATCAGCCGGATCGTAATATCCCGGAGGGATTTGACCGATGATTTGGAAGGTAAAAAGAAACGACAGTAAACAGGTGAACAGAAGGGTATAGATGGTTGATTTTTTTACCATATGGAATTTTTTGCAAAGGTAGTGAATTGATCAGCCCCATTGCCAGGTCAACTATCATAAATTCAACATGAATTACCAGTGTTCCCAGTGAATTTTTTCGGGTTTGAACTTCTCCTTTGGCTGATCCTGACCTGTAGGATGTCCGACCGGAACAATGCTGAAAGGAGTGACTTCGGGGGGTAATTTCAGCCATTTACGTATATGGTTTTCCCGGTCCGGATATGGATAGAGTGCCGACCATACGCCTCCCAGCCCCATCGCTTCGATGGCCAGCAGAATATTTTCAGTAGCGGCGGCAGCATCCTGGTACCAGAGGTCATTGGCTCCCTGCTGCAGGTCAACCTTTGAGTCCCCGCAAACAACGATACACGCTCCTGCCTTGAACAGCATCTTGGTATAGGGCAAGCCTTCACCCATGGCATCCAAAACCATCCGTTCCGTAACGGCAATGAAGGCCAGTGGCTGCCGGTTGCGTGCCGATGGTGCTGCCATCCCAGCTTTCAGGAGGGTCAGGAGAATATCTTTTGTGACTGGTTCGCCTGTGAAATTGCGCACACTTTTGCGATGGAGGATGTTTTCGAGGATGATGGAAGTTTTATCGGGCATGAATGTTTTTTTAATAAGGATAAAAGTAAAAAATTTCTGGCAAACCCCTGTTGTAAAAATCGGTTGATTCAAGGTATATATCTGAATAAAGGAAATTTTAGTAATTTTGCACGCCTTTTCAGGATGCAAAAGGATGAAATGGGAAATGGCCACTGAATTTCCGGGAAGTTTCCGGATACATGATGAACGATGAGCAATGAGTAAACGATACACCGAATACAAAAACCTTGACCTGACCCGGATTGGCGAAGAAATTCAAGCCTATTGGCAGGAGCAGGGTACCTTCGAAAAGAGCTTAAAGCTGACCGAAGGCAAGCCACCCTACATCTTCTATGAAGGTCCCCCTTCAGCCAATGGCATTCCGGGGATTCATCATGTGATGGCCCGCGCTATCAAGGATATTTTCTGCCGCTACAAAACAATGAAAGGCTTTTATGTGAGCCGGAAAGCTGGATGGGATACGCATGGACTTCCCATTGAGATCGGTGTGGAAAAGAAACTGGGGATAACCAAGGAGGATATCGGTAAATCAATTTCCATTGAGGATTATAACAAGGAATGTCGTACAGAAGTGATGAAGTATAAAGATCTCTGGGACGACCTGACCATCCGCATGGGTTACTGGTTGAACCTGGATGATCCTTATATCACTTACGAAAATAAATACATCGAGAGTGTCTGGTACCTGCTGGGCCAGTTGTATGAGAAGGGGCTGATCTATAAAGGATATACCATCCAGCCATATTCCCCGGCGGCCGGGACAGGGCTCAGTACCCATGAACTCAACCAGCCCGGCACCTATAAAATGGTGAAGGACAATACCGTCGTAGCCCAGTTCAAAGTGATCAGGAATGAGAAGTCGGAATTTCTCTTTACTGACCTCTTTGGTGAACTGTACATCCTGGCATGGACAACCACCCCCTGGACCCTGCCCTCGAATACCGGTTTAGCCATGGGCAAGGAGATCACCTATGTTGTTGTTAAAACTTTTAATCCATATACGTTTACTGAACAAACGGTTGTCCTGGCCAGGGAACTGCTCCATCAATATTTTCCTGAGAAAAACAGCCAGCTTGAAATGGAGAGTTACCATGAAGGCGATAAGCAAATCCCTTACCAGGTGGTGGCTGAATTCAAGGGCAAGGATTTTGAAGGCATCCGTTTTGAACAGCTGATGCCTTATTCCCAGCCTGAGGATGGCGATCCTTTCCGGGTTGTTTTGGGAGATTTTGTAACTACTGAAGATGGTACCGGGATCGTGCACATCGCACCAAGTTTTGGCGCCGACGACTTTCGCGTTGGGCGGCAATATGGATTGGGTTCATTGACCCTGGTTGACAAACAGGGAAGGTTCACTGACCAGATGGGCGAGTTTGCCGGCCGCTATGTAAAACCAGAGTATGATGCCGATTGTCTGGAGGGAAAATGTCCGCCTGTCGATATCGACATCATTGTCAAGCTGAAGCATGAAAATAAAGCCTTCAGATCGGAGAAATACGAACACTCCTATCCGCACTGCTGGCGAACTGACAAACCCATTCTTTATTATCCGCTCGATTCATGGTTTATCCGTACCACTGCCTATAAGGATGAAATGATCGCCCTGAATAAGACCATCAACTGGAAGCCGGAGTCGACCGGCACCGGCCGCTTTGGAAACTGGCTTGAAAACCTGGTCGACTGGAACCTTTCACGTTCACGTTTCTGGGGAACTCCCCTGCCGATCTGGAGAACCAAGGATGAAAAACAGGAGATCTGCATTGGCTCAGTTGCTCAGCTGAAAGCAGAAATAGATAAAGCCATGCAGGCCGGAGTGATGACTAGCAACCCGCTTGAAAATTATATGCCCGGGAATACTACCGATGTCAATTATCACTCCTTTGATCTTCATCGCCCGTTTGTTGATGATATTGTCCTGGTGACCGGTGACGGGAAGCCAATGTACCGGGAAGCCGACCTCATCGATGTCTGGTTCGATTCGGGAGCAATGCCCTATGCCCAATATCACTATCCGTTTGAACAGACCCACAAGTTTGAATCCTATTTCCCAGCCGATTTTATTGCCGAGGGGGTAGACCAAACCCGAGGCTGGTTCTTTACATTGCATGCCATCGCGGTGATGCTTTTCGGAAGCATATCATACAAAACCTGCGTTTCGAACGGACTGGTGCTTGATAAAAACGGCAATAAAATGTCGAAGCGGCTGGGCAATGCCGTGGATCCTTTTGAAACCATCAATAAATACGGACCCGATGCCACCCGCTGGTATCTGATCACTAATTCCCAGCCATGGGATAATCTTAAATTTGATCTCGAAGGCATCGAGGAGATCAGGAGGAAGTTTTTCGGAACGCTTTACAATACCTATGCTTTTTATTCACTATATGCCAATATTGACGGATTTACATACAGCGAGCCGGAAATCCCGATCAATGAACGGCCTGAAATTGACCGTTGGATTCTCTCAGAACTGAACTCACTGATCAGGCAGACCGATGAATATTACAATGATTATGAACCTACCAAGGCCGGTCGTGCCATCTCCGATTTTGTTGACGAGCACCTGAGTAACTGGTATGTGCGGCTTTGCCGCCGGCGCTTCTGGAAAGGGGATTATACACAGGATAAAATTTCAGCTTACCAAACACTGTATCATTGTCTTGAGGTGATTGCACAACTTGCCTCACCCATAGCCCCTTTCTTTTCTGAACGGTTGTTTATCGATCTTAACAGCGTGACAGGACGATTTAAAGTCGATTCGGTGCATCTTTCAGGCTTCCCGCAGGTTGATCTTTCTTTGATTGATCCAGGCCTCGAGGAACGGATGGAAGTGGCCCAGAAGATCGCTTCCATGGTATTGTCAATCAGGAAATCAACAAAACTGCGCGTCAGGCAGCCATTGAACAAGATCCTCATCCCGCTGATGAGCGATCATATGAGAGTTCAGATCGATGCGGTGAAAAACCTCATCCTCTCGGAAGTAAATGTAAAGGAGCTCGAATATATTACCGACACCGCCGGTATCCTGGTTAAAAAAGTCAAGCCAGACTTTAAAAAACTTGGTCCACGCTACGGCAAACTGATGAAACAACTGGCGGTTGCTGTACTGGCCATTTCGCAGGAAGAAATAACTATACTGGAAAAGGAGGGCAAACTTTCATTGAATGTGGATGGTCAGCCTGTTGAATTGCTCCTTGATGATGTGGAAATACTTTCGGAGGATATTCCCGGATGGCAGGTTGCAAGTATGGGCGCTTTGACTGTGGCACTTGACATAACCATAACGTCTGAACTATGGAAGGAGGGCATCGCTCGTGAAGTGATCAATCGGATTCAAAATCTCAGGAAAGACAAAGGATTTGATGTTACTGACAAAATTTGGGTGAAATTCCAGTCGCATCCTGATATTGATGAGGCTGTACATCAGAATATTTCATATATTTGCGCAGAAATCCTGGCTCAGTCATTCGAAATAGTTCAGACCCTCGAAGAGTCATCAAAAACACTGATCGAATTAACAGATTCAGTATCGACCTACCTGGTAATTAATCGGGTGGAATAGGAATCAACATTGAAATCAGATCGGGATGCCGGTGCCGGATTTCAATATTTTTTTTATAGTACAATTCAAAATTTTGGATCATGAAAAAAGCAACAGGAACAGTTCAGATGGAAAAGAACCGGTATTCGGATGAAGAGCTTGAGGAATTCAAACAAATCATTCTGAAGAAACTGGAAAAGGCACACAACGACCTGAAGCTCTTGACGGAATCGTATACAACCGGTAATGAACACGATACGAATGACACTTCCCCCACATTTAAAGTGCTGGAGGAGGGATACCAGGTGTTTTCAAAAGAGGAGAACAGCAAATTTGCTGCACGGCAGGAAAAATTTATCAAATCGTTGGAGAATGCACTTATCCGGATTGAAAACAAAACCTATGGCATCTGCAGGGTCACCGGCAAACTGATCCCGAAAGACCGTCTCAGGAGTGTACCCCATGCAACACTGAGCATCGAAGCCAAGCGGGTACAGGTATCTGCTGCGCCTGTTGCCGCACGTCCCAGTGATCCTGACCTGGAATAATCGTTCCTTTAATTGATTCTTCTTTGAAAAAAGCTGCCCTGATTATTTTCATAGTTCTCCTTCTTGATCAGATGTTAAAGATATGGATCAAGACCACTTTTTATATGGGGGAAAGTCATGCTATACTCGGTAATTGGTTTTATCTCCATTTTACTGAAAATGAAGGAATGGCTTTCGGGATGAAACTTGGAGGGAGCAATGGAAAGCTGCTGCTGAGTCTTTTCAGGGTCGTCGCGGTGATCATCATCGGGTGGTGGCTCTACCGTGTTACAAAAAAAGGAGCAAATTTATTGCTCATTTTTTGCATCTCGCTGATCATGGCCGGAGCGCTTGGAAATATCATCGACAGTGCTTTCTTTGGCCTGATTTTCAATGAAAGTAACTATACCCAGGTGGCTACACTTTTCCCTAAAGAGGGTAGCTATGGCACTTTTTTACACGGAAAGGTAGTAGACATGCTCTATTTCCCGATCATCGAAACCCATTATCCATCCTGGTTTCCTTTTGTCGGTGGGGATGAATTCACCTTTTTCAGGCCTGTATTCAACATCGCCGATTCGGCCATAACCACCGGAGTTGCGATCCTCATTTTCTTTCAGAGAAAAGTTTTTGCACCAATGAACGTGACTGGTTCTAACGAAAGTTCAGCCATTAGCCATTAGGCTTTAGTCACTTGTCATTAAACACTTCCCTTGCAGTAGCGCTGAAATTGAAAATCAAAAATCGTAAATCGTAAATATGTTACCGCACCCTGATCTGCCGTCCAATCTTTAAAGTTGTGGTTGGTTTAATTTTATTCATGGCGCAAATTTCCTTGACCGAAGTGTGATATTTGTTTGCAAGTTTGCCAACGGTATCCCCCTTTTTTATCCTGATTACGAGGGCGTTCGGCACAAAATCGTTGGGGTAAAACACCCTCTTGGTCACAGGGAAGTTGTTGGAGATAAGTTTTTTATTATCAAAGTCGATCATTCGAAGCGGGTCCAGCGGAACGTCCTTGTACCGGACCTCAAAGTGGAGATGGGGGCCGCGGCTTCTGCCGCTTGAACCACCCAGGGCAATGGGCTCCCCTGATTTTACGATCTGGTTAATCTTTACATAGATTTTTGAGAGATGTCCGTAATAGGTTTCCAGCCCGTTATAATGGCGGATGATAACCAGGTTTCCGAAACCTCCCCGGTTATATTTTGCATATCTCACTACCCCATCGAAGGCAGCCTCCACGGTATCTCCTTTGTTTAGTTTGATATCCAGGCCTTTATGTGAATAGGTGAATCCCCTGAACAGTTTCCCATAGATCGGAAGGGTGAAAAGGCGCTCCGGGGTAACAAGAACAACCAGTGTATCATGAATTGAATCAGGCTTTATCCGGTAAGCGAAAATCTGGTTGTTGATCCACTGGGTAGAAAACAGACCGGTTGAATCTTCATCGATGGACATCAGTACCGGTTCATCCAGGAGATATTCCCAGGTGAAGTTTTTATAAAGAATAGCCGGACCGCTGGGTGTTTCAACAGTATCACTGATGGCATCGGTGTTTCGTTGTGCAAAGGAAAAAAGGGGGAGTAAAAAAAGGAATAATAACCAGTATTTAAATAACTTCATGTTTTTTTGTTAGGTTTGTCATAATGACAACGACAAAGCTACGGGAAAAATTTCCCACATCAAACATTTAATCAATCAGATATTTTATCTTTGCACAAATTATAATGTCCTAACATGCAAGTGAAGAAAAACGGTAAAATTTCGCAGATCATTGGACCTGTGATTGACGTGATCTTTGATGAAGATGTCAAGCTTCCCAACATCTATGATGCCCTGGAGGTTACAAATGAAAAGGGAGATGTTATTGTACTTGAATGTCAGTACGATGTAGGCGAGCACACCATGCGCACCGTGGCCATGGATTCTACGGATGGATTGCGCCGCGGAATGGAGGTTGTGGCCAAAGGCATGCCTATTTCAATGCCGGTGGGGGACATGGTCAGGGGAAGATTGTTCAATGTAATTGGGAAGCCCATTGATGGGTTAGGTCCTGTTTCTGAAGAAAATGTATATGCCATTCACCGGGATCCCCCAAAATTTGACACGCTCAGCACTTCAAAAGAGGTTCTGTTTACCGGGATTAAAGTTATTGACCTGATCGAGCCCTATTCAAAGGGAGGAAAGATTGGATTATTTGGTGGTGCCGGAGTCGGGAAAACGGTAATCATCATGGAGCTTATCAACAACATCGCGAAGAAATATGCCGGTCTGTCGGTATTTGGCGGAGTCGGAGAGCGTACGCGTGAAGGAAACGACCTGCTTCGTGAAATGATAGAATCGGGTGTTATCAGATATGGCAAGGAGTTTCTGGAAGATATGGAGAAGGGAGGCTGGGACCTGTCGAAAGTGGATCATGAAGAGCTTCTGAAATCTCAGGCCACCCTGGTGTTCGGCCAGATGAACGAACCTCCCGGAGCCCGTGCCCGTGTTGCTCTGTCAGGCCTTACCATGGCTGAATATTTCAGGGATGGCGATGAAAAATCAGGCGGACGCGACATACTTTTCTTTATTGATAATATTTTCCGGTTCACACAAGCCGGATCAGAGGTTTCAGCCCTTCTTGGAAGAATGCCATCGGCAGTAGGATATCAACCTACCCTGGCCTCTGAAATGGGGATCATGCAGGAACGCATCACCTCTACCAAACGAGGGTCCATCACTTCGGTTCAGGCTGTTTATGTGCCGGCCGACGACCTTACCGACCCGGCACCGGCTACGACCTTTGCCCATCTTGATGCCACCACCGTGTTAAGCCGTAAAATATCCGAGCTGGGAATTTATCCTGCCGTGGATCCGCTTGACTCCACCTCACGCATCCTTTCACCGGATGTAGTTGGAGACGAACATTACAATACGGCACAGCGTGTAAAAAGGATTCTTCAACGGTATAAGGAACTTCAGGACATCATTGCAATTCTTGGAATGGATGAATTGTCGGACGAAGACAAGCTGGTGGTTTCACGTGCCCGTCGTGTTCAGCGCTTCCTTTCACAACCATTTTTCGTGGCTACACAGTTCACCGGCATACCCGGTGCCTTTGTGAACATTGAAGACACCATCAAAGGATTCAACATGATCATGGATGGTGCTGTTGATGAATATCCCGAGTCGGCCTTCAGCATGGTGGGAACCATTGAAGAGGCCATAGAGAAAGGTAAGAAGATGCTTGCAGACAGTAAGTAACATGAAAGTTGAAATCATAACCCCCGATTCGGTCATCTTTACTGGTGATGATGTACAGTTGATCCAGTTGCCTGGTATTGACGGGTCATTCGAAGTGCTAAGCCATCATGCACCCCTTATTTCCGTGCTAAAGAAAGGGAAAATCAAAATTCTTCTCAAAGGAAAGAAGGAGGAGCACTTTTTCGATATCAAAGGTGGAGTCATTGAGGTCCTCAGTGACAAAGTTCTGGTTTTAGCAGAATAGTTATACAACCCTTTTTTATTTATAAGAATCCAGATGTTAGTAAAACATCAACCGGTTATCTGTGATCTTGGCAGTTTTTTCAAGGGCCTGATACATGGTACCGGAAACACGCTGGTTGAATCCTTGCAGCTGCTGCATATATTCACTGGTGAAGTCTTCTTTTGCAGTGGGTTCTGTAATATCATTGATCACACAGAAGTAAACGCCATAGTTGCCCGTGAGCGGACCCTGCAGTTCTCCTTTTTTGGTTGTAAAAAGCTGGCCTACCAGTTCGCCTTCACGGCCAATGCTGGAACGGTTAAAGCCTGAAAAAGTCAGGATGACCGTGTCAACTTTTGATCCTAATTTGGTCGCCAGGCCTGCAATGTCTTTGATGGTGCCTAATGCCTGTTTCATTTTTTCGGCCGTGATATCGATTTTCTTCATGTTTTTTACAGAAGGTTCAATCCGCTGCTTCACCGCTTCAAGGGTTTGTTGTCCCTTTACCGAGGAGGATTTCAAAATCACGACTACGTACTTTCCATTGACATCAAAGACTGGGCTGACTTCGCCAACCTTTGTGTTTTCTGCAAAGGCCCAACGTACGATTTCACGGGCTATCGGGAGTCCGGTTATGATATTATCCATCTCACGAACACTGGCAGCTGACCTTTTTTGAAGTCCTTTTTCCACTGCAGTTTTCTCGAAGGCTTCGGGTGTTTTGTTCTGTCCGGCGAAAGCGCTTGCTTTCATATAGGTGTCCTGGTAGGTTTGATTGCTGGGCTCAATTGAGCGGGCCAAAACTGCAGCCTTAACCTTCTTTACAGGTTTGGTTTTGTTGTTGAGAAGGAAGAGTGAATAACCGATCCGTGTCTCAATCACCTTAACATCTTTTGGTTTCATTTCGATACCCGCCTTGAAGAAGGGATCAAAGTTGGGGTTGCCATCAGTAAACCATTTCAGATCGCCGGCATCATCCTTTGCACTGGGATAATCGGAAACCAGTTTTGCGGTTTCGGCAAACTTTTCAGGGTTCTTCTTCAGAACGGCCAGCAGGCTGTCGGCTTTTGCTTTTGCCTGGACCTTCGTGCGTTTAATGTTCTCGTTGCCGGATCCAGAAAAGGCTACTAAAATCTGAGAACCGTTCATTGAATCCGGACGCTCCTGTATGTCAAGCAGCTTGGCCATAATCCATGAGTTGTTGAATTCAAAGGGTGGGAAAAGGGCCCCTGGTTTTGAGACAAAGAGGATCGAATCAAGCTGGGGAGGGAATCCTCCTTTTTTTACAAAAACAGAGTCTGTTTTTTTATCGGAATTCGCTGTGGCAAAATTCATGGCATCAGAACTGGATTGAAAATCCTTGTACAGTTGAACAATATCTTCCGCTGTTTTCCTGCGGTCAACATCTGATGGCTTTACCTCAAACACAACATAGTCTATGTCGCGGGCTGCTTCATCCATGTAAAAATAAACCTTGTTTTTATCGTAGAATTTCTGATAATCCGCATCGGTAAGTTTAACGGCGCTGTCTGATACCGAAGCAATGTCAGGAGCAACGACGAAAAGCTTCAGCGATTTTGTCTGATTGATAAAATCCTTTTTCAAAAACGCCTTTGGAACATAGTAGCCCTTGGTAAGGAGGTTGTTGAATTTGGTCTCCTGGCGGTCATCCTTGATGGCCTTTTCAAACCGTAACCATTGATCCCGTGCTTTGGGTTCCATTTTGTCAAGGTTCTTAAGATAATTCAGCACAAGGGCCGGGTCATATTGTCCGGTAGCAGGATCTTTGAAATACTGGAGAATAAACCTATGGGGTTGTTTGCCCTGAATCTGGTCGAAAAGTTCTTCGGGCGAAACGGTCAAACCCAGCTCATTATATTCTTCTCCCATCAGAAGTTCTTTCACAGCAGCTGTCCAGGTGCTTTGACGAATCTGATAGGTTTCCTGATCAGTAATTTTATCGTTGCCTGAATTTTCTTTCTGGGCCTCAAGGTTTTTTTCAACTTTCCCATTGAATTCCATGTAGGGAATACTTTCTCCATTCACAACGCCAATGTCATTGGATCCCTTGACTCTTTTTTTCCCAAAGTCCCCAATTACAAAGGCTGCAATTGCAACACCCACAATAATGACTGCAAGTCCTGAGTGTTTTCTGATACTTCCGATAATCGCCATGCTATGATGATTTTTAATTTAAAACAGGGTGCAAAAGTATAGATAATTCAGCAAACTACAAAGACTTAGGCTCATTAATTCAAGAATGCAGCCTAATTTGCTGTTTTTATATTGAATCACTCTTTACCGTCATCTGTCCACTGAAATTCTGAATAGTATATCGGGTGAATGCTTCATTTGATTCCATGGAGGTCCCGTTCATGATGTTATCGGGCCGTGTAATCCTGACCTTTACGTCCGACCAGATCATGTGTTTGTTTTCGTCCCAGAGAAGGTGTTCAGTATTGAGCTGCTCATTTTTCTTTTCATTCCGGACGATGACGTTTCCCCAGGCTTCCATCATACGTGCATTGACCCTTCTTACTCCACGATTTCCTGTAATGGTTGAAGCGACGTTCATGACAGAGTCAAACATATAGACTTTGAATCCATCAGGAAATTCAATATAAGGATTTTCGCCGTCGTATTGATTCATGAGGGGACTCGTAAGGCGGGCCTGAATTTTTCCTGAATCGCTGAACAGAACATCGATATTACGGGCCGACATGAGGGGGGTGTTTTCTTTGACTACCGAAGTCTCATCAGCCATTGGGGCCTTGCTGCATGCAACAAATAAAAGCAGGGAAAATAACAGGAGGACAGGGAATTGATAAGAAAAATGCGGTTTCAATTCTAGTAATACTTACGTTTGATAAACCATCTTTCATAGATGGAAAAACCAATGACAATTTTAAAATAGCTTTCGCGGATCAGGTTTTGTGAGGTGGTACCCCTCACACCGTACTGTCCGCCCAGATTCAGCATGGTTTTCATTCCTCTTAGCGGTAGGCCGAATCCAAAGGTAATCGCATATTCATTCAGATCCTGACCGCGAAGATGGAGGTAGGTTTTTCCATAGGTGAATCCCAGGCGATAATGGACGCGGGCAAAATAGTTGGAGTAATTGTCGGCCTTGGGAATAATTTCTCCACCGAAATTAACCTGCCAGCTGTTAACAAGAGAGTCGCTCTGATCGAATGCGGTGAACTTTTCCCAGTTCTGCCACTTGTAATCAAGCCCCACCATCCATTTGTCGGTTTTTGCAAATGAGAAGCCTCCTCCGATCATCATGGGGATGATAATCCGGCCTTTAAATCCTACTGCAGTAGCCAGCGTGTCGTGTGGTATTTCGACCCCATCGGTGCTGATTAAAAACGTTTGGGCAAGGATATCTGTTTTTGCAGCCATGCTGAGCGAAGGATTAAAAACTGCACCCACGGTGAGAAAAAGGTCATTTTTTATTTTGGCCCTGTATTGTGCACCAAAATTGAACGCCAGATCGTTCATCGTCACATAATAGTCCTCCTTAAAATTCATGGCAGCGGAGGAATCAGGAAACAGGACCATTGCCTGGCGGTTCATGCTGCCAAACAGGTAGGAGACATTGAGTCCGATAGAAAGATTTTTAAAAAGACGGAATGCATTACCCCAGTATAACCGGTTTATTCCTCCCGAACCCGAATAAAGACGAATTACGGTGCCCGAGTTTGGATACTCTTCATAATTTGCTACATTGTATCCCACATCGCTGAAAGGAACCAATCCAAGGCTTGTTTTCCACCATTTGTTAACAGGCATTCCAAACAGGAGGTATCCCAATGAGGCATAATTGCGATTGACAGTCTGAAAATTTGAGCGAAGGGTTACAAATTCCCCATTGAAACCACCTTCAAAAACAAAGGAAAGAGAATCGAATGCAGAATAGGAGGCGGGGTTTGCAAAATTTACATGGTACGGGCTGCTAAGTCCGATGCCTATTTGACCCATTGTCATATTCCATGCATTGTTATTTTCAGACAGGTCGCCAATGCCAAAACGGGAGTAAGGTGAAGTGATCCGGATCTGAGAAAACAGGGTCAGACTAAAAAAAAGGGAGCAAAGAATTATTGGGAGTCTCAGTCTATTTGGCTTTATTGACATTAAATACAAGAATTTGTTGTAAACCGTGTATGACGATATTTGGGAGTGCAAAGATGCTAATTTTTAGCCGTTTATCAAAATATTTATAATCTCCTCCACTGAGAACAATGTGAAGATCCGGGTATTTCTGCCGGTACCTTTCTGCAATTCCCTCAATTTCAGCAGTTGCACCGGTGAGAACCCCGGCAAGGATAGAATCCTCCGTATTTTTTCCAAGCAGGATCCCAACATCCCGGAAAGAAACAAACGGCAATTTGCCGGTAAAAGTATGAAGGGCATTGAATCGCATGAGCAATCCCGGTGAAATTGCGCCACCGAGATACTCATTCCGTTCATTTATAAAATCATAGGTAATGCAGGTGCCGGAATTGATGATGAGGATATTCTTTCCCGGGAAAAGGCTGGCTCCTGCAACAGCGGCAGCCAGGCGATCTTTTCCCAAGGTGGCTTGTGTCTCATAACTGTTTATAATTGGAAGAGGTGTTTGTTCATCCAATTCATAGAACTGAAAATTTTCAGTTAAGAGGCGACGTATGGCCTCGTTGTATGGGGTGACCGAAGAGAGGATGCAGTGATTTACTCCGGGATGTTCCCTGATAAATTCGCGAAAAGTATCCGGGCTGACCGATTTGAATTGCTCAAGGACAACCAGCTTTTCTCCATCAAAAAGAGCAAGTTTTTTGTTGGTATTACCCAGATCAATTACAAAATTCTTCATACCCCAAAAGTACGGAGAATTTGATTGCGGTAATGATCAATGCGAGTATATCTGGGAAGATTGACGGTATCCCCCGAGATTCTTATACCAGTCGGGATAGACAGCGCCCGAACTTGTAGCCCAATCGTTAAATTTAAGATATCCGGTGTTGATCGCAGCCCGTTCGATGGGATAATTGAATTTTTCAGCAATATTTAATGCCCAGGGAAGGTTGTTGACCGTTTTATAATAACGGTTTTGTCCGGGCTTGCTGTCATCATCGACTGTCCCAAAATCGGTTCCGTTGACCTTATCGGTAGGCGGTTGATCGGCAAGATGAACCTCACGGTTACGGATCCCGTTAACAATAATGAATGAGTTATAAGGAGGGATGCCCGCCTGGCTGATGGCGACCGGTGTTGCCAGTTTTATTACCAGTTTCAGGGTGTCAGGGGTGACGTAGGGAACCCCCAATTCGGTATTTACACCAATCCCCTGACCAGTTGCAGGCATCCTGTCGAAAGCATCATCATAGGCAACGATGACCGCTTTTGATTGTCCTGCCTCGGTTTTATTTGCTGAAAGGGTAATATATTCGTGTTTCACGCTGGTGCCTGTTATATTCTGGATCTTATCTGGAGAATAGGGTAACTGGAAAGCAAACCCGTTGTGAAGTGTTGCCCCAGCCGCCTCAGTGATGAGGGTGGCGTCGATCTCAGCAACCTGGTTTTGAGCATTGGTGATCTGATTAAAACGGTAAGATATTACCAGATCATTGAAATCATAATCGCCCCTACCTGGCCAAAGGTCTTCGAAAGCAAGCGCACCTAAACCTGTTTTGGAAGGGGTATAGTTATTGAAAGCTTTGAGCGGATCGTTAGGATAGTCATCCGAAGCATCAGGAATCCCATCATGGTCTGCGTCAACCACGGTTGTGGCCAACAGCGGCATATTTGTCGTGTTAATCCCCTGTAAAGAGGGGCTGATGGTCAGATAAAATACATTGTCATTGCAATCCAGGTCAGCTCCCTGGTATTTTCCCTGATCCTCCAGTGTAAACAGGACCTGTTGTCGCGATGGATCTTTAAAAAAGAACAAATGCTTGAGCATCAGAGGATCGGTCGTATTAAAGGCCGGGATGGAGTACCATACATCGCTGCTTGGACCCACATAGGTCTGGCTGCCATTCCAGCCATGCGGAACCAGCGCAAATCCAATAGATTTTCCTGCGGGGAATTTGCCTAAATATATTTTATTACCGGGGTTCAAACCTCCACCGCTGCCGGCATTGCTAACGTTTGGGAAGATGACGTGTATGGTATCGATCGCCGATGCTGAAGCAGGTGGATTATTGGTGTTAAACATAAAATACCCCATACTGTTCATCCATCCGGCTCCCTCAGTAATATAGGTAATATAAACATCACTCGTGCTCAGGATCTCAATATTGCTTGGTGAATTGCCGGTAAACCATTCTGGATGAGCAGCAACTTCATTTTTATATTCAGGAAGAGCCTTATTGATATCATTCATCAATACCTGGTCAACAGGATCATTTGCAGCCATCAGGTTATTGGGGACGCCCTGCGAATTGAATGTACTCATATATACCCATTTGATGGAATTTGCACTTTTAAATCCATCGGCATTCATTGCAGATTTTTCGGTTGCGGGAACCGGGGGCTTTCCACCGAACTGACCGCTCACCATTCCTGCATTCACCGGCAATTCCATCTGACGTATAAGTCCGAGGAAATTGTTGAAAACGGTTACCTTTTTCGTGGCTGTAGGTAAAGATGCGATTGAATTCCACACTCCATCCGTTCCGCTGACACCACTTACCAGATAAACACCTCCTGAATCAGGATTTGCAGTATAAAGAGTAAACCTTACCCCCTCAATGGGGTTATCCAGGTTGTCTTTTGCCGAGATTGAAATGTTCACATCATGAACAGTTGCCCAACTGAATGTTGATGCAACTTTCAACTGATCGATGGTCAGGGTTTCGGTATTGTTGGTGGTCTCCTGCTTGTGACATCCTGTAAGCATAAATAACAGGACAAGGCATATTGTAATCACATTGATCGACCAAAGTTTGTATTTTAAAAAGGTAAGAGCCCTCATGTTTTTTTTCTGCAAAGGTATACAGCTTTCACCTGTTTAATAATAACAATAAGTAATTGTCACCAAAATCTTTTTAAATGAATATTTAATCAGGTAAAATGAAACGGGTGAATTTTCAGGAAGAATGAAATGCGCTTGCAGATTTGAAAATTTATTGTATATTTGCACCTCCAAACTGGCGTCGTAGCTCAGATGGTAGAGCAGAGGACTGAAAATCCTTGTGTCACTGGTTCAATTCCAGTCGATGCCACGGAAGAAACGCAAAAAAGCCTTGAACATCAATATGTTCAGGGCTTTTTGCTTTTAAGTAGTATAATTCAGGGATTACCTGAATTCATTGATCAGTGAAGCAATTTTTTCGAAAGCCTTTTCATCTTTGATTACATAGTGTTCAGCCCCTTTCTGGATCGACTGGACAGCAATACCGTAATGTTCCTGGCTGGAAAGAAGAATGACGTGAATGGCAGGATCATATTTTTTTATTGCCTTCAGTATTTCAATCCCGTTTGCTGCATCTTTGGACACCGTGTTCAGGAAATAGTCCAGCACCACTACCTCTGGTTTGTCATACAGGTGTTTTAAACATTCTTCCCCCGTATGAAATATGGAAATATTGTGAGGAACAGTCCTCGTAAGCCAATCACTGATAGCTTCTGTGAGCATCATGTCATCATCTACGATGAAAATCTTCTTTGGTTTACCTATTTCCATGATTCCTGATTTTGGATGCAAAAATAGAAAATTCTTTTTGAATTATCAGGTTGCACGCAATTCCAATGCTGCCGCCTGAATTTGCTTTATTAGATCCGAAACATTTTTTTTGATCACCTCCGGATTCCCTTCTTCCCTGCATTGTTGCTCTATCTGGTCTGCAAGAGCTTTTGTTCCATGCATCCCCATCATGATGAATTTGGTTTTATGACCATGAACCTGGCTGGCAATCTCCTTGAAATCATTATTTTCGATTGCCGCATTGATTTTATCAGTCAATGGAAGGGCGGAATCCAGGAATATCGCAATGTACTTTTGCATTCGCGCAACGTCATTCTCACAGAATTTTCTCAGGTAGGTCATGTCAGTGACCCCTCCATTTTTTTCCATTTCAGGTTCTATCGGGGTAATGGTCTGTTCTGCCTGGCTGATCTCCCGTTCGCTCCCTTGTACCAATGAAGAATATCGAAGAGGTATCTTCAGTGCTTCCGCAATACCTTTGATCATCTGGGAGGCCGTAAACGGTTTGGGGATAAACGAATTCATGCCTGCCTTCCGGCAGAGGTCCAGATCCGAGCGAAGCACGCTGGCGGTAAGTGCAATCACCGGAACCTCCTTTTTAGGCAAGGGTATTTGTTCACGGATGTATTGCGTTGCTTCAAAGCCGTTCATTACAGGCATTTGGACATCCATCAAAACCACATCGATCTTATTGTTTTTCAGCAGTTCAATAGCCTCCTGTCCGTTGGATGCAGTCAGGATGGTGACCTGCGATTTGGCTTTCAGGGTATCAACGGCAACAACGAGGTTGTAGTCATTATCATCAGCGATGAGCAGTGACAGTCCGTTCAGGATGGATCCATCAATGTTTTGTTCTGATTCCTTCTGTATTCTCAGCTTTTCAGTTGATCCAGGTATAAACTCCAGTTCAAATGAGAAGACAGATCCCGACCCTGGTTCGCTTTCTACACAGATCTTCCCGTTCATCAGAGAGACAAGATGGTTTGATATGGAGAGGCCCAGCCCGGTTCCCCCAAACTTCCTTGTGTCGGAGAGATTGGCCTGTGAAAACTCCTCAAAAACCGACCCCAGTTTATCTTTTGCGATGCCGATCCCTGTATCGGTAACTGAAAATTTCATTGCCACCTGAGACTCAATTTTATGTTTGGAGGGTTCGACCCTGATCATAACTGAGCCCCGGTCGGTAAATTTAATCGCATTACCGGTAAGGTTCATCAGGACCTGGTTCAGGCGAACCGGATCGCCTGTGAGTACATCGGGAATGGAATCATGAACTGATCCCGAAAGATACAGCCCTTTTTCCTCCGCCTTAAAATGCATGGTCTGAATTACCAGGTCAACGACCTCACGGAGTGAAAAATCAATCATCTCGAGTTCAACCTTACCCGCTTCAATCTTGGCAAGGTCCAGGATATCGTTGAGAAGATGTAATAAAATTCCCGACGATTTCCTGATCCCCTCAAGGTAGTTTTGCTGGTCATCTCTCGGATGTTTATCGATCAGCAGGTTGGTCATCCCCATTACTGCGTTCATGGGAGTACGGATTTCATGGCTCATATTCGCCAGGAACTGCTGTTTGAATTGTTCCGATTGCTCGGCCCGCCGCCTTGCCACAGCCATTTCAGCAGTGGCTTTCCGCTGGTTGGTATAGTTACGGAAGACAAAAAACAGGAGAAGCATTACCAGGAGAAAACCTGCAATACCAGCTCCCGTATAGGTTTTTTGTTTCTGAAGATTCAGCAGGTTGATTTTATTTTCATTGGCATGTTGAATACTGTCGGCCTGTGCTAATTTGTCAAATTCATAGGTCATTTGCAGGGAGGTCATCCTGTTTGTACTCTCTTTACTGTATATAGAATCATCCACCTGTTCGTACAGCAACTCATTTTCATAAGCTAATCTGTAGTTGCCCATCTTTGCATGAATGGTTGCCAGGGTGGCATAGCCCTTTTTTAAAATACCCATATTCCTGGTCGTCATAACCAGGGTAAGCCCATTTGTCGCATACCTCAGCGCCTCCTGAAATTTTCCCTGTTTTTCATAAACCTGGCCTATCAGCAGATATAAATCAGCCACACCATCGGTGTTTAAAGTTGTTTCCCGCATTTTCAAAGCGATAAAACAATTTTTTAAAGATTCAGGATAATTCCGAAGGGCGAGATTTACCGATGCCAATGAATGATAGGAATCGGCAATGGACTCTTTCATCCCAATCTGTTCAAAGATTTTCAGACCGGTTAAAATGTAATTCAAGGCAACAGGGTAACTGCCAAGTGCAGAATAGGCAGTCCCGATATTCCAGTATGCCCATCCGGTGGCCATCTTGTCACCGGTTTCAGTAAAAATCTTTAATGAAATATTGAAATTTTTCAAAGCCTCCTGGTAAAGACCCTGCTCATAATAAATAGACCCGATGGAGATATGGATATTTCCGATACCCTTTCTATTCACGATCTCTTCATGTAACTTCAATCCGGTGAAATAATTTTTCAATGCCTCCGGATAGTTCCCCATCTTGCTGTATAATAACCCAATATACCAGTACTCCCACCCGATATCCTTTTTGTCCCCGATCTCTTTTCTGATCTTTAATGCAATGAGATGATTTTTTAACCCCTCTTCGAATTTGCATTCATCACAATAGGCATTGCCTATCTCATTGTATGAATTCCCGATGCCTCTCCGGTACCCGATCTCTTCAGACTGTTTCAGGGATTTCTGATAATATTCCATGGCGAGGGTCAGATCCCCCTTCAGATGCATCACCTTTCCTATCATCAGGTAGGAGTTTGCAACTCCTTTCCTGAACCCGGATATTTCTGATAACAGGCATTCCTGCCTTGCAAGGATCATGGCGCTGTCAAGATCAAAGTTTAAATATTCTCTGGCCATGCCATCCAGAAGGTTGGCTCTTACACTGTCGGTCAGGGAACTGACCTTCCTTCCCGTCTGTATTTTAAGGGCTTCGTGTTTTTTTAGTTCATATCGGATTGAGTCGAGGATGCGTTTGTTTTGGGCAAAGGCAGTTACCTGGAAAAGTGTACAGATTATTATGAAAAAAATGATCCTTCTAATCATTGGATTCGGTATTGTTTTCGGGACAATTTCATTCGCAAAGGTAAAATTATTCAGGGGAACCCAACAGGATGAGGATGATGGAGTATGATGATTCCAAATTAGCGTTTGAAAGTTTTACAAGTAATGGAAATGCATTTTTATCATAAAATGTTATAACATTTTCTGAAAATTTCATAAGTGTTCACAGGAACAATTGAAATAATTTTGATCGTTCAAATAAAACACTTATAAGAATGAAAAAAACAATTTGGTTGTTTCTGTTCATTGCCCTCATCGGGACTGCCAGGGGACAAATCACACTCGAAAACACGTACAATGCCTCGACCAGCATTACCGAACTGTCAATATCCGGGTTCAAATATTACCTGATGGATGTTGTGAACAATCAAGGCAGGCTATATAACCTCGATCATTCTTTGTGGAAGACCATCAATCTCACGGTTCCTGCTGGGATGTATCTTTATGATATTAAATTGGTTTCAGAGACCATGTTCAATTCAGATAATAAGGTGGAACTGGCTTATATTTATTATTCCTACGATACAACGCTGCTATATTATACGTACTATACCAAGGTGATTAACGAATCCGGGCAGGAACTGCTCTCCATCCCCGGATGTTCCTACCTGGATGTTAAATCAGCAGGAACTGCCAGCTACAAGATGCTTGCATATGTTTATGATTATTCCATCATTCTCTGGACCCTGAATACCCAGGTCTATTCCCTTCCCGGAACATTGCCTGAGGGGGTGATGTCTATCGGGGGCAAGGGGCTATTGGATAAACCGTTCCCCAATCCGGCAAGCGCCAGTATCACTATTCCATACCAGCTTCCGGAAGGGGTCAGTCAGGGTGAGATCATCCTGATGAATGAAACGGGCCAGGTTATCAATCGATACAAAGTTGACCGGACCTTTCATGAATTGGTGATCCCGACAACGGGGATGCCTAAGGGCATGTACCTGTACCAGGTAAAGACAGACCATGGGAGCATAGGTTCGGGTAAGTTTCTGCATGATTGAACTGCTTGCTAACCGGACTGAACGTGATGGTACGGCCGATCTCCTGAAGGGATTTGCTGTTCTTTTTATGATTCAGGTGCATCTTATGGAACAGTTTGTTTCACCCGACGTCTTTCAAAGTTTGATCGGAAAAGCATCCCTGTTCCTGGGCGGACCGATGTGTGCCCCGGTATTTCTGGCAGTGATGGGATTTTTTCTGGCCTCCTCTTCCAAGCCGACTGCCTATTTCATCAGGAGAGGACTTGGATTATTCATTGGTGGTATTTTACTCAACATAGCCCGATCCGCAAATCTTCTGGTGCAGATCATGCTTGGAAAGGTGTCACAGGATCCATTATTTTATATTCTGGGAGCCGATATTTTAACGTTGGCCGGGCTGAGCCTGGTTTTAACAGGGCTCCTGCGGATCTTATTCAGGGAAAAATGGTGGTTGTTTGCGCTTACGGCCATGTTCGTTGCGGCCATCAGTCCTGCACTTAACCTATACGAATCACAAAACAGGCTGGCCGGATATGCCATCGGTTTTTTGTACGGAACTGCCCAATGGTCCTATTTTCCCCTGTTCCCCTGGTTTTCGTATGTCCTGGCAGGTTATTCATTCTACCTGTTGGTTCAAAGATTTCCAGTGCTTAAAAAAATTGAGCTACGCGACCATTTTATCTTTTTCATCCCTTTGTGGATCGGAATCATCATCACCATTCCCTATGCATCAGGTATTACGCATAAACTGAACGGAGCGGGCGGTTACTATCATCACGGAATTCTGTTTTTCGGATGGGTCATCCTGTTCACTATATCCTACCTGGCCCTGATGAAGCTGGTTGATATATATTACGGGAATAACCGGTTTGCCTTGATGGTAAAATGGATTGGACAAAAGGTCACCACACTGTATGTGATTCAGTGGCTGATCATCGGGAACGTCGCATCCCTGTTATATAAAAGCCAGAACCTTTTACAATTCGCCGCCTGGTTTGTCGTTGTAACGCTTTTAACCATGTTCTCAGGCCTGGTGTTTTACAAAATCAAAGCCAGAACTGCTAGGTGATTTCTGATGGATTACTGAGCATGACTGCCTTGCTGATTGGACTGCTTACCTCAGCTTTAAGCAATTGAATCCCCTTTCAGCAGATGAATCTACCAGATTTTAACCCTCAGGCTATCAGCGCTCCACATAGCATCTCCCGCTTTGATGCCGAAGGCAGCATGGAATTCAGGGATATTTGCCAGGGGTCCAAGCACCCGGAACCTGGCTGGTGAATGTACGTCACTGCGTACCTGACTTGCTATGGCCTCAGGACGGTCGTTGATCATCCAGGCCAGCGCATATCCTAAAAAGTAACGCTGGTCAGGGGTGAGGCCGGCGATTTTCACATGATCTTTATTTTGCGGTGTTTTTTGAAAGGCTTCGTAACCCATCAAAACTCCTGCCAGATCGGCAATGTTTTCGCCCTGGGTGAGATCACCGTTAATATGAAGAGAGTCAACGGCTACATATTTATCGAATTGTTTTACGATCTTCTTGGTTTTACCATAAAAACGAATGCTGTCTTCGATGGTCCACCAGTTGACCAGGTTGCCGTTTTCATCATATTTGCTACCCTGGTCATCAAAACCATGGGTGATCTCATGGCCAAAGGTTGATCCTCCAATGATGGAATAAAGAATGGCGTCATCCGCAAGTTTTCGCTCGAATCCGGGAACGATGATGTTGCAGCCTGGAACGACGATTTCATTGTTCGATGGATTGTAGTAGGCATTATAATTTTGAGGTTCCATGTTCCATTCGGTACGGTCAACAGGTTTGCCATATTTTGAAACCATATAACCAAACCACCATCTATTCGCATTCATTACATTCTGAACGTAGGAATCACGCCCGATTTTAAGCGCACTCATATCTCTCCATTTGTCAGGATAGCCTACCTTGATGATTACTGCATCGAGTTTTTTCAGGGCTTTAGCCTTGGTAGTTTCACTCATCCAGTCCAGTGCCCTGATGCGGTCGGCGTAAACGGCCTTAATGGCATTGCCTATTTCGGTCAGTTTTTCCTTGGTGCCTTTGGGAAGATACTCATCAACATAGATCTGCCCGATCAATTCTCCCAGCGAACCATCGGTTTCCTGAACAACCCTTTTCCACCTGGGTTTTGGTTCCTCGATCCCGCGAAGGACAGTGGAGTAAAAACTGAATGATACCCGGTAGGTCTTGTCATCCACGTAGAGGGAAAGGCCTTGAATAAGGTGATATTTCAGGTAGTCTTTCCAAACTTCCAAAGGGAATGATGTCAGATGACTGTTCAAAGCCGTTAAAAATTCAGGTTGTCCTACAATCACTGAATCCACGACCGGAAGACCTGCACTGGCAAAAAACAGGGTCCAGTCAAACTCCGGGGTCATCTGTTTCAGCCTGACCAGGGTAATCTTGTTGTAATTTTTCAGGGGATCACGCGTGTCGGCCTGTTTGCGGGAACTGGCGGCAATGGCCGTTTCGAGTTTCATGACATTTTCGGCTACCTTTTTTGCTTCAGGAGCCGGGTATCCCATGATTTGAAACATCCTGGACAGTTGTTCCCTGAATTTAACACGGATGGTTCCGGCTCGTTCATCCTTGTCAAAATAAAAGTCACGGGTGGGAAGACTTAGTCCGCCCTGTGCAATAAAAACAGCATTTTTGCTGCTGATCCGGTCATCCTGCCCGATATAAAAACCGAAAACCGGTGAACCCGAAACGGAATGGATGAAAGCTGCTTCTTCTGCAATTCCTTTCAACGTTTTTATCCCATCAATCCGTTCAAGGTCGGCCTTAAGTCCCTTAAGTTCCTCCCTGTTCAGACGAACACTGTCCATCCCCGAAAAGAAAAAGTCCCCGATCTTCTGCTTGTTACTTCCGGGAACAGTTTTTTTGTCAGCTGCTGCAGATTCACAGATATTCCTGACCTGGCTGTTGATGGTATCCTGGATCAGCTGCCAAAGTCCATTGCTTTGCTCGCTGGCAGGAATCGGATGTTGTTTAAACCATTTCCCGTTGGCGAAAAGGAAAAAGTCATCTCCGGGTTTTACAGTGGAATCGATGTGCGAAACCAGCGGATCAGCGCCTTGTTCATTGTTTTTTCCTGACTGGGAATTGCAGGAGACGAAAATCGCCATGAGGACGATCCACAGGAGGGTTGGGGTAGGGTTGTACATTGTGATTTTTTCTAACGGTCAATTTTTACAAGTGTATTGAAAAGGGACTGGTCGGTGGTCAGTCTTTCAGCGTTTCCATAAACGCACAATACATTCTCATTCAGCACATCCGCTGCCAGTTTTGAAAATCCGCGGATATCGCCGGGCGTGGTCGAAAGGACGGATTCCCGGTCATGCTGGAGATCTTGGGCTGTCCGCTGGGAGAAGTACAAGCTTACCGCCTGGTCGCCCTTTTGAGAAGGGGTAAGCGGTGAATCCATTTCCGAAATCGTCCCGATGATATACCGCGTCATGCTTTGCCGGTCGGCATCAAAGGCAGCAAGATAGTCTGGGGTGTTTTCATAATTCTCTATGGTCGTGCCCAGGTTAGGGTCACGGTAAGAGTTGAAGGTGAAATTACCACCTGGAGAAATGCTGCTAAATCCTCCGTAGGCACCCCCGATCACCCGGATCCGGGTTTGAAGCCAATCGGTCGACAAAATCTGGTTGAGTACGCGCATCCTGGCATCCCAGGAGTATCCCAGTGTTTTAAAATTGAACCCCTTGATCACATACTGTACATTGGAGGCCGCCAGCAGTCCTTCGTTCTGCTTATCCAGGCTGAATTTCCATGTGTTTTTCACGGGGAAAGTATGCGGCAGGTGCCGGGCAAGAACATCAAGACCATTTTCACAGGCCGAAAGTTCATTTTTTGATCCTGTCAGCGAAACCACCATATTGTCGCTTGTGAAAAGCAGCGATGCAACTTTTTTAAGATTTGAAATGATTTCCTGGGAATTGGTATCAAAATTTTTTAGCAGGTCGGTTATAAACCAATAATAGGAAAGCCCCCCGATAAGCTCATTGAACATCCCGTTATTGCTGATATAAGAGGAAAGACGCCGGCTTGCCACATGAAACCCATTGCCCTTCATTTGTGCATCGAGCTGGGACTGGTGCCGTGCCAGGACAGTTTTCAGGCGTTCGGTATCGTTGTACACAGTATGATCCAGTATCTCTTCGCCAAGTTCAAACAGTTTCCCCACCTTGTAATTCATTGATTTGGAGGTGACCACAAACCTGGGTGACATCTGGTTGTCATCCGATTTAACCAGATAGGTGCGGAGTGATGAGAAAAACCCGCCCGTATGAATATTCAACGCTTTGTTCAGATCCCCGAACGAATAATTTTTAGTATTCAAACTTCCGATCACATTTGAAAGGAGCGAAACATAGGGAATCAGATTTTGTGGAACCACCGTCATGTCGAAGTATAGATTCAAATACACGACATTGTTGGTGAACTGTTCGTGCGTGAGAACAGGGATCCCGGCAATGATCTGCTGGTTTACCGAATAAAAGGTAGCATCCGGACTGATATCTCCGATTTCAAGCATGGGGATTGTCGAAAGGGCTTCCGGGGTATCTTCGCGCTGCTGGTAGGCGATCAGTTCTTCGGTTTCGCTGATCAGCCGGTCAACAGCTTTTTCGTCGAGGGATAATTTATGGAGAGCCAGATCAGACTCAACCTGTGCATTTCGTTCTTTCTCAAGGCCGGTTGAAGGTTCGAGACTGAGCAAAAGGGTATGCGGGTTATCCAGGAAGTGGGTGCGGATGATATCTTCGAGGTAATTGGTTGTAAGCGCCTGTTTTATTTCGGCCAGCAGGTTGTCGTAGGCCAGCCCGGAAAGCGGATCATCTGCAAAGAACCATCCGGGAAGGGACATATTCAGGTAGGTTAACCCTTTCTGCGCATCATCCCCTTCACGCAGGCGGAATTCGATGCGGTTGATCACTCCCTCGATCTCCTCTTTATTGATGCCTTCATCCGCTGCTTTTTTCAGGCAGTCGGTCACGATCTGCAGGAATTGCTGTTTGTCTGCGGGATTGGCATTGATGGCAGCGATCTGAACAGCATGCTGCTTGAAATTGGAAGATGAAGCAGAGACGTCCTGTCCGATTCCGGCTCCGAGAAGCGCCAACCGGATCGGGGCAGATTCCTGGTTGACCAGTACTTCACACAGGATGTCAAGGGCTAGGGTCAGCGCCAGGTCTGTGTTGTGTCCTGCAACAAAATTATAGGTTAGGAACGTTTGGTTCGAAGTTGCCGACTCCTCCATCACCGGATAGCAGGAGGTGACTTCTTTCATTTCCTGGAATGGTTCCTGGTCTTTGATCGTGATTTTGTCCCCGGTTTTTGTAAAGTTGAAAAGGTAGGCACTATTGATATATTCCAGTTCACTGTCGAGGTTGGCATTGCCATAAAGAAAGATGTAACTGTTTTCAGGATGGTAATATTTTTTGTGGAATGCCATGAATGCTTTCCGGGTCAGGGTAGGGATGGCGGTTGGTGTTCCGCCCGATTCGAATCCGTAGGCATTGTCGGGAAAGAGATGCTTGAACACCTGGTACCACAGTTCTCGCTGGGGGTTTGAAAAAGATCCCTTCATCTCGTTGTAGACCACGCCGGTGTATTTCAGCGGATTGTCCTTTCCGGTGAGTTCAAGGTGCCAACCCTCCTGTTTGAGGATGCGGGGATCATCATAGATCAGCGGATTGAAAACGGCGTCGAGATATACATGCATCAGGTTGAAGTAATCCTTGTCGTTCATGCTGGCCACCGGGTACATGGTATAATCCTTGGAGGTGAAGGCATTCAGAAAGGTGCTCAGCGAACCTTTCAGCAGCACATCGAACGGACTTTTTACCGGAAAACTTTTCGAACCATTCAGTACGGAATGTTCCATGATATGCGGCGCTCCATTGTCCGATTCGGGGAAGGTTTTAAAGCCAATGCTGAAGGTCTTGTTTGTATCATCTGAAATGATCTTCAGCAGTCGTGCTCCACTTTTAGCATGTTCAAAATGAAGGCAGTCGGCATTCAGTTCCCTGATAAAACGCTGTTCAATCAACCGGAAACCATGGTAGATATTATTTTGTGTATATGCTGTGGCCATAATGCGGAATCTAATTGGTGACAAAGATAACGCAACATTATTGAAACAATTTTGGTGGCGCGTAAGCTTTTTTTGCAGGTTGGGGCAATGGGGAAGTTTTTTATATTTACAGAATAAGTGATGACACATCATGAATCAGGATTGATGGTGTCTGCGGGCACCGGAATCCGTTACAAAAAGTTTGACATTATGTGGAAAATTACATGTATGTTCCTGCTGCTGACCTTAAACGGGTTATCCCAGGCGATCATTCCTGTTGCAACCGGTGATCTTCCTGATGCGCTGGTATTGCAGCCCGCCTTCTACGACATCGAAACGGTTTGGTCATACAACAATGGGGCGGATCTGTTTGTTGAATTTGGTTTTAACTCGCTGATGGTGCAGGAAATTGTATGGGGAAATGAAAGGATCAGGATGGAGGTTTACAGGATGATGTCTCCGGAGGGAGCTTTCGGCGTTTATTCGCTTTCGGTGTTGAACTGCACACAACGTGATACCCTCTGTTCGTATGACTGCAATAAGCCATTTCAGTACCAGTCAGCATACGGGAATCTTTATATCTCCCTTTCGAGTGAAAGCGGATCGGCCTCAACAAGTCGTCATTTTCTGCCTGCTGCAAAGGCGCTCATACAAAGGAACCTGCAGATAGGCCTGGAATTGCCGGAACTCTTTAATTCACCTTTGATGAAAAAGGGAAGGAAAAATCTTGTTTATATCCAGGGACTAACAGCACTTCAGAATTCATTGTTCCCCTGGCAGGATCTGTTTTTAGGTGTTCGTTTCGGGATGTATGCGATCCTCCTGGCGAATCCCGAATCTGAAATGTATTTCGCCCGCATAAGGTTTGAGACACCGGGTGACAAAATGCGTTTTCTGGGCTTTGCAGGATTGATGCAGGGGAATGTTCCGGTTCCAAACACAAATACCAACGACGGATTATACCGGGAGTTCATGCAACTGGATGATCTGACGATCTATTTCCTGCAGAGCCAGGAACCATGGCCCATAAGCGCTGTTATAGCCCCGGAGCGATAAATGAAAATTGCCTCAGTATTATTTAATCAGCGATAATCCCTCTAAAGCCGACGGATCACGGGGTTTGTAAAGCAGGACTTTGTTGAAGAGAACCTGGGCTTCCCTCAATTTACCCAGTTTCAGGTTGGTCCATGCGAACAATACCATGCTGTCATAATCGAAGGGGTAAAGGTTTACGACTTTCTCAAGATATTTTTCAGCCTTGGCAAAATCCCTCCTGGAATAATAAATGGATCCCATCCGGTAATTGGCCAGTGTATTCTGTGGATCAATCCTGAGTATTTCATTGTATTGGGCAACTACCTGGTCCCAGTTACTCAATGCGGCCAGCGGATTGACCAATCCGAATTTAGCCTCAATGGCGTAAGGTTTCAGGCTGATGGCCTTTTGATAGTAACCCGATGATTCATTGAACGATCCGGCCAGGTATGTTACCCAACCGAGACGGAGGTTCAGTTCATAGGAATCCTCCACGTACACTTTTTTCAAACAAGCACTGGCATCTGTAAAATTTCCCCGCGACTCAAAAGCATGACTCTTGGCAAATGCATCCTGCAATACCTGGTAGTCCTGGGCGTGGATAGTAATGAGAAAAAACAGGAACAACCCAGCCATGAGATATCTCAACTTCTTGTTTCCTGCATTGTGCTTCATACTTCTGACTAAAGTTTCCATGTGATGCCTCCTAATATTGTGTGTGTATTATAAGGGTTTAATATGACTTTTGGGGTTGAACTTATCTCTTTTGATGAGGAATTGACGGTAAAAAAATATTGTTTGCTCTCTTTTTGGGCATACTGGTATATGAGGGAGAACTGGAGATGTTTTCCCACCAGGAAGTAAAGGTTGGCACTAACCCTGTAATCGATCACATCGCTGTTGTTATATACGACTGATCCATTGAGGATATTTGCATTGGTGTAATCTCCATAATAAAAGCTGCCTTCACCCCAACACCAGGGGGTAATCCTGGCCCCGATCGTCTGGCTAAGCAAAATCCGGTTGTCTTTGCTCTGGAAAAATCCCGTCACCGTTGTAGAGCTGTAAAGGTTGAGATTTCCAAACGGGAGCCAGGTCAAATAAGCAACAGCCTGTTTTTGTTTTCGGTTATTGAAATTGGAATAGCTTCCTGAAATCCCGATATTAAAGCGGCCAACTTCTTTCGACAGGCTTAGTCCAACCAGGTAATTGGTAAAAGAGGTGTCGGTTCGGGAATATTGATACTTATACAAAACAGTGTCGAAGGATGCGCTGGTATAGGGGTAGTCGTCATAGATCATATGAAAGGCGGGCATGATCCTGAATCCTCCATTCAGATACCAGGAAAGCCCTGCGTGAAATTCATGCTGGTTTATGTTGTATTGGAAGCTGGTATCATGGGTTACAGGCGGATTATTGTATGTGACATCCTGAATATATTTCAACTTGGAAAAGTTGAGGTAGTTGTAGGCTAAGGTCAATCCAATGCGATTTGCTATATTGAACCTTAGTCCAAGGTGCTCATACAGATAATTTCCATAAAGATCAGTTTCTCCATAGATACTGTCTTTTTCCATCAGAAAGGGTTTGTCTTTCAGGGTGTTATTGCTGCTGAAGGTATATCCGCTTTCGAAGCTGACAAAGTCCACCACGCCTTTCTTCGGGTCAAGAACATTTCTTTCTGCAATGGGCAGGGATGCCTGGAGCAGGCGGGCCTCCTCCAGTCGGTTAGCAAAAATGTAGGCATAATACAGATAATCCGCAATCACCGGATCTTTCGGATCAAATTGACGCGCTTTTACCAGATGGTTTGAAGCGGGGATAAATTCTTTTTGCTCATAATAGGCCAATCCCATTCGGACCCGTAAAAAGTAATAATCGATATCAACATGCAGGGCCTGTTTCCCAATAATGATCACGCTGTCCCATTTTTTTTCCATAAAGTACCGGTAGGTCAATTCATCCACTCTATTGAAATCAAGTGCCATGGAAGCTTTAAGACTTTCAGAATTAAAGGACAAGATTAATATGAGAACAGGGATCAGGAATTTCTTCATCTTTCGTGCAGGAGGGTTACTTCTGTTGTTAATTCTTGTTCGTGAATGATGAAGCGCTCCAAACCATGCTGGCCTACGAACAGGTCACATTCCATCTTGTTAATTTCATGGGTTCCGACCTTCGCTGAGGTGACGGAATGTAATTTTATGTTTGATTGCATCAGATCATCTTCCATTGCCACATATCGCAGTGAAAAGTCAGCATGGGAGAATATATAGAATGGGGCAATGCAATCCTGCAGGATGCCTAAAAACCGGTTGTTAAATGTATTCACCGGATAATTATCCTTTACCAGGAGGTTCCGGTAGTAACCCATCATCACTTTGTAGGTGGCGAGGTAGTATTTGAAAAGCAATGATGATTTATCCCCGTCGAAGTGAGTAAAATAGTGGATCTCACCATCGTTGTAAAAATAGACCCGCGAATTTGTTTTTTCACAATACAGGAATGTGCTGTTCAATGCATCAATCTGAACCTCCCAGTCAACCTGGTATTCCTTCCCTGCCTGGTTTTTTACCTGGTAGCTGAATTTTTGCCCGGGGATGAAATGAAAAGCTTTTTCAAGGGAGTGATTTTTTGAAATATTTGAAATCATCTCATCCTTCACAGGTATTTCGTATGATTTAAGGGCAAAAGAAACAATTTCCTGGTGGATAAAATGGCTGATGGGATATTCGAGGGTTTTTGAACCGATGTACGGCGTTCCCTGAACCTGAAAATGAATATGGGGATAAGGCGATCTTCCCGAGTTCCCGCAATGAGCCACGATCTGTCCTTTTTTAACGGGATCGCCTGCAGCTACTTTGAAGCTTCCCTTCTTCAGGTGGGAAATTTTTGTAAAAAGCTGGTCGGCATGACGGATTATGATCGTATTTCCCCAATTGTTTTCGATATCCACTTTTCCGATCAGGTTGTCATCCACCTCGTCCACGATCTCCTCCACCCGTCCGTCGGCAGGAGCAATAACAGGTTTGTTATAAGCATAATAATCCTCCGGGTAATCACCTTTATCGGCGTAGGTTGATTCCTCTTCATCCACAAGTTCAAAGTCCAGGGCATGGCGCCAATCCCCCTGGTGTGTAAACGCTCCGTTATGGCCCTGAGTTACCTTCCAGGTGCCCCAGAAAGGCAGGATGAAGGGGAAAAAGAGAGATTTTCCAAAACGGGCTTTGTAATTGATGTGGGAATAGAGATTTTTTTCCGGTTCATATTGCTGATAACCCACCAGTTCTGGTTTTGTGAAATACCGTTCCCGGAATTTGAGTGAATAGAGGAAGAGCAATACAACCAGGTTAAATGGGAGTGAATAAACGGAAAGTTGAAACAACGACAAAATCGCCTGGGTACTCGTAAGCACGATGGAAATGACAGGTGTCAGCAGGATTACCCAAAGAAATGACCATCGCGAAGGGATAATAAAAAACCCTCCGATGGCTATGGAGGTCAGGATAAAATTAAATCCGATATAGCTGTAACTCAACTCATGGATATTGGCACCCACGATCTGGTAATAAAAGTAAGCAGAGAAAAATCCTACCAGCGACAGGATGAACGCAATGCGTGAATAGATGATGAGCCCAATGGTGATCAGGATTCCGGCAAAAAGATGGTACTGGAAAAAAATCGCTCCAAGGGATGTAAAATAGAGCCGCACAGGTTCAGGCAGACCAAGATTGGTAAGCCAGTTATAAGATGATACCATCGGATGCCCTCCCAGGAGGAACATCTCATTGGTCATATATATTCCATGCTCACTAACCTGCAGGGAGGTGAACTGCCTTGTGGCGAGACTGACCAGCCATGTGCCGAATAAAAAGGAGAGGCTCAGGTAAGGCAGACCATATTTCCCGATTACGCCTTCGAACCAGAGGGTGAGAAAAACAGTTAATATCGCGGCGAATGCCAGCACTATGAAAAAGGGGATCCCCGGCTGGTAATAAACGCCGAATCCCAATCCCACCAGCAGACTGTTAAACCCATAATACCCTTTTTTGATATTTGCCTGGTTCAAGCCGATCAGGTAGGCCATCGTGTTCGATATCACAACGGCAAACATCCCGGCGGTTCCGGCCCAGAAATCGAAAAATGAAACCACAAGAAGTATCGAAGCAAATACCCGGTTGTTGGAAAAAAAGACCTGAGTGTAGCTGTTGATGATCCCCGGGAAAAAGGATGGAAAAATTTGTGTGATTCGGCTCTTTTCCATTGTCAGTTTACCTTCAGGAGGTGATCTGGTATTCTCTCCATGCTGTTCATATTTTCAAGTGATTCCTTCTCCCTGATCAGATGCAGTTTTTCATCCATATCAATTAAAACAACATTAGGACGGAGTGTAATAAACTGCATCCACTGGGTCATATTGTATGCCCCCACAGTGTGTATCACCACATGTTCTCCTTTGTTGAGCAAAGGCAGCATGATACTTTCACGGATCACATCGATGTTCATGCAAAGCGGTCCGAAAACACAGGTGTCCTCGGTATATTGGGTAAAGGGTTGACCCGGTGTGATCTTATGATCGTACCAGTATGAAGTGAAGAGGATGTTTACCCCGATGTCGAGGATCGTGTTGCGACGGCCGGTACTGGACCGTTTGTTCGATATCACAGTTCCGAGAAGATAGCCGGCATCGTCAACCAGCGCCCGACCGGTTTCAAGGATAAGCAGGGGTAACTTGTCCTTCTGGAAATTGCTGTTGAGCAAGGCTGTTGAGATTGCTTCGGCAAAATCATTGAATGAAGGGCTTGTATCAGTTCCGGGCAGGTAGGATCCTTTCAGCGTGTTTTTCGAGGCAAATCCGCCCCCGAGGTCAATATATTTGATCTCATGTTTGAATTTCTGTTCAATGGAAAGCGCCAGTTCGGCCAGTTTAGTGGCAGCAACGCCATAGGCATGGGGCGATAACATGAAGGTGCCGATGTGGCAGTGAAGACCGACCAGTTCCATTTTCCCGGAATGCATGATTTTGTTCAGGGCATCCCATGCCTGGCCATTTTCATAGTTAAAGCCAAACCGGTCCCACATAGGATATACACCTGTATCCATGTTTACCCTGATGGCAACGCGTGGCCTTTTATTCAATGTTTCTGCCAGTTCGGTGATGGTATAGAGCTCATCAAGATGGTCGATGTGGATCAGTGAATCATTGGTCATGGCCTTTGTGAGGTCTGCTTCACTTTTATTGGGACCGTTGAAGATGATCTTGCGCCCGTCGACACCCAGGCTGATGGCCTTGTCGTATTCGAACCCGGATACCACCTCTGCCCACGATCCCTCCTGATGAAAAATGTTGCAGACTGCATTGAGATAATTGGTTTTATACGACCAGGCAAACTGAACTTTAGGGTATCTTGTCTCAAAAGCCCGTTTTGCTTTTTTAATATTGCTGCGGATGTTCTTTTCGGATATAACGAACAGGGGGGAACCATGTTCTTTCAGGAGTTTGGTAACTGAATGGCCGTCAATGTGGGTCACGGGTTCATAATCCCTTCTGGTTCCGAATTTGTTTGGCATACCGGTTTCCAGTTTCTTTATCACCGGGCGTTCATATCTTATTTTGCTCATGTGTTTGTTATTTCTTGTTTACAATTCCAGTTGCATTCAAAAATCAAAATTCTTTATTCATCATTCTACATTCGAAATTCATTTTCTTTTTTAGAGTTCTCCCTGCATGCTTATCTGTTCAAATTCCTCCCGGTCAACAATCATGTCCCAGGCATAGCGGATGAACATTTTGCCCACATAATAGGTGGTAAATGGCTGTACTTTTTCCCCCAGGGCCAAATTGACCAGGGCTTCGGGAATATTTTGCCCGACACCAACGGCAAGGTAAATCCAGGCCGGAAGCCGGGGGTTGATCTCCAGGAGGTACAATTCCCCGTCTTTGTTCTTCATCAACTCAAGTTCGAACCCTCCGCGCCATTTCGTTTTGCGAAGGAAGGTCCTCGTCATCTCCAGCATTTTCTGGTCTGAAATGGTAATTCCACCCCAGGCTTTTCCCTTATCTGTGATGTATTGTTTGCGCATGGGAACAACAGCGATGGTATTTCCTTTTCCGTCGCCCAAACCGGTGACATTGAATTCGGTGCCGTGGATGAACTCCTGGATAATGATCGGAAGCCCCCATTTGGCGCTGATCTTATTGAAATAGTTTTTCACCTGCTCGATGCTGTAGGCTATGGAAGCATCGTAAAATTTTCCCTTGACAAGCAAGGGGAATGAAAATTCGGACAGCAGGCTATATACAGTATTCAGATCATAGATCACCTTGCTTTTTGGAACATTGATCCCGTATTTCTTGCCAAAATCGTTCAGGTTCACCTTTTCGCGCTCTTCAAACTGATGCAGTGTCGGCAGGAACATGTGAATGCCCATGGTCTTGAGCCGGGCTTCCAGTTTGATGAAAGGAAAAAGTTCTGCATCAAAATTCGGGATAATCACCTCCAGGTTTTCCTTTTCATGGATATATTCCAATCGTGCCAGGAGGGTGTCGATTCCTGCCGATGGGTAGGGGATGGAATAGGTCCGGTCCACAATGTCGTGCATGTAGATACCCGGTTCCAATGACTCATAAGCCAACCCGATGATCCTGACATCGAAGGATGCAGCTTCGCGTAAGGCCCTGATCACCGATACACCCGGACCCGGGCTGTCGATGGCATTCAGACCAGTAACTGCAATATTAATCGTTCGTTTCTTCATTTGTCTCGATCAGGTTATGATTATAAAGTATTCCGATAAAATCATGATAGTCTTTTTCGAAATTGGCTCTGTCGGTATTATACTTTTCAAGGATGGAATTGCTGATCTGCTCTACAGATTGATCCTCCCGGATGAATTTTAATATTTCAACACCGATGGGGTTCACCGAAAAGGATTCTCCTGTTACCGGGTTGAAAAGGAGCCCGGCCTCACTGACAGCAACATTTTTTCGCAGTTTCATAGGGTGTTTTTTTTTATTGGGATGCACGGTGCAATATTAAGCACCTCCCCCGACGCGGATGTTACAAAATTTTAAAAAGGATGTATAAAATTTTAATATAGGAAGCTGATATTGTGAATTTACCCGCCCTGAACAAGCATATCAAGCCCTGAGCGGTTGATTCCGGAAGTTCCCTTGTATTCCGTCACTGAAATCCCGGTCACCGATTTGAATTGCGTGGAAAGGTACTGGACACTGCTGTATCCCATGATATAGGCTATTTCGCTGAGGGTAAGTTCGCCGTATTCGATCAGTTCCTTGACCTTTTCAATCTTGTGAAGAATGATGAATTTTTCAAGCGTGGTGGATTCGTGTTTTGAAAAGAGGGATGATATATAGGGGTATGACATCCCGAACCGCTCAACCAGGTAATCGGAATTCCGCACCATGGCGTTGTAGGTGGAGTTGTGAACCAGGTTAATGATGGCATGCTTGATCTGCTCAACAATCAGCTTTTCTTTTTCCCGGATGATCTCAAATCCGTACCCTTCCAAAATCGATTCGATCTTTTTCCAGGTAATCTTTTTGGAATTTACCGACAGGACGATCGTTCCAAGTTTTATATCATGGATCTCAATTCCATCCACCGAAAATTCCTTGCGAAGCAAATGGATGCAACAGCTGCTGGTCATGTTCTTAACCTGGATGGTCCGGACCGGATATGTTGTTTTTTTCTTCATGCAGACGGATCACACGAGATGGTAACGGTATGAGTCCTGTCTTACAAAGATAAACAATAAAATGGTGAAGGCCCATAACGAAGATCCTCCGTAACTCACATAGGGCAAAGGAATGCCGATCACCGGCATCAAACCGAGTGTCATCCCGACGTTGATGGCAAAGTGAAAAAAGAGAATGGAGGCCACGCCATATCCATAAAACCGGCTGAACCGCGATCGTTGTCGTTCGGACATCAGGATGATGCGGATAAAAAGTCCGACATAAAGTAAGATCAGTACCGAGGATCCAACAAAACCCCACTCTTCGCCGATCGTGCAAAAGATGAAATCGGTACTTTGCTCCGGTACAAAATTGTATTTCGTTTGTGTTCCCTGCAGGAAACCCTTTCCAAAAGCGCCGCCCGAACCAATGGCGATGAGGGACTGGTTAACATTGTATCCTGCCCCCTTCAGATCAATGTCCTGTCCCAGTAAAACGTGGATCCTGTTGCGCTGGTGAGGCTCCAGGATATGATTTACACTGTAATCCACTGAAAACACAAATCCAACCGATGCGATAAATATTGAACTTGTCATCACTATGGTTCGCAGGTTTCGGTTGCTGAAAAAATAAAATCCTCCTGCAATCAACAGCAGTAACGCCACCAGGACGAGTTTGGGGATGAGCAGCGCAAGGATTCCCAGTACAGGCAGTACGATAAAAGCAAGGGGAATAAACCCGGAAAGCCCGGCACGGTAAAGCACAATCACCAGGGCAAGAAAGACAATGGCTGAGCCAGTGTCATGTTGTAAAAGTACAATCACCGCCGGAATCAGGATGATGGCAGAAGCGATCATAACAGCGCGCATTTTTGCAAGGCTGACATCCAGTGTGCTCAGGTATTTCGCCAGTGCCAGGACTGTGGCCATCTTTGCAAATTCGGCCGGCTGAATGCCGAATCCGCCAATGGCAAACCATCCTTTTGACCCTGCAACTTCTCTTCCTGAAAAGATTACAATGACCAGCATAAAGAGGAAAAAACCATAGATGAACCAGGCAAACTGGGAAAAAAACTTTGGGTCGACGATGAGGGTCCCCATGGCAAGGATCAGGGCTGCAATGATGAATATCATCTGCTTGCCATATTTTTGGGAAAGATCGAAAATATTCTTATGATTTTCATCATACACGGATGCATAGATATTAAGCCAGCCAATGAAGACCAAAGCCAGATAGAGCCCAACCACTACCCAATCAATCCGGTAAAATATTCCCTTGTCCTCTCTCATTATCAGGTTGTTTTCCGTTAATCAGGTTCCCGTTAATCATTCGCTCTTCCAGATCCTTGCGCTTGATGGTGCGGTTAAGATATTTTTCAATCATCAAACTGGCGATTGGGGCGGCCCAGGTCGCACCATACCCGGCATTTTCGCACACGACCGAAATGGCGATCTTAGTGTTTCGTACAGGAGCAAAGGCGATGAAGATCGAATGATTTTTTCCGTGAGGGTTTTGTGCTGTTCCCGTCTTTCCGCCCATGGTTATGCTGTCTATTTTTGCAATAGTCCCGGTGCCGGAGCTAATCACATTGGCCATACCCTCAATCACCACATCAAAATACTTTGGATCCACCAGCGTTGAATGTTTGGTTTTGTAGGCGATGTTCAGACTATCTTTCCTCCCGATGGCCTTAATGATATGCGGAGTGTGGTACCATCCCCGGTTTGAAATCAGGGCAGCCATGTTTGCAAGCTGCATTGGGGTAATGCCGATTTCACCCTGACCGATCCCAAGTGAAATAATGGTCATTGAGCGCCAGCGGTTTTTTCCATGATACTTGTCATAATAGGTGGGTGTAGGGATGTTCCCGTTGAGTTCACCGGGAATGTCGACGCCAAGTTTCTTGCCCAATCCAAAACTCATTACCTCTTTCCGCCAGCTTTCATAGGCCTGGCGTGTGCTTAAGTATGATTTGCTGTCAATAATCGATTTAAAAACCCTGCAGAAATAGGAATTGCAGGAGATCTGGATGGCACCGATCAAATCGAGGGGAGATGGATGCGGGTGGCATCCCACTTTTTTACCATTCCCCAGTGGAAATCCTCCCGGGCATCCATAGCGGGTTTCCGGAGTAAGAACTCCCTCCTGCTGTCCCACGAGCGCATCTACCAGCTTAAAGGTCGATCCGGGCGGATACATCGCCATCAGTGCACGGTTGAAAAGAGGTACATATATGGTATCGGCCAGCAGCAAGGTATAATTCTTCTTCCGGATATTCCCTGCCAGCAAGTTCGGATCGTAGGAGGGACTTGAGACCACGCATAAAATTTCTCCTGTTTGTGGCTCAATCGCAACAATACTCCCTTTCTTATTGGTCATCAGTAACTCGCCATATTCCTGCAATTCGGCATCAAGTGATGAATAAAGGTTAGTGCCAGCCATGGAGACGGTGTCGTACCTCCCTTCACGGAAGCTTCCTTTGTCGCGGTTCAGCACGTCAAACACCCGGATTTTCATTCCCTTTTTTCCGCGGAGGAGCTCTTCGTATGATTTCTCAATGCCGCTGATACCTATGTAATCTCCCGACCGGTAATAGGGGTTTTTGGCGATCATTTCCGGACCGGCTTCTCCGATATAGCCAAGGGTATGGGCTGCAACAGGGTAGGTGTACTTTCGAAGGGTCCGTGACTGCACGAAAAAGCCCTGGAAACGAAAAAGTTTTTCTTCCAGGTACCCGTAACTTTCGCGGGTAATCTGGGCCTCAAAGATGGAGGAGCGGTATGGTGAATAATGTCTGGCCTTTTTAAGACGGGAAATAAATTCAGCCTTATCGATGCCGATCAGGTGACACAGCGCCATGGTGTCGGGGTTTTTAACCTGACGCGGAACCACCATCAGGTCGTAAGCGGCTTCATTGTAAACAAGCAGTTTTCCGTTACGGTCGAACACCAGTCCCCTGGCGGGGTATTGCGTCACATATCGCAGTACGTTGTTGTTCGCCGAAAGAATGTATTTGTCTACCAGTATCTGGACATAGAAAAGTCGAGCCAGGTAAAAAACCCCGATCAACAGGAAAAACCCTATGATGATGTATTTCCGGTCGGCGTAAATTCTTTCCATTTGCCGCTATTGCCGTTTAAGAATGATGGAAGGGGTGGAATCAACATTGCTTTTATTCAATGCCCTATCGTAGATATAAAATTTAAATTTGATGGTGTCGTAGGTCGGGTACGGGTTCATTATCAGGGTGTCGACAATGATTCCTTTGATGGCCTTGTTTGGGTCATCGGGTGTGAGATAGGGTATGCGGGCATTATATGGCGGGTCAAGTTCAATTTTTACGAAGGTGCCATTCTGCTTCTCATAATAGTCAATGATATAGTTGTAATAATAGATGCTTCCTGTATCGAAGGGAGGCTCCTTTTGATCGGGCCGCAACCCGATATCCCCGTTCCCATCTTTAAAAGAGATGATGAGAAATCCCCGTTTGGCATACATTCCAGTATCGAACTCCGTGGTAAAACTCAGGAATGCAATTTCCGGAATATCGGGATAAACCTCCTTTTTCATGCACGATCCGAGCAGGAGCATGCAGGTGATCAGGAAGAATGATCCGTAATTGCGCAAACCTTTGAAATGTGGATGAAACATCATGGCTGGATCGACGTTTATTCTGTAACTTTGCCGGTTGTAAAAGTACAAAAAAAAAGTAAAAGGTTAACAGTTGATCATTAGACAGGCGGACGTGTTTTTGAGGACCTTTGTATTCTACTAAAATTGAGTGATGAGATCAGAAGAGAAAATTTTCCAGATAAAATCACCCCAGGATTTCACGAATCTTGCTTTGGAGTTATTTCACTTTCAGTATGGGCAGAATGCAGTGTACCGGGAATTCGTAGATGTCCGTAAAATTCCCGTGGATACGGTAACACGTGTCGAAGATATTCCTTTCCTGCCCATCGAATTTTTCAGGACACACGATGTAGTATGCGGGAATGTCCCTCCGCAGGCTACTTTTCGCAGCAGCGGAACTACCGGAATGGCACGCAGCCGGCATATGATCACTGACCTTTCGCTATATCGGCACTCTTTTGTTCAGGGATTCGAACGATATTACGGAAGCCCGGAAGATATCCAGTTCCTGTCGCTCACGCCAACACCCGAACAGGCGCCTGATTCATCCCTGGTCTACATGATTCAAAAACTGATGGATCTGAGCAGCAGCCCCGAAAATGGCTTTTTCCTTGCCAGCCATTCAGGATTGAGGGCCCGGTTAAAGCAGCATCGGGCAAAAGGGAAGAAAGTGATTTTATTTGGCCTTACCTATGCGCTCGTTGATTTTGCCTCAAAATATGCCGATGATTATTCCCCGCTGACTGTCATCGAGACCGGCGGGATGAAAGGTCAGAAGAAAGAGATAACCCGCGAAGAGTTACATTCTTTACTTTGCCCGGCTTTTGGGATCGAGCATATCCATTCGGAATATGGGATGACCGAGTTATTGTCGCAGGCGTGGTCGCAGAGCGATGGGTTGTTCACTACCCCGCCATGGATGAAGGTGGTGATCCGTGATGTCAATGACCCGCTGAGTTTTATCGGGCCGGGAGAAACCGGAGGCATCAACATCATCGATCTTGCCAACGAAAATTCATGCAGCTTCATCGCAACCGAGGACCTTGGCCGGATGAATTATAACGGACAGTTTGAAGTTCTTGGCCGGTTTGAAGCCTCCGATGCACGAGGGTGCAGCCTGTTAATTTAATTACGAATTATGAATTACGAATTACGAATTTCAGCCTGATGGCTGGTATAACAACATAAGGCTCTGATCATTCGAAATTTTTATTGTGTCATCACAACCCAATAACCCGTTGCACGGGAAAACCCTGGAGATGATTCTGAATCACCTGCTGACGCTGTACAGGTGGGAAGATCTGTACAAACTGGTTAAAATCAATTGTTTTCATGAAAATCCAAGTGTGAAATCAAGTTTGACCTTTTTACGGAAGACACCCTGGGCTAGAAAGAAAGTCGAGGATTTGTATCTTACAACCCTGGAATAAATGCAAACATTTGCTGAAAAGGTTATCGCGTTCAACAAGCAACTTGATTTTCAGGAAGCATTGCCTGGTGGAATCAGCATTCTGAACCCATTTAAGAATGATAAACACATCTTGCCGGTATCCTCGGCGTTTTACAGGAAATATTACAGTGACAACGATCCCCGGCACCTGATCCTTGGGATCAATCCCGGCCGGTTTGGCGCAGGAGTTACCGGGATCCCATTCACTGATCCGAAGCGGCTGATTGAAAAATGCGGACTGGAATTTCCGGGGGAATTGAAACACGAGCCATCCTCGGTTTTCGTGTATGAGGTGATTGATGCTTTTGGAGGAGCAACCGCGTTTTACCGGAAATTTTACATCAATTCTGTTTGTCCGCTGGGATTTTTAGCTGTCGGACCTAAGGGCAAAGAGGTGAATTATAATTATTATGATATTGTAGGGATAGGCCATGGCCTGTCCCTACAAGCAAAACCTGTCTATGATTTCATCGTCGATAATATCCAAAAACAGATCGCCATGGGTATTGAGACTGATGTGTGTTTTTGTTTTGGAACCGGGAAAAATGAAACATTTCTGCGTAAACTGAACGATGAGAAGAAGTTTTTCGGAAAGATCGTTGCCCTGGAGCATCCGCGGTTTGTGATGCAGTACAAAGCCAAATCGAAACAATTTTACATTGATAAATATCTTTTGGCTTTTGCTCAATTAAGATGATTTCACAACCAGACAGAACAAATGGACAAAAATTGTAAATGTTACTGCGATAAAAAAGCACCTGATTTTTCTATATTTGCAGAGAAAAAATAACCGGAATGGAACCCATGGCTGACAATGTCCGCTGTCTGAATTGCTTCAGTCCGATGCAGGACGGGGCGCACTACTGTCAATATTGCGGGCAAAAAAGGATTGGCCCCCGCGACCATTCGGTATGGCACCTTACAGTTGAAGCGGTTGGTGACTTTTTTCATCTCGATTCCAAATTTTTCACTACCATCCGCCCCTTAATGTTCAGGCCGGGTCTGCTAACATCCGAATATCTTGAAGGGCGCCAGGCGAGATATTTTCATCCCATCAAGATGTTCCTTTTTCTCAGTTTTCTTTATTTTCTCACGTCCGGGATCCTTGATCACAGTAAGCAGGATGGGACAGAAAACCTTGACCGGCCGACCTCCATGGTAAAGGATACCACGACAATCCTGGCAAAGCGGGGAACCTATAATCTGGCCCTGGACAAAGCCTACGCAAAAGGAATTAACATTCCCGACGATTCACTCCGGAAGATGGTTCATACATACGGATTGAACCAGTTTGTCAGCATCAGGTTTCCACATGCATCGGCATATCAGAAATATATCATTAAGAAAGTCATCAGAAACAGGCTGGATGGCCTGGGCAATATGGACGAGGCGATGGGAAAGACGCTGCCCAAAATGGTATTCGTTTTCATCCCGTTTTTTGCATTTTTGCTTAAGTTGGTTTACCGTAAAAAGAGACTTCCCTATTTTAATCATGTGGTTTTCTCTCTTCATTTCCTCTCCTTTTTCTTCCTGCTTTTCTGGATCAAGGAATTAATCAGCCTCCTGTCCTGGTGGTTCAACCCGCTGATGGTCATTTTACTGCTGGGTTACCTGTTTTTTGCACTCCGGAGGGTCTATGGACTGAATAATTGGGAGACCCTATGGAAGTTTTTGCTTTTCCTCATCGGATCCCTCTTTGCCCTGTTGATTTTCATCATCATATCCGGGGCCATTTCCTTCATGATGATCTAGGTATGAAAATTCCGTGACGGCTAATCGAGAACCTGCAGGAGATCTTTAGCCTCCTTGTGTAATGTAAGAATTTCCTGTTTCAAAAACGAAAATTTCTCTGAATGGCTTTTAGTCAAGCCCTTGCGTAATTCCTGGTCGAGCATTACAGCTATTGCAGTGGATTTTTCATCCAGGAAGATCCTGATGTGCGGCAACAGCTTGTGTATTGAAAATGCAAGACGCTCATGCTGCTGTTGATCAATCCACTCCTGCCAGTTCCCTGTTTCTGTTTCTGATTGTGCAAGGAAGATAGACAGATACCTGATAAACCGGTCTTTTCTCCCATTACACATGTCAAAAAGGTGGTCGGACCAGGCAGGCCTGGCTTTTAGCTCTGTCAGGATATTTACCTTTTCAGCTTCTTCTGAGACAAAACCTTCATCATGGGAAATTTTTAACTGGTCACGGATTGATTTTGCAAGGAGGCTCCTGGAGACCGGCTTGGGAACATAGGCATTCATCCCTGCCCGGCATCCGGATGTCCATCAGTACCAGATCAAATTTTTCATTTTCAAGCAGCGCCAGTGCTTTGTACCCGTCTTCAGCCATTACCGTTACAGATTCAGGCAGGATTTTTTCCAACATACCCTCTGTCACGATCTGGTTTGAAGGATTGTCCTCAACCACCAGTATCCTGAATGAACCTTTCATGGCAATAACCGACATTTCCTTTTCCCCTTGCACCGCTTCGTATGCCTCTTCTGTCGATCGCATGAATGGTATCGTGAAGCTGAACACCGATCCTTTTCCGGGTTCACTCTCCACCTTAAGCGTTCCGCCCATCCTTTCAAAGAGTTTCCTGGAAATCCTGACTTCGATTTTCAATGCGGCTAACGTACCTGAGAAGATTTCAATCATGCCCAACCCTTCATCGGCAGACGTTATCGTAAAGCTTCCCGGATCGCATGATACAAAACCGCTTCAGCTCCGGGTTATGGATATGAGCGTGAAGGAGCTTGAAAAACAGCATATTGTCTCTTCAACAGGCTGGACAAAACTGAATGCATCAGGATATAAGAATGGAATTTAACTGGTCGAAATAAGATCGGGAGATCAATGTATCGCCAGCGAGAAGTGGATTGTCAGCCATTAAGAATTACTGACAATGCCAATCAACGCCATGATAACCGAATATGATCTTTTAAGCAGGGCGATGCTTTGCGACCTGCTCGAAGATCGTTTTCCCGAGGTTCATATTGTCGGAATGGCGGATAACGTGAAGGATTCGGTAGTATTTCTCAATGATCACAAAAAAGACCTGCTTTTCCTTGATATTGAATTGCCGGACGGAATGGGGTTCGATATCCTCCGTTCACTTCAAAATTGGGATTTTTACGTGATCGTCGCGACTTCCTATGCTAAATATGCCGAAGAGCTTGGCTCCCTGAATATCCTTTATTCCATAGTAAAACCCTTGACCCGTCAGAGTCTTGAAAAGGCCATGATGCGTTTTTCAGAAAAAAAAGTAAAAAGTGTATCTAAATAGATTATAACAATCCGGTAGGTTCGAGGGTTTGACTAGTGTCGTTCCCCGGGGAATTCACCAGCTTTGAAACCGGCCAGGCCTCCATCAATTCCGATGGGTAGGGTTTTATTAATCCGGACAAAGTGAGGTCATCCTGCGGAGTGATCCATCGCTGTTCATCGGGACGTTGAAGGATGGCAGGCATCCTGTCGTGGATTTGTTCCATCAAAGTGTTGGGAGGCGTAGTGATGATGGTGAATGTGTGGAGAATTTCTCCGTCACTGGTCACCCATTTATCCCATAGACCTGCAAAACAAAAGGGCTCCCTGCTTTTGAGCGAAATGTTAAATGGCGTTCGTTCCCTGTCACGCCTCCATTCGAAAAACCCGGTGGCCGGAACCAGGCAACGACGGTTACGGAAAGCATTTTTAAAAGATGGTTTTTCAGTCAGGGTTTCCGCCCGGGCGTTGATCATTTTATTTCCAATGGATGCATCTTTGGCCCATGAAGGGATAAGTCCCCAACGGAAAAACTGAAGAGTATCGGGTGCTTCGTTGGTGATGACAGCCAGGTTCTGGGTAGGTGCGCAGTTATACCGGGCTTTGTAAATTGCCGTGCGCACCCGGATCCCGAACCGTTCAAGGATCATCGCATCTTCAGCCACAAACGAAAATCGTCCGCACATGGATTGATTTTTTCACTCTTTTCCTGCAATAACAATGACAATTTCGCCCTTCACCACCTTTTTCTCAAAGTAGGATATAAGTTCACGAAGCGAACCCCGGATCGTCTCCTCATAAATTTTGGTAAGTTCACGCGAAACAGAGGCATGCCGGTCTTCTCCGAAATATTCAGCAAACTGGATCAATGCCTTCACCAGGCGGTGTGGGGATTCATAAAAGATCATGGTCTTCTCCTCTTCGGCAAGTAGAGTAAGACGCGTGTGACGTCCCTTTTTATGAGGAAGGAATCCTTCGAATACAAAATGGTCGGATGCAATCCCTGAATTGACAAGGGCTGGCACGAATGCCGTAGCGCCCGGGAGACACTCCACACGAAGACCAGCCTGGATGCAGGCCCGAACCAGCATGTATCCGGGATCGGAAATGGCCGGCGTGCCGGCATCGCTTATCAGCGCCCCGGATGTACCTTCGCTGAGGCGTTGAACAATATTTTCGATGGTTTTATGCTCATTGAACTGGTGATGAGGAACCAGCTTGTTTTCAATGCCATAATGTTTAAGGAGGTTTCCCGAGGTTCTTGTATCTTCAGCCAGGATGAAATCCACCTCCTTCAGGATCCTCAGGGCACGAAGGGTTATATCTTCGAGGTTTCCGATGGGTGTGGGTACGACAAATAATTGTGCTGGTGGTCTCATCCCCAATTCCTGACTTAGCTGTTCATCACCAGTTTGAATCCGACTCCATGCACGTTCAGCAGTTCAACACGCGGATCTTCCTTCAGATATTTACGCAGTTTTACGATATATACGTCCATGCTGCGTGCATTAAAGTAGCTGTCGTCGTTCCAGATCTCATTCAGTGCCGTGCTCCGGTCAAGCACTTCATTGGCGTGTGTACAAAGTAACCTGAGCAAACCGGCCTCTTTAGATGTCAGTTTTTGCTCCTTGTTCCTGCTGATGAGTGTCTGGCGGTTGAAATCAAAGGTATAGCTCCCGATGTCAAACACATTGTCAGCCGCTGCGGTTTTCGCCGGTTCATCGGTACGCCTCAGAATAGCCTGGATCCGGAGAATCAGTTCTTCCATGCTGAAAGGCTTGGTAATGTAATCATCTGCGCCGATTTCAAATCCTTTCAGCTTGTCCTCCTGAAGGGTTTTGGCCGTAAGAAAGAGGATGGGGATTTTCTTGTTTGCGGCCCTGATCTCTGTAGCTGCTGCAAATCCATCCTTCACAGGCATCATGATGTCAAGGATGCAGAAGTCAAATTCTTTTCTTGAAAAGGCATCAACGGCTTCCTGGCCGTTTAAGCACAAAGTGGTTGCATAACCCTTGGCCTCCAGGTAGTTCTTCAGGATATTACCCAGGTTACGGTCGTCTTCGGCAAGGAGCAATCGGGTTTGTATTTTATCCATCAATGGTTTCTTTATAAAACGGAAAAGATTTGGTTTTATTCTTTGATCACAAAAGGCAGAAATACCTTGAACTTACTTCCCTTATTCACTTCACTTTCGAGACTGATCTTGCCATGATGCTCCTCAACAATGGCCTTGACGTAATTCAGTCCAAGTCCGAATCCACGCACTTCATGAATATTCCCTGTCGGTACCCGGTAAAGTTTATCAAAGATCTTTTTCTGTTCATTTTTCCCGATGCCAATGCCATTGTCCTCAATAGTCATTAAAATTCCGTTATTTGCATTCTCGGTAATGATGCGGATCTGCGGCTTTTTCGGTGAATATTTGTTGGCATTGTCGAGCAGGTTGTACACCAGGTTGGTCACATGGACCTTATCGCCCTCAATCTGCGAATTGGACGCCTTAAACCTCCGTTTGATTTCACCATCCTTGATCTCAACCTGTATCCTGAGGTTCTTGATCACATCGGTAATGATTACGTGAAGGTCTATTTTTTCCCTTTTCATCTTCAGCTGCCCTTTTTCGATGACGGCTGTTTGAAGGATCTTTTCAGCCATCCCGGCAAGCCGCTTATTTTCCTCCCTGATCATGGAAAGATAACTGTCGAGAAATTCCCCCGATCCCCTGAGTTCCTTATCGCTTAGTGCTTCACAGGCCAGTGAGATGGTAGAGATCGGTGTTTTAAATTCATGGGTCATGTTGTTGATGAAATCGTTTTTCATCTCAGAGAGGCGCTTTTGCCTGAAGATGGTCGTGACGGTGTAGGTAAATGAATAGAGGATCACAATAATGAGAATGATCGAGATGAGCAGCATACCCCAGAGCTCGGTGAGGAGGAATTGCTTTTCATGGGGAAAGTAAATAAGCAGGTACTCGGGGCTGGTGTAAATATCGGCCTGGAAAAGAATAAATGCATTCCCTTGTTCGATCAGTTCCTTCCTGAAATCAGGGGTTCTTTCCATTAGAAATTCCTGGCGCTCAGGCTTATAGATACAAAATTCATAGCGTGTATCAACTCCCCGGATATTGAGTTGGAGGTTGATCAGCGAATCAAGTGCGCCCAGGGTCAGAAATTCGTTGTAAGGTAAATGCTTGTTGAAGTTAAGCATGCTTTCATATTGGTTGGTAAGCATGGCTTTGCTTTTTTCAAGCCGTTCCACTTTTTGCACCACCTTTACCATGGCCTCATTCACACTGCGCCTGAAATTGGCCTCCTTAATGGCTGATGCACTCTGGATCCAGTAGATCTGGATCCCCATCAGCCCGATAAGGGCAAATGTCATGGCAATGATGGTGAATATAATGACGCGACGGTTCATTGGGACAAAGGTACCTAAATGGTTCTTATGGTTTTAACAAAATTTAACGTATCTTAATATTCCTTAACATATTAATCCTGTTGATTGAATTACATTTGCACTGCAAGTTCATTGAATTAAAATACTTTTCAGCTTTTATTTGCTTCTGACAAAAAAACGGGTTTCAGATTAAACATTTGTTTATTGATTTAACAAGAAGTGTGCTCCTGCAAGTGAGCACACTTTTTTTTGTCACGTGTCACGTGTCACGATTTTTTCGATCACCTCAGGAAAATAACGGTACTCGAGCTGATGTATCTTTTGCGCCAGGCTCTCGGGGGTGTCGGTTTCCGACACAATGCATTTCGCCTGGAAAATAATTCTTCCCTGGTCATACAGTTCGTCGACCTGGTGGATTGTAATTCCCGACTCGGCGTCACCGGCAGCGATCACGGCTTCATGGACCTTGTGCCCGTACATGCCTTTGCCTCCGTATTTTGGAAGAAGAGCCGGGTGAATGTTGATAATCCTGCCGGTATAAACTGAAAGGATATTTTCCGGGATGAGCCAGAGAAACCCGGCAAGAATAATGAAATCTATTTGGTATGATGTTAACTTCTCCGGTATCACCCCGGTTTGGTAAAAGGAGGTCCGGTCAAAGACCATGGTCTCCACCCCAAGTTTTTCAGCGCGCTGAAGAATATAAGCATCGGGTTTATTGCTCAGGACAAGGTTAATAGAGATGGTTGGATGACCGGTAAAATATTCGATGATCCGTTGGGCATTGGAACCATTCCCGGAAGCAAAAATGGCAAGTCGAGGCATGTCGGATTCAGTTGGGCGGCACAAAAGTACAAAAGCAGCAGGATATCCGTTCAGCCCTAACGGACAAATGCGCTAAATCATTGAATAAAAAGGGCAAAATGACTGAAAAGGATTGCACGGTTGCCCTAACAATATTTCTATATGTCACATTATCAGGGATATAATTTTCCCAATTGTTAAAAATTCTTAAATTATGTAGGTTGGATGAAAGAATATTCTTTTCTTTGCACTCGTTAAACCAAAAACAAATAATCATGTCTGATATTGCAGCAAAAGTAAAAGCTATCATTGTTGATAAGCTTGGTGTAGACGAAAGTGAAGTTACAGTTGAAGCTAGCTTCACCAATGATCTGGGCGCTGACTCCCTTGATACGGTTGAACTTATCATGGAGTTTGAAAAAGAATTTGACATTGCTATCCCCGACGATCAGGCTGAAAAAATCAGTACCGTTGGAGAAGCCATTGCGTACATCGAGAATAATACCAAATAAGGTCGCCACCATGTTGGTGAAGCCTGTTTTGGATGTTCTTCCTAAATTAATTTTGATGAAATTTAACCCCGCACCCAGCGGGGTTATCCATTAACCAATGAACCTAAAACTGTAAAACGTGGAATTAAGGCGAGTTGTTATAACTGGGCTTGGAGCACTTACACCGATCGGGAACAATGTTCCAGACTTTTGGAATGCCCTGATCAACGGTGTTAGTGGAGCAGGGCCGATCACCCGGTTTGATGCTTCCAAATTTAAAACCCAGATCGCATGTGAGGTTAAGAACTTCAATATCGAAAATTATTTTGATCGTAAAGAAGCCAGGAAGTATGACCGTTGTTCTCACTTCGGAATCGTATGTGCCGATGAGGCTTTCAGGGACTCTGGAATTGACCTGACTGTTGTCGACCTCGATCGGGTTGGTGTAATTTGGGCCTCAGGTATTGGAGGGTTGGAAACCTTTGCCAGTGAAGTAATGGCATTTGCCCTTGGAGATGGCACTCCTCGGTTTAATCCCTTTTTCATACCCAAGATGATCTCCGACATCACGGCAGGTCATATTTCGATGAAGTATGGTTTCCACGGACCAAATTTTGCGACGGTCTCGGCTTGCGCCTCCTCGGCCAATGCCATCGTTGATGCCTTCAATTACATACGTCTTGGGAAAGCTGATGTTTTTATTGCCGGGGGCTCAGAAGCTGCAATTACCGCAGTAGGTATTGGCGGATTCAATGCTATGCACGCCATTTCAACCCGGAATGATGATCCTCTGACTGCTTCAAGGCCATATGACAAGGACCGTGACGGTTTTGTGATGGGGGAAGGCGCAGGAGCGCTCGTTTTGGAAGAACTTGATCATGCCATTGCCCGCGGAGCCAAAATATATGGTGAAATGATTGGAGGTGGATTATCTGCGGATGCTTATCACATGACAGCGCCTCATCCTGAGGGACTTGGTGCTATTTTATCGATGCGCACCGCGATTGCAGACGCCGGAATTGTAAAAGAGGACATTGATCACGTGAACACCCACGGAACTTCAACTCCCGCAGGAGATATTGCTGAACCCAAAGCCATCGTGGGGTTGTTTGGAGAGCATGCCTACAAGTTAAATATCAATTCAACAAAATCCATGACCGGGCACCTTCTTGGCGCTGCCGGAGCAGTTGAATCGATCGCAACACTGCTGGCGGTTGTAAATGATATTATTCCGCCTACCATTAACCATTTCACCGATGATCCCGACATTGCCCCGTTGAATTTTACCTTCAACAAAGCCCAGAAGCGGGTGGTGAATTATGCATTGAGCAACACCTTTGGTTTTGGTGGCCATAATGCCACTGTTATCTTCACGAAGTATAAGGGATAATGTACCTTGAGTTTCAGACCGTATAAACAGGCTGGTGCTGATTTTTCATCCGATAAGCAACTTAAACAGGCAATTAAAGGTATTCTCGGGTATAAACCCGGGAATATCTTTTTATACCATCTTGCTTTCCTGCATAAATCGGCCACACAGGAAACGCAAAACGGAATCAGGATAAACAATGAACGCCTTGAATTCCTGGGCGATGCCATCCTTGATGCAGTTGCAGCCGATTTTCTTTTCAAGACCTTCCCTACCAGGGATGAAGGTTTCCTGACGGAAATGCGATCAAAAATAGTCAGCAGGATCATGCTGAATAAACTATCTCAAAAAATGGGGATTGACCAGCTTATTCTGCTTGATGGCTCCTCGTCGGGAACCTTCAGGTCGTACAAGGGTGATGCCTTCGAGGCCCTCATTGGAGCCATGTACCTTGATAAGGGTTACGATTTTACCAGGAAAATAATCCTGGAACGCATTATTAAAAATTATTTTGACATCGATGAACTGGTAAACCAGGAGGTGAATTTTAAAAGTAAAATCATCGAATGGGCCCAGCGGGAAAAGAAACAAGCCCAGTTCAATGTGGTCGAGGAGGTTGGCTCTGGTTATAAAAAGCAGTACGTCGTTGAGCTGATCGTTGACGGGGAGGCCATTGCACGGGGGCAGGATTTTTCAATCAAAGGGGCTGAACAGAATGCCGCTGAAAAGTCGTGGCAAAAAATAAATGGGGAAACCATTGACCTTTGATCGCAGAAAGGTTAACTTTGTTTTATAAAAATACCAATTCCTGCGATGGCCAAAAAAATATTGATCGAAACCAGGTCAGAACCCGCGCTCTTCACACTCTTCGGAATCTCATGCCATTTAAAGGATTACAGGCTCTCTTTCCTGATAAACAAAAAGCTTGAACTGGAATTCGTCAAAATGGAGGACTTCATGGGTTACTCCTTTTATTTCTGTCGCGACGAAGATCGTTTCAATACCTATTATTTACTGGGAAATCGCGGACAGGATACCATTCTCCTTCCGGGGCTGAAGCAAACCGATTTTATCCTGCTGGTGGAGGGCCCGTTTAAAAAAAATCAAAAAGATAAACTGTTGGAAAATATCCGTAGTATTCAGAACGTTCTCACAGCATTTGAGATACGTTTTGAAACCATAAAAAATTATGAAATAGTACTGACCGACCTTGAAATTCATTTAATGAATATTCAGAGGGAGGCAAAAGTTCAATATTCACCAACTAAATAAAAGGAGGAATAGCCATGTTTGAAGAATTAAAAAAATCAATTGACAAGGGTCTCGACTATGCGTTTATGAACGCCGAAAAACTTACCCAGGCTGCAAAAGATTTAGCCAAAGAGAACAAATTGACCAAGGAAGAGGCCAAAAAGCTATACGAGGTTTTATTGAAAAAATCGGAAGCGGCCAAAAAAACAATGGAGGCGGAGCTTCAGGTATTGATTAAAAATACTTTGAAAAAAATGAATGTCCCTGCTCAGGATGATTTGAAAAAACTGGAAGAAAGGATCAAAAAGCTTGAGTCCGGCAAAAAGGCCCCCATCAAGGCAAAACCTGCGCCAAAGGTGGTTAAGGGCGCAAAGCCAAAATCTCCTAAAGCGAAGTAAAAGGTAAATCCGATTTTCACCTAATAATTCTATCCAGTGAAGATAACAAGGATTGGATTGGCCGTTCATGAGATTGGACGGGCGCGCGAAATTATCGGTATTGTAGTAAAATATGGCCTGAGTGAATGGGTAACCAATTCGGGACTGGGGAAGTTGCTTGTTTCCAAAAAGCGGCTGGCCAGGATTGAACGTTACAACCAGTGGGAGCGAATCAGGATGGCCATTGAGGAATTGGGTCCTACCTTTATCAAATTCGGACAAATAATTGCAGATCGTCCCGATATTGTTCCCATGGAATTGCGGGAGGAGTTGAAAAAACTTCAGGATGAAGCCCAACCCATGCCCGATGAGCTGGCAATAAAAGAGATTGAGAAGGAACTTGGAAGGCCGGTGGGTGAAATTTTCAGGGAATTTGATTCTTCGCATCTTGCTTCAGCCTCCATGGCACAAACTTACCGGGCCGTACTTCTTAACGGGGAGGAGGTGTGTGTTAAAATTCAGCGGCCCGGGATCGATAAAAAGATCGAACTTGATCTTCACCTGATGAATTTTTTTGCTGCCAGGATGCAAAAGAACAATCCGGACATGGAGGCCATCAACCTGACCGGCGTGGTGAGAGAGTTTGGTAAAACCATAAAAAAGGAGCTGGATTTCCGCCATGAAGCGGCCAGTGTAATCCGGTTCGGCCATTGCTTTGAAAACGATCCGGATATAAAGGTTCCCAAGATCTATTCGCAATACACTTCCAAAAAGATTCTCGTTGAAGAATTCATCAGGGGGATCAAAGTGAGTGATCTTGAATCCCTCCTGAAATCGGGAAATGATCCGGTTATTCTGGCCCGGAAATCGGTCAGGCTGGTGTTTGACCAGATCTTTACCCATGGTTTTTTTCATGCCGATCCGCATCCGGGCAACATCTTTGTGATGGAAGACAACGTTATTTCCTTCATCGATTTCGGGATGATGGGTACGTTAAGACCTACACATCTGCAGTTTCTCGGGAAATATGTGCTTGGGTACATCGACCGCGATGCAAACACCATGACGGAGGCATTGCTGCTTGTTTCGGGAAAGCGTAATTTTTCCAGGTTTAAGGATCTTGAGTACCAGATAGGAGATATGCTGGCTCATTACAAATATCTCTCCATTGACGAAATGGATTTTGGGAAGGTCATGAACGAATCAGTGGATATCCTGGTTCATTTTGGGTTACGGATTCCCGGCGACATTTATCTTCTGGTAAAGTCCCTGATGGCCATTGAACGGGTTGCCGTGTTGCTTCATCCTGGGATCGATTTTGCTTTTGAAATGCGCCCATATGCACTGGAACTTATCGCAAAGCAATATCATCCCAAGCAGATTGCAAAGGAGATTTTCGATTCCCTTAAAGATTATTACAAACTGCTGAAGGAGTTACCTTCCGATCTCAATGATATCATTTATAAGATCAAAGAGGGGCGATTCAAAACGCAGATTGAGGTCAAGGGACTGGAACCCCTTATTGAACATATTGAAAGTGCCAGTAACCGTGTAGCCATTGCCATTGTACTGGCGGCTCTCATCATCGGCGCTTCCATTATTTCACAATGGGAACAAATCCGCTGGATTGGCGGTGTCGTATTCGGATTGGCAGGAATATTCGGATTCTGGCTGGTGGTTAAACTCCTCCGGAGAAATAAATTTTAGGCTATACACCGGTAAATTGCCTCAGAAATCTAACATCATTTTCGAAAAATAGTCGCAGGTCCTTTATCTGGTACTTCAACATGGTGATGCGTTCAATCCCCACCCCGAAGGCGAAACCAGTGTAGGTTTTACTGTCGATCCCGCAATTTTCAAGTACATGGGGATCTACCATGCCGCAACCCAGGATCTCCACCCAGCCTGTGTGTTTGCATATGTTACAACCCGCTCCGCCGCAAATGTTGCAACTCACGTCCATCTCACCTGAAGGTTCTGTAAAGGGGAAATAGGAGGGCCTTAGCCTGATTTTTGTCTGTTCCCCGAACATCTCTTTGGCAAAATACATCAGCGTTTGCTTCAGATCGGCAAAAGAGACCTGCTTGTCGAGGTAGAGGCCTTCGACCTGGTGAAAAATACAATGGGCACGGGCTGAAATAGCTTCATTTCTGAAAACCCTGCCGGGAAATATCATCCGGATCGGGGGTTTCGTGGTTTCCATGGTGCGGATCTGCACCGATGAGGTATGGGTACGAAGCATGATCCCCGCAGCCTCGTCGATAAAAAAGGTATCCTGCATATCCCGGGCCGGATGATCGGCTGCGAAATTCAGGGCGGAAAAATTGTGCCAGTCATCTTCGATCTCGGGTCCCTGGGCTACGGTAAAACCGATCCTCCCAAATATCTCAATGATCTGGTTCCGTACAATCGACAATGGATGACGGGTGCCGGGTTCGATATTGTCGACAGGCCTTGTCAGATCAGGAGATGAAACCAGGGTGTCTTCCCTGGTTCCAAATCCCGATTTGAGTTCATCCAGCTTCAGCTGAACTTTGTTTTTTAACTCATTCAGCAGCTGGCCGACTTCACGCTTTTTCTCCGAAGGAACAGTTTTAAAATCATCAAATAATACTGAAACCAGACCCTTTTTGCTGAGGTACTTCAGTCGAAGTTGTTCAACTTCGTCGAGGCTGACCGCTTTGAAGGATTCAATTTCGGCAATTATCTGATCGATCCTTTCTTTCATGTATTTCTTCTGAATTATGTGTCACGCGTCACGCGTCACGTTTTATTCCACTATCCTGATTGTCATTTTCACATCCTTTACCGGACGATCAGACCCATCTTTCTGAACAGCAGCGATTTTATCGATCACATCAAGTCCATCGGTGATTTCACCGTATACGGTATATTGTGTATCGAGGAAGGGAACACCACCGATCGTTTCGTACACCGTTTTCTGTTCGGGAGTGTAAGTAGCACCAAGCTGGGAAGCCGGTACCTTTTTTCCCTGGACAATATAGAATTGTGAACCTGAAGATGCCTTGGTGGGATTGCCCTGGTCGCCGGTCCGGGCTGCAGCAAGGGCACCTTTTTTATGGATCAGAGTCTTGTTGAATTCAGCAGGTACGGTATAACCTGGTCCGCCCGAACCCAATTGCTGACCGGGCTTGGCATTCTTCGAGTCGGGATCACCGCCCTGAATCATGAAGCCACTGATTACACGATGGAACAGGGTGCCATCATAGTAGCCGGATTTGGCAAGTTTTACAAAATTATCGCGGTGCTGAGGGGTTTCGTTGTAGAGAATACCCTTCATATCACCCAAATCGGTATGAATCACAAATTTTACCACTTTCTTGTCGGTTTTAGGTTGAGACATTAATGAGAGATTGAAGATAAAAATCAATGCCAGTAAGGCCAATGCTATTTTTTTCATAGGATAGATTTTTTAGGGCAAAAATACAAAAAAAATTTGGGGATGTGAAGATTTGGGGATCCAGGATGATAATTCTCAAATTTCCAAATTCTCAAATTATTTTTGTTTTTTCCAGATAGCATCTCCTGCAGAGCGGTTCGTACGATTCCATTTCCCCCAGCATCACCAGATGGTCGTCTTTTACCATGCGGTGGGTAAACTGAGCCAGGTCGCCGCAGTTCATGCAAACGGCATGCACCTTGGTAACATCATCCGCAATGGCGATCAGGGCGGGCATCGGTCCAAAGGGTTTTCCAAGGTAGTCCATGTCAAGTCCGGCAATGATGACCCGGATTCCGCTGCAGGCAAGTGTGTTGCATACGGCCGGTAGTTCATCATCGAAAAACTGTGCCTCGTCGATCCCTACTACATTCACATCATTGGTAAGCAGGAGGATCTCTGAAGCTGACTGCACCGGGGTGGACAGGATGGCATTTTCATCGTGGGAAACCACATTGACATCATCGTACCGTTTATCAATTTCAGGCTTAAAAATTTCAACTTTCTGTCTGGCAATTTTTGCACGCTTCAACCTGCGGATCAGCTCCTCGGTTTTCCCCGAAAACATGGAACCGCAAATCACCTCAATCCATCCCAGACGATTCACCTGAATATTTTTTTCAATCTGCATTTAAGGAGGTTAATATTTTGTATTTTTATGGCTGGAATTGATACAAAAGTAAAAATTTCCGGCGATCAGGAAAAATTAAAATCATGAACAAGGAGCTTATTAAGAACGAGCTGCAATGGTTGCTCGAGGCAATTAATGAACAATATGATACCATTCAGCAACATGGAGATAAAATTCCTCAGATCGAATTTGATATTCTCATGGAGAATCTGCGGAAATTTTATGAGGATATGATCCTGTTACAGCGGATGCACGATCCGCATTTTGCCTATGAAAAAATCATCAGGAACAGGATGACTACAGGGGGTTCCCGGAATGAACCTGCGCCAACAGCAGTTTTCCAAAAAGCCCCCACTCCTGAGTCTGCACCGACCGTCAGACAAACTCCTCCGGCGGTGGAGGTGAGACTTGAGCAACCAGCGCAGTTTAAACCTGCCGGTCCTGCACCTGTGCACCCTGAAGCACATACCGTTGCAAAGAAACAGACCCGCTCCCGTGAAATGGACCTCTTTGCTGCAGAAGAACCCTCCTTCAATATCAAACTACAAGATGCCAGAGAAAAGACCTTCAGTCCAAAGATTCCCTCCGAACGGATTCAAAACCTGAAGAGTGCCATCAGTATCAATGATAAGTTCATGTTTATCAATGAACTGTTTGATGGAAACCTGCGCGAATACAATGAGACAATTGAAACGCTGAGTGGATTTAAAAACCTTGATCAGGCTGCGGAATTCCTTGACCTGATGCTGAAGAAAAACTTTTGGGATACCGGTTCAAGTGCATTTAATAAGCTGAAGGAGCTGGTTGAACGGCAACATAAACTTTAAATTCAAAAACCATGAAAAAGTATTTTGCAGAGTGTATTGGGACATTCAGTCTCGTTTTTTTTGGCTGCGGATCTGCAGTGATCGCAGGAATCTCGGGGGTTGGTCCAAGCGGTATTGGATTGCTTGGTATAGCTATCGCTTTTGGCTTTACAGTAGTTGCAATGGCTTATGCCATTGGAGGAATTTCAGGTTGTCATGTTAATCCTGCTGTGACAATCGGTGTTCTTGTAGCAGGGAAGATGGAGGTCAAAGATGCCATTGGATATATCATCGCCCAGTGTATAGGGGCAATATTAGGAGCCGGGGTTTTATATGTGATTCAAATTGGAAGACCTGATTTTTTAATGGGAGAATACGCTCTTGGTGCCAATGGCTGGGGAGAAGGATATCTCAAGGAATACAATATGCAGAGTGCCTTCATTATTGAAACTGTAATGACCTTCCTGTTCCTGTTCGTGATCCTTGCAACCACTTCTAAATTTGGTAATGGGGCGATGGCAGGTCTTGCAATTGGGGTCACGCTGATGCTGATCCATCTTGTCACGATTCCGGTGACAGGGACATCAGTAAATCCGGCAAGAAGCCTTGGTCCGGCCTTATTCGCCGGCGGCAAGGCATTGTCACAACTCTGGCTGTTCTTTGTGGCCCCAATCCTGGGAGCGGTTCTCGCTGCGATAGTATGGAAGTACGGGTTTGAGAAAGACTAATTACAATTGTTGATTGAATTTGGCGGATAATGAAAAAAGCCTTGAAAATTACCGGGAGCATTCTGCTTGCCTTTTTGCTCATTCTCATTCTTACCCCATTTCTCTTCCAGGACCGGATCCAGCGGGAGGTGAAAAATCTGGCCAACAGGAAACTGAAGAGCGAGTTGAATTTTACCAAAATGGATCTCTCCTTCTTCAGCCATTTTCCGAATCTCACCCTTACCCTCACCGGTTTTTCTCTGAAATCATCCTCCCCTTTTGATAAGGATACGTTGATTGGCGCCCGGGAGATCGCCTTCGGTGTGAATGTGAAAAGCCTGTTTGGAAAAACCATTATTATCACAAGGGTTTATCTGGATCAGGCCAGGATCAACATTTTATACAATGAAAAGGGAGCCGCCAATTTCGATGTTTATAATTCAGGAGATACAGCGAAGGTTGCAACGGATACGACCACATCATCAGGGGCAGAACTGAACATCGAACACATCATGTTTAAAAATTGCCAGGTGATCTATGCTGATCCTGCCATTCCGGTCCGTATTGAAGCCCATGGGCTCAACTACGCCGGCAACAGCAAGATCACCAGCGACTTTCTCAATCTCACCTCCGATGTCAGGATCGATGCACTCGACCTCGTTTATGCGCACACAAAATACCTGGATTCCAAGCCGGTGACTGCCAAACTATCCACCAAAGTCAATACCCGGAACCTGTCTGTCAATTTCGAAAAGAACGATTTGAAGATCAAGGATATTCCATTGAAGTTCAATGGGAATTTTAATTTTGAAAAAGATGGGTATCAGGTCAGCCTGAACTTTCTTTCGATCATGGAGAAGGAATTTCTCAGTGCCCGGTTTAAGGTCAGGCAATCAAAAAATACATGGATCTTCGCCAAAGTCAATGCCAGTATTGACCTGGCAAAATGGTCGAAAGCCCTCGACGTTAAAATGGCAGAAGTTCGTGGTATGTATGATCTCAATCTGAATGCTGAGGGATATTATATCACAGGACCTGTCAAAAAAGGGATCCGGAATGAAACAGATACCGTTATCCTGAGCATACCGAAATTCAACCTGATGACCAAACTCACCGGTGGGTATTTGAAATACAGGAATCTGCCCCAGGCGCTAAGCAAAATCAACTTTTCCCTGGATGCATCCTGTCCCGACAACAACTACAACAATATCGTGATCCAGCTCGAAGGCCTGCAGGCTGATTTTTTAAAAAACCAGATAACTGGATTTTTCAGGCTGACCAGTATCAGGGATAGGACGGTTGATGCCCATCTGAGCGCCGGTTGCAACCTGGCAGAGCTGAAACAGGTACTGCCGATGGACAGCATTGATTTTTCAGGAATGCTGGATTTTGATGTGAATGTGAAGGGTAATTATCTCCCGGAAAAGAAGAAATTCCCGGTTACTTCGGCACAGATCAGCCTGAAAAACGGGTCGGTACTGACAAAATATTATCCCCGGCCGGTTGAAAAAATTGAGATTGCAGCGCAGGTTACCGATCCTGCCGGCACCATGAAAGACCTGGTGGTTAAAATCCGGCCCCTGACATTTCGGTTTGAAGGAAAGACCTTTACCATTCAGGCTGCTCTTGAGAACTTTGATGACCTGCGTTACGATGTGCAATCGCACGGGGTGATTGACCTGGGCAGGATTTACAAGGTGTTCTCGAAAAAAGGGCTGGAACTTGATGGATATATCGAAACAGATCTTTCACTCAGGGGAAAACAAAGTGATGCCAATGCAGGGCGGTATGAAAAACTCCACAACAAGGGGCTGCTTAAACTGCGGGATATTGCATTGACCTCTGAAGATTATCCGAAGCCGTTCATTATAAAAACAGGTGATTTCAGGTTTGAACAGGACAAGATCTGGTTTGACAATTTCCTCGCGAAATATGGTGCGTCGGATTTCCGGCTGAAAGGTTTCATGCAGAACACCATCAGCTATATTCTATCTCAGGGAGGAACCCTGAAGGGGAATTTTCAGTTGAATTCCGACCTGATAATTGTTGATGAATTCACGGCATTGGCGCCGGTACAGGGCGCAGCCCGGGCCGAGGCCACCGTTGAAACAGGGGTGGTTATCATACCCCGCGATCTGGATATAAACTTCAAGGCTGAGGTGAAAAAAACAACCCTACAGGGTCTTGAGATCAATGATCTCAGGGGAGAGATCAACCTGGAGGAAGGAATTTTGGTACTAAAGGAAACCGGATTTGACATAATCGGTTGCAGGGTGACCATGGATGCCACTTACGGAAGTGTTACCCCGGTGAAGGGCTTCTTTGATTTTCATATCAAGGCGGTTGACTTTGATATCAAACGGGCTTACAATGAGGTCGCCATGATCCGTGAAATGGCCCCGTCGGCGGGAAAGGCGGAAGGCGTAGTGTCGCTTGATTACAGTGTGAAGGGAATGCTTGATGCCCGGATGTTCCCGGTGCTGCCATCCCTCGAAGGAGGAGGAATCTTTTCCATTAAAAAAGTAAAGATTTATGGACTTAAACTATTCAATGATATCAGCAAAGGCACGCAGAAAGAGGGGTTGAGCAATCCAGATCTGTCGAAGGTTGATATCAAATCCACGGTAAAAAATAACACAGTTACACTGGAACAGTTCAAATTCAAGGTGAAGGGAATCCGGGTGAGAATTTCAGGAACCACCACCTTCGACAGTAAATTAAACCTGAGGGTCAGACTTGGTCTTGGGCCGCTGGGAATTATCGGCATTCCCATGAAAGTTACAGGACCCATGGACAATCTCAAGATCAAATACGGACGGGGGAAAGACACAGAGAATATTCCTGACTCGGCCTACAGCGATCAATTGCCGAAGGAAATGCTCGACCGGATTAAAAATGCCAAGAGTGATGAAGCGGAGGATGAACCGGAACAGCCGAAATAATTAGTCCCACGAAGGCAATTAAAATTTAACACGTGTTTATTGAAAATTATTTGCACGTGCAAATAATTTAACGTATCTTTGTTTTCAGAATAAAACACAGTACCGTCATGAATACAAAGTTGACGCTGACAATAGATGACTCAATAATTGAAAGGGCAAAAGCTTATGCCAAGGATAAAGGCAGAAGTTTATCCGATCTTATTGAGAATTATTTAAACGCGGTTACCAGGGAACAACAGAAATCTGATATCGAAATCACGCCAATTGTTAAATCTCTGAAAGGTTCCTTTAAGGCTCCGGATGGTTTTGATTATAAGAAAGAATTGGTCAAGGGATTATCAGAAAAATATCTTTAATGAAACGTATTCTGATAGATGCCGATGTAATCCTGGATTTTTTCTTTGACAGAAAACCCTTTTCCGAATTTGCATCAGGTATCTTTTCATTGTGCGAAGGAAATAAAATCAATGGTTTTGTGACGCCGGTTACCTATTGCAATGTTTACTATTTGCTCAGACAAACCGCCAGACATCAAAAAGTAATTGAAAAACTGACTCAGTTGCTTTCCATTACTGATATCCTTGCAATAGACAGAAACATAGTCCTTCTTGCACTTAATTCCGGATTTAAAGATTTTGAAGATGCCTTGCAGCATTTTTCTGCAGTTCAGGATAAAAGCATTGATGCGATTATCACACGGAATATAAAAGACTACAAACTGAGTGAAATAGCTGTGTTAACGCCGGAGAATTTTCTGTCAGCCTGGAATGTTTAGACAGCGTTTTCGACCTGATCAAGTATTTTCAAAACCATTTCTGTTGATTCAGCTGTTACCAGCTTCATCCGCCACGACTTGAAATTGGGAATGCCCCGGAAATAACCACTGTAGAGTTTACGTATTTCAAACAGGGTGGCGCGATCGCCTTTGTAAGGAATTGATGCTTCAAGGTGCTGACGGACAACTGAAACTCTTTCGGCGATGGAGGGTTGTGTAGGGATGGAATGATCCTTCAGCCAGGATTTGATCTCCCGGAAGATCCATGGATTTCCGGTAGCGGCCCGGCCGATCAGGATACCGTCAACACCATACCGGTTTTTCATCTCCTCCGCTTTGGGACCTGAATCGACATCACCATTGCCGAAGACCGGGATCTTCATGTACGGATTGTTCTTCACCTCGCCGATCAGTGTCCAGTCGGCTTCACCACCATAAAGCTGGGCCCTGGTCCGCCCGTGGATGGCTATGCCGGCTATGCCGACATCCTGTAAACGTTCGGCGATGTTAAAAATATCTTTATGCACTTCATCCCATCCAAGGCGTGTCTTGACTGTAACCGGCAACCTGGTTGATTTAACCACGGCTTCAGTCATGCGGATCATCTTCGGGATATCCTGGAGAAGGGCGGCCCCTCCGCCTTTCATCACGATTTTTCGTACGGGGCATCCGAAGTTAAGGTCGATGAAATCGGGATCAGCTGCCTCTGCAACCGCTGCGGCTTTCATCATGGATTCCACATTCTCACCAAAGATCTGGATGCCTATGGGACGTTCAGCCGGTTCAAACCGCATCTTGTTGTTGCTTTTCACGGCATCCCTGATCAATCCTTCGGCTGCGATGAATTCAGTAACCAGCACATCTGCGCCGTAATGCTTGCAGATGACACGAAATGGTGAATCGGTCACATCTTCCATGGGTGCAAGAAATAGAGGGAACTCTCCCAAACCGATATTTCCGATCGTTACCAAATTGTGCTAATTTTGTCACAAAAATAGCACAATTACGTGGACATCCCGAAACAGCCGATCCTTGACAGCCTGACTCCCTTTACCCGGATCCTGTTTTCGATCCTTCTTGTCATCTCCTGTTTTTCACTGTTTTTTTTTATTGGGATATTACTGGCGAAGCCATTTTTCGGTATTGGATTGAAAGAAATCCTCTCTTCCCTGTCGGACTATGATAACCCGACCTCCCTTAAACTGCTTCAATATTTCCAGGTAATTCAGTCATTCGGGCTCTTCATCATTCCATCGATGCTGGCAGGCTATTTCTTTGAACGCAGCAGCACCAGGTATCTCAGGATCAGCAATCCCTCCCGCTGGCCTCTTTACCTGTTCACCCTCCTCCTGATGTTAACCTCCCTGCCGTTCATCAACTGGATGGTCTCGGTAAATGACCTGATGAAACTTCCGGAGTTCCTGCATGGACTGGAGGAGTGGATGAAGAGCACCGAGGAGGAGGCAAAAAAAGTCACGGAAGCTTTTATGCGGATGCCCGCCTTGGGTGGTTTCCTGTTTAATATGCTGATGATCGCAGTACTTCCTGCCATCGGGGAGGAGTTCATGTTCAGGGGATTGCTCCAGCGGCTGCTGAAAGACTGGCTTGGAAATATTCATCTGGCGATCTTTGTTTCGGCTCTGTTATTTTCAGCCATGCACATGCAATTTTATGGTTTCTTCCCACGGATGGTTCTTGGAATCATTTTCGGTTATATGTTCTACTGGACTGGATCTCTATGGATCCCGATTTTTGCTCATTTTATTCAAAACGGGTTGGTTGTCCTGGTGACCTACATGGGACAAAAAGGGATTGTTGGCGATGATTATGAAAATTTCGGGACAAGTGACCATTTTTACGTGATCTTCCTGAGCGGACTTTCCGTGGCAGCGTTATTATATCTGATTTACCGGTGGAGACAGAAACAATATGGGGAAAGCTAAAGTATATTTGTAAAATAATTTTCTCAATGGATTTCTTATTCCATGATTTGCCCGGCAGCAAACTCTGCCCTTTCGACATCCTGTTGTTGGTATTGTACGCCCTTACTTGTCTGGGGATCGGTTTATACGCCTCACGCCGGAAGACCCATTCCGATTTTATGATTGCGGGCCGGAAGATCGGTGTCATCGGATTTGTCACTTCGGTGGTTGCAAGTTACATCGGAGGTGCTGCCCTCGTTGCCTATACTGCCTATGTATACCGGTTCGGCATTTCGGCGATTGCCGTCTTTGTGGGTACTGCCATCGGATTTATCGTATTTATTCCGTATGCGCTGAAACTACGCAAATTCAGCGGAGAAAGGGAATTTTATACCCTGAGCGACTGGTTCAATTTCAAATTGGGAAAAACGGTCGGACTTACCTCTGCCGTTATCCTGATGCTTGTTTATTCAGGGATGTTGCTTAACCAGTTCATAGCCGGGAGCAGCATCCTTGCGAACATCAGCGGTTGGTCGTACGAAACAGGATTGCTTCTTTCAAGCAGTATCATCGCCAGCTACCTGTTGGCAGGTGGCTTCAGGAGTGTTATCCGTACCGATATATTTCAGTACATGGTGATCTTTGTGATGATGATCCTGCTGGGCATTGTGATGATGGGTGATAAACGTTCATTTGCCATTGAACTGATCGATTTTACACGCATGGATCCCAGTATGACCATCGCTTTTACGGCATTTGGGGTGCTGATCATTTTTCAATCGGCCGAATACTGGCAGCGTGTGTATGGAGCCAAATCGGATCGTGTGGTAAAATCGGGACTGATCGGCTCGGCTATATTTACCGTACTTACAGGGATCGCCATCACCATGGTCGGGCTGTCGGCCCATATACATCTTCATGGCATTGAAGCCAAAGATGCCTTCGCCGAAGGACTTACCCTGCTGATGCCGGATAAATTCCTGGGTGCCGCCCTGATCCTGATCTTTGCAGCGATCATGAGTTCGGCTGATACCCAGATTTTTGTCCTGGCCTCGTCGGTGGCCGTCGACTGGGTGGACAAACTTTCAGGGAAAAAATCGGACAGCAAACGACGTATGCAGATCACCCGGCTGGGGATCGTTGGTTTCACAGGCCTCAGTTTCCTGGGCGCCTGGTTCCTGCGTGACCTGGTGGCTGTGATCATCTTTATCACCGGGGTGGGCTTTACCATCATTCCGGCAGCGGTGGCCTCATTTCACTGGAAAATTACAAGCCGGGCTGCCATGGCCAGCTTTATCAGCGGTTCGGCCTATGTTTTTATTTTGTTGGGGGTAGCCTCGTTTCAACCCGATCCGTTTGAATTTTTTAAGAACAAGGCCGACCTGGCCATCCTTTCCATAGTTATATCCACCATTTTTCTCATCCTTTTTCAGGTATTCAGGAAAAAGCAACCGAGTTTACCATGCGAAAAGTAATAGTCCTCATTGCCCTGCTGATTCTTTTTGTCCACCTGGATCTGTTCTCCCAGGCTGATTCAGCGATGCTTCCCGTAAAGGAGAAAAAGAAAAAGGGATGGACCTGGGCCGGATTGCCTGTGGTTGCCTATGATGCTGACCAGGGTCTGCAGTTGGGCGTTCTTGGCCAGGTTTTTTATTATGGCGATGGCAGTACCTACCCAGAGTATAAACACACCATTTACGCCGAATGCTCCTGGTTTACCAAGGGGAGTGCTGTTTACCAGTTGTTTTATGATTCAAAATACCTGATACCCGGAAAAATCAGGGTCACGGCCGATCTTGATTACCTTACCGAGCGGGCGCTTGATTTCTATGGCTTCAATGGGGCTGAGGCAAATTATATTTCTTCACTCACCCAGACAGGATCAGAAGATTATCTCTCCCGGGTTTTTTACAAGCAGGAACGAAAGATGCTGAGGATCATGGCTGATTTTCAGGGTCCGATTGCCGGTCAGAAACTGAGGTGGCTTGCCGGGATAAACATCCTTGATATTAACACAGGGACGGTGGATATTGCACGCATTAACAAAGGTAAAAAGGAGGAAAATAAATTACCGGATACCGCCTTGCTGTATGATAAATATGTCGGATACGGACTTATTCGCCCCGAAGAAAAAGATGGTGGAACAACCATTTACCTGAAAACCGGGCTGGTTTTCGATACCCGCGACAATGAAGCAGCTCCGGACAAAGGATTTTGGTCAGAGATCATGCTGCTGAGTGCCCCGACTTTTCTGGGGAACAATCCTTACGCCTTTGTAAAACTGGCCATTACCCAGCGCCAGTATATTCCCCTGGTGAAGAAAAAACTGGTCGCTGCATACCAGTTAAGTTACCAGGGCACCATCGGGGGAACGACACCTTTTTATATCCTGCCCTACATGTACAGTTCATATTCACTGACCACCAAACCCGATGGTCTCGGTGGCGCCAGGACCATTCGCGGGGTGTTGCGGAACAGGATTGTTGGGGACGGTGTGGCCTTTGGCAATGTGGAACTTCGCTGGAAATTCCTGAAAACAGTCCTGTTTAAACAAAACCTGTATCTTGGTCTCACGGCTTTTCTGGATGGAGGAATGGTTGTCCAGGAACATAAAATCTATAAAAACACCATCCCTGAAGATCAGCAATCCTTTTACTTCAAAGAATCGGCCGATCACCTGCACCTGTCTACGGGACTGGGATTGCGGATTGCCATCAACGATAATTTCATCATTGCTGTGGATTATGGTGTGGCCATGAGCAGGCAGGACGGGACCAGCGGGTTATACATCGGAATCGGGAATATTTTTTAGGCCGCTGTTTTTCTTTGTAATTTCGCAGAAAATATTTTGCTGCCCTCGTTTAAAATTTTTTTGAATCCTTCCGGAAAGATTGACCTGGTAATGAGATACCTGGTGCTGGGGGTTGTTGTATTTATTCTCCTGACCTTCGTTTTTCGCACCCCGGTGGCAGCCTGGTATCTCCATCATCGCATCGGGAAATTTAATGCCGCCAACCAGGCCAAACTGAAAATTTCCGGCGTAAGGATCCATGGGTTGGCCTCCATCCTGGTGACAGGCATCAGTCTGAAGCCCGACCACGGAGACACCCTTCTGAAGGTCGACTCAGCCTTTGCCTCGATAAGTATCCTGAAATTATTTGCCGGTCGCCTGGCTTTGCACAATGTCAGGCTGATCAATACCTCCCTTTTGTTAGAGAGCCATGATACCATTTCCAATTACGGTTTTTTCCTTCACAGTCGCAAACTAAGTGCAGATTCCACGGCAGGGCCCGTTGATTTTGCTTCCGCAATGGACCGGATGATGGCATTTGCCTTTGACAAGATCCCCCTATCACTGGATATCCGGAACTTCGGCCTGGCCATCAATACAGATGAACATCAAGTGGGTGTTCACCTTGAAAAGTTAAACCTTGAAAATCATTATTTCAGATCGACCCTGGAGGTAAAGGAAGACAGTATGCATGCCTTTTGGACTATTGCAGGGAAGATGGATAATCACAACAGGATGGCCGAATTCAGGATCTATTCAGCGGATACGGCCAATGTGACGATCCCCTTTATTCATTATAAATGGAATGCGCTGGTTGACTTTGATACCCTGGCTTTCAGTCTTACAGAGCAGGAGGGTGGCACCGATCTGACCCAAATCAGCGGGTTTGCATCTGTTACCGGATTGCGGATCGATCACAACAGGATAGCCACCCGTCCGGTGATGTTTGAGAAGTTGTCGATCAATTACCTGTTGAATATCGGATCGGATTATGCAGAACTTGACAGTACAACGCGGGTCACCTTCAATAAGATTGATTTTCTTCCCTATATCCGTTACTGCCCCAAACCATCAAAACAGGTCACCTTAACCATTCATAAGCCGCAGTTTCCTGCGCAGGACCTGTTTTCTTCCTTTCCCGAGGGCCTTTTTGCCAATCTGGATGGCCTTCGTGTGAAGGGCAACCTGTCGTGGAATCTCAATTTTTTCGTTGATTTTGATAATCCAGATTCTCTGCAGTTCGAGACCTCCCTTGACCGGTACCAGTTCAGCGTGCAGTCATATGGCAACGCTGATCTGACTAAAATCAACGGCTCCTTTCTGTATACTGCGTATGAACATGATGTTCCGGTGCGAACCTTCATGGTGGGTCCCGAAAATCCTGATTTCAGGTCACTTGAACATATCTCCCCCTATCTTCAGGCCGCAGTGCTGACTTCCGAAGACGGAGGCTTTTACCAGCACCGCGGTTTCCTGGCCGATGCTTTCCGTGAATCGATCATCACCAACATCAAAGAAGGGCGTTTTGCCAGGGGAGGCAGCACCATCAGCATGCAACTGGTCAAGAATGTTTTTCTCAGCCGTAATAAGACTGTTGACCGAAAACTGGAAGAGGCCCTGATTGTGTGGCTCATTGAAAACCAGGGATTGTGCACCAAGGACCGATTGTTCGAGGTATATCTCAACATCATCGAATGGGGGCCGATGATCTATGGTGCCAATGAGGCATCGCATTATTATTTCAATAAGGAGGCATCGAGGCTCACCCTGGCGGAAGCCATCTTTATGTCATCGATCATCCCCCGGCCAAAATGGTTCAAATATTCGTTCAATGAAAACGGGCACCTTCGTGAGTCGAATGAAGGATTCTACCGGTTGGTGTCTGAAAAAATGCTGAACAAAGGATGGATCACTCCGGCAGATGCTGAAAAACTCATCCCCGATGTCGAATTAAAAGGCCGGGCGAAACAAATGCTTAAGCAAGCTGATTCAATTAAAGTTTTATATAAACGATACCAGTAAGGGTCACCGAGTGCCATTCAAGTTTTAATTTCGAAGGACACTCTGTCCCGGTAACTTGTTTATCATTCTCATTGAACCCGTAATTGATGACATTATTTTTTGCACCGCCCAGCATCAGCATCTTTTTTCCAACGCAGGCCAGATTGCTGCAGTTTTCACGGTAGGTAACATCACTGATGATCTGGCTGAAAAATGGCGTTCCCTCACGATCTGCACCCCAATAAACCAAATAGTTATATCCGGTGAGCGTACCGAACCCGGTGGAAACCACCAAACGGTTTCCCACGGCTCCGCTGAAAATCCGCTGGCGGGCCATCTCCCAGGTTTGGGTTGTAACGCTGTCGAAAGAAACGGAATATGCTCCGGTTCCTCTTTGTACAAGCATGTTTCCCGAAATGTTGATGTCACTGAGCCTTCCGCCACTGATATTTTCATAAATTTTTTGCCCGTTAAGGGTGATCGATTTGCCCGCTGCCATGCGGGTCAGTTTAAAATTTTTCATGGTCACGAACACTTTTGCTCCCTGTTCGTTCCATTTTTGGGTTTTGGCATGTTTAAGGATCACTTCCCCTGAGCGAAAGCGGGTTCCAATGCAGTTTACGCCATTGTAACGAAGTTTATGGAATATAGTGTCCCCGATCGTTTTCACACTGTCAGTCACATTGCAGGGGGCCGACATGGAAGATTTAAATCCCCCCGAGTCTAGAAATCCATTCATATCATCCCACATCTCGTCATCTGCAGCATCTACGCTCAATTCATCATTGGCCAGAATAGTCAGAAGAGAGGACTCTGACCCGCTGGGCGCTATATTTTGTTTAAAGCAGGATGGTAAAGAAAAAACGAATAGTATAATGATGGTCACGTTCAACCAAAAAGTGAGCTTCCCTTTCATTGATTCCGATGGTTGGTGTTTAAATTGATTAAAAGGCAAAATTACCATCTTAATGGTTTCACTGCCAAATTTTTTTCAGGAATGTTGCTACTTTTGTAACAAAACTGTTCATTCTTAAAATTATCAAACCTTTGCGAACTTTTCTGATCTTTTTTACAGCATTCATTATCTTGTCACTTCCTTTGGCCGGTCAGGATAATGCATCAAATTCCAAACACAAGGGACAAAAAACAACCCAAAAACAGGGACAGAAGGGCCGGGATGAAGAGGAAAAGGATACTGTAGTTCACCGCGTGGAATTCGGTCTCAATTTCGGCGCCTATTTCCCCAATAAATATTCCGCAGATTTTTATAATGGAACACCGGGAAATGTCAACAATGTGAACTATGTCATGTCGAACACCTATTGGTACAGGGATATCAAACTGGCACTGGGGGCGACCGACACGGTCCTTGTGGATGGATATCCCACAAATATGCATTACAATGTGGCTTTCAGCGGTGGCTTATTTGTCCGGGTTAATTTTAACCGGAAAAACAGTCTTTTCCTTCAGGCCAATTATACCCAACTCAGGGCGGCCGATGTGGTGACCCTTCACGTGGACCCTTATAACACCTACCTCACTTTTCCCGACCTCAGGATGGTCCCGATTATCGGGAAGGAGGGGCGGGTGATGATTGACCTTGGATACCAGCGGTCGTTCCCGTTGAAATCGAAAATTAATTTTTTCATCCAGGCAGGCGCAACCATGTGCTATACCCAGGTGATCAAATCGGTTTTAGTCGTTGAAGGAACGGAATATAACCTGGTCAATGTTTATAGCGGCCAGGGATATATCCCCAACAGCAACAGCCAGCAGTTCAATATCAACCAGAATGCATTTGGCTTTGGCGGTTATTTTGGAGTCGGTGCCGGCATTCCGCTAACGGATATGTTTGGAATTGAACCTGGCTTTTTTGCACACTATTATCCGGTCAACCTCACGGGTTATCCCGATTTCAAGCCCTCATTCGGAATATATCTCCGTATTTTGCTTTTCTTTGGCAAGACCGGGGAGGAATAATTCAGACCAGATCAGTAATTATCTTCCCGCATCTGCATGTAAGCTTTTGGGTGCAAACAGGCCGGACAGTTTTCCATGGCTTTGGCCGATTCGTATACATACCCGCAGTTCAGGCATTTCCACCAGACTTTGCCCTCCTTCATGAATACTTTGTCTTCAGAAACGTTTTGAAGCAGTTTCAGATAGCGCCTTTCATGTTCAGTCTCCACCTTTGATATCATTTTAAATGCAGTGGCTACATCCATAAAGCCCTCCTGCCGGGCCACCTCTGCAAAGTCTGGATACAATTCCGTCCACTCTTCATGTTCACCTTCAGCAGCAGCCTTCAGATTTTCCCTGGTCGTCCCGATAATTCCGGCAGGATAGGTTGCAATGATTTCAGTCATTCCACCTTCGAGAAATTTAAAAAACCGCTTGGCATGTTCCTTCTCCTGGTTTGAAGTCTCCATGAAGATAGCGGCAATCTGCTCAAAGCCCTCTTTTTTAGCTACACTGGCAAAAAATTCATAGCGGTTGCGGGCCTGCGATTCGCCAGCAAATGATTTCAGAAGATTTTTTTCTGTTTGGGTACCTTTTATTGATTTTGTCATGGCTTGATGGTTTAATTGATCATCGGATATTACTTTATTCGTATGGGAAAAACCCGCGGCAGAACCTGATCCCGGAAGTTTGGGGTTGGTTTCAACAAATATATTAAAATTGTATGGAGCCGTGATACCTCTTTGGTCAAATATCAATAACATTATTTCTAAAAAGGAATATGTTCACATTTTTTTCGCTTTTTACTTGTCATTCAGGTATTATGATGTAATTTTATCTTTCCATTCAACCAAGGGTTCCTGTTTTCTTAATCATTCAAGGAGGGTATATCATGAAAAATACTGAATTACTGATTGCAAAGTTCATTGGAATATCTTTGCTGATATGCATGGTTTCACAAGCATTTTCACAGACCGGCAATCTTAAGGCCATGAATGACACGATCGATCTGTACCCGGGTGTTCCTGTGGTGTATAATATTCTGGCCAATGATACCATTCCCGCCAATGACACCTTACGAAGGGTTATAGGAGGAGGTGCAAATCATGTGCAATGTCAGATAATTCACGGATCCACCTGGGTGTTTACCTTCAAGGTTCCTTCTTGGGGGGTTGAAGGAGAGGTCCAGGGAGCCTATATGTTAATGACCATGTCCATGGATACCAGTAACGCTAAAATCCTCTTCAGGATCCATGATAAAAGTTTCAGTTATCTCGACATCAACAATGTCAGGGCAAGATTTACCGCATCCGGGATCCATTTTTTCTATGAAAATGCGGAATTTGAAGTCCCGAAAGGGAGCGGCAAGACTTCCATCTTCTCCAACAGTTTGTGGATCGGAGGACTTGACGGACTGGACTCGCTTCACTTTGCCGGCGAACGTTACAGGCAGGGCCCAGGCAGTGGTCAGGCGGGGACGCATCCTGATTTCTATGCCGGTCCGGTCATGGATCCCGCGAATTACTCCATTTACCAGGACACCGTTTGGAATTACATCTGGAACCTGAAGAAAAGTGAGATCGATTTTCATCGTGCACATTACTGGAAGAAGGGCTATGTGGCAATCCATGATATTCTGACCTGGCCCGGAAACGGGAACGTTGCCCTGGGTCAGGCTGAAAAGCTGGCACCATTCTCCGACCGGAATGGAAATGGCATCTATGAACCGTACGATGGCGATTATCCTGAAATCAGGGGAGATCAATGCCTATTTTTCATCTTCAATGATGACCGCGACGTGCATCAGGAATCGGCGGGTGAAAAACTCAGGGTCGAGATACACGGGATGGCATACGCCTGGGATCTTCCCAATGATTCTGCATTTAAAAACACGGTATTTTTATCCTATAAACTTTTCAACCGCTCCCAGAACACTTATAACAATGTTTTCCTGGGAGTTTTTACGGATATCGATCTCGGATATCCGAATGACGATTACATTGGCTGCGATGTAGAACGCAACATGTATTTCGGGTATAACGGGACCCCGGTCGATGGCACTGGTCAATCTTATGCCTACGGTGCAAATCCGCCGGTTCAGTCAGTTATTCTGCTGGCTGGCCCATTGATGGATGCCGATGGCATTGATAATCCCCGGTATGATAATGAAGGGCACCAGCTATGCGACGTCAGTGTGAATGGGATTTATTTCGGGGACAACATTGTGGACAATGAACGATTTGGAATGCGCAAGTTTGTGTATATCAACAATTCTAATGCAGGGGTTCCCAATTATATGACCGATCCGGTTTATGCTCCGGATTATTATCATACTCTCCTGGGAATCTGGAAGGATGGTTCCCGCATGATTTACGGGGGCAACGGTCATGCCATGGCCGGAGGTTATGGCCCGGAATGCAATTTTATGTTTCCCGGGATGTCGGATACGTTGAATTGGGGTGTGGGCTGTGTTCCTCCGAATGGACCGGTGTACTGGACCGACTCTACTGCGATGAATAATCCGCAGGACCGACGTGGCATAGGTTCAACAGGCCCATTTACATTTAAACCGGGTGATTCCCAGGAACTGGATATTGCCTTTGCATGGGCAAGGGATTATAGCGGAAAATCCGTTCAGGGCTCCATTGGAAAATTGCGGCAGGTGACCGACGTTGTCAACAAATCGTTTGTTAGCAACACGCTGCCAAACGGGAATCTGTTTGCGGGGATCCTCGACAAGACCGGTAACGAGCCGTTGCCGTTTAACATCTATCCCAATCCTGCTTTCAGTCAGGTCTCGATTGCTTTTTCACCGGGTATGGTGACAAATGCTACCGTCGAATTGATCTCTATCCAGGGACAGACTTTACGCATAAACGAAAAACCGGACAATCAAAACAGGATTGCCATGGATGTCACAGGATTGGCAAGAGGATTTTATTTCATCCGGGTTTCAACCAAAGACCAGGTGGTTATCAAAAAAATCCTGATAGTCCAACCTTAAATAATCCGGAATTACCCCGGTAAATTAAATTGCAGGAGAGAGGTCAAAATATCTCCGCTTGATCCATAAGGCCACATTCACCAAGCCGATAAGGACAGGTACCTCAACCAGTGGACCGATTACAGCTGCAAAAGCTTCTCCGGAGTTAATTCCGAAAACGGCAATGGCGACAGCGATGGCCAGTTCAAAATTGTTACTCGCAGCGGTGAACGAAAGGGTGGCTGACTGTTCGTAGGTAGCGCCCGCCCTTTTACTCATGAAAAAGGAGAGCAGGAACATGATGATAAAATAGATTGTAAGCGGGATGGCGATCCGGATCACATCCAAAGGGATCTTCACAATATACTCTCCTTTCAGCGAAAACATCACCAGGATTGTAAAAAGAAGTGCGATCAGTGTCAGCGGGCTGATCCTGGGGACAAATTTCGTTTGATACCACTCCTTGCTTTTCACGCGGATCAGGATGAATCGTGTAAGAAACCCGGCCAGGAAAGGGATGCCGAGGTAGATGAATACACTTTCGGCGATTTGTTTGATGGTTATGGCTTCAACGGCGCTGTTGGTCGGAAGTCCGAACCAGGCAGGAAATACTGCGATAAATAGGTAGGCGTAAACGGAAAAGAGGAGAACCTGGAAGATGGAATTAAAGGCCACCAGGCCGGCGCAATACTCTGTATCGCCTTTGGCAAGCTCATTCCACACGATCACCATGGCAATGCAGCGGGCCAGCCCGATCAAGATCAGCCCATACATGTAGTCGATGTTGAATTGCAGGAAAACAATGGCCAGCAGGAACATCAGCACCGGGCCGATCAGCCAGTTCTGTACCAGTGATAAACCCAGGATTTTGGTGTTTTTGAAGACATCGCCCAGTTCTTCATATTTTACTTTGGCCAGGGGCGGGTACATCATCACAATAAGACCAATGGCAATCGGGATGTTGGTAGTACCCGACGACATCGAATTCCAGAATCCGGCAATGCCCGGGAAAAGCCATCCCCAGAAAACACCAATGGCCATGACAAGAAAAATCCAAAGAGTCAGATAACGGTCTAAAAATTTTAATCGTGTTTTCATATAAAAGAATTTGAAGATTTATCAGCAACAATTTCCGGTCGATCCGCAATCACACGTTGGTTCGGTTCCGCGTAAAATCCCATTGATAATTCCAGCCGCACAACCTACGCCAGATCTTACGCTGATGGCATGTTCAGGACAGTTTTTTTCACAGGCGCCGCATTCCATGCAAAGGTCCTTATGGATGATGGTTGCTTTCCTGTTGTCGACTGAAAACACATTGTGCGGGCACACAACCGTACACATCCGGCATCCGTTGCATTTTGCCTGATCAAGTTCCAGGGTGACTACATTGCTGAGGTAAACAAATCCATTCATGGCGATTTAAATTCGTTTAAAGGGTGAAAAATCTTGATGCAATCCAAAGGATAATTCCCAATCCTGCCATCCCGATCTGGATCGGCAGGGCCGTCTTCATCTCCTTCTGTACCCCTGAGAGAGAGGTGAAGGTTGAACTGCCGGTAAAATTCATGGCAAGGAATGACGAAAGCCCGCCAATCATCAGGAACCAGGATGCAATTTCAATCAAATTCTGACCTAGGAGATGAAAATAAAACAGGATCACTGCAGCGGCCCATCCGATAGCCAATCCTTTAAGTGAAAACCGCCTGAATGGTATCCAGGGCAACAGGATGGGAACAATGACCAGCCCGGCAATGTAGGCGATTACAAGGTCGAGGACAGCCCTGATGCCGTCATCGAATGCCCGGATAACAGAGTATCCCGAAGGATTAAGTCCTGACAAAATGAGGAACAATGCCGGAACAATGAACAAATAATAACTTCCGTAAGAAAGTTCAACAGGGATCAGTTTCATGCGTTCCCAAAGCGGGAATTCGACGAGGCGCATCTCCGGTGTGGCTTTCAGACCGGTTTGAATATATTCCTGGATATCATCCGCCCTTACAGGTCCGTAAATTACCGAAAAGCCGGTTTGTTGTTTTACCTCATGGGCTGATATTCCGACGGCTCCCAATTGGGGGACAATGATTTTGTGGTGATTGACCAGTTTTCCAAGCGAAACCCGGTTGATCTGGCGGACCAGTCCGGAAGTGGAGAATGTCCCTTTGCCAGCGGCACACCATACATTGATTCCCCTGGTGTCAAGGACCAGCAACCAGGCATTCATTCCATTTAAAGCCCGCCTGACATGATCAAAGGTCAGCTTGAAGTTGCAGGTGGTGAAAACATGGGCACTTTCATCCGGATTCCCGATCGCATACAAACCTGGATCGACCCTGTACTTCATACGCCCGATCGCCCACCTGACCTTTATCGTACTCCATACGTCATGGGTGCTCCAGGTTGTTGAGATCCTGGGCACAGGTCCCGCATTGGTTGCAACCGATCCGGTGATATAGGGCGAATTCATTTTAATCTACAAGGTTAAAAGAAAATAAAATCCGAGGATGATGAGTGCAATTCCCCCGGCATATTTGACGATGGTCCCAACGATGCTGAGGGTCTTTGATACCTTTCCCAGGCCAAGGCCCAGTCCGACCATCATGGCAGTCAGCGGCAAGCCGTATCCAAGGGCAAAAACCGTAAGCATCATCAATCCCCACATGGCGCTGCCTTTGACAAATGAAGCTGCCAGGATTACCGGGAATAACGGATTACAGCATGAATTCAAAGCGCTGGATAATCCCCCGATGGCCAGGCCAAACAGGATGGCAGAAAAAATGTTCTTTTCAGACTGGCCACGGTTTATATTGATACCCGGCATTTTGAAAGGGAGCAGATCCATCGAATAGAGTCCGAAAACAATTAGAATCAGACCGGCCGCAATTTTCCAGTAGTTGCCGAATGAATCACTGATCCATTGACCGGCATATCCGAGCAGGGCGCCGATCAGGGCCATTGAAACCACCCCTCCGACCAGGAAAGCCAATCCCCTGATAAAGACCGGTTTGGTTCTGTTCCCGCCCGAGGTTACGCCGGAGTAACCGGCCACAGCCCCGATCACGGCAAAATTGCAGCCACAGGTCACTACGCTGATCATTCCCATCAGGAATACGGCGATCAATACCGTGATGGTCGCATGTTCACTGCCTATCACCTGGTTAATCCATGTCTCCATTTTACTGTTTTTTAGGGCAACAGGATGAACTTTTGGTGGTGTCACAGGGAACCTCCTTGGTGGTATCGCATGACGCGGTTGATCCCGGTGAGCAACATGCCTCCTTTGCAGCTGCGGGCGCCTGCTGACGGAACAGCTTGAATCCGACAATACCCAGTGCTGCCAGGATGATGACACCAAATAAGATCATTCTAAGCGGGTTTTTCTTTTTCGGCGGACAGCAGTTTCCTTCGCAACCGCAGTCTTTCTTATCGTCATGGTGTTCACCTGTCGGCAAATTCGTATTATTTTCAGTCATTTCGGGTTTCAGCTTTTCGTTGTAAAACGCAAAAAAACGCGCCCTGATCTCATCCCGCACCCGGCGGTAAACAACCATCACCTCATCTGATGTTCCCATCGCTTCAGCCGGATCGTCGAACCCCATATGCAGCCTGTGTGAAACCATGCCGGTGAAATAGGGGCAGACCTCCCTTGCATTGTCACAAACAGTGATCACATAATTAAAAGGATCGGCTACATACACATCAACGTTTGTGGGTTTTTTTTTCGAAATATCAATGCCCATTTCTGCCATTACAGCCACTGCATTGGGATTGGCGATGGGCGCCGGATGTGTCCCGGCTGAAAAAACCTCAAGCCGTGAATCGAATGATTTTAAAAAGCCCTCAGCCATCTGACTGCGGCACGAGTTACCGGTACAAAGAATTAGTATTTTCATTAGTTCTGATTTTGATTCGGAGATTTGGAAATGGTTGTTCATGAATTTGTGACAATTGATGGAAATCCACAGTATTACCGACAGTTATAATCCTCTTTCAGATCAATTTCGGAAAAAAACAGAGTTGCCAACTCCCCAAGCTGCCGGATATTCTCCTGACACAGGCAGTAATTTACCTTTACACCGCTGACATGGCCCTGGATCAACCCGGCATTTTTCAGCTCTTTCAGATGCTGGTTTACAGTGGTCCTGCTTAAAGGCAGCTCATCCGTAATATCTCCGGTCATGCATACCTTAATTTCGGCAAGATATTTCAGAATTGCCAGTCGGGCGGGATGTGCCAGGGCTTTGAACAGGACGGCACAGGAATTCAGTTTGGGGTCGAAAAGATCGGTTTTTGCGTAAGCCATTTTATTGATGAATTTTTTAGGACGCAAATATACGTTATAAATTATTATAGCGTATAAATACGTTATAATTTATAGCGAATTTAAATAGTTAATTTTTGGTCCGGGTTGAGTTAACCGGTAAATTATGTTAGGTTTTTAAATTTCCGGAGATCAGTTCGTCATCCTTAATTCGTTATTTTTGTCGTGAATGACACTTAAATGTATACGATGAAAAACGAAAACTCCTTTTCTAAGGTTCTGCCCGTTCTTTTCGGGTTCTTTATCATGGGATTTGTTGATGTTGTTGGCATTTCGACCAACTATGTAAAACAGGATTTCGCCCTGAGCGACAGCCTGGCCAACCTTTTACCGATGATGGTGTTTTTGTGGTTCGCTGTGTTTTCGGTACCAACCGGCCTCCTCATGAATTCGATCGGGCGGAAGAAAACCGTTATGCTCAGCATGGCAGTTACCTTCGTGGCGATGCTGGTGCCGCTGATCGCCTACCGCTTCGAAGTGGTATTGGTGGCCTTTGCCCTCCTGGGAATTGGCAACACCATCCTCCAGGTTTCCCTGAATCCCCTCCTCTCCAATGTGGTCAGGGGCGACCGTCTCACCAGCAGCCTGACATGGGGACAATTCATCAAGGCCATCGCATCTTTCCTCGGACCGATCATCGCCGGTTTTGCAGCCGCCAGCCTGGGAAACTGGAAAATGCTGTTTCCCGTATTTGCAGCCATGACATTGCTTTCGACCGCATGGCTGTTCTTTACCCGGATTGAAGAAAAACAGGTTGAAGGAAAAACATCCTCCTTTTCTGCCTGTTTTGGCCTGCTGAAAGACACCACCATCCTGATGTTCTTCCTCGGCATTCTTTTCGTGGTAGGGATTGATGTGGGATTGAATATTACCGTTCCGAAATTCCTGATGGAAAGATGTCATATTCCCCTCGATCAGGCTGGGCTTGGAACCAGTCTTTACTTTATTGCCCGTACAACAGGAACCTTTGTCGGCGCCATCCTCCTGATGAAATTTTCGGGAAGGAAGTTTCTGATCATCAGCATGGTCGTGGCGATTGCAGGAATGCTGCTGATGCTGATGATGAGCGACCTTTGGGCAATCCTGGTTCTCGTATTCGTCCTGGGATTTGCAGTGGCCAACGTTTTTTCCATCATTTTTTCAGCTGCCTTGCAGAGAAAGCCTGAACGGGCCAACGAAATTTCGGGGCTCATGATCATGGGTGTGGCCGGCGGTGCTGTTATTCCCCCGCTGATGGGCCTTCTTTCCGATCATATGGGCCAGGCTGGCGGATTGGCTCTGCTCCTCCTGTCGATGATCTACCTTCTGTTCACCGGGTTTAAACTGAAAAAGGCTTAGACTCCGCTGATTGTTTTTAAGGCATTAAAACCGGCAACACTTTGATGCCGTTTTTTTCTTGATGGCAATAATTCTCTAACACTCAGGTTTAAATTTTTCCTGAAAACAAAATATATTAGTGATATTTAAGCGATTTATTTGAGAAACAAGTTTACCTTTGCATTTCAAATTCAAAAACAACATGGCAAATTCGTGTGAAGGTAAAAGCAAACCCCGCTCAGTAAAAGAATACCTGAAATCAGGCGATTTCCGGAAAAGCATCATTGCGATAGCCGTTGGCGGGGTCGCGGGATTTTTATATTATCATTTTGTCGGATGTGCATCAGGAACGTGTGCGATCACGAGTAACCCCTATGCCAGTATCGCCTTCGGAGGGTTCTTCGGATATTTCCTGGTCAACCGGCCCTGCGCCTGCTGAATCAAAGGGACCTAAATACCTGAAACAGTATGAAAAAATATCTGAAATTTTTCCTTGGATTGATCCTGATCCTGCTGGGTATGGCTGTAAATGCCCAAAAACCAACGCCTGCAAAGGTCACCCCAAAGCTGGAGACCTATTACTTTCACACCAGCGAACGATGCCCTATTGATCAGGCCATAGAAGATCATACCAGGAAACTGATGCAATCGGAATATGCCGGTGAAGTAAAAGCGGGAACTATAAAATTCAGGGTGCTTAATACGGATGATAAATCAAATGCAGGCATCACAGGTAAATTTGAAATAAATGCGCAGGCCCTTTACCTGGTGACATTCGTCAATGGGAAAGAGGTAAGGAACGACCTCACCGAATTTGCTTTTTCCTGTGCCCAGAATAATCCGGGAAAATTTATTGCAAGGATGAAAGCTGAAATTAACAGTGCCATCGGTAAGTTGTAAAGCAAATTTTTGTAAGTTTGCCGGTGACATGTGATTGGTTCTTTTTTGTGATTTTCTTCAGAAAAAAGTGAAAAGGGAATCCGGTGAAAATCCGGAACTGTTCCCGCAGCTGTAAACTCTTAAAAATGTCTTTCGACCTCTTTTTGTCACTTTCCTGCTTCTGTGGGATGGGAAGACCCCGAAAGACTGAGCAAGCCAGAAGACCTGCCATTCAAATTTATTCCAGCTTTCGGGTTAAAGGCAAGGATGTATCCTTTTGACTAACAGCATCATGAAATTACCTGCATTGTTTACTTTGAGTTTACTGCTGGTTGGCTCATTCACGGTTTCTTCCCAAACCATGGACTGGACCAAACAAATCATCACCGGAAACAGCGGAAGGTTTGAATATTCGCCTCCATACAACGATTTTGTTACTGTTCAATCTTATGATCCGGCTGCACAGGCCGTCAACCAGTTTAACACGATCTTCACCCAATCGGGTCAGGATATTCTCATTGTGGGGAATGTGGCGTTTTTCAACGCCCAGGATTCCATCATTAAATATAACCTGAATACCTTTCAGCGGATGGCTGCCATTCCGGATTCCGGTCTTGCCAAAATGGGTATGTTTCAAAACAGGTTGATCGTGTCGAAACAATATCCCCTGTCCAAATATTTTGTGGAGGTGCTGGATACTGCAAACCTGTCGCTGATTGCCATGGTTGATCATATTTCGGGAGATTGTGGCGGTGTTGTTTCCGTGGGAGATACCGTGTATGTGGCAGTCAATGGCGGCTGGATGGGCACCGAAGGTAAAATCGCCGTGATTGATCCAGCCACATGGACCTTATCTCGCGAGATCAACCTCGGCGCCGATGCCATCGGGATATTTAATCTCTATAAATATGACGGAAAGATTTATTCCGTGAATAAAACGCCCTATGGCATGCCGGCTGTTGGAAGCGTGTCGGTTTACGATCCTTCAACAGGGACACATACCAACCAGATGATCAGCGTGAAGGTGAGTAACGGTACCGGAATTAAGGATTCTACCTTATATTTCATGATGAATGAAGGAATTGGTTCATTCCGCCTGAATTCTATGAAAATTGCCGATACGACCATTGTCAGTGATCCGGGTTCTGCCATGTTTACCTACATCCTTTCGTCAGCGATCGACACTTTGAATAACCTGATCTATACCAACATCGGCGATTTCATTACTCCTGGTTACTGCCTGGTTTCGAACCTTGCCGGAGATTCCATCACCTCCTTTTCCACCGGAATCAGCTCCGATGTAGTGGGTGTTGATTACAGAAAGTTCCCGGTCGGGATCTCAAACACGCAGGGAGAGCTTCCCGTTTTGTCGGTCTATCCCAATCCGGCCGGGGAGATGATCACCCTCCATTATCACGGGGAACGAACTCCACAAACGGTCACAATCACCGATGTATTTGGAAAAACAGTTTTCATGGCAGAAGAACGGCTCAACGGATCGGGACAGATGAATATTTCCCTTGACAACCTGACGTCCGGATTGTATTGCCTGGTGCTGAAAACAAACAGCGGACCCATTACAGTGAAGTTCATCAAGAAAAAATAAAAGGGAGAAATTATGAAAAATATCCTCTCGCTTATCGCCCTTCAACTCATTGCTTCCTTTTCAATCTTCGGTCAAAACGGAAGGGTTGAAGACATTGTTTCCAGATTATCCTTTAAATTTGCTTTAGTTTTCTAATCAATTTGTATTATGGATAGGGTAAAACTCTCGGGAGATTTCGGGTTATCGCGCATCGTGCATGGACAAATGAGAATGGCCGATTGGAAATTGTCCAACCAGGAATTATTAAAACTGATAGAACAAGTTATAGAATTGGGCGTGACCACTTTTGATCATGCCGATATCTATGGACGTTACACCGTCGAAGCAATATTGGGCGATGTCCTTAGCCTGAAAAAAGGACTTCGGGACCAACTGGAGATCGTTACGAAATGTGGCATCAATCTGATAACGGATAAATTTCCCGGCCGGAAAATCAAACATTACGATTACAGTGATAACCACATTGTTACTTCCGTCGACAACTCTCTGAGAAACATCAGGACCGATCATATCGACCTGCTTTTATTGCATCGACCTGCTCCTTATTTTAATCCGGAAGAGGTTGCCGGCGCCTTCTCTTACCTAAAAAAGTCAGGGAAAGTGCTGCATTTTGGCGTTTCCAATTTCACCCCCGGTCAGTTTGAAATGCTGAAAGTTTATACCAATGAAAGGCTCGTTACCAACCAGGTTGAGATTTCACCTTACTGCCTTGAACATTTTGAAAACGGGAACATCGATCACTTTCTAAAGGAAAAGATCAAGCCGATGGCTTGGTCCCCGCTGGCTGGCGGAAAACTTGTCAATCCCGCTGATGAAAAGGGGAGAAGGGTAAAGCAGGCCCTGTTACAAGTGGCAGAAGAATTAAATGTCGGTCCGGTCGATAAAATCATCTATTCCTGGTTGCTTAAACACCCTGTTTCCATTATCCCGGTTGTGGGCAGCGGTAAAATTGAACGCATCAGGTATGCCATTGAAGCCATAAACATTGACATGAGCCTGGAACAGTGGTACAGGATCTACAATGCATCTACCGGGGTTGAACTGCCATAATATATAAAAAAGCCGGCCTGGGATGGGCCGGCTTTTTTTGTAAAATGAAAAAGTTACCGTTCGCAGATAAGAATTCCGTTTTCATCGATCCGGATGCTTTTCTTATGGTGTGGTTTGTCCAGATTGATCAGGTACTGCACAGTGCCATCGGCCAGCGTCAGTTTTTTAGGAATCTCACAAACAAAGAATCCTGCATAGTTGGTATGGATATAATCCTTTACCACCTGGGGAATTTCAAAGTAGGGGATAAGATCGGCACGCATCAGGAAGGTTCCCGACATGTCGAAAAAGAGTTCGATGGGTGGAGGAAATCCGGCCTTGTCAATTTTTACTGCAAATACCAACCCATTCACGCACAGGCTGTCATAGTCAGCACGACGGATGGTGTATCCGATAAAGTTCGCAGTAACATAGGCCTGAATGGCAGGTGGCAGCGAATCAACGGGGAGCCCGCCGGGGTGCCAACCGGGGCCGGGACCGCCATGACCGCCATGGTCAAAACCAGTCTGCTCGCAAATAAATGAACCAGTTGCATCGATCCGGACACTCTTCCTGGTTGGACCATGGTGGATAAACGCAACATACTGGATGCTGTTATCGGCAAGGGTGAGTTTTTCGGCTTTATCCATAGCGACAAAGCCTGTATAATTGGCTGTAATAAAATCCTTTGCTGCCTGAGGAAGGTCGGCAAATAATACGCGTTCAGCCCTCATCAGATAATTGCCGCCTGTTTCAAAGTACAGTTTTACAGGGACTGATCCTGCCTGGAAAAGCATCACCTCAATCACAGTGCCATTGAAACAAAGGCTGTCGAATTCAGCGTGACGAATGGTGTAACCGGCAAAATTGGCGGTTACATAATCCTTCAGAATTGCAGGCAGGGAATCAACCGGGATTCCACCGCCATGATGTCCACCGCCATGGATAGAATCACAGGGGATCGAATCGCCATGTTCTCCGCCATGAAAGTTTTCACCCTTTCCAAGGAAATCGCCCGATTTGTTAAAAGCCAGTTCCTCTGTTGTATTCAGTGTGACAAGGTAGTCAGCAAGTCCATTCGTCACGGTAAAATAGTAATCAATGGTTGCATCTGGATAGTTGTTGGAAACATAAGTCACTGCTTTCAGGGGTAAAGCAGTCCCGGTAGATTGATCTGTTGCAGGGTCTGTTGTGTTATCCTTCTTACAGGATGTGAATGCTGCGGTTACGACCAGCATCATAAACAGGATTCTTTTCATGTTAAGTGGTTTTGAGTGTTACCTGGATTCACGCATTTCGGCATTGCGTCCCGATCTTTAAGGATCCATTAAAGAATAGGAGGTAAAATTACATCATGCGGCAGGTAAACTTAATTAGATTTGTTATGAAAGTAGATTCAACTTTAATAAAAAGGTTGTCTGATCAGTAAAATTTTTTAGCCACTGAATTAAATGACCCGTCGTATATGGAGGCATGTCAAACAGGAGCTGAGCGTAAATATCTTTACACAGGCAACCATCCGGCTTTTCATGAGTCTTTAATAAATAAATAAATAAATATATTTGCCGGCAACACCAGCGTTGGTAGCAATCACCCTCTAATAACTGCTTTTCTATGAAAAAATTTTTCCTTTTTGTTAGTTTTTTTATTTTGCCGATGGTGTTTGTCTTTTCACAAACCATGAATGTCCAAGTAAGCGGAACAATCACTGACGATTCCACCGGGACCCCGGTTCCGGGTCATACAGTGATCATTATGGCAGACAGTTCGAGCGGGTTCTTTTTTTATGCTACCCGCACCACCGGTGTACACGGTCTCTATGATTGTACCATCCAGCAGGTTCCGACAACATCACCGGTCACATTTACAGTGTATACCCAGGACTGCAACAATGTATACCATCAGGAGTCATTTTTAAGTACCAATTCTCCGGCTGTGGTAAATTTCGTGATTTGCACTCAAACGGCACACTGTGAATCGAAATACATTTTTTACCAGGATTCGACCAATCACATGAGATATCATTTCTACAGCACCAGTACCATTCCTGCAGGTACCTCTGTCACTTCCTATAACTGGAATTTTGGTGACAGTACAGAGCATGCACACACCATGGATCCCTGGCACACTTTTCTGCACACCGGTACATACAACGTATGCCTGACGATTGTTACCAATACGGGTTGTACCAGTACCATGTGCGATACAATTGTAGTAGGGGAACCTCCGGTGAATTGCGAAAGCTGGTTTACCTATTCAAAAAATATGCTGACGGTCAGTTTTGAAGGACATACACACAGCCCTTACCCGACATCCTGGGCATGGAATTTCGGCGATCCGGCTTCCGGGACCAACAATACATCGAATCTGCAGTTTCCCACCCATGTTTACAGTCAACAGGGTTCCTATCATATTACGCTTCAAACGGATGATTCAACGGGATGTTCCTTTACCAGCGACCAGAATGTTTATGTACATAATACCGTGGATTTGTATGGATTTGTTCATGCCGCGAATAACCCGGTGGACCATGGATATATCGAACTGAGCCGCGTTGATACGAACAACGTTATGACCGTGGTAGATTCCCGGGAATTTGGCGACTCAGCCGGGATGTACTGGTTTGGCGGCGTTTCACAGGGCCATTATTTCCTGAAGGCCGAATTACTTCCTTCTTCCGCTTACTACGGACAATATGCCCCTACCTATTATCAAGAAGCGCTCAACTGGACCGGTGCAGACCTGATCGAACTTGGCAATCCGCAGAATCCCTATAATTTCGGATTGAAGCATGTCAATGGCCCGTTATCAGGAAACGGAAATATCAGCGGGGTGATTACGAGTGGAGCCAAGGTGAACTCAGGAGGGGTACCTGCCACCGATGTGGAGGTGCTTTTGCTTGATGAATCGGATGCACCCTTAGCCTACAGGAAGACGGACGACAACGGCCATTTTGAATTCCCCGGTGTGGCCATGGGCGTCTACACCATCTGGCCCGAAGTTGCCGGTTTAACCACCACTCCGGCCCATATCACCCTCACTGAAGCAACACCCTCCATGGTTCTTCCCTTTAACCTGACAACGGTGAATGTAGCCTATGGTCTCAATGATAAGCTTCCTCCCTGTTTCAATTATATCGGAGATGTTTATCCCAATCCGCCGGTGGACGGGAAGGTCCGGATCGCTGTGTCTGTAACAAGGGACCTGGACCTCGAACTGATCCTTTATAACCAGTTAGGCCAGGTCATGCGCGAGGTCATCACATCAGTTCACACCGGCAGCAGCCAGGTAGGGTTCGATTTAGGCAACCTGGCAAAGGGTTCCTATTATCTGCAACTGCGCTCTCCTGAAGGTGGAATGGTCGTCAGGAAACTCACGGTCAAACACTAATATTTCAGGAAGGTACACATCCGTGACCGGTCCTTGCCTGTGATCAGCAGGGAGTAAAGACCATTCGGAAGCGACCTGATGTCGATTCTGTTCTGAACCTGGGTTATAACCCCCTGTTTCACTGATTTACCATCAGTTGCATACATAACGTAAGGCAGACTGTACTTGGGATCATTCAGGGCGACGGTTATGAAATCAGCAGCAGGGTTGGGATAGATCCGTGTTTCATCCAGGAATTCAAGGTCATGCACGGCGCTTGTTACATTGTTTCCTGAGATCAGCCAGTATTCTGGATCAACGAGGATCGTATCAACCGCAAAGGGAATGGAGGCAGTAAAAGTCTGACCTGAAAATGTATTGAAAAATCTGATCAGGGTATCCTGTGACTGGTTTTTAAACAACAGCGGAACCGGTAATTCAAAGTAGGAGACCGAATTGTGTGATTGGGTTTGATGGATGGTTAAGTTTACCTCGCTGCCTGTTTGCCGCCAGTTGATATTGTACGATGGAAATCCCTGTCCGGTGTACCAATCATCAAAGTACCACGTGAGATCCTGGCCACAGGATGCTTCAAATTGTGATTTTAAATCGCTGGTGTGGGCAAACCCATAAGAACATTGCGCATTGACGAGGTAATTGTTCAATGCGGAAAAAAATGCAGAATCACCGATGATCCATCTTAGCTGGTTGAGGATCATGGCTCCTTTGGCATAGGAAAGCCTGCCATCAAACACCCTGTCGATGTTCAGCGTGTCATCACACCACACTGATCCGTCAGGTTTGGAAATGATGCTGCTGATCCTAACTTTTTTGAACTGGATCCACCACTGGGGCAGAAGATGTTCGTAGGAGAGTCCCGAAAGATAGGTGGCCGGCCCTTCATTCAGCCAGATTTCAGACCAGCTTGCACATGTTACCTTATCACCGAACCAACTATGTGCGAGTTCATGGGCCAGCAACTCATAACCGAAAGCTCCCACAAATGTAAAGGTCTGATGTTCCATGCCGCCGCCCCATCCAAACTGGACATGACCATATTTCTCCTTCTGGAAGGGATATACCCCGAAAAGTGTATCAAACAACTGGATCAATGGCACAATCACGCCTGTTTGTGAAGAGATCGTCAATGAATCTTCAGGATACACATAATTCAATACATTGAGGGTGTCCCCGTTAAAGGGCACCTTCTGCGAATACTCAACATAGTTGGTAACGGCCAGGCACACGAGATAGGTTGCGATGGGGTACCGGTGCCTCCAGTGAAAAGTGTGACGGCTTCCATCCGGTGTTACTGAGGTAAGTATTCCGTTGCTGGCCGCCTTGTAATCCAAAGGAGTCGTAACAAAGACATCCAGTGAATCGGCTTTGTCGGTCAGCCCGTCCTTGCAGGGCCACCAGTCACGTGCTCCGTAAGGCTCAGACAGGGTCCATATGACAGGCACGCCATTGTGGGTGTTCTGCTCAAAGTAGCCGAAACCGGCGTCGGGAGGGACCCCATGATAACATACGGAGACCGAATCGAGGATGCCGGGCCCGATGATTGACGGGAAAACAATGGTAAGAATGTCGGCCAACTGATTGAATGGGAGAGGTAGGTTGTGATAGATTACGGAGTCAACGGTCATGACACCGCTCAGATCGAACTTCAGGGAATCAAAGGATGATATGGTTGGCTTGAAAAAGGTGGTGATCTTTCCCGAGATATATTTTACAGCCGGATCAACCTCCCACTGACAACGGTAATAGGTCACATCATAACCCAGTGAAATGCATTGAGCCCTGGGTTGAAGTTTTCCGGCATGCATCCTTTTCTCTGACTGGGCAATGGCGTCCAGATCACCGGGATGAAAAGTGATCTGCCCATGGAGGCAGACCGACAGTAGAAGTATGAATAATGTGATATGTGTTTTCATGTATAAACCCTCAAATGATCAGCTTCCGAAGCGATAACCTATTCCCGATTCGGTGTTGAGTAACCGGGGTCTGCCGGGGTCATCTTCAATCTTTTTTCGCAGTTGGGCAATAAAAACACGGAGGTATTGGGTTTGCTGGATATATCCCATCCCCCATATTTCTTTCAGAATATATTGATGGGTCAGCACCCTGCCTTCGTTTTTTGCCAGCAATGCAAGCAGGGAAAATTCGGTTGAAGTGAGTTTGATGAGTTCGCCGTCCTTTCTTACAATGTGGTTTGCCAGGTCAATCGTGAGCAGGCCAAATTCCAGATTAGGTTGGTCGGTTATGCCCTGGCTTAACCGTATCGCTGACCGGATGCGTGCAAGCAGTTCGCCCGTTCGGAATGGCTTGACGAGGTAATCATTTGCCCCGTTATCAAGGGCTTTGATAATGTCCTCTTCCGAATTGCGGACCGAAAGGATTATGACAGGCTTGAAGTACCATTCGCGTAGTTTTTTTAACAGATCAAGGCCGTCGATATCAGGTAAACCCAGGTCGAGGATGATTAAAACAGGCTGCCCGGTTGCTGCCAGGGCCAGACCCTCTTTGCCGGTGGTTGCTTCTGAAATTTTGAATCCGTTTGCCGAAAGGGTGATTTCGAGCAGGCGAAGAATCTGAATTTCATCGTCAATGATCAGAATATGTCCTTGGTTTGTCATTTAGGTATCCTGTTTGCTGAATTGATCCATTTCTGAAATTTTAACGGGGATGTTAATTGAGAAGATCGCTCCGCCGTTCCTCCGGTTGTCAGCAGTAACGGTGCCCTGATGGGCTTCCACAAATCCCTTGACGATCGACAGTCCTAACCCTGTTCCACCTGCTTTTGAATCGGGTCCGCGATAAAACTTATTGAAGACCGATAGTAATTCCGACGGAGAGAACCCGCTTCCCCTGTCCATTAATTGTATGGTCAGCGCCCCATGATCATAAAAAAACTTGAGCCTGATATTGGTCCCTACTGAGGCATGTTGTGTTGCATTCAGGATCAGGTTGTGCAGTACCTGTTCCATCAGGCCGAAATCAATGTACACCAGAGGCATATTTGCCGGAATCACGATTGACAATTTAAATGGCAGTAACTCCTGTTTAAGGGTATCGGCTACCTTATTTGCAAGATCATGTACATCGCACCAGTCGGGATGTGGCGTGATACGGCCCGATTCAAGACGCGACATATTCAACAGGTTTTCGATCAGCTGGTTGAGCCTGACCGAGGCCGTATTGATTTCAGTGTACAGTTTCATCCTGGTTTCATCCGGATATTGCTGAGACAGAAGCGTATCGGAGGCTCCCATGATGGTTGCCACCGGGATCCTCAATTCGTGGGAAATGGAATTAAACAGGGTTTTATATAGTTTATCAGATTCGTTCAGCACATAGGCATTTTTAGCTGCATCGCGTAAAAACTCACGCTCAAATTTCCCGGAGATCTGGGAGAGGAAAGCGTCCCAGAATTGTTCTTCACCCTGGGTAAACACGTTGAGTTGTTCAACGGCGATCACCCCCATGTTATCGTTATTTCCTGTCAGGGGATAAAAAGTAAGTTTCCCGGAGGGTAAGGTATTGGTATGTCTGCCTGCCCTGGATGAGTGTTTGAAAACCCAGTAAGCAACACTCATATCGTTCTCCGAGAGGCCAATTTTTGTTTCATGCCGCACCTGGTTGTCAAGCTGGTTCAGATTGTTTTTCAGAATGATGGCACAATCGAGGTTGAAATATTTGCGAATATAGCGGGTGGCGATATTCTGGACTTCATCAATCCCTGAGACCACGGTAAGATCCTTTGTAAGCTGGTAAAGGGCATGTGTTCGTTCTTCCCGGATCCTGGTTTTTTTCTCCTGGTTCCTGACTCTTGCAGTTAATGTCCCATTCAGGAGTGCAATGATAAAAAACATGACGAGCATGAGTAAATCCTCGGGTCGTTCGACATGCAGGGTAAATTGTGGTGGAATGAAAAAAAAATCCCAGATGAGTGCACTCAGTGTTGCTGCCAGCAGGATTGGTCCCCTGCCATAGAATAGGGCGAGGATTGAGACCAGGAACAATAAACAAAAGGAGATGACCTGATACCCGATGAAATCTTTAATTAAATAACAGAAAACGGATAACAGTACCACAAACAGGGAGGTGACAAAATATTGTTGATAGTTCGAAGTAAATGCAGGGACTGAAACCCTTTCCCTGAATTTATCTCTTGCCATTGCGTCGGACCCGAGAATATAGACATCGATGTTGCCGCTAAATCTGATTAACCTGTTTACGAAATTACCCAGGCGGAGTAACGACAACAGGTTGCGCACCCTGGGTTTCCCGACGATGATATGGGTCACGTTTTCTTTTTGCGCGAAATCGACAATGGCCTTTACGATATCATTGCTGGTAACAATCCGGGTTTTGATGCCCAGTTGTTTCGCGAGGTTGATGTTTTTATCCAGTTGTTCCCGCTCCCTGGAAGTTTGTTTATGCAGTGTTTCGACATAAAGCGCCTGGATGTTAGCCCCCATAGAATAGGCAAGGGTTTTTGCCCATCTTAACAATTTACCTGAATAGGGGCTTGGGCCAATGGCCACCAGGAGATGCAACCCCGATTTCCAGGGTCCCCTGATCCGCTTGTGCTGCATATAATCATGAAGCTGCCTGTCGACCCGGTCGGCAACAATGCGCAGCGCCATTTCACGCAAGGCCGTGATATTCCCTTTACGGAAAAAATTCTCAACGGCTTCCCTGGAACGTTCAGGGGTATAGACTTTTCCCTCTGATAATCTTTGCAACAGTTCATCGGGCGTGAGATCTACGAGTTCCACTTCATCGGCGTTCTCAAACATTTCATCCGGCACTGTTTCCCTTACGATAGCCCCCGTTATCTGGGCAACCGTGTCGGAACGGCTTTCAAGATGCTGAACATTGAGGGTCGTAAAGACATGTATACCGTTTTCAAGAATTTCAAGGATATCGTGATACCTTTTTATATGACGGCTGCCAGGCGCATTGGTGTGAGCAAGTTCATCAACCAGCACAATCTCAGGTTTCCGGGCTATAATGGCATCAAGGTCCATCTCCTCAACAGTCGTTGATTTGTAAGGAAAGGTCCTGCGCGGAACTACTTCAAAACCTTCGGCCAGCAAAGCAGTCTCCCTGCGGTTATGTGTTTCAAGGTATCCGATGATAATGTCCCTGCCCTTCAGTTTTTCAGCATGGGCAGTCTGCAGCATGGTGTAAGTTTTACCAACTCCCGCACACATCCCGAAAAAGATGTTCAGTTTGCCCCGTTTGCTTTTTTCTTCTTCGTTTGCAAGGGAAGCGAGAAGTTCATCGGGATTAGGCCTGTTATCTTTAACACTGCTCATCCTCTTTTCATTTGATGCCATCCAACCTCAAATTTAGCAATAATACATTTATCCTTTCTTCACCAAGACATAAAAACTGGGGAGATTCAGAGATATTCTGAACACATTTTATCAATTTTTGTTTTTGAAGCATATTGAATTTACGTGATCTGGTAATTCGGTCGACCTGCAGTAACGCGGCCCGCAGCGAAATGTGCGGGTCAAGCCCGCTGGCAGAGGCAAACAGCATTTCGGCCGGTATGGCGGTACGGGTATCCAGTTGATTAAACACCCGGAATTGCTGTCTGCGATCAGAAATCAGGTTTTTTAGTCTGTCATTGGTCAGTCCATAATTTGATCCACCCGAAGGCAATGGGTTATATGATACAGCCGATGGCCTTGAGGTGAAATATCTGTCAGAATCAAATTGCTGGCCGATCAGTTCACTCCCGATCTTCTGATGATCCTTTACAATTAAACTTCCATTCGCCTTTCCAGGAAACAGGGACAGGGCAATCCCTGTTACAACCAACGGATAAATGATCCCTGTCAAAACAGTAAAAAAGAGGAATATCTTCAAAGAAATTATCAGCGTTTTCATTTTAAAGTTTTTGTCACCCTGTTACCCTGTCACTCTTATTTCTGTTACCCTAAGTTAATTAACAAATCTATCAGCTTTATCCCAATAAACGGCGCAATAAGTCCCCCGAGGCCAAAAATGAGCAGGTTGCGCGTCAGGGCGGCATTGGCCGATACGGGCCGGTAGCGGACCCCTTTTAATGCAAGCGGGACCAACAGTATTATAATGAGTGCATTAAAGATCACCGCACTCAGGATAGCGCTTTGCGGCGACCCGAGGTGCATGACGTTTAATGCTGAAAGGGGACCAACTCCTGATTTCCCTGAATAGAGTGCAATGGCGATGGCCGGTATAATGGCAAAGTATTTAGCCACATCGTTGGCAATACTGAAGGTGGTGAGAGAGCCCCGGGTCATTAGCAGCTGCTTGCCTACCTCAACCACCTCAATCAGTTTGGTTGGGTTGCTGTCGAGGTCGACCATATTCCCTGCCTCCCGGGCCGCCTGCGTACCAGAATTCATGGCTATACCGATATCCGCCTGGGCCAGAGCGGGTGCATCATTGGTGCCATCTCCGATCATTCCGACCAGGTGTCCCTTTGCCTGTTCTTCCCGGATACGGCGCAACTTGTCTTCTGGTTTTGCCTCGGCCATGAAATCGTCTACTCCAGCTTCGGCTGCAATGGCTGCTGCCGTAAGCGGATTATCCCCGGTAATCATCACGGTCCTGATTCCCATTTTACGGAGTTCACTGAACCGTTGCTTAATCCCGCCTTTGACAATATCCTTGAGGTGGATAACCCCGATCACCTGGTTCCCTTCGGCGACAACCAGCGGCGTTGCACCCTGGCGCGCCAGATCTGAAACGACATCCTGGATTTTTTGCGGATAAAATCCGTTGTTGTTTTGAATAAAGGTCCGGATGGCCTCCGATGATCCTTTACGAATGTTGTGAAAGACACCATCTTCGGTTTTAAAATCAACGCCGCTCATCCTCGATTGAGCAGTGAATGGGATAAAAGTGGCATTCATCTGGTGAACTTCACGGCCCCGGATCCCGAATTTTTCCTTGGCAAGAATTACAATGGAACGGCCTTCGGGGGTTTCATCCGACAATGAAGAAAGCTGGGCAGCATCTGCAAGTTCTTCAACCGAAACCCCATCAGCGGGAATGAAATTGGTTGCCATCCTGTTACCGAGGGTGATGGTCCCGGTTTTGTCGAGCAGCAGCACATCCACATCACCGGCTGCTTCGATGGCGCGACCGCTCGTGGCGATCACGTTGCGCTGAATTAACCGGTCCATGCCGCTGATTCCGATGGCGCTCAATAAGCCCCCGATGGTTGTCGGGATCAGGCATACCAGCAGTGCGATCAACACCGGAAGTGTCAGGTTTTGAGATAAAGGCATTCCCGATGCAGAAAGGCTGTATCCGAAAAATGCCGGAAGTGTCGCGACGGCCAGTAAAAAAATGATGGTTAATCCCGAAAGGAGGATAGACAGGGCTATTTCATTTGGGGTTTTCTGTCGTTTGGCCCCTTCAACCAGCGCGATGATCCGGTCGATAAAGGTGTTGCCGGGTTCAGATGTAATCCTTACGATAATCCGGTCGCTGATCACTTTGGTGCCCCCTGTAACGGCTGAACGGTCACCGCCGCTCTCCCTTATTACGGGCGCTGATTCGCCGGTGATGGCCGATTCATCCACACTGGCGATCCCTTCAAACACCTCGCCATCCGAAGGGATTACATCCCCTGCTTCGCAAATGACCAGGTCGTTTTTTTTAAGATCGGTGGCAAAGACCGAAACTTCCTGTTTCCCCGACATCTTGCGGGCTTTGGACTGTGTCCTGTTCTTCCGGAGACTTTCGGCCTGCGCTTTGCCCCGGCCTTCGGCAATCGCTTCGGAGAAATTGGCAAACAATACGGTGAACCACAGCCAGATAGCAATCTGAAGGTTGAAGGACGAAAAGTTATGCTGGAAAAGTCCTGCAATAACGATGATGGTTGTAAAAACCGAACCAATGGCCACAATAAAAATGACCGGGTTTCTGATGAGAGAGGCCGGGTTTAATTTCACAATGCTGTCGGAAGCAGCCTTGAGAATGATTTTTTTATTGAAGAGACCGGTATGTTGTTTTGCGCTCATTTTATTAAAAAATTAAAAGGTAATGCCCCTGGTCATAAGCAAATGGTCGACGATAGGGCCGAGAGACAAAGCAGGAAAATGGGTTAATCCGCCAACAATCAGGATCACGGCAATCAGTAACGCAACAAACAATCCATTGTCGGTTCGGAAAGTGCCGGCCGAAAGCGGGGTGATTTTTTTTCCTGCCATATTCCCGGCAATGGCCAGCACCGGGATGATCACCCCAAAGCGACCAATCAGCATGCCGATTCCCAATGTCAGATTGTAAAACAATGTATTGGCATTCAGCCCTGCAAATGCGCTGCCGTTATTGCCTGCTGCCGAACTAAAGGCATAGAGGATTTCTGAAAGGCCATGCGGGCCGGCATTATTCAGTCCCGATAATCCCGGATTACTTACCGAGGCCCACGCTGAGAAGAGGAGGATGACGAAATTCGGGGCAAGCACGGCAATGATGGCCATTTGTACCTCGAAGGCTTCGATTTTCTTACCCAGGTATTCCGGCGTACGGCCAACCATCAGCCCGGCGATGAAGACGGTGAGGATGATAAACACGACCATGCCGTATAATCCTGCGCCCACGCCGCCGAACACGATCTCGCCCACCATCAGGTTGATCATTGCGATCATACCTGTAATTGGTGAAAGGGAATCGTGCATTGCGTTGACCGAACCATTGGATGCTGCGGTGGTGATGGTTGACCAGAGCACGCTGTTGGTGATCCCGAACCGGGTCTCCTTTCCCTCCATCAGCGCAAGATGGCCGAAAACCGGGTTGGACGAGTATTCAGCGTACAATGAGAAACCCAATCCCACAACCAGTAAAATAAGCATCGCTGAAAAAATAGCCCGGCCCTGGCGGATGGATCCCACCATTTTACCATAGGTATATGTCAGGGATGACGGGATCAGTAAAATGGCCAGCATCTCCAGGAAGTTACTGAAAGGGGTTGGATTTTCAAAAGGATGCGCGCTGTTGGCATTGAAAAAGCCGCCCCCGTTGGTTCCCAGTTGTTTGATGGCGATCTGCGAAGCCGCGGGCCCCATCGGGATTACCTGCAGCTGACCTTGTAAGGTCCGGACCGTTTCGTATGATTTGAAATTCTGCACAACGCCTTGCCCCACCAGTATGATGGCAAACAAGATTGAAAGTGGCAGGAGAACATAAAGCGTTGACCGGGTCAGGTCAGTCCAGAAATTGCCCAGTTTATCGGTGGTTTTCCTGGATATCCCACGGATCAGGGCCAGCAATACGGCAATCCCGGTAGCAGCGCTTACAAAATTCTGTACAGTAAGCCCGATCATTTGAACAAAGTAACCCAGTGTCGTTTCCCCGGCATAGGATTGCCAGTTGGTGTTGGTCATGAAACTTACTGCAGTATTGAATGAGAGATGCCACGAAACATTGGGAAAATGAGCAGGATTCAGAGGCAGATATGATTGAAACAGCTGAATCAGAAACACAAAAACAAATCCGGTCAGATTAAACAAAAGCAGACTGAAAGTATATGATTTCCAATTCGTCTCTTCATTTGAAGTAATGCCTGAGAATTTATAGGTAAGTTTTTCAAGCCAGCCGAAAACTGGCAACATAAAATGCCGGTTCCCGGAAAAGACCCTGCTCATATAATTTCCAAGGAATGGGGTAAGCCCGATCAGCAGGGCAAAGAATAAAATCACCTGAAGAATATCCTGGATGGTCATCGTATTAAAATTTTTCAGGTTTAATAAGTGAATACACCAGGTATCCCAGGATAAAGAGCGTTAAAACCGCCCCGATTACATAAGCTGCAGTGGAACTCATCTCAGAAGTTTAAAAGATCAAAATTTGGTTGCATCCGGCCTCACAATCTTTGATTGTTGCTCAGATTCAATGATTCGGTTTTCCAGGGTGCAAAATTACACCGGAATCTATAAGGATTTCATAAGGATCAACCAGTGATGTATAAATGTTTTATAAAGAGGGATTCTCTAAATTTGTAACTTTGATCGCCTGCCGGAACCCTTTTGCTGGAAGCAGGCAGGTCCTGTTATTACATGAGAAATCTCAACTACTGTATGACAAAGCATGTTTAAAAGCGCTTCGATTTCACCGGTAAATACCTTTTTTGTTTTTTTACTCTTGCTTATATTTCTCACAGGCTGTAAAACAAACACCGATCCTGTCCCGGTAACGCCAGGTGGCGCCGTAGCTTTTTACATCGACCACTTGGTAAATGGTGCGCCATTGAAACGAAATGAGTTGATCTACACCAACGCGGCCGGAAATGAATACCTGGTCACCGACCTGATGTATTTTATCTCTGATATTACCTTTTACAACCATGACGGGACCCGCAAGATCATTGGCCAAGTAAAGGATATCTTCTATGTTGATGAAAGCCTGGCGGAAACAAAAACACTTATATTCCCCGATAAAATACCGGCCGGGACTTACGATTCGATCACCTATATTTTCGGAATTTCCGAAGCAAAAAACAAATCCAACATGTTCGTGAATCCGCCTGAGGCAATTATGGGCTGGCCGGCGGTTCTTGGAGGAGGTTACCATTATATGATGATGAATGGGAAATGGAAGGATCCCGGCGGCCTGCTCATGCCGTTCAATTTCCACCTGGGAATCGGGCAGCTTTATAAAGGAAGCGGGTATGATGTTGATTCGATCTATGCATTTGTCCAGAATTGGTTTACCGTGAGTTTGCCCGGTTCCTCATTTACCATGGCTGACAATGAACAGGTGCGGTTTGGGATTGCCATGCAAATCGAACAATGGTTTGAGAACCCGCATGTATATGATCACAATTATTGGGGAGGCGCCATCATGCAGAAACAACCGGCCATGCAGATGGTAAAGGAAAACGGGTGGGATGTTTTTACACTCCGGCGATTGTAACATTTCAAAGATTTATCTTTCAGATCAGGTTATAAATGAGTATCATTGGGCATTAAAATCCCGGCTTTGAACGCAACATCTCTTGACATCGCACTGTTAACCTGGGTACACGACCATGCTGTTCCCGGATCAACCCCGGTGTGGCAATTTATCTCCAATTACACCACCTTCACCAGTATTTCATTGGGTTTGATCGTCCTTATTATTTCTGTCGCAAGGAAGTCGAAACCCATGCGCATCAGGTTCTTTATGATTGCCGTTGTATTAATTACTGTTCCCCTGATCAGCCAGGGATTGAAGCTGGTGATCGACCGCGAACGGCCATTTGTCACCTATCCGTATATCGAAAAACGCTCCACCGGCGGTGATTCCTCCTTCCCTTCAGGTCATACCATCGAAGCCTTTGCCATGGCCGCATTGTTGTCGGTATTGTTTCGTAAAAAAAGAATTATTATCTCGGTTTACATCTGGGCCTTTGCAGTGGGTTATTCGCGGATGGCGCTGGGAGTGCATTATCCAAGTGATATCCTGGCGGGAATACTGATAGGAACCTTTATCGGCTGCAGTATTCCGTGGATTTTTCACCGGGCAGGTCTCACTGGTTAAATCAGCCATTCAGTGTCGTGATCCGCTGGCAGTTATATGGCCACATAGAAATAGAAGATGATGCAGGAAAAATTGATACATCGGCTCCGGGGGAAATAAACAAATTGACCAATGAAAAACAAGTACCTTTTATTATTTGCATGGGTTACGGCTCTTTGTGCCCTGCTCTTATTCCAGCAATCCTGTAAAAAGAAGGAGACGCAGAACGAACCCTTATATATGACTGTGAATTTACCACGATCGGTCATGCACAACGACTCATACTATTCACTGAACTGGCAGGAACGATCCATTGAATTGGATTTTAGTCAGCAGATTGATTCTTTAACCATCAAAGGGAATATCTCTTTTTCTGACAAGAATGGCTCCCTTGAATCAATATTTCAGACAATATCCTCCGGAAGGAAGATCATCATCGCATTTCAGCCTGGTTTTCAGCTGAATCATGGATGGAAATATCTGATTACCCTTAAAACAGGACTGAAATCGACATCCGGCCTGACCCTTCAGTCAAATACCGTGATTGACGTACGAACAACCACACAAAACCTGGTTCTGGGCAGCAACGCTGAGCAACGGAACGCCATAGTTTGTATCAGTGATATTCATATGGGAGATCAGCGGTCAGCGGCTTTAAAGTATTGCTGGTTTACCAGGAATGAAGCGGCGCTTGACAGTCTGCTCGATGTGGTGATGACCAGTCCACAGGTGCGGCAACTGGTCATTCTGGGCGATCTGTTCGACGAATGGGTGGTTCCTTATCGCATTTCCCCCTTTGATTCCCAGGCGGGGATTCACGATTCAAGGGATTACTTTCTGTCCATAGCCAATGCCGATGTCAATCAGGATATCATCAGTAAACTCAGAACCATTGCAGCCGGGGGTATCATTCAGTTGATTTATGTTCCAGGGAACCATGACATGCTTTTAACGGAGGAAGTTCTTCAGGAGATCATCCCCGGCATCCTATGGGAAGGTGATTCCCCCGGCCTCGGCCATTATTCACCGGTGAGTGAAATCATAATGGAACATGGTCACCGCTATGATTTCTTTAATTGTCCCCAACCCCTGTCGAACCCGGGTCATATGCTGCCACCGGGATATTTTGTATCACGGCTGGATGCGGAAGGGCTGATGGAACATGGGAGTTCGAAACTTAAGGAGACTGGTGCCGCGACCGGTCGGGTTGAATTTTTAACTGCCTGGATAGCGGCCATGACCTATCTGCAAATTCATTATTCGTTAACGGTTGCTGCTGATTCTGCAAACATCCGGATGACGGGCATAGATGGTTACGCATCATCGCTCAGCTTTAATGGGGTGCGGGATATGTATGCCGCCAATATTGAGGATAATTGGCCTGTTACAGAAACGGGGAATGGGGTTGCCGTAGCCATGCCGGTCCTGATGGCCATTCTGGATGGGAGCATTGATCTTTCATTGGCCGCCTCCTATGAATACATGCAGTCAGCGGCGCCAAAGCGCTATAAATTAGTTGCTTTCGGGCATACCCATAACCCGATGCTGAAGGTTTATCCCGCGGGAAAAAATTACACAGGCATATACGCAAACACCGGTTCCTGGGTCAATGCAGAGTTAACCAGCAAGCAGGTAAGAACATTCCTGGTCATAAAACCGGCCGCCTGGACCGGATCAGATCTGGATGTGGTTTCATTGTATCAGTATAACCTCGACAGTGGCAGCGGAAACCCAAGCCCGGGTTTCATTCCTGTGCTGATCTCTGAAGAGAGTATTGGACTGTGACGAACAATTTTTCATGCCTCATTTTTGGATATCACAATTTGTGACTTCCAATTCTGCTTCGACGCAATCTTTTTTCCGGTCTTCTTTTCCAAAGCTTTCCGGGCATCTCCGGCAATCTTCCCGCCTTCATGTGCGACTTCCCGGTTCTCGATAAAACCTTCCGGATATTGGGTCTTGACAATCTCAATGGTTGAGGCCTCGCCCAACATTGAAAAGATTAATTCCAGGTCATTCATGTGATCGCGCAGGTTTTCGCGTTTCAATCGCTTAAGGTTTTTATACTCATTTGGGGTTAGCCCGAAAGTAGCCTTGGATATTTCTGAGGTGAGGATGGCATATTCGATCTGTTGCCGGATGCCATGGTTACTCCACTCTCCGGTAAGTTCCTCCCGGATCGCAATGCTTCGCATCCGCTTTTCGATCCAGTTGTCGGGATAGCCTTTGGCCTTATACAACTCTCTGGCTCTTTGTGTGGCGATCTCCGGATTTTCAATCTCTTCAATACGCTCATAACCAACCTGGGCTAACCATCTTTTAAAAGGCTCTGCCTTAGGAGATGGAATTGATTGAACAATACGAAGAAGTGTCTTTGTATCAGCAACATCTGTTTTATATTTTTTTCCATCCGGGGAAAGAAGTTTCAGCTGTCCGATTTTTGCGGACAACTCCAGGAAACCTTCTTTAAGCAACCTTTTCTTCAGATCGTTCCAATACTTCCTTGGTCGCTGGCTTTCACTCAGTATTTCAATAACGTCAATGATGGAAAAATGCCATTGTTGCTCAGTCTCATTCCAAACCGACCTGATCTTTTTGCTTTCAAATAATTTAATGCTGTTCATAACTTCATTTTCCTGCTTAATCGCCTTGGATGCCAAAAGGTGATACAACTTTCACCGGAAGTTTTCAACGATCTTTTTCTCCTCCTCCGTCAACCCATACAACTGGTAAACCATCCGGTTGATCTTGTCGTCGGTATGACCGATCCGAACCTTGATCTGGTCCTTCTGATCGGGCAGGGTGGCCGCCTCCAGGTCTTTGTTCAACTGCAGCATCAGATCAACGTTGGTGATAATGGCGGTGTGGAGGGAGGTTTCGGAAGGGTTGGAAGGAGATTTAATAGCCAGTTTGCTGATATATACAATTTTTAACCGGTAAAACCCACCTTGAACTTTATCACAAATGTTTTGTAACTGAAATCTTGATAATGAGGAGTTTAATATTCCGAGTAAATATTTTTCCGCTGTGACAATCAGCTGATTATTATCATTCCCATAATATTGATTATAATCAATTGTAAAACTTGCAATGGATGCGCTTATCCCAGGCCATAAGATTTTCGGTTTCTCAAATTCCTCATAGAAATCCACCGCATCCTGTATTTCATACCATTTGTAACTTCCAGGTTTGCGGCCGGGCCATTTGTCATCGGCAAAATCTTTCGGTTTGGGCATCAGTTGCTTTTTGAATTGCAGCAAATGATTCTTGATAGCAGGAAAAGCGTTGATGTCAATTCCTCTTTTTGTGAATATCAGAAACTTATCACTCCTCGGCTCCCTATAGCGCTTGATATCCCGCCCGGCCAGGAAGGGCTTGATCACCTCGGCGCTGCGGGGATCTTCGGCAATGAGCCGGTCGCGGGTGGCGGCATCGATCACAAAGGCTTCGTTGAGACCGGTTAACACACCACGATAGATTTTCCCCTTTACATAATCGCCCAATGGAATTCCGGCCGATCTGATCTTTGCCAGCAACCGCTGTTCGTTTTCCGATCCGAGGCTCCAGCCGGCATCTTCGAGCGAAGACTGATCAATGTTCACCTGATGTTCGGCAACATAGCCGGCCAGCGAATCGAAGGCAAGCGTTTTCATCATGGTGACGCCGATGGCGCTTTCAACCGCTCCCTTCCCGCTGATGAAGATGCAGGGATAGGTGGTGGCGCCCTGGAATACCTGAAGGTCGCCGAAGTCGACGATCTGTTTGATGTTCTGGCTCTTCAGCCACCTCCGCAGCGGTTCGCCGTAAGCGGCACGCATCCATTTGTTGGCGACGATGATGCCGAAAAGCCCTTGTTCGCCAAGCAATCCCATCCCGCGTTCAAAGAAATAGGTATAGAGGTCGGCTGTGCCATGATACACCTTGTACTTCTGGCGGAAGTAATTTTTCTGATCGCCCAGCAGCTCCTGCCGGACATAGGGCGGATTCCCGATCACCACGTCAAAGCCGCCCTGCGCGAATACCGAAGGGAAGCTCTTTTCCCAGCTGAAGGGTCTGATCTTTTTCGGTTCGCCGAAGTCGAGTTCAAGATCGTAAAAATCGAGGCCGATCAGGCTGTTGCCGCTGCGGATGTTGTCGTCGAGGCTGGGCAGTACGCGTTCGTTCCAGAGTGCGAACTGCTGCTGGATCGAAACCTGGGTTTCGCCCTCCATACATTTCAGGAGGAGGCTGAGCTTGGTCACCTCCACAGCGTTGGCATCGATATCCACGCCGAAAATGTGGGTGGTGAGAATTCGCTTTTTCTCGGCAGTGGTTAAAAAGCCGTCGGGGGTGAGGGGTTGCTCCTTCCGTCCGCGCGCCGGCTGGTGATGGGAAGCATACCATGCCCGGTAATGATCGAGCAGGAACTGGTAAGCGCCCAGCAGAAAGCTTCCGCTCCCGCAGGCCGGGTCGACGATGCGCAGGGAGGCCATTTCGGCCGGAGATTTCCCTTTGGTCTTCTTTCCCACGGTTTGCTGCACAATGTAATCGACAATATATTGCGGTGTGTAATAGACCCCGCCGGCTTTGCGCACTTCGGGTTTCTCCTCTATTTTCACGTGATGACCCTCCGTTACCCGGATCACCCTGCCTAAAAACTGTTCGTAAGCCGATCCTAAAATTTCCACCGACAATACAGAAAATTCATAGGGACACACCGGGTAATAAAGCTCGGAAAGGATCCCGCCGATGGTCTTTGAATCAACCTTCATGAAAGGGGTGATATTATCCTTCTGAAGGTTGAATATCCCGGAATTGTACTTTTCGTCGGCACGGAAAAAAAGTTCAAGCAACTTCCCGTAGGTGTCGGTTTTATCGATCACCGATTTCAGGTTTCCGTAGGATTCGATGCCGCGGTCTTCAGCTATTCTCAGAAAGATCAACCGGTTAATTGTAGCCTGAACTGCAAAGTTGATCTCCTCATCTCCAAGGTTTGCATTCGATTTGCAGATGGCCACTGCCAGGGTTTTCCGCCATTCATCGAGGGAGAGCAGAAACTCCCGGTCAACCGTGGCCGTGCCTTTTTTGGCGGTATCGCTCTGTACAAACCTGTCGAAACTGCCTTTCAGCACCCGCTCCTTGCTGAATGTATCCCACAGGAAATCAAATTCAGTGAGATAATCCTTCCAGGTCAGGTAGCGCACCCGTGATACCGATGCGCTGTCGTTGGGGGAGGGCTTTCGCGTGCAGTCGTACACTGCGAACTCCTCAAAATCGGTGATGATTGAAACAGGCAACCTGGCACTCCAGCCGTATCGCCTGATCTGGTAGGCAGGCTGAATGTTGTTTTTGATATCAACACTCGGTTTTTTGGCCTCCACGAAAAACAAACGTTTTCCGCCGGGCAGCTTGAATGAATAATCGGGCGCTTTGGTAGCTCCGCCCACATTCAGCTTATCCTCGTGGATCACCTCGCGGTAGGCCTCGGCGTAGCCCTGCGAATTATCGATGTCCCATCCGAGTGCTTTAAAGAAAGGATCAATGAAATCGCGGCGCGTCAGGGTTTCATTGTAGTCAGCAGCTCGGTAGGAGTCATGTTGTTCTTCAAACCTGGTAACCAGGGATTGAATTTGTCGGAAGGAAGTTTCTTTGAGGGTCATGGTAACATTTGCATAACCAAAAGTAGTTAAAAATCCATCTTGCCCCGAAACTTTACTGATGCACCTTCCCGGTTGATTCCTTCAAAGAAAAACTGTTTGTCATCCTGTGAAGAACGCACAATGCTGATGGCCTCCCCGCACATGGTCTCCTTCAGGTAGTTGATGGAAAGTTTTGAAGGATAATGGCTAATCAGAAAGTCTACCGGCAGGGTATCAACCATCCAGTCCATATACCGGCTGGAGGTGACATGGTTGTTTACATCGAGATCGAACCAGGTGGTTTTCAGTTCAAAGGCATCGCCTGCTGCAATCGCACCAAGCTTTTCGGGAAGTGGCTCCAGCGCGTGCAGCTCCTTCATCCGGTCGAAGATATAACTGAATTTTTCCTCAACCTTCCTGGGGCGCTTTGACTGGATATCGATGGCCAGCCAGCCCGAGGTACATTTTGCCACGATTTCGTCCTTCTGGTTTTTTACCACGAAATCCCTGAGATAAAGCAACCCGTTTACATCTTTTGGCCAGGTTTCAACCACCGCTTTGTCATACCATTTCAGGGGCTTGTAAATTTCGACCGTCATGCGGCTGAGTACCCAGAAAAGCTGCTGTCCCCGCAGCCCGGCATATCCGAAGCCCAGCGAATCGGCCGAGTTGATGGCGGCAAGTACAAGGAAATTGATGAGCCCGCCCGGTCTCAGCCGGGCATTCATGTCGCAGTCGGCCGTGGTAACATCGAAGGTATATCGGAGGACAAGTTCCTGGTTCGAAATTTCGTCAGCCATGGGTAGTATTAATTGATTTTGAGGAGAAGTACTCCATGTGAAGGGATCTGCATTTCATGAACCTCCCCGGCTTTTCCCAGCGACTTTTGCCGCCACAGGTCACGGAGTTCACTGCCGGATTTCAATCCGGCTTTTTCAAGGTTCAAACTATATTTTTGTGTTTTTGGACCAAGATTAAATACGCCGATGGCTTTGGTTCCATCAGCAAGGTTTTTCACCCAAACCTGGATGTCATCCTCCATAATAACTCGCCTGGCCTGGCTTCCAAGCGGATCCTGGTCGATGGCAATCACCTCATCGTTGGTGAGGAGGTTGAGTGTGAATGCATCAAGCCGTTCGAGGTCGCACCCGATCAGCAGCGGTGCCGAGAGCAGGCACCACAACGAAATATGGGTGTATTGTTCGTCGGGCGTGAGCCTGGTAGGATGGAGACTCGGACCCCAGCCCACCCAGCCCACGATGAGCATATCGGGATCGTTCCAGTTGCCGGGTTTGGCAAAGGGCTGGTTTGCAACCTGGCTGAAACCGATTTCACGAAGGCTTTCCCAGGTATCGGTAATGTCGCCGGTAGTGCGCCAAAGGTTGCCCCCCACTTCATCGCCCCATTCCCATACCTTGCTCATGCCGTACTGGCAAAGGCTGTAAACTATATCGCGGTCAACCTTGTCGAGGGCGTCGCGCATCACAAAATAGGGTTTTTTACGCTCATTCAGGGAGGTATCCCTGGCGATGCCATCATAGGAACACCAGTCATATTTCAGGTAGTCGACACCCCAGGAGGCAAAGGACCGGGCATCCTGCGCTTCATGCTGATAACTGGCTGTATAACCTCCGCAGGTGAGCGGACCGGGAGAGCTGTAAATCCCGAATTTAAGTCCCAGTGCATGGATGCTGTCACCCACCCGCTTCATGTTTGGAAATTTTTCATTGGTGAGGATATTCCCCTGCGGATCACGCTTGGGTTCCCTGTCGCGGTTGATTTCCCACCCATCATCGAGGTTTACATAGTTCCAGCCATGGTTCATCAGACCTTTATCGCGGAAAGTGCGGGCGCTGGCCACCACCTTTGGCTCATCGACCGCCAGCCCCCAGCAGTTCCAGCTGTTCCATCCCATGGGCGGGGTAAGGCAGATGCGGTTTCCGACAGAGAGGATCAGCTCCCGCGAAGTTGTCCCCCGGGCGTTTTTTGCCTTAACCTGGATTTTGTATTCACCTTTTACATCAACTTTTCCGGTAATGATCCCGGTTTGTTTATCGAGGATCAGCCCCTTCGGAAGATGGGTGACCTCAAAACGCATGGGTCTTTCACCGGATGCCGGAATGGCGAAAAGAAAGGGTTTCCCCGGCCGGGAAGCAGTGATGGTTGGTCCGTTGATACGTGGGTGAGCAGGGGTTTCAGGAGTGGTTATGTAAGGTGTTTCATCCGCAACCACTGCGCTGTCGGCCGATTTTGCAAAATCAAAGCGATAGGTGATGAGTGCCGACTGATCAGGAGCCTTGATTTTCAGATCGAATGGCAATGACTGACCCGGTTTCAGAAGGAGTTGCGCGTTGTTTTGCCGGTAAATTTTATCACCTGTAAGTTTATTGATCGCCGTGATGGTAAAATCCCCTTCCATGGTATAAACACCGGAGACGTTTCGAAGGGTGATCGATTTAATCAGGTTTTTCTTGTCAAAGGTATAGGGACTGATGTTGTTTTCAATGGTCAGGTAATCCGAAAGCCTGGTCATTGAAATGGCCTGATCGCCGGTATAAAGTCCACCCTGGCCACCCTGGTCGTAAACCCGCACGGCGATCAGGTTTTCCTCGTCCCACCTGATCCGCGGATCATTGAGCACCAGTGTATAGGATCGCTTTTTATCCCAGTAGTTTATCGGCGCATGAATGAAGTTTGTATCGGTAACCCTCTCCGGCATGGCATTCTCCCCGTTGATCCCGATGAGCTGTCCGTTAAGAAAGGTGTGGTCAAAATTGTTGATCTTGCCAAGGTAAAGGCGCAGGCTGTCTTTCAAGGGAGCCGTCTTTTTCAGGGAAGAGGGGATCACCAGCCTGATCCGGTACCAGGCGTATCCATCGTAGGGGTCGTACCCCGAGGCTTCCCAGATTTTATCCACAGCGATGGTTTTCCACTGCGAATCATCAAAGATGGGTGAGGCAAATCCGGGCTGATCACCCTGAATAAATTTCCAGGGTACATTCAGGTTCAGAACCTGACCAGCCATTTGTGCCGGACTTCCAAGCCACAGGAGACAAAAAACAAGGATTAGACTTTTTTTCATTTTCTTAACTTGTATAGTGTCCATGATTGGTTGATTGTTTATATCCTTCAAAAATACCAATTCATTCTTGTTTCAACAAGTCTGGCCCCCTGAATATTATTAATAAATCTGCTGTGGTCCTGTTTGAAAAATTCCCTTTCAAAAACCAACTTTACGATTTGGTATAGTAAACTCATCTGATATTGAAAAATGATCAGGTAAGACAGCAGAGATCCCTCAATTCATCATTTCCCGCCTTTTCCATACCCCGTATTAAAATTTAGAATAAATCTTAATAGTTTCGCCCGCCGGCTAATGGTATGCTGTTTCATACATGTGTTAAACCCGCGTCTTTATTGTGAAACAGATAACATAGAAACGTCAGGCAACTTATGAATATTTTTGCGTCACTGTAGTGAACGTAAAACAGTATTCATATACCTAAATTAAATTATCGATGACGAAACAAGGACTCTTTTTCCTGGCCGCTTTGATCGGTTCGCTGTTAATTAAGTTGACTGTAAGTACATCCGTTTCTGCCTATCCTACCGGAGCCCCGGCAGGATATACAGGATCTCCCGGCGATGGTCAGCATTGTGTCAGTTGCCATGGTGGTTCCGCCACAGCTGTAACAAACTGGATTACCTCCGACATTCCTTCCCAGGGATATACGGCGGGTACGGTATACAATATAACGGTCACCGTCACCGGTACAGGAAAAAAGGGATTTGAAGTTTCTCCGCAGGACGCCACCGGGGTTCAATTAGGTACACTGGCAGCCGGAACCGGAAACCATCTGGTAGGCGGAACGAAATATGTAACCCATACTTCTGCCGGTAGCTCTTCAGCAAACAAAATATGGAATTTCACCTGGACAGCACCTGTGCCAGGAACAGGAACGGTTACCTTTTATGGTGCCATGGTAGTCGCGAAACCGAACATTAAATTATGTACGCTGGTTGCCAATGAATATGTTGCAGCCCCGCTTACGGCCACTGCCTCGGCAACGCCCTCTCTGATCTGCGCCGTGCAAAGCTCGCAGCTCAATGTTAACCCGTCCGGGGGAAGCGGTACCTACACCTATTCATGGAACTCCATGCCTCCGGGATACACCTCTACCCTCCAGAATCCGGTAGTTACGCCTGCTGTAACCACCCATTATATGGTTCAGGTTTCTGATGGTTCACTTTTTACCGATGCTTCCACTGATGTAAATGTGAACCAGGCAGCAGCAGACAATGCCGGAAACGATACCACCTGCGATTACATTGTTGCACAGGTTCCTTTGTATGGTGCTGCCTCCAATTTTTCCAGTCACCTGTGGACTACTTCGGGAAGCGGAACCTTTAGCGACGCCAATGCACTGTCAGGATATTACTATCCAAGCACGGACGATAAAAATCTGGGATCTGTTACCCTTACGCTGACTGCTTCAGCTTTGTCCCCCTGCACCACCCCGGCATCCGACTCACGGGTCATCCATATTAACGGTCCGATTGGCATTGCAGAAAACCCGGGAACACAGGTTAGGATGGTCATCTCACCCAACCCTTCTCACGGACTGTTTACGCTTAGGATTAGCGGGATTGACAACAAAGACCTGACTATCACGATTTCGGATATCACCGGCAGGACCATTGCGCATCGCGCGTTGAATGGTTCAGCAAGTCAGCAGGAACAATTCGATTTGTCGGGAAGCCCCAAAGGTCTCTACCTGGTGAAAATCCAGACTTCCGGTGAATCGATAATCCGTAAACTGGTTATTGAATAAACTATATTTGCAATCACCACAATTCTAAACAAGGAACCATGACACATGTAGTTAATACCTCCTGGAAAGGAAACATGTTATTTGATGCCAATGTGAGCGGACATAGTGTGATGATGGATGCCACCGTGGAAAATGGCGGTGAGAATAAAGGACCACGGCCCAAGGAGATGATGCTTGCAGCCCTGGCAGGATGTACGGGAATGGACGTGGTTTCCATCCTGAAGAAAATGCGGGTTGAATTTAGCGCGTTGAATATCCGCATTGAAGCGAATGTAACCCAGGAACATCCAAAGCATTATGACCGGATGCACGTCATTTACGAATTTACCGGAAATGATCTGCCCATGGAACAGTTGAAAAAAGCAGTGGACCTGTCGCAGAACCGGTATTGTGGTGTTTCCTTTGTATATAAAAAAGCCATGGAGGTGACCTATGAGATCCTTGTCAAATAATTAAATATGCTCAAATACAAATAGTCATGGAGTATTACTTCAGTACCATCCTGGATTGCAGTTTCGAGGAAGCTGAATCAAAAGTGATCAGCATCCTGAAAGAGAAAGGGTTCGGCCTGATCACCGAAATCGACATGCGGCAGAAACTAAAGGAGAAGCTGGGGGTTGAGATGAAAAAGTATAAAATCCTGGGAATGTGTAATCCGGGTTTTGCATACAAAGCGCTTCAGGCTGAAGAAAAGATCGGGACGATGCTCCCGTGCAATGTCCTGGTGATTGACAGGGAAAACGGAAAAACCGAAGTTTCAGCAGTAAATCCAATGGCCTCCATGATGGCGATCGAGAACCCGGTTCTGGGAGAACTGGCTGCAGAGGTGACGGGAATTTTGCAAAAGTTTATTGCAAACCTCGCATGAATCACTTGTCTTTAATGCACCTGATCGAAAATCCGAAGGCTTTGTAGTTGTCGATCCGGTCCATTCGGTCATTGCCGTTCTGAAAGTAACGGCACCAGGCCGTTTCAGGAGCATAGGGGGTTGACGACCACAAAAAAGTATAGCTTCCCAGGCTGTGAAACTCTCCCCTCACGCTCCTGTAACCTCCAGGCAGAGCCGTAAAGCCACTCACATTGGTTGCCCCGACATTGGGTGAATTCCAGGATCCGGCTCTGGTCTCCTTCATTTTTCCTGCGGCAACGAGATCCCCGCCAAGAAAGGAACTCAGGATATCCCAGTCGTCATCGGTCGGGACATGCCAGCCTTCAGGGCAGATATCTCGGGTATCGACAATGGCGTACCAGTTATACAGGTGGCCATAAGTTAATCCATAGCTTGCATCATGTTCATAATTGCAAAAGGCGCCGGTGGTCAGTTTATTCCACTGGGTTGCATCGGTTACCATGGGAATAGCTTCCCCATTCAGGTATCGGGTGGTTCTCAGATTCTCGAGCATCCATTCCTGGGTCCCAATGATCACGGTATGGTAAACATTGCCGTCCCTGTCTTCAACCAGGGCGGGAGTCGGACTCAGCAAGGTGGCGACCTCTGCACTTTCCTTTTTAAAGCTTTTACAACTGCTGATACAAATGACGAGCAATCCCATGAAAATGAAATTGTAAACCCTTTTGATGAAAGGTGTCGTCATAGGATGAATTGTTGAATTTCGCCATAAAGATAAAAAATCAATTTCTATTTTCATTCCCGGGACTATGATTCTTCCGTACTTTTACAAGGATGAAGTTTACAGCTGTTATTCTGGCCGGTGGACGAAGTTCACGCATGGGATCAAACAAAGCGCTCATACCATATCTTGGGAAGCCTTTGATAGAATATTCCCTTGATGTAGCCATGAAGTTTACAAAGAGCATTCTTATCAGTGCCGGCAATAAGGATCTTGCCCACCTGGGATTTCCAATTGTGAAAGATGTTTTAAAGGTGAGTGCGCCCATTGCAGGGATCCATGCCGGTCTACTGAACAGCCAAACAGAGTGGATCCTTGTGCTTACCTGTGATATGCCAAATGTTTCAAAGAAGGTAATTGACATTCTGATATCCGCGGTGGATAATGATCTTCGGATGGTTGTTCCAAGGCACGGTGATTTGATTGAACCCCTGTGCGGATTTTATCACAGGGAGCTGATACCGGTGATAGAAAACAATGCTCTGGCTGGAAAATTGAGCCCGCTTGATCTGCCTGGAATCGTACCTTCCAAATTGATTGACTTAACTGATATCCAGTCAGGTGAGATCAGCCATCTCTTTAAAAATGTAAATGAGTGGAAAGACCTGTCGCAATAAAGCGCTGCAGGATTTAACAGCCCCCCGAAGCTTTTTTCTTCTTCTTAATGGGAACCACCCCGGGTTTGGGTGCAGTGGCTGCCGGGGCCGAAGTAGTGGTCAGCGATGACACCTCTCCTCCTCCCAATGCCATGGATGCAGCTTTACGAAAATCATACCTGGCAATCTCATCGTTCGAAACGAGGGTCCCTGGTTTCTGCGGATTCAGGATGGTCTCCATCCAGTAATTCAGTCCGCCCTGCAGAACGTAGTTGTTCTGATAGCCGAGTTGCCTTGTCAGCAGCCATGCTTCATTGGCCTCTGTTGATCCATTTGAATAAAAGATATTCATTTTGGTACCCTGGTTGAGGAGATCATAATTATTCTCCGAGAGGATATCCTGCAATGGCACATTGATGGCGCCCGGAAGGCTGAACATATCAAATTCCCTGGGATTCCGCACGTCGATCAGTTGGATGGAGGGGTCTTTCTGAACAATTTTATCTGCCACCTCATCGGGACTGATGAATTGCGTGCCGGTTCTTATCTCGGAGAGTAACTGTCCGGCCGTAAGCTTATAGGGCCTGGTTGTATTTTGCGGAACAAGGGCAATGACCAAAGCCAGGATTATCAGTACGAGCGTTAGATAATGTAAGGGTTTCATATTTTTTATTTTAATTCTGTTTTTAACCTCAACATGACCTCCTGTATGCAGCAGCATTGACCAGGAGCGTGGAAAATGTTCAATATTCCTCCTGCGGAAATTTTTTCTCGACCCATTCCGAAACCCAAAACATCCCCAGCGCTATCAATACAAGGATGAGGGCAAAAACTCCATCGCTCAGGTCGAGCATGGTTGACATTTTGGGGGATCCCATCGGAGCTGATTTGTAGAGCGGCTCAAATACCGGATAGGCAAATGCAAAGAAATAAACCCCGATGAGAAGCCCAAGGATAAATATCATGGCATCGAGCTTTCCGATGGCAGCGCCACAGAAACTGGTCCCCGGGCAAAAACCGCCCATGATAAATCCTGCCCCCATGATCAACCCACCCACGATGGCTGAAGTCAAAAAGGTGGGATTCACATAGACCAGGTTGAGGTCGACCCAGCCAAACAGGCTGAAAAATAACAGCCCGAGCATGGCGGTCACCCCACCGGTGAAAAAAACCTTCAGAACGACCATGTCGTATCCATAAAAAAGTCCGGCCAATTTCCGGCTGGATGAAAATCCCGATTGTTCCAGCACAAACCCAAAGCCGATCCCTATGATGAAGGCCAGGAAAAAATTGGTGTTGGAGGAGATGATATCGTTTACTGCTAATGGTCCCATGTCAGTTTTTGATTTACGATTTACGATTTTAGATTTACGATTTATGTTATATCCAGTTTTTCCGGAAAAAGTAAGCCAGGGCATACCCGCCGCCAAAAATGGCCATCATGGTGATGATCCCTCCAAACGAAATAACAGCGATCCCGCTGAGCGCCGATCCGCTCGTACAGCCTCTGCCGAGTTGTGAGCCTACGCCGAAAAAAATACCCCCGAGCAGGGCAAAAATCAACCTGCGCCGTGAGCTGATTTTCGGGCTGTGTTCGACCTTTAACTTCAATCTGCCAGCCAAGGCGCCTGAAGCAAAACCCCCGACAATAACGCCAAGCATCTGGAAGACCAGCCAGTTTTTCATGGGTGATCCGGAATGTTCTTCATGGTACTCTTTGAAGTATTTTGTTTTCGCGGTGTAATTGGGTGCGATTGACTGTGTGGTGGCTACCACGACACTTTTTATTGCGCCGCTGGCTCCAAGTCCACGCCCGGAGATAAAATTTGCAGCCAGTAATATGAGACCCAGCAATACCCCGCCAATGTAGGGATTCATATACCTGTTCTTCCTTGGTTGATCTTTTGTTTCCATATTCCGTATCTATTTTGAAAATCAAAGTGTTTAAATCAAAAATCGTCATTCGTCATTCGTCATTGGTCATTGGTAATTGGTAATTGGTAATTGGTAATTAGTAAAGGTATCTGCTCGCCTGCCCGGCATATACGATGATGAATCTCAGAAAAATACCACCGGTCAGTACGAGGGTTGAGGTAATGATGATCGGTATTTTATAGCCCAGGAGTTCAAGAATCTCCAGGAATGCGGGCAGCAGCAAACCGATGAAAACCACGAATATCCAGAACACCTCTGTGTAGGGCCCACCGAGGAACATATTTGCTGCATCAATCTGAACCTGGGTGCTGGCCTGAAATCCCATAAACATATGAACGATCAGGAACAGCTCGATGGCAATCATCATCAGGTCGATCCGGCTGAAAATGTTTCGTTCCAGGTGACTTTTTGCCATGAGCATGATCACGGCAGCCCCGGTCGAAAGGCTGGAAGCAAAGAACAGGGGTCCGAGGATGCTCGTGTTCCACAGCGGCCTGGCATTGAAGGCCGAAAGCAGAATGCCGGTATACACACCCAGGATCACTGCATATAAAAGCATGATCCAGGCAAGGATGAAACGATATTTGATAAAAAAAGTCTCTAATTCTTCCAGGAAAGGGTATTTCCAATGCCACCCGGGAAACACCTCCTTCATCCAGGTTGCCGACCATACAATAGACAAAGGCGTGATGACCAGCAGGGCCCATGCACCCCACGACATAGGTGATTCAAAGCGGACAACAAGATAAAGCTGCCAGAAAAATGCTTTATGGTTCAGGTCAAGAAACAAGGCCCCCAATCCAAGGATAAGTAGAAATGGCGCAATCATGGGCGCCCACTTGATCGCGGCCGGATATTTTTTCTCCCGGCCCAGGATATAATAGAGCGATGCAAAAAACAGGATGCCGGCTGCAACGCCTCCGACAAAGAGGTACAATGGAATCTGCCAGTGCCAGATGTTCAGGGTAGGATCCACCATGGGATTCATGCGACCGCTGATGATTAGCTCTTCTCTCATGGCGTTCAGATTAAAAAATAAAGATTGGGGTTGGTCCCGGCTTCAGGGATCAGCCTTTTATATTTCCGCTTTTTCAGCACCAGTGATATTTCACTACGGGGATCGTCAGTATCTCCGAAGTAAAGACATTTTGTTGGGCATACAGCCACACAGGCCGGGGGAAGTCCCTCTTTAACGCGGTGTACACAGAAAGTACATTTGTCAACATAACCCTTGGGATGCGTGTATCTGGCATCATAGGGGCAGGAGGCAATACAGGCCCCGCAGCCAATGCATTTATGCTGGGTGACCAGAACGGTTCCGCCGTAATCGTAATGACTGGCTCCGGTCGGGCAGCACCGCACGCAGGGTGAATTGGAACAGTGGTTGCATCGTTCGGACCGGATCTCCATCTCAAGCTGGGGGTAAGTTCCATCGTTCACCTCCACCACCCAGTCGCGGCAATATCCTATGGGAACTGCATTCTCTGTCTGGCAGGCAACGACACAATCGCTGCAGCCAACACACTTTTTGGTATCAATGGCCATTGCGAATCTCATGCCTTCACCTCCTTATCCGGATTTTCAGTTAAAAATGTCACAAAATTCCCCCTCATCCCGGTTCCGCCCATCACCGGATCCAGCAATACTTTGGTAATCAGGGCAGCATCGCTCACCCCTTTACCGTAGGCTCGTGTTAACAGCGGATTCGTGTGACCGAAACCATGGACTATGTAAACAGAGTCCCACCTTATCCGTTCTGTAATCCTGACCTTTGCAGGAAAGTTGGTGGTTGAACCGTCCTGGTTTTTCAGCCAAACATCCTGTCCCTCCTTCAGTTGCCAGTTGGCTGCAACTTTTGGGTTGACCCACACCAGGTTTTCAGGCATGATGGCCGACAAATTCGGGTTATTGGAGGTACGGCTGAAGGTATGGGATTGGGTCCTTCCGTAATTCAGGCGGTAATATCCTTCAGGTGGTTCTTCATGAGGCGTATACCTCGGAAGGGGATCAAATCCTGCCTCCTCCAGTTGGGTTGAATAGAGTTCGATCTTCCCCGACGGGGTATCAAATACCGGCGGATTGTCGGCCGAGAAATAGAGATCTCCTGAACTCCGCTCATATTTCTTTACGCCAATCTTTTTCATCTCCTCCAAAGAGGAATCCATGCGTTTCAGTTTATAATCCAGAAATTCTTCGAAGGTCTTCCATCCGAAATATTTCCCCAAACCCATTTTTGTCGCCAGCTCTTTGGCAATCCACCAGTCGGGTTTGGTATCGTATTTCGGTTCTGTTGCCGGCATGCGCAGGGCGATTACGGGTTCGCGGTTGTGATCATTCCTGAGCACATCATACCGTTCAAGGTAGGTGCATTCAGGAAGAATCACATCGGCCCATCCTGTGATCTCCATCGGCATGGTATCAATGACAACAAGTAGTTCGAGTTGCTGAATGGCTTCGAGTGTCTTGCGTGAATCGGGCATCGTCATGTTCAGGTTGCTGCCATTGACAATCCAGCCGCGGTATTGAAAATCTTTAATGGATCCGGGAATCGATCCGTCCACGATAGCATTGGCCAAGGGGAGCTCGGCAAAGGGATATTGACCGCCGAGAATATCGCGCCACGATTTATTCACCGCAGGGAAAGGCGGATGCGGATATTCGGGAATCTCTTTTAATTCAGGAAGGTAGAACCCCCCTCGGCGGCCCCACGAACCGAGCAGTGCATTCAGGATTGCAATAGCCCTCGAACGCTGGGTGTCGTCGCCATACCAGGTGACATGCCGGCCTGGATGAATGATCACCGCCGGAGCAGCGTTGGCCATCTCCTTTGCGGTATCATGGATCATTTTTGGATCGAGGGTCGTGATGCCATAGGCCCATTCAGGTGTAAATGGCTGGATATAATCCTTCAGCTTGTCAAATCCTGTTGTGTATTTTTCCACATAGTCCTTGTCATACCAGCCATTGTTAATGATCACATTCGTCCAGGCCAATAAAAGGGCAATGTCGGTTGAGGGTTTGATGGGAAGCCAGAATTTTGATTTGCTGGCCACTGTTGAAAACCGGGGATCAACCGTGATGATGGCGGCACCGCGGTCGATGGCATCTGCCATCTCCTGCACCTGAGTGTTATGCATGTTCTCACCGAGATGACTTCCGATGAGGACCAGGCAGCGGGTGTCGCGGATATCCGTAGGTTCGGGTGATTCGAGACCGCTTCCGAAAGTGAGCCCGAAAGCTACCTCGCGCGGACCTTTGCATTGCGCGTAGGAGGGGCCGGCAATGGAGTCGGAACCATAGGCCTTCATCAGGGTGGTCAGGAGTTTCCCCCCTGAACCATGGGTAATGAGTGCAACCGTTTCGGGACCGTATTTTTTCCCGATGAAGTCAAGTTTTTTAGCAACAAAATCGAGCGCTTCGTCCCAGCTTACGCGTTTAAATTCCTGTTTGCCTTTTGGTCCTGTACGGATCAGCGGCGTTTTGAGCCGGTCCTGGTCAAAGTACATTCCTACACCACCTGTTCCCCGGGGACATAACCGGCCATTGCAGTGCGGGTCATTTTCATTGCCGATAATCTTCCAGATCTCTCCCTGGTCATTTTTATACACCCATCCCGCGCATTTCCAGAAACATATTTCGCAATAGGTTGGGGTCCGGAGAAACCTGGATTCGCCGGTGTGCATTTTGCCAGTAATCCGTTCAAGCAATGAGGGCTCTTTTCCTCCGCCTAACCCGATCGTACCAAACATGGCACCCCCTGCGGAGAGTGTTGAAATCCTGATAAAATTCCTGCGGTTCATTTAATTTCTTTTAATAATTCGCATCTTCATAACTTCGCTGCATCACTCCTTCAAATACAATAATCTAGTTTAGTGTATACGACAAATGTGATAAAAATAAATTGTTAGTTTTGTAAAAAGATCCGCTTCAATTTCCCCTGATGAAAAACAAAATGACGGTTGCCGGCAGAATTTGGATTGAAACTGAGGGACGGAATTTTTTAGGTGCCGGAAGGATTGAGCTCCTTGAAAGGATCGAGATGCTTGGTTCTCTAAGAAAAGCAGCCATGTCCATGGGATTGTCCTATCGCAAAGCATACTATGCCGTGCGTTCAATGAATGAACTTGCACCACTCCCCATGGTTGAATTACGGCAGGGAGGAAAAGGTGGCGGTTGTGCAAAGTTGACAGAAACAGGTCGTCAATTCGTGGTCAGATATAAGCAAATCACACACGACTTTGTGATATTTCTGACAAAACATTCTGTTGCATTTTAACGTAATTTTTTGTTAATTTCGTACCGTTATTCACCATAAGGAATAACGGGTATCTCTTGGAAATCTCACTGTTTTTTTATATCTCACTGCTGGTAGTTTCATTCATGTATTCCATGGTGGGTCATGGTGGCGCCAGCGGATACCTGGCGGTGATGTCCATTTTCGCTGTCAACACGGTCTATTTCAGAAGTTCCGCTTTGATCCTGAATCTCTTTGTTGCCGGGATCGCATTTGTCAATTTCAGAAGCGGGTTTTCCATCCGGTGGCGCCTGTTTCTGCCATTTCTGATCCCGGCCATCCCTATGGCCTTTCTCGGGGCCCTAATCCACATCAACCCGGCCACCTATAAATTCATCCTTGGAATCCTGCTGTTGGTTGCCTTGCTGAGGCTCTTGTACCGCCCATCGCGGGAGTATGAAATTAAACCTGCCCCAGGCATCCTTACCTCCCTGGTCATTGGCTCCATTCTCGGGTTTCTTTCCGGCATAATCGGCATCGGCGGGGGGATTATCCTCAGCCCGATATTCATCCTGATGAAATGGTCGCACGTAAAGGAAACCGGGGTTTATTCCTCCCTGTTCATTTTGTGTAACTCTCTCTCCGGATTGATCGGGCTTCAGGTGAGCGGATTCCAGTTGCCTCCGTATTTTATTTACTGGATCCTTGTCGTCGTTGCAGGAGGACTCGTTGGTTCTATGACTGCCATGAAATTCCTCCCGGTAAAATATTTTAAAATTTCACTGGCGATGGTGCTGCTGTTTGCCTGCTTTAAGCTGCTTATTCCCTGACTCCACTTATCAGATGCCCCGAAAATCATTTCCCCAGTTTATCATCATCTCCGGATCCGGGAAAAAAGTGGGGAAAACATACCTGGCTGTCGATCTGATCCGTTCATTTTCAGGAAAGTTCCCGCTCCTTGCCTTGAAAGTCTCTCCCCACCTTCATGATTCTCTGGGGAATTCCATGCTGGTGGATTCATCGGAAGGGATTCGTATTTTTCAGGACAGGACGCCCCATACGAAGAATAGTGGTAAATTTCTCGAAGCCGGCGCCACGCAATCCTTCTTCATGGAAACAGATGATGAACATCTGGCGGAGGCATTTGAACGCTTCATGAAGGAATGCAATCCGCACAATGATCCGGTAATCGTTGAATCAGGGGCGTTAGGTAATCTTATCAAACCCGGATTGCTGATTTTTATCAGCAGTCCTGCAGAATTGACCGGGGAGGTTAAGTTAAAAACCATGAATATGGCTGACCTTGTGCTTCCTGCACGGATATTTGATCCGGGGAAAATATCGGAGCAGATCGGTTTCTCAGAAAACAGATGGCACCTGGTCACCGGCTGAGGTCGGGGGGCCTTCCGGATCATTTTTATAAGTTCCTCTCGCAATATCCCAATTCAGCTTCAGCCACACAAGCAGCAACGGCAACACAATCAATGCGTATTGATTTATATAATGATCTCTGATATATCCCGGAAAAATATCGGTAGGTGAAAAACTTGAAATTATCAGGGCAAACAACAACAGTGCAATATCCGGTTTTGTTTTTTCACTTAAGATAAACCAGATTGCCACACCCGCAAAGCCAATAATAATTGTCGGGGATTCGCTGCCTGTACTTGCCAGAATGACAAATAACAATGCAGATGCCAGTAACCGAAGTTGAAAAACAACATTTCCGAATTGTGATTTCCTGAGGTAGGATAATGCAAATATCAACAGTCCGGGAATAATAAAATAAAGGTTGGATAATGTTGAATCGTGCAGCAACCTGCGAAACATACCCATCACACATACATCGGTCCGGCTGTTTTCAAGCATGACATTCAGCGAATTTTTATGTACCAGGACCTTGTACCAATCAACATAACATTGAATTGTAAAATCAATTCCCACAAAGGCCATGGGCAGGATAAAAAGTACCATTGTCCAGAAAACAAGATAGAGCATATATTTAGGTTTGTTCTCGACAAAAAAGAAAAATGCCAAACCGATGATCCCGTATAACTTAATAAAAACTCCGATAATAAGGAAGAACGCTGCCCAAAAAAATTGCTTCTTATGAATATGGGTATAACTCAAAATAATTAAGGCGGCAGTTATGGCATGGACCTGACTGTTGAGCAGGGAGGTGATCAGGCAATTGAATACAATCCAGCTGACGATCGCCCTGTTTTTATCATTAACCGGCAGTTGATAAATCGCATAAAGCAAAACCAAAGCGTTAAGGATAATCCAAAAGGTATAACTGAACCATACCGGCAACAAGGAAAATGGGGCAATGAACAGGGCAAATACAGGACCGTACAGGTAGAGGTCGAAATATTCGCCGGGATAAGGAATATATAGGTTTTTCAGGTATGCCAGGTGGAAAAAGCTGGATTTGAAAATGATGAAGTTGTTGATTTCCGAATTGGATCCCAACAGATATTGCAGAATTACGACACACAGCCCGGCAAAGATCCAAAGACCAAAAACAGTTCTTTTTTTCAGGAGGAATTGAAAGTCGTATGTCACATCAATTATTTTTGAATCAACAGACCCTTTTTTCTGCAAATATTTTCGGCATATTCATGCAGGGTAATGAATTCCCCCTTCCCCTTTAACCATTGCAGGTATTTTTCAAGCCGATCAAGTAAAAATGCCCCCGAATGCCTTTTCATATAGCGGGGAAGGTTAATAGATGATATGTCGGTGAATTCCCATGGATGAAAATAGAGATTCAGAAAGCCATTTTTGCGCAAGGTCAGGTTTGACAAAAATCTGAAGTAGGGCATCGGGAAATTTTTGAAAGATAACCAGAACAACGGGATCCTCAGGTAGGGGCTTACTGAAACAGGGATATTTAAAATTTGGTCATAAAAAAAAGGGGTCAGGGGTTTATCAAGATTATTGTATCTACGGGGAATATGGGTGGGATTTAAAGATGAATTATACCAGTACCCCGCTTCTACCAGATCGGGTTCATCCACTGGTTTCAAAAAAGGCCGCCTGAACCCTGTTACCTGCTTTCCTGTTATTTCTTCTAAAATATTTTTAGAGTCCGTTAAATCTTTTTTTGAATCAAAACTGCCGTGAAACATGGCGTGGGATGCAATTTCATGTTTTAATGAGACCTTGCGGACGAGTGCTTTATTGTGAAGTGCAAAAGTTCCCGTTATAAAAAACGTTGCTCTTATTGACAGGTTGTCCAGAATCTGATTGATCAAAATCAAACCTTGCTTCGAAATTTCTATTTGTTCAATTAAGGAAATTGGACTGCCGTATTCTAACGGAAGATCAAACTCTTCGACATCAAAAGTCAGAAATATTTCGTGCATGGATTCGGATTGGTTAAAAGCATCTGCATGTTGATTTGACCACTTCACCTCTTTTTAATAACTGGTCGGAGCGTAGTAGAATAGTTTCTCATGCTCAATAACCTTCCACCGGATGAGCAACCGGGCATTTAATCGGGAATCCTCTGGTTTCAGGATCACTTTCCACGAGAGTACAGTGCAATCATTTTTTAAGGGGACCACGTTCGATGGCGACGCTGAAATCACTTTGAGCGCCATTCTTTCACACCTGTTCTTATCAAACTGAGGCTCATCATTTAGTGTATACAATAGCAAAACGCCACAAATGAGTGGGATGTACCATCTCTTTTGCATACCGGGAAGGTTTTTAAATAAAAACAGGGCAGAAAGACCAAACAGGAAGATGAGCGTTAAGGTTACAGGCATGACCGTGTCGTAACGGATAATATTGATGCGGTTTTCACGGTACCCGCCCAAAGGCAGTAAAAGAATATATATCAGGGCAAAGATGCCGGCCCATTTGGAAAACCGCAGTATTTTTTTCCCCGCAGCCGTTTTGTAATACCTGCCGATGATAACCAGGTTTAGCCCGAGAATGAAGAATAACACAGGGAATCCCAGTTTTTTCGTCAGTGGATTCAATATTCCTTCGGGAATCCTTGAATACAATTCACCCAGTGGAACAGGCATATTGTTCGAATTATAACTTCCGAGATAAAGGGAATACAAGGCGAAAATACTGATGGGTAATAAATAGAACCAATAATTTTTGGGGATCCCCAATATGGATGAAAAAATCCTTTTATAAATAGCCGGTTGATTCGATTGAATATAATTTAAGTACATCATCCCGGTAAAAAGCAGGAGGGAGGCAATCAGAACGATCCCCGGATTCAGGGGACCACTTAAGCACAATACAAGGGCAAAGGGGATCCAGAGAAGGTAGATCAAGGGCAAGCCGGAGGGTTTCCTTTCATGAAAATATTGAAGGAAAAAGGGAAGGAAGTACAACAGCAGGAATGCGGCTGGCAATGCATAAAAAAACACATAGGTTGGTGACCGGTCGATGATGCCCATGTAACCCTGGTATCCCTCCGTTTGAAAAAGCGGGGTGACCAGAACGGCAGCAACCAGCACATCGGTATTTCGGAAATCAGTTTTCCCGGTGATGGCCACTGCAAGAAGGATAATGATCATCAGTTGAACAAGCGTCTTGGCGAGCGCACAGGACAAGTAAATGCTGTCAATCGGCGACACCCATTCTTGCATAGCCAATGGAACGAAATCAAAGTATTCTTTCATGGTATATTGGCCGAAGAAACGGTTCGGATTGGGATAGCAGTGATCATGTACGATCGCCCCAAAACCGAAAGGATCTTTAAGGGTTGGTTTAGCATCATTTTCAGGGACAATATTCCATGCCATATCACCATCGAGCGGCTGGCTCAGATGCTGGACAAAGGAATACCCCAGATCGGCCATTAACATCAATAACAGAAAATAATAGAGGACCTGCTTTTTTATCATGATGATACGGTCAGAACAGATTGGTTTGATGAAGAGAAGGGAGACATCCTTTCTTTATTCTGGTAAAAATATAACTTTTATCAATCAATATTTATCTTTTACCAATTGAGTGGGAAAAACGGTCCCTGTTGCATTTTTAGACTGGGGTAACCAGACCGGATCATCTCATTGTTTTTTGGAAAGGCAGAGAGGTCAACGTGATCGGTTTGTCCACCTATTCTGAAAGGATTGAAAAATATAGGGATTTGAGCCAGGGAGATAAACGAGAAATAGTCCTCAAACAGTGTGTTAATTCGGGTGTATGAAAAAAAAGGCATTGTAATGGTTTAGATTACAATGCCTTAGGAAAATAGTTTGCGGAGAGACTGGGATTCGAACCCAGGGTACACTTTTGGCGTACACACACTTTCCAGGCGTGCTCCTTCGACCACTCGGACACCTCTCCAGGAAATTTACGATTTTTGAATTACGATTTACTGATAAAAAAACACATCTAAAATCGTAAATCGTAAATCAGTTTTGCTGTGCAAAGGTAGAAAAAATATTGAGATTTCAAATGGTCATTTCTCCGCGAAGGGAGGTTTGAAGCAGTTGTTTTACACTTTCGGCAGAATAACCGCAACCCAGAAGGTACATCAGTTTGGTCACAGCCGATTCGGTGGTGATGTCGTATCCGCCTATGACGCCGATCTTTCCTAACCCCGCACTGGTTTCATATTTGCCCATCTCAACCGTCCCTCCTTTGCATTGGGTCACGTTGAAAACAATGATCCCCCTTGAAACAGCATCCTGCAGCTGATCGAGAAACCATGAAATGGTGGGGGCGTTTCCTGCGCCAAATGTTTCGAGAATGACGGCTTTCAATCCTTTGGTGCTCAGGATGGCCTCCACGGTGTTTGGTGAAATTCCCGGGTAAAGTTTCAGGATCGAAATATTTTCATCCAGCACTTTATGCACCCGCAGCTTTTTAAAATTTGGCTTTAAAATCAGGTTATGGTGGTATTTGATGTGAACACCTACTTCACCCAGCAGGGGATAATTTCCTGAGACGAATGCCTTGAAATTCTCTGCGTTGAGTTTGCTGGTCCGGTTGCCCCGGTACAATTTATTCTCGAAGCAGATGGCCACCTCAGGCACAACCGGCGTATCAATCTCCTTGGCCGCTGCAATTTCAATCGCGTTGATAAAGTTCTCACGACCATCGGTACGAACCATCCCGATGGGAAGTTGCGACCCGGTAAAGATTACGGGCTTGTTCAGGTTTTCGAGCATGAAACTCAGGGCCGAAGCAGTGTAGGCCATGGTGTCGGAACCATGCAGTACCACAAAGCCGTCATAATCTTCATACTTTTCTTCAATAACGCTGGCCAAGTGAATCCAGAATTCCGGGCTCATGTTCGAGGAATCGAGCAGCGGTTCGAAGGTGAAGAAATCAATTTTACAATTAAAATTCTCCAGGACCGGCAGATATTTGTATAAAATATCAAAGGTCAGGGGCTTCAGGGTCAATGTTTTCGGATCCTGAACCATCCCGATGGTCCCCCCGGTGTATATCACCAAAATATTTGTTTGTCCGATCATAAATTCAGTTCAAAGTACAAAATTACGACTAAAAGTTTCAGTCCCTATGTATTAATCTCAAAATGCAACAATAAATGCGTTTTGTAATCAGGGTAACAGAATCATTGTGTGTAATATTTACCCGGTGTGTTTCGATGATAAAATATCCCTTTCCGGGTACTTAAACGGCCAGTTCACTGATTTTTTTTGTACGGCTGTTCATTCGGTTTTACATTTGCTTCAATTCTTCATATACCAAGTCAAGATAACACCCCTAAAAGCATGAAACATAACTACCCTGCAGGATAAAAAAAATCAGATTTACAAACAAAAAAAAACAGGGAATTATGAAAACGAAAAAAGAAAATTACCTGAAAAATCAGGTTCAGGCACTGTTCATCCTGATCATATCAGTTTCATCAATCTTTGCCGGCTGCAAAAAGGACACGGCTGAAGATATTGCCCCGCCTGCAACAAATCAGGTGGACCAATATACTATTACCCAGGCTGTCTCCGATGAAGCCCAGCGGAACACCATTGCATTCGACGGGTTGGCTTTTCTAACAGGAAATCTCGGATCACAGTCGTTCCTGCCCCCTGGCAAGGTGGCTGACTACAGCGGGTTTCAATGCCTCCGCGACAATGACCCCACCAAACTGGGGCACAATACGAGTTTTGTGACCATCATCGCATTCAATGTATTGCATATTCTCACAACAGACCAGATAAATATGTATGTTGCCCGGGCACAAAACCAGATTGACCAGATCAATGCCTTTGCCCTGAAACGTTTTCCATTGCTTAAGGCTTTCCGCCGCTTAAAGGAGGGGGATATCCCAAGCGGCACAAGCGGACTCAGCCAGGAAGCAGTAATGGCTTATGCAGCCGAATTGTACAGGATCGACGGACAGATCAGCTTCGACAGGGCCAAATTGTTTGGTACTGAGGTTGGTTCCTTCAGCGCTGAACAGAAAGCAAAAATGGATGCTCTGAAGGCGCTTAATGGAGTTGGGAACTGGGACGGCAACTTAACGAATCCCCTCGAAGGCTTGGGCCTGCCTCAGGATGTGAATGTTGCCGTGATGACCTATGCAAGTGAAATGTACGCCTGGTATGCCGGGACTGTGACTTCCGATGTGTATTTCTGTCCTGAAAGGCATGGCACCTATTTTGGCTCATTCTACCTGAAAGACTGGCCGGCAATGGGAAATCCGAACTACACCATTGATGAAACCCTGACTGCCAGTGCCGGACAGAACTTCCTGGCGATTCTTACAACGACCCAGGCCGACCAGGTGAAAGGGATCGTCGACCTTCAGCGCAACGCCCTTACAGAACTTGTGGCAAAGAGAGAGGCTGTTTCGACCGAACTCCGTAAATTCCTTGCTTCCGGAACAGCCGATTCAACCACTGTGATCGCACTGAGCGAACGCTACGGAGAACTAGATGGGGAATTGTCCTACTATTATGCTTCGGTTTTCACACAGGTATATAACACCATGTCGGATGAGCAGAAAGCAAAACTAACGGCTCTTGCCGATGAACTTGGGTATATCAATCCCAGTGGGGCATTCCAGTATTCCCAGCCTGTTGCTATGCCCGAAATAATGAATACCGATTTCATGTTCAAATAAAAAACCGCTCATGAGTAACCTGAAGGAGTAAATGTACGTCCTTTGCGGCAACGCCGGCGATAAATAGCCTCAGAGATGAGAACGATGAAAGACATCAATTTCGTTTACCCTATCCCGAACAACCTCAAGGCATTCGCGGTGGTAATTTGGGCGATATTTTCCCGGGAGATGGCTTTTATCTCAGCAATTTTCTGTGCAATGATCGGGATGTAGGAGGGTTCATTTCGCTGGCCGCGATGAGGAGCAGGTGCCAGCCATGGTGCATCCGTCTCAAGAAGCAGGTGTTCCGGGGCGATATTTTCAACCACGGCCTGCAGACCGGAATTTTTGTAGGTGATCACCCCGCCGATGCCAAGCATGAAACCAAGACCGGTGGCACGTTTTGCCTGTTCGGTATTGCCGCTGAAACAATGGAATACCCCGCGGATTGCCCGATTTGTTTGGCCTTCCAGAATTTCGAGTACAATATCCATTGAATTGCGCGTGTGAATCACAACGGGAAGATCATATTTCAATGAAAGATCCAGCTGATATCTGAAGGCAATCCGCTGTTCCGCTTCAAATGTTTTATCCCAGTATAAATCGATGCCAATTTCACCAAGGGCCCAAAACTTCAGCGCAGGATTTGAGAGATATCCTGAAACGACATCCAGCTCATCCCGGTAATTCTTCTTCACAGAAGTCGGATGCAGCCCCATCATTGGGAAACACGAATGAGGAAAATCAGCAGTGACCTGTAACATCTTTTCATGATACGCGGAATCAATGGCAGGAAGCAGCATATATTGCACGTCATTCTGTTCTGCCCGGTGCATCATGGCCTCACGGTCGCCGTCAAACTCTTCAGCGTACAGATGGGTATGTGAATCAGTGAAAACCACGCAATTTTAGATTTACGATTTACGATTTTTTCGTCACGCGTCACGCGTCACGTGTCACGTTTTTTTGATGCCAACATTTTCTCATGAAGAAAAGCGATTATCTCTGGTATATCAATATCTTTCATGCACCTGAAATGCTTTTCAGGACAGGCCTGATAGCCCAGTTTGCTGCATGGCCTGCAAGACAAGCCCTTCACCTCGGCGATCACCGAATTTGATTTGAACTCCTCCGGAAGATAGGGATACATACCAAAGGCCGGAATGGTATTGCCCCAGACCGACAGGATCGGTTTTTTAAAGGCAGCAGCGACGTGCATCAGGCCGGTGTCGTTCGTCAGAACAGCATCAGCCTGACGGATCAGTGATGCAGACTGGTTGATGTTGAACAAACTACATGCATTAAAAACCAGTGTTCCTGTTGATTCAGCGATCTGATCACCACGCTCCCGGTCCTCTTTTCCGCCCAGCAGGATTACTGGTCTTGAAAGTTGATGGCATACCCGGATAACCTGGTCGGCCGGGAAAATTTTGGTATTGTGCTTTCCGCCGATGACCATGGCAATGAATCCATCCTGATGCGTTCCCGGAAGTGCTGAAATGGAAACTTCATCCTTTTCCGGGATAAAGTAATCCAGCCCGGAACCATCATTGTTTACACCCAGCCGGTTAACTGCCCTGAAATACCGGTCGACGATGTGAATGTCAGGCAGAAAATTGATCCTGAAACGAACCATCAGCCATTTCCGGAGATTCAATTTTGGGAAAGAATCACCTTTCACCCCCAGTTTATATCTGACAAAGGCTGAACGATAATTTTTATGCAGGTCAACAATGAAATCAAACCCCTGGGATTTCAATTGCGGGATCAGCTCTGCAAAATTGTGATCATAAAGCCAGGTTCTGTCAATGTGTGGATTTGAACTGGTGACAGGTCCGAACTGGGTCTTTGTCAAAAAGTGGATTTCCGCACCGGAGAGTTGCTGCTTCAGGCATCGGACTACAGCGCTGGTGAGCACAATATCCCCGATAGAACTGAACCGGATCACCAAAATTTTCCTCACCCTTTTCACAGTTTTCCCTTGTTACCCTGTTCCCTTGTTACCCTGTCACTCCATTACTTCATTACTCCATCACTCCATTACTTTGTCACCTCACAAACGGATTATTCTCCATTTCGTACCCGATCGTAGTCTCCGGCCCGTGTCCCGGGTAAACAATGGTTTCGGGAGGAAGGGTAAAAAGTTTGGTTTTGATACTCTGCATCAGGTGTTCAAAATTACCGGATGGCAAATCGGTCCGGCCGATGGTATCCTTGAACAACACATCACCGGTGATTACGAAACCCTGGCTGTCATTGTAAAAACAAACGCTTCCCTCTGCATGCCCGGGTGTGAAAAGCACCTTCATGGAAGAATTTCCCCAGCGAACGGTCTCGCCGTCTGTGAGAAAACCTCTCGGTGGGGTGATCCGGTCAATCGAAAATCCAAAGGAGGAGCCGATCTCTTTCAGGGTATGAAAAAACGGGGTGGAATTTTCATGGTATTCGGGATTGATCCCATAGGTCAGTGAAATAAATTCATTTCCCAGCACATGGTCGATGTGGCAATGGGTATTTAAATTGCGGACCAGTTTCAGATTATTGGAGGAGATGAAATCCTTCAGTGCTTCCTGCTCATCAGGATCATAACATGCAGCATCGATGAGGACACACTCCCTGGTTTCATCGAACACTAAATAGGTGTTAACCATGAAGGTGGTAAAGACAAATTTTTCTATGTTGATCATTCAGACAGCAGAATTTAACATGATTTGCAAAGATATGAAAATGCTGCCATGTGGCCGTCACATTGAAAATAATCGTACTTTAGCAGTTCCAATAAAATTCCTTGTACTACTGGATATGACTCAGGATGCATGCGTGAACAGAAGATCAAAAAGCTGGACTGGAGCATGGATCATTCTTGTTTCCGCACTGCTTTTTTCAGTGTCTGGACAATCGCAGTTTTACAATGGCTCGCAGTTGACTTTTGGAAAGAGCAGGGTTCAGTACAATGATTTCATGTGGCTCTATTTCCGCTTCGAAAAATTCGACACCTACTATTATCTCAATGGAAAAGAGCTGGCTATTTATACCAATGAATATGCTGACAAGCATATCAAGGAGATTGAACTCTCGCTGCAATCGAATCTGGAAGAGAAGGTCCAGTTCATCATTTTTAATAAACTTTCGGAGCTTAAACAGAGCAATATCGGGTTGTTCGGCGACTGGGATTATTACAATACGGGTGGTGTAACGCGGATCATCGGCGGTCGGGTCCTGCTTTTTTTCGATGGCGACTATGAGCACTTTGACCAGCAGATCAGGGCTGGTATTGCACAGGTGATCCTCAACAACATGATCTATGGCACAGGGATCGGGGCCCAGATAAAAAACAATGCCCTCTTCACTGTCCCCGAATGGTATATGAACGGACTCATTTCATTCATCTCGAGGAAATGGGATGCCGAGATTGAAAACCAGGTAAGGGATGCCATCCTCAACAAGCGATACGAGAAATTTAACGGCCTTTCAGGGATGGAGGCCACCAATGCCGGCCACTCCCTGTGGAATTACGTTGCCATGAAATACGGGGCTTCCTCTATTCCGAACATTGTGTACATGGCCCGGTTGAGCCGCAATGTGGAACGTGGCTTTCAGTATGTTATCGGGCTAAGTTTCCAGGCCGTAGTTCAGGAATGGCTGGCATTTTATACAGAGGTTTACACCAAACAGGAAATCGGCCGCACAGCGCCTCAAGGCGATCTGATCAATAAAAGGAAAAAGCCTGACCGGACCTACAGGGATCTGAAAATCTGCCCCGATGGCAATAAACTGGCCTATGTGACCCACGACCGTGGAATATACAAAGTGTTTATTCAGGATTCCGAAACCGGGAAAAAGCGGCGGGTTTATCGTGGCGGATATCGTTTGGCCGACCGGCCCGATTATTCATACCCGCTTATCGCATGGCATCCGAGCGGAAGGGTCCTCGCCATCCTGGTTGAACGTAAAGGGGAGATCTGGCTCTATTTCTACAACCTGGACGACCGTAAATTCGAACACCAGATTATGGCTAATTTTCAGAAGATCCTGGATATTTCATACTCCGATGATGGAACCTTGCTTGTTTTTTCGGCAGTTCAGAAAGGCCAGTCCGATATTTTTGTCTATAGCATCGCCTCAGGGTCGCACGAACAGTTGACAAAAGATATTTATGATGACCTGAACCCCAGGTTTATCAACCATTCCAGTGATATTATCTTTTCCTCAAACAGGGTAAATGATACGATCCGGTTCGATGATCCGGTGAAGATCATTGATCTTCATTATTTCAATGATTTGTTCCTGTACAATTACAGCAAGAAATCGAATGTGTTGCAGCGACTGACCAAATCATCCGATGCACACGAAACCCAACCCATGCCTTACGGGGAGAACTATTTTTCCTTCCTGAGCGACAAAAACGGGATCGTAAACCGGTATCTCGCCAGGTACGACAGCACCATTGCCTTCATCGATACCACGACACATTACCGTTATTTCACTACCTCTTACCCGATTACCAATTATTCACGCAACATCCTTGAACAGGATATCTCTCCGAAGGCGGCTAAAATTGGTGAAATCGTTTTTCAGAACCGCAATTATAAGATGTTTACAACCGACCTGGTCAGGCCGACCCATGTTACCAGGGTCGAAGTTCAGCCCTCTTTTTTCAAAGATTTCCAGGAAAAATCATCCATCAGACAGGCTGAAGCCAGGAAACCCGATAGTGGACTCAGGTTTTCTGAGCCATTCAAAACCCAGGGAAAAAAGCATTTCACAGCGGTAAAACGAAGCGAAGTGGTAAACCAGATCTTGTCGCGGGTCGATTCGTCCCAGAAAGCTGTTTTCCAATCGGGGAGGGATGGGACATTAACAAGCGATACAGTCGCCAATAATCTCCTTTCACTCTACAGAACCATGCAGGGAAAGGGCTACCAGCGGGGATCGCAGGAAAAGGATTCTGTGAACAAATACGCCACGGCCAAACAGTTGAATTATAATGTCGAGTATTACATTGACCAGATGGTCACCCAGATTGATTTCACCTATCTGAATTTTGCCTATCAACCCTTCACAGGGAGTCTGTCGCCTATGTTTATCAACCCGGGGCTGAATGCCCTTTTTATGGTTGGGGTCACCGATCTGATGGAAGACTACCGGATAAGCGGGGGGGTGAGATTGAATGTAAGTCTCATCAATAATGAATATCTGTTCAGCTACGGCAATTATAAACACCGCCTCGACCATCAGATCGTATTTCACAGGAAAGCCGTGGAGGAGGTGGGTTATTATTCCCTGATCAGGCACAAGATCCATGAGTTATACTATGTAGCCACCTGGCCGTTTAATCCGGTATTGAACATCAAGGGGACGGCGGCGGTCAGGTATGACCGGGCAATCTATCTGTCAACCGATCAGTTTAACCTGAAGGAGCCCGATATTCACAATGTATGGGGCAGTATAAAAGGAGAACTCACCTATGATAATACCCGGAGCCTGGGTCTGAATCTTTACCAGGGAACACGCTATAAATTCTTCGGGGAATATTACCAGCTTCTGAATTCCTCAGGAAATAATCTGATCGTTGTCGGTATGGATTTCAGGAACTACCAGAAGGTACACCGTACATTGGTATGGGCCAACCGGTTTGCAGCAAGTACCTCATTTGGAAGCAACAAACTTCTTTACTATATGGGTGGGGTTGACAACTGGCTGTTCCCGTCGTACAACGTCAACACCCCGGTTGCCTTTGATCAGAACTATGCATTCCAGACCCTGGCTACAAACATGCGTGGTTTCGATCAAAACATCCGGAATGGCAACAGTTTTTTCGTCTTCAATACCGAATTGAGATGGCCGGTTTTCCGTTATCTGTTTAATCGACCCATCCGTTCCGATTTCATCAATAATTTCCAGGTTGTTCTCTTTGGAGATGTTGGCACTGCCTGGACCGGGACAACGCCATGGTCGGAGGACAACCAGCTCTTTACGCAGTACATCCGGCGCAATCCGCTTTTCATTAAAGTGGAAATACAAAAAGATCCCATTGTGGAGGGATTTGGTTTTGGAGCCCGGACTCGCCTGTTCGGCTATTTTCTCCGGGCCGATCTTGCCTGGGGAGTTGAAGATGGCCGGGTCCGGAAACCTGTTTTTTATTTCTCACTCAGTCTTGATTTTTAACCATGGACCTTCCCGAACAACGGATTGTTGATTTTATTGGAGAACATCATATTTTAACCCTGGCAGTGGTGAAAGATAATGTGCCCTATTGTGCCACATGCTATTATGCTTATCTACCGGCGCAAAACCTGTTTGTTTTCTCCTCCGGCCATGAAACAAGACATATCCGTGACGTGGTGGAGGGCGGCAATTATGCAGTTGCAGGCGCCATTGCACTGGAAACGAAAATCATCGGAAAAATCAGGGGTATTCAGATTAACGGAATGATCCGGGAATTGGAGGGAGATGAATTGAAGAAAGCACGGGCAGCCTATCTGAAACGCTTCCCCATCGCCCGTTTGATGCCTGATCTAACACTGTGGATGCTGGCTCCTGATTTCATTAAAATGACGGATAATCGCCTCGGTTTCGGGAAAAAGCTGGTTTGGAGGGTCTGAAAATCTCTGAATCCAAGGCCAATTGCGCATTTAGAGAATTATCAAAGTCTATGTTTTTTGAAGTCAGGTGTTTACCTGTGTTACCCCCACCTGATGTTAATAACTATATTCAGGTAAACCCGTTCTTCGTTGTATATTGCCTCCTCAAATTTATCCCCAAAAATTTATTGAAACGTTCGCAATAACAGATAGTTAATAAAAATATTTAATATAACAGGTAATTCTGTTCATGCATGGAAAAAAATACAGTGGAAAACACGGAAATGGATTTAAAAGCCGATTATTATCAAGAGGTGCTGGCTAAAAGAATCCGTCCGAAAATTGGGATTCAAGAACTGGAAATGGAAGAAAAGAAAATTGAGGAATCAAAGCGTAAGATATATTCTTTTGCAGAAGTAATTGAGAAATCAACAATTTATTTTAACGGCGATAGCCTGGCCGCCAGTGTGTGGGCAAATAAATATGCACTTAAAAATTCTGAAGGTCATTTGTTTGAATTGACCCCGGATGATATGCACCGGCGAATTGCCCGTGAAATTGCCCGGATTGAGAAAAAATATCCAAACCCGATGAGCGAGGATGAACTCTTCGGTCTCATGCGAAACTTCAAATACATTGTCCCCCAGGGTAGCCCCATGGCCGGTATTGGAAACGATTTTCAGATCGGATCGCTTTCCAACTGCTTTGTAATCGGGAACGAAGGTGCCTCCGATTCTTACGGCGCCATCATGAAAACCGATGAAGAACAGGTTCAGCTTATGAAGCGCAGGGGAGGAGTCGGACATGATCTGTCACATATCCGCCCGAAGCATAGTGAGGTGAAGAACAGTGCACTAACCTCCACCGGCATTGTGCCGTTTATGGAACGTTATTCCAATTCAACCCGGGAAGTGGCCCAGGAAGGCCGGCGCGGGGCCCTGATGCTGAGCATTTCGATTGCACATCCTGATGCTGAGCATTTTATCGATGCAAAACTTGAAGCGGGTAAGGTAACCGGGGCCAATATTTCGGTTAAACTGACCGATGACTTTATGCGCTCTGTTGTGAATGACACGGAGTTTGTGCAACATTTCCCCATTGATTCAAAGAAACCGGCAGTAACCAGGCCCATCCGAGCCCGTGACCTCTGGAGCAAGATCGTGCACAATGCATGGAAATCGGCCGAACCCGGGATCCTTTTCTGGGATACCATTATCCGGGAATCCATCCCCGACTGCTATGCCGACCTGGGTTTCCGCACTGTTTCCACAAACCCCTGCGGGGAGATCCCTCTCTGCACCTACGACAGTTGCCGCCTGCTTGCCATCAACCTTTACAATTACGTCGACAAGCCCTTCACTCCCGACGCAAGTTTTGATTCCGAACTCTTTACCCTCCATGTCAATAAAGCCCAGCGTATCATGGACGACATCATTGACCTGGAACTTGAAAAGATCGACCGCATCCTGGCTAAAATTGATAAAGATCCTGAGGCAGAAGATATTAAAGCCCGTGAACGTAATATGTGGCTGAATATCAAGAAAAAAGCCATCCAGGGACGCAGAACCGGCTTTGGTATTACAGCCGAAGGCGATATGCTTGCTGCCCTCGGAACCCGTTACGGATCTGATGAAGCCACCGATTTTTCAGTGGAGGTGCATAAAATTCTTACCCTTGAGGCCTACCGCTCCTCTGTGATGATGGCACGCGAACGCGGTCCTTTCCCCATATATGATTCAGAGCGGGAGCAAAACAACCCGTTCATCATGAGAATAAAGGAAGCCGCTCCCGATGTATATGAAGATATGGCTAAATACGGCCGCCGCAATGTGGCCATGCTGACCATTGCTCCAACAGGATCGGTAAGTATTCTTACCCAGACTACCTCCGGTCTTGAGCCGGTCTTTGCAGTGAACTACAAACGGCGCCGCAAGGTGAACCCCAATGATAAGAATGTAATAGTCACTTTTAAAGATGAGGTTGGCGATACCTGGGAAGAATACAATGTGTTCCACCATAATTTTGTTACCTGGCTGGTCGTTAATGGCTATAATGTGGATGAAGTCTCCCACATGGAGGAGAAGGACCTGAAACAGATCATCAAGAAATCACCGTTTTATAAAGCCACGGCCAATGATGTGGATTGGGTTGCAAAGGTAAAAATGCAGGGGGCCGTTCAGAAATGGGTCGATCATTCCATCAGCGTTACTGTCAATGTTCCCAACGACGCCAAGGAGGAGATGATCAGCACGATCTATGAAACGGCCTGGCAGGTTGGCTGCAAAGGGATGACCGTTTACCGCGATGGATCCCGCTCCGGGGTACTGGTGAACAACGATCCAAATGAAAAGAAAGAAAAATCCGAGATTGACGAATTCCACGAAACCAAAGCGCCTCATCGCCCCGATCGCCTGGAAGCTGACATCGTCCGCTTTCAGAACGATCACGAAAAATGGGTGGCCGTTGTAGGAATTCTAAACGGACGTCCCTATGAGATATTCACAGGGGTAGCCGAAGATTTCTGGATTCCAACCTGGGTTCAGAAGGGCTGGATCGTGAAAACACGACCCGATGGTATTGGTTCACGCTACGATTTTCAGTTCGAAGACCGCCAGGGATATAAAATCACCATCGAAGCACTTTCCCGGTCATTCAATAAGGAATACTGGAATTACGCCAAGCTGATTTCAGGCATTCTGCGCCATGGAATGCCCCTTCCTTTTGTGGTAAACATCATTTCCAAACTTCACTTTGAGGTCGATTCGATCAACACCTGGAAAAACGGGGTGGAACGGGCATTGAAAAAATTCATTCCCGACGGAACCAAAGCAGCCGAACATGCCTGCCCGAAATGCAGCGATCAGAACGGATTGGTTTACCAGGAGGGTTGCCTGGTTTGCAAGAGCTGCGGCTATTCGAAGTGCGGGTGAAAATCTAAAATTTCTTTTTGTGGTAATCAAAGGTGGTGTTGTCACGCAGATCTTTGATTCGTTTGGCTATGAGTATAAAAGCCTGCAGGTTGTTTTTGTGAAACCATTCAATGGCTGACTGTTTACCACGACAGGCTTCAGCAAAAACCAGCAGAAACGGATGTTTGTTTTTTTGTAACCATCCACAGGCCTGGATATTTTCATCAATGGCAGCATCCAGTGCCGACAGGTGATAAAACTTGTTTTTGAAAAGCCAGGCGGTAGCCTCTTCACTTCCCCTTATGGCATGAGCCAGCGCGGCCACTTCCGGGTAACCGTTCTTCATCAGCCAGGTCACGATTTCCACATTCCCGTTTACAGCCTCCCCAAAGGCAAGCCAGATCTTCGGCGGATAATAAAGTGTTTCCACAGCTTCTATGAATATACCTGAACTTCTATCCCGGCTGCTTCTGCACGCCTGGCAATGACTTCCAGCTCAACCAGGGTTATTTTCTCAAGGTTATGCACGGGGGTTGCCCGGGCAATGGGATACATCATGACCATCCTGGGTTTAATCTCAAGCAGGCACTTAAGCCAGTTTTCCACCGATTCGCCGGTCGTGTTATCCACAACCTGGCCTTTGAAGCTCCCGCGCAGGAACATACTCTGGATGATGAGATTCCCCTTGAATTTTTTCAAATTTTCGACCAGGCTGGTAAAGTTTACCGGTTCTACCGGGTTATTGATGAGATTGAACAAGCGGTCGTCCCCTGCATCCAACTTCAGGATGTTATTGTCAAGTTTCAGCAGGGCATCAAACACTCCCTGATCATGGATCATACTTGAGTTGGACAACACCGTGACCTTTGCTTCGGGAGCGTAGAAATTACGCAAGGCCGTGGTATCATCCACAATCCCTGCAAAATCAGGATGTACAGTTGGCTCCCCGTTCCCTGCATAGGTAATGGCATCGGGAAGGTAATCCTCTTCGCTCAACTCCTGGAGCCGTTGTTCGAGGAACAGGGCCACCTCTTCACGCGACGGAAATTCCGGATGCCTGGTCATGTCGGGCGGGGTCCAGCCACATTCACAGTAAATGCAGTTAAATGTGCAGTATTTGGAATGGAGGGGGAGCAAGTTGATTCCGAGTGATAACCCGAGTCGCCTGCTGCGTACCGGGCCAAAAATTATCTCATGAAAAAGAAATCCAGACATCCTGTTTGTTTATTGTGCAAAATTCCAAATTTTCAACTGCAAATCCTAAATTACCAAAAGTAAAAATGTTTACTTTTACGGTTCAATGAGCAAACCGTTGATATCACTCAATAAGATAAAAGAACCCATCAGGGAACCCATTGAGGCTTTTGAAGGAAAATTCAGGGCTTCGATGAAAAGCTCCGTGCCCTTGCTTGATACCATCACCCGGTACATCATCAAGCGTAAAGGTAAGCAAATGCGCCCCATGTTCGTTTTCCTTTCTGCCGGACTATGCGGAACGTTGAATGAGAGCACCTTCAGGGCGGCATCCCTCATTGAACTCCTGCATACAGCCACCCTCGTGCATGATGATGTGGTGGATGACTCAAACCTCCGGCGTGGATTTTTCTCCCTGAATGCACTCTGGAAGAATAAAATTGCCGTACTGGTTGGCGATTACCTTCTTTCGCGTGGACTGCTTCTGGCACTGGAACAGGATGAATTTAAATTACTGAAAATCGTCTCCAATGCAGTTCGTGAAATGAGTGAAGGCGAATTGTTGCAAATGGAAAAAGCCCGGAAGCTTGACATCCAGGAAAGTGTCTATTTTGAAATTATCCGAAAGAAGACGGCTTCCCTGATCGCCTCCTGCTGTGCATGCGGCGCTGCATCGGTCAATGTTTCAGAAGAGCTTATCCGGTTGATGTGGACTTTTGGGGAGTACGTGGGCATTGCTTTCCAGATCAAGGACGACCTGTTTGATTACGAACGCAACAACGCCACAGGAAAGCCCAATGGCACGGATATCCGCGATCAGAAGATGACCCTTCCGCTGATCTATCTGCTGAATCATTCGGATTATATGGAAAAGCGATGGATTATCAATACAGTGAAAAATCACCACGATGAACCTTCCAAAGTATCAAAGCTGATCGAGAAGGTTGTTGAACGCGGCGGGATCAGTTATGCCCAGGAAATGATGCTCGAATACCGCCAGAAATCACTGGATCTCCTTCAGACATTCCCCGACAACCCGTATCGCACTTCACTTGAACAGCTGGTCCTCTTTACCACGGAACGCAAGAGTTAGCTGACTTTCTTCAAGGTAAATCCAAAGGTGGTTCCTACGCCGATGGCGCTTCGCACATTGATTGTTTGATTGTGTGCCTCCACGATGTGTTTTACGATGGATAATCCAAGCCCTTTGCCTTTTTTGGTGGCAGCCCGGCCCCTGTCAGTGCGGTAGAACCGCTCAAATATCCGGTCCAGGTCGCCGTTGTCAATCCCGATGCCGTTGTCGGTGACCTCCGTCAGAATATTTTCATCCATATCGAAAAAGGTGATCTTGGTTAGACCATCTTCGCGATTCCCGTAACGAATGGAGTTGTCGATGATGTTGGTAAGCACATGCCTGATCTTATCCTTATCGCCCTCTACCATGACTGGCTTTCCGGGTTCGTTTACGATAATCTGGATATCATTCTTGTGTGCTTTCATCTCAAGCAGATCCGCCACCTCATGCGTAAGGCTGACTATATCGAACCGGGTATACTTCAGCCGCATCTGCCCCGATTCCAGTTGTGAAATCTCATCCAGGTCTTCAAGGATTCTGACCAGCCGTTCAACGCTTTTCTCGGTTCGTTTCAGATATTCCCGGTTTATCGTGGGGTCCTCCAATCCGCCATCCAGCAAGGTTGAAACATACCCCTGGATGTTGAAAAGTGGCGTTTTGAGTTCGTGTGATACATTCCCGATAAAATCGCGCCGGTATTGTTCCAGCCTTTTCAGTTGTTCGATCTCCCTTTGCTTGTCCGATTCCCAGTTTTCAACCTCTTTCTGAACGTGGTCCATGATATTGGTCGCCGGATGGGGGATGGGTTGTTCCTTTTTTCCCACCTTTACCGAATGAATTGATTTGTAAATCAAACGGATCTTGCTGTAAATGAACTTTTCGAGGGTATACCTGAAGATGGAATAGGATATAAAAAACAGCAAACACGAACTGACAACCAATGCAATGAAGGTATAGAGGTGGGAAAAGGCGCGGGTAAAAATCATCCCCGCCGAGAGTAAAAAGAGTACGATGTAACTTCCAGTAATGATCACGGAATTAAGCAGGGCCAGGTTTCTGGGTTCGTAAAATTTCATTCCTCTTCGAATTTATAACCAACGCCCTTGATGGTTTTAATGCTGTCGATCCCCAGCTTTTCACGGATTCGGCGTATATGCACATCAATGGTGCGATCGCCCACAACAACATCCTCACCCCACACATTCAGAAAAATATCTTCACGTGTCACAACCTTCCCCGGACGGGAAACAAGGAACTGAAGCAATTCAAACTCCTTCCGCACCAGGGTTATCTCCTTATCATTCTGCAAAACGATATACCGGTCTTTATCAATGGTAAACCCCTTGACGCGAATAACCTGGCTTTGTTCTTCAGGCATCCTTGACCTTCGGAGCAGGGCCTGGATTCGGCTGATGAACAATTTCGGTTTTATGGGCTTGGTGATGTAATCATCAGCCCCGGCTTCAAATCCGGCAATTTGTGAGTAATCTTCTCCGCGTGCGGTAAGAAAAGCAATCAGGGTGCCCGCCAGTTCAGGCATCTTCCTGATCTCGGTGCAAGCCTCCATGCCATCCATTACCGGCATCATGACGTCGAGAATGACCAGGTGTGGTTTATGTTCCCTGGCCATTTTCACAGCTTTATGTCCGTTTTTTGCCTTTAAAACCTTGTAACCCTCTCTTTCAAGGTTGTACCCCAGGAATTCAAGAATATCAGGTTCGTCATCGGCCAGAAGGATCCTAATCTCGCTGTTCTCCATTTATTCTGTTTATGGCGTAAAGGTATGAAACTTCAAGGGGATATGGAAATTCTATATCGTCAAGCAGGCCATTCATTCGCGGGATATGGGCTCCCCTGTTATAATTTGGTGTCGCAATCACAGATTTTTCATACTTTTATTGAAAATTACAGATGAGAAAGATTGTCCTTTTTCTTTTATTATTCGTTCCGTTTTTTGGATTTACACAGAAATTCAATGGTGGTTTACTGGCTGGTGGTTTGGTGAGCCAGGTTGATGGTGACACGTGGGGAGGATATCATAAATTTGGTTTCTATGGTGGTGCATTTGTCGGGTTGCAGGTTTCCCGGCGCTCCGCCTTCCAGATGGAGATGGAGTATATTCAGAAAGGAAGCAGGCAGAATGGAGATACCATCACCAATACCGGAATGACCTATCTGCTCCGGCTACATTACCTCGAAATACCCGTCCTTTACCAGTTTTCTTTTCATAAACGGTTTTCTGCTGAAATAGGTCCTGCCATGGATGTCCTGATCGGATCGGAAGAGCTTGTCAATGGCTTTGATCCTCCTTCAACAGTTCCGCTGAGGCCGGTAACTTTAGCCGGGATCCTTGGATTTAACGGGTATATCACCAGCCACCTGAGGGTGAATGTGCGCTTTAACTATTCGATCCTGTCCATCCGGAACGGTGTGGCCAATGGTTACCGGCGCATCGTGTTTGAAGTGGGTCAGTATAACAATGTTTTATCATTTGGATTGATGTGGGATTTCAAGCCAAAAGAACTGTAAATCATTATTGCAGATGCCAACACATAAGATTATCGTAGGAATCACCGGCGCCAGCGGCGCCATTTACGGAAAATTGCTGCTTGAACGCCTGCAGGGAATACAGGACCAGGTGGAAACCTGTGGGATCGTCTTCTCTGAGAATGCCAAAGCCGTCTGGAAATTCGAACTCGGGGAGGACCCTGACGAGATGTATCTCCCTGGCAATACGGGGAAGTTCAGATTTTATGAACACGATAATTTTTTTGCACCCATGGCATCAGGGTCGGCCGGTTACGATGCGATGATCCTCTGCCCATGCACCATGGGAACCCTTGGCAGGATTGCTGCAGGTGTTTCGTCCGATCTGATTACCCGGGCCGCTGATGTCATGCTGAAGGAACGGAAAAAACTGATCCTCGTGCCCCGCGAAGCGCCTTTCAGCCTGGTTCACCTCAACAACATGAAACTACTTACCGAAGCCGGGGCGATCATATGCCCGGCATCACCGTCGTTTTACAGTAAGCCTCAAACCATTGAAGCCCTGGCCATGACCGTTATTGACAGGGCATTGTGTCTCGCCGGATTTGAGTTGGAAACCTTTGAATGGGGTTCTTAAAATGAGCAGCAGGAATAGGAAAATGCAATGATAAAACCCTGTTCACTGTTGCGAAGCCGCGCGGATATTCCTCATAAGCCTCGGAAAACCTGCCCGTTTAACCGGTGAGTTTTCAAAAATGCGCTCAAACGCTGTTTCATCCAGGACAAGCCAGTCCTTTTTACGCAACTGCACCAGTGAGGCTGATGGAATAAATTCAGGTAATGTGCTGGGAATTGCAAAACGATTGTAAGGACAAACATCCTGACAGATGTCGCAACCGTAAATATGATCCTTCAACTTCCCTCTTAATTCACCCGGGATTTCTTCCTTGCTTTCAATGGTCAGGTATGAGATGCAGCGAGGGATATTGAGTTGATATGGTGTATCAAGCGCACCGGTCGGACAGGCTTTGATGCATTTTTCGCAGGATCCGCAGTGATCTTTTCCCGGGATAGCGGGTTCAAGTTCAAGGCTGGTGAGAAGGATGCCGATAAAGAAAAACGAACCGGCCGATGGATGGATGATGAGGGTGTTTTTCCCCTGCCAGCCCACACCACATCGCTGGGCCCAGGCTTTCTCAAGCATGGGCCCTGAATCTACGAAAGCCCTGGTACAAGTATCCGTGGCGAGGAAATTCATAAAACTGATGAGTTTTCCGAGTCGTTCCCGCATGATAAGATGGTAGTCCCCGCCATAGGCATATTTTGCAAGAATGAAGTTGTCGGTCTCCGGAATGACTTGCTGTGGGTAGTAATTCATCATGACCGCCACGACCGATTTGGTTTTCTCCAGTAAAAGTTCAGGATGCAAACGCTTTTCAAGGTGGGTTTTGAGATATTCCAGCCCGGCCAGGCCTCCTCGCTGAATGAAAGCGGTAAAAAAGGGCCTGAGCTCCTCCAGCGGTTGATTTTGGGCAATGCCGCAAAATGAAAAGCCCAGCCGCAGTGCCTCAGCACGAATCTGCTCTCCAATAATTACTGTTGATTTTTTACCTCCGGATCCCAACATCTAAAATCAGAAATTCGTCATTCGTCACTCAAAACAGCCTGTCCTGTGTCCCTGCCTTCATCTTTCCCAGGTGCCGGTATGCCAGTTCGGTAACCTCCCGTCCACGGGGTGTGCGCATAAGGTAACCCTCCTGTATGAGGAAAGGTTCATAAACCTCCTCTATGGTTCCTGCGTCTTCAGAAACGGCGGTCGATATGGTTCCCAGACCGACAGGTCCCCCTTTGAACTTTTCAATGATGGTCAACAGGATTTTATTGTCCATCTCATCAAGCCCGTTCTTGTCAACATTCAGTGCGGTGAGCGCATACTGGCTGATGTTGAGGTCGATCTTTCCATCACCCTTGATCTGGGCAAAATCACGGACCCGGCGTAAAAGGAGGTTGGCAATACGGGGTGTGCCCCGGCTCCTGCGTGCAATTTCAGCAGTAGCGGCCTTATCGATGGGAACATTCAGGATGTCAGCCGAACGGTGAATGATCCTGTCAAGGGTTCCGGCCTGGTAATAGTTCAGCCTGGAGTTGATCCCGAAACGCGAACGAAGGGGCGCAGTAAGTAACCCTGAACGGGTTGTGGCTCCTACCAGGGTGAAGGGATTCAGCTTGATCTGGATGCTCCGGGCATTCGGTCCGGATTCGATCATGATGTCGATCTTGTAATCTTCCATAGCCGAATAGAGATATTCCTCAACCACCGGGGACAACCGGTGAATCTCATCAATGAAAAGCACATCGTTGGGTTCCAGGCCGGTAAGCAACCCGGCAAGATCTCCGGGTTTGTCAATGACCGGCCCCGAAGTCACCCGGATGTTTACCTTCAATTCATTCGCAATGATGTAGGCCAGGGTCGTCTTTCCGAGTCCCGGCGGACCATGAAGCAAAACATGGTCAAGCGCTTCATTGCGTTGCTTTGCTGCCAGAACAAATATCTTCAGGTTTTCAACAATGGCTTCCTGACCTGAGAATTCTACAAAACCGCTCGGTCGTAAAGCCTTTTCAATCTCTTTATCAGCCGGATTTAATAAATCACCGGTGGGATCCAGGTTTTCATTCATCATTACAAAAGTAAATTAAATCCATAAATTTCTTTTGTAAATAATTTTAACTATTTTTACGTTATTATTCTTAATAAAACTGGTTATGCATCCTATAATTGTTGCGGTCGATTTTTCCAATACTTCCATTCACGCTGTCGAGTATGCCATATCTTTAGCCAACAAGATGAAATCAGACATCCATTTGATTTGGGTTGATAAAATCAGTACACAGGAATCGGTCTACCCCGACACTTCGAATGAAAACAGGAATGAGGCTAAAAAACGGTTTGAAGAACTGATCGGCTTATATAGTCATAAGCTTGCCAAGGGAATCACCATGGAGTATAAACTCAGGAAAGGCAGGATTTATCGTGAAGTGGATAACTTTGCGCGACTGAACGAAGCTGAGTTGATCATTACCGGATCGCATGGCATTTCAGGTTACGAGGAATATTGGATTGGAAGCAACGCATATAAAATCGTAACATATACCTCCACCCCGGTCATAACTGTACGGCATGATTTTAATATAAAAACCAAAATCGAACGGATCCTGGCCCCGATGGACGGCTCCACTGAAACGCTTCAGAAAATTCCTTTCGTTGTAAAACTGGCAACGCTCTTCAAATCAGAAGTTCATCTGGTAGCCACCCATAACAGCCATCTGAAATCCATCCAGCGTATAACCGAGAAAATAACACAAACTGCCGCCTCTTACCTGCAGCAACACCAGGTACGTATCATTGAAGACAGCATTGTGGCCAATGATCTGACAAAAGCGGTCCTTTCTTATGCCGTTAACGTGGATGCCGATTTAATTGCCATCATGACGGAACAGGAAACCCCGGTGAACATTTTGTTGGGTGCACAGGCACAACAACTCATCAACCAGTCACTCATACCCGTACTGAGTATTCATCCACAGGAAAAATAGAATGGAACACTCCCCGATGAATCAAAAGATACGCTATAGCATCATCCTTTCTTTACTGCTGATTCAGCCATTTATGGTCACGGCGCAGGAATCCGTTTCCACCGGTGGCACAGAGATCATTCAGGATTCAAGGGTTGATCTTCTGGTAGATAAACACATCCGGATCAACCAGGCCATCAAGACGATGGAAGGATTCAGGATCCAGTTATTCTCTGATTCCGGTAATAATTCAAAAACCAAGGCCCAGGCGGCTTACGATGAGTTCCTGGCGAAATTTCCGGAGATGGGCGTCTATCTTACATTCAAATCACCAAATTATAAAGTCAGGGCGGGCGATTTCAGGACCAAACTTGATGCACAGCGATTTTTAAATGAAGTGGCCGGAGATTATCCCAATGCATTCATCATTTCCGATCAAATTAATTTACCCAAAGTAGATTAACCTAATACCAAATGATATGAATAAAATAATCGTGGCAATTGATTTTTCAGAGTGTTCAATCAATGCGTTTTTACATGCACTCTCCATCGCCGAGTTTTGCAACGCTGAACTGACGCTCTTATGGGTTGAAAAATCAGCGACTGAGAAGTATAAATATATTGATAAGTCAAAGGACCCCTCCACAGAGGTGCAGCTTGCAATGGAAAATCTCATTGCAAAACATAAACTGAATCATCCAAACGTTAAAATACTCTGGAAGATCAGGAAGGGAAACATTTACAGGGAGGTGACCGATGAAGCAAAAGCTTTCAAAGCGATGCTCATAATCACCGGAACACATGGTGCATCGGGATTCGAAGAATTCTGGATCGGGAGCAATGCCAATAAAATTATCTCTTCCAGTTATTGCCCGGTCATCACCATCCGCGGGGGAATTAATATTAAACGGCCACTGACCAAAATCGTTTTGCCGATAGACAGCGCTGAGGAGACAAGGCAAAAAGCTTCATTTGCCGGGTATCTGGCCAAAAAGCATAACGCCACAATCTATGTCCTTAAATTGTATACTTCCAAACTTAAGGCCATGCGACAAAAGGTCGACCTCTATGCCGCTCAGGTAGTCAGGCATTGTACTGAAGAGAACATTCCATACCATGTCGACAAGGTTGATTGCCTGAATATATCAGATGCAACGATTGAATATGCCGAAAAAATCGATGCCAACCTCATTGCCATCATGACAGAGCAGGAAACCAAAACATCAAATATTTTCCTGGGACCTTACGCGCATCAGATTGTAAACCATTCACCCATCCCGGTACTTAGCATCCATCCAAAAGATACACTGGCTGCAGGGCAGGGGTTCTAAAACCTGTCAATACAATTCAGGTCGCTGAAAGCCACTTTGAGTCTTTCAACCATTGATTTTTCACCTTCACGGAGCCACGCACGGGGATCGTAGAACTTTTTATTGGGTTTATCCTCTCCATCAGGGTTCCCGATCTGACCCTGCAGGTACCCGTTGTTCTTCTTGTAGAATTTCAGGATGCCTTCCCAAAAGGCCCATTGGGTGTCGGTGTCAATGTTCATTTTCACCACCCCGTAACCCAGTGCTTCGGTTATTTTTGCGGGTTCTGATCCTGATCCGCCATGAAACACAAAATTGACAGGATTCGGACCTGTATTGAATTTCTGTTGAATATACACCTGTGAATTATGAAGGATTATGGGTTCAAGTTTTACATTTCCGGGTTTATATACCCCATGAACATTGCCGAAGGAAGCCGCGATGGTGAAATTGGGACTCACACTGGATAATGTCTCATATGCATGCGAAACATGCTCGGGTTGTGTATAAAGCCGTGAGCTGTCAATACCGGTATTATCAACCCCGTCCTCCTCGCCTCCGGTAACACCCAGTTCGATTTCAAGAGTCATCCCCATCTTGCTCATGCGCTCAAGGTAACGTTTACAGATCTCGATGTTCTCTTCCAGCGGTTCTTCCGACAGATCAAGCATGTGTGAGCTGAACAGTGGTTTCCCAAATGCTTTGAAATGCTTCTCCCCTGCATCCAGTAACCCATCGATCCATGGCAGCAGTTTTTTAGCGGCATGATCCGTATGGATGATCACTGGAATTCCGTACATTTCGGCTATCTCATGAATATGCTGGGCGCCTGAAATACTCCCTTTGATCGCGACGCGTTCGTTTTCATTTTTCAATGATTTCCCGGCATAAAACACACCTCCCCCGTTCGAAAACTGGATAATAACCGGTGAATTCACGGCCTGAGCGGCTTCCATTACAGCGTTGACGGAATCGGTTCCGATCACATTCACTGCGGGTATTGCAAAACGGTTAGCCTTCGCAATCCGGAAAATTTCCTGCAAAGCGGGCCCGGTTGCTACTCCGGGAGCAACTTTATCTTTTATTTTTTCTGACATAGTAAAATTATTTTTAACGTTATTTGGATGGTCAAAGATATGAAAAGTCAAAAGTCAAAAGTCAAAAATCGAAAATTAATGGATGAATTTTGTATCTTTGCGCCCAGATTGGCTCCGTAGTTCAATTGGATAGAATGGCAGATTCCGGTTCTGTTGGTTGGGGGTTCGAGTCCCTTCGGAGTCACAGATACATAATAATTATCAGTCTGTTCGAAATATTTTGAACCGTTTTTAAACTTGATAGATTGTCAGTGTTTGTCAAAGGGGTATTTCGCAACATAACAACCCGTGGCATTTGTAAACGCTCCTGCAGCATAAACATTTCCTGCAGCATCTGTACAGATGGATAATATATGCCAGATCGCATTCAGTTCATTGTTTCCTGTGCCCAATACACTCCATAAGGTTCCGTCCCATTTGGCTACGTAAAATTTGTTGGAGGCACTGGTAAACGCACCCGCCGCATATACATTTCCCGAAGTATCGGTGCAGGTGGTATAAATCGGGCCATTGGGTCTGAGGGCATTGCTTTCGCCACCCAATGCAATCCAATTGTTGACAGGTTGTTCATTGATAATTATTTCTTCCTTTTTCTTGCAGCTGCCGGCAAGCATTAAAACCACTCCCACTAAGACCAATGGGTAGAAGCAAATTCTTTTCATTTTCATTTTTCGTTTATTTTCTACTTAAAATCCATCCTTATGAAACATTGGGATAATCTATAATTGAATTTATTTGAAACAATACCCCAGACTGATCCCGAACCAATAACCGACTTTTCTTGGAATGATGCTATAGTTTACCAGCTCCTCGCTGATGCTTATAAGATTATAAACGGGAGTGAACCCAAACCGAAACAGGAATCCATTCTTTAATTGAACCCTGATCCCGACATTTCCTGTGAGCAAGGGATCAAAATAAGTTCCTCCTTTATGAAATACGTCATAAGTCCAGAAGAGAGCCCAAACTTGTTCCGTCCAATCAGGCCAGAAGGTATAAGAAATGCAAGTACCAATGCCACATTCAAAAGCAAAACTATTTGATAACTGGTATACTCCATTAACCAATATTGGAAACGAAATGGTTTTGAAGTGTTTCCCGGGGGTATACCCTATACCCATTCTTCCGGTAAGGTAAAAATCTCCTTCATGGAGGAACACCCTTTCATAATTCAGCGAACCGATCCCCATGGAATGTCCGAAAAATTCAAAATATATGCTATTATTTGGAAATGCCCTACGTCCTTGTGGATTCACCTTCTGATAAATTGTATCCGGCTTTTGCCCTGAACAACAAATGAATGAGATGATGAGGATGAATGGGAAAAGGACTTTTTTCATAATTTGTTGTCAGGAATTTATAGCGGTCCATAATATGATTCATAGGGGAGACCGTTGATTTTTCAAACAAAGATACTCCCGGGTTCAAGGAAACCCTAATTGGTTTGCACGACGGCACATGAATCTTTTTGCATAAAATCCAAATTACCAGCCCGGGATGGGTGGTATTTAGTAAAAAATGCAATTCCAACAGCGGACGGTGACCCCCTTTGTAGGAAATAAGAATTATGCGATTTACAGAATCGGCTATGATCATCATGTAATGTGTAACAATACAATACAAACCAATGAAAATATTTATTAAACCACCCCCTTTCGGATCAGCCAGGCCCAACCTGAACCACTATAGACAGAGATCTGCTTATACTGGCATCAAAACTTGTCTCTGACATTTTTTGCTCGTTATACGGATGTGCATTTTATTATTAATAACTTTACTGTATGAAAATGAAAAAATTATGAATGATCAAATAAAATCCAAGGTAGAACTCAAAAAGGAATTGACGGAATTACGGCAGGAGATTGAGTCATTGAAAGCCTCGTTCGATAAAGAGATAACTGAGCGTAAATTGTTGGAGGAAAAACTGCACAACGACGAACAACAGCTATCCTTGATCTTCAATACTGTAGGTGATGTCATCTACCATTTGACGGTCGAGGCTGATGAAAAATATCGTTTCATTTCAGTAAACCAAGCATTCCGTAATGTTACCGGATTAAGTCATGAGCAAGTGGTCGGCAAGTTGATCCAAGAGGTCATTCCTGAGCCATCACTTAAAATTGTACTTGAAAAATACAAACAAGCGATTGACGAAAAGAGAATCATTCAATGGGAAGAGACTACGGATTATCCAACAGGAAGGTTGACAGGAGAAGTCAGAATTGCACCTGTTTACAGTGCCGAGGGACGATGTACAAATCTGGTTGGTTCAGTCCATGATATTACTGGACTTAAACAAAAGGAAGAAAAATTGATTTTCATAACTAAAGCCATTGAATCCAGTGGTGAGGCTATTGCAATTTATGATTCTCATGGCCACTTTTATTACTATAATAATGCTTTTTCTGAATTGTTCAAATATTCGAATATAGAAGAATCCGAAAACCATGGTGCGGCTAAAGCGGTGTTCAAAGACCCTGCAATTGTACAAGAAATTTACGAAAATATCATGGCAGGCAAATCTTGGACTGGTGAATTAGAGATGGTTACCAAAAACGGATTGATCTTCCCAGCTTATGGAACTGCAGATTCAATAAAAGATAAAGATGGTAAAATAGTTGGATTTATTGGAATAACAAAAGATATCACAGAACGCAAAATGTTTGAACATTCACTTCGACAAAGCGAGGAAAGATACCGTACATTAATCGAAAACAGGGGGGAAGGTGTTTGCTTTCTTAATAGCGAGGACATATTTGTCGTTGCCAACCCGACTGCTGAAAAAATATTTGGGGTAGAAAAAGGAAAATTGACCGGATTATGTTTAAGTGATTTTCTTTTTGGTGATGATATGGAGACAGTAAAAAACGAAACACAGAAACGGCGGCAGGGACAAACCAGTACATATGAACACGAAATAGTATTAAATGATGGAATCAAAAAAGATTTAGTGGTAACTACTGTCCCCTGTCTCAATGAAACAAGATTCATCGGGACCTTCGCTATTTTCAATGATATCACTGAACGCAAAAAAACGGAAGTTGCATTACGGGAGTCGGAAGAAAAGTACCGTGTGCTGTTGGAAGGAAGCATACTTGGAATTTTGGCTTTTGACATTGAAACCCATCAGTGTTCCTTTTTCAATTCAGCTGCTTGCAAATTATTCGGCTATAGTGAGGAAGAAATTATCAGGTTGAATCTGGCCGATTTTCACCCAAAGGATTCGATTGAAAAGGTGATAAACGAATTTGAGTCTCAGGGGTGTGGTGAGAAATTGATAAGCAGCGCTATGCCTTATTTACGAAAAGACGGTACAATTTTTTATGCTGATATAGCAGGACATTCCACCACCTTGAATGGTAGAAATTGCAGCATAGGTTTTATAATGGATGTGACTGAACGAAAGAAGGCAGAAGCATTAGTAGAGCAAACCCGTCAGAATTATGAAGGTTTTTTCAATACGATAGATGAGTTTCTTTTTGTACTTGATGAGCAGGGAAATATCATTCATGCAAATTCTACAGTGTACGACCGCCTTGGCTATACAAGGGATGAACTTTTCGGAAAGTCAGTTCTAATGGTTCATCTGCCTGATCGCCGTGATGAGGCTGGAAGAATTATTGGCGAAATGTTAATGGGAGCCGCACAATTTTGCCCTATTCCTGTTCAGACAAAATCGGGCGTACAGATTCCGGTTGAAACAAGAGTTACCCGTGGATTCTGGAATGGAAAACCTGTAATTTTCGGAGTCACCAAGGACATTTCACAGGTCAGATTATCAGAAGAAAAGTTTTCGAAATTATTTCATATCAATCCCTCTGCCTGTGGGTTAAGCGATCTGGAAACCAGACAATACATTGAAGTTAATGAGGTGTTCTCCAAGCTGTTTGGATTTGAAAAAAGTGAAGTCATTGGTAAAACTGCATTGGAGTTGGGCATACTAACCCCTGAATCATCAAACGCCATACAACTGCATGCGGATAGCAATGGGAGGATATTTAATGTAGAAGCCAATTTGAAAGCGAAGAATGACGAAATTAAGCATGTCATGTTATCGGCTGAAAACATCTATGTTCAGGATAAAAAATACCGTTTTACTGTAGTTTATGATATCACCGAATTGAAACGCGTTGAAAATGTGTTGAGAAAAAGTGAAGCATCGCTTCGGGATGCTCAGGAAGTTGCCCGCTTAGGCAGCTTCGTTTGGGACATTTCAATTGGGTTATGGACAAGCTCAACCATTCTTGATACTATTTTTGGCATTGATGAAACCTATATCCGTTCGCTGGAAGGATGGGTAGCGTTAATTCATCCCGACTGGCGTGACACAATGTTTGATTATGTCGTTCATGAAGTTTTAGGAAAGCATCAAAGATTCGACAAAGAATATATAATCATTAACCATAAAAATGGAGAGGAACACTGGGTGCACGGGTTGGCTGAGCTGGAGATGGATAAAGATAACCAACCTGTAAAATTAATCGGGACAATAACCGACATCTCTGATCGCAAAAAGGCAGAGCAAGTCCTGACGGAGTCGGAAGAAAAGTACCGCGTACTTCTTGACGGAAGTTCATATGGTATTTTAGCTATCGATGTCGAAACCCATCGGTTTGTATTCTCAAATCCTGCCATTGGCAGCCTGTTCGGATATACAGGTGAAGAGTTTCAGAGGCTTAGCATTGAAGATTTAGTACCAAAGGAATCATTGGATTTAGTGATGTCAGAGTTTGCTTCCCAGATGCGGAAGGAGAAATCCGTATCTTTTGCCCAGCCTTGTGTAAGAAAAGACGGAACAACTTTCTTTGCTGACATTTCTGGTGCTCCTATTGTCCTCAAAGGAAGAAAATGCAGCGTCGGATTTTTCAATGATGTGACAGACCGCAAGCAGGCCCAGGAAGCTCTTCGAGAGAGCGAACAAAAGTTCAGTGATATCATGACTAATCTGGATGAAGGATACTATTGTTGCACATTGGAAGGCTTATTACTGGGGTATAATGTGGCTTTCCAAAGGATTTTTGGCTTTGATCCCAACTGTGATATGAAAGGAGTCAAAATACCCGATTTGTGGCAGAATCCGAAGGAGAGGTCGGAATATATGGGCAAATTGATGAACGACGGATTCATTAGGAACTATCTTGTAGATACCAAGACTATTAGTGGTGACAAGACCGCGGTGATGCTTAATTCTCATTTGGTCAAAGACGAGAATGGCAAAGTCGTCAAAATTGAAGGGATTCTTACAGATTTCACCGACCGCAAGCGGATGGAGGGAACGCTTGACAATGAACGATTAATGATGCGTACACTTATTGATAATATTCCGGATTCAATTTATTCCAAAGACTTAGCCGGCCGCAAGACACTTGTCAACTTAGCTGAAGTGCGTTTCATGGGAGCGAAATCAGAGACCGAAATTTTAGGCAAGAATGATTTTGAGGTTTACCCAAAAGAACTTGCGGAAAGTTTCTTTGCCGACGATCAAGAGGTGATGCAAACGGGCAAGCCAATACTTAACAGGGAAGAATATATATTTGACGAGAAAGAACAGAAACGCTATTTGCTCACATCTAAACTTCCATTGCAGAACAAGGATGGCCAGATTATTGGGTTGATAGGTATCGGTCGTGACATCACCAGGCGCAAGCAAGCTGAAGAAGAAATGAAACTTAAAAACGAACAACTTTTAAAAACGAATGCAGAAAAAGATAAATTCTTTTCCATCATCGCCCACGACCTGCGAAGCCCTTTCCAACCACTCCTTGGTTTTACAAGAATGTTGGTGGAAGACCTATCTACGATGAGTCTCGACGAGATTCAAAAGATTGCCGGAACTATAAGGAAATCTGCAACCAACCTGTTTCGACTTCTCGAAAACCTTTTGGAATGGTCACGGATGCAGCAAGGGTTAGTCCCTTTCACTCCTGAAACAATTCAATTGCATGAACTGGTTGAGGCAGTTATACCAGTTACATTCGAACCAGCGAAAATTAAGAAGATTGAGCTAACTTTTGAAATTCCCGGGAACATATCTGTTTTTGCCGATGGTAACATGTTGCAATCAGTCATGCGAAATCTCATTTCCAATGCTATTAAATTTACGCCGAAAGGTGGAAGGGTGAATGTTTCGGCTAAAACTACCGGTGATAATAGTGTTGAAATATCAGTCAGAGACAATGGCATCGGAATAAGTCCTGAAATGGTTGATAATTTATTTCGTCTCGATTTGCAAACATACCGTAAGGGCACCGAAGGTGAGCCAAGTAGCGGTTTGGGACTAATTATCTGTAAGGACTTCATCGAAAAACACAGTGGGAAGTTATGGTTAGAAAGCGAAGAAGGGAACGGAAGTACATTTTTCTTTACGCTCTTCACCAGCCAAAATTAGCATCATATCGTCCTTATCAAGCTATCGGAATTTAATTTTAATAAATGCATATCGATAAGCCATGAAAAAAAAATTAATGCTGATCATTGTAATGCTGCTTACTTCAGTCCTGTTCGTGTACGCCCAATCGAAAACAAAAATTGAACTCAAAGATAACTGGTACTATCTGAACGGGCAGAAGTTTTTTATTAAAGCAATCGGATATGAAATTGGCGCTCGTCCGGGACAGCATCCTTACGAGGGTTACAGGAATGACGATCTTGATTTATTGAAATTCGATCTGAAAGCGATCAGGGAAGGGGGGTACAATACCATCAGAACCTGGAGCCAATTTTCTGAAGCTCAATTGAAACTTGTCCAGGAATCGGGTCTGAAACTGATTATGGGAATAGATGTTAATCCTGAAAAAAATTATGGTGATCCTGAATTTGTAAAAGAATGTGCTGATAAGGTGAAAATGGTTACGGCTTATGCCAGGAAATATGATTGTATAATTACCTACCTGGTTATCAATGAACCTCAGACAGATCATATATATATGGTTACAGGAAAGGCGTTTGTGGACCTGATGAAAAATCTGATGGATATCATACATAAAGAACATCCGGGAATTCCGGTAACGCTGTCGGCAAATGCCATGATCAGCGATTATCTGGATGAAAGTTATTTTGATGTTTATGCTTACAATTGTTACGATCATTCAGAGGCCCAGACTGCTACCATGGGTTTTACAGATTATGTCAGAGGTTTGAATGAACTGAACGGACTAAATAAACCGTTTATAACCACCGAATTTGGCTATTCGGTTTCGCATAAAGGCTATGGCCGTTATGGTGGTAATACCCTTAAACAACAAAGGGATGGACTTATTGCAAATTACCGCGACCTTATTGATGCCGGGGCTGTGGGTATGTGCCCGTTTTATTATGCCGATGGCTGGTGGAAAGGCGGCGATAAAAATAGTCATGGTTTGGATCAGCCGGAAGAATGGTTTGGTTTCTGGGGTTACAGCGATCTGAACGATAAATATGGTTCGCCCCGCCCTGTATGGTTTGCCATGCGCGAATACATGAAAGGGCTGATCATTAGCCCCAAAAACAATACAATTCATACCGGCACCTTGATACCATTAGAACTTTATAATGACAAGGATGTAAAAAAAGTGACGATAAAATTTCTTGATAAAGTTATCTATTCAAAAAATATACGCAGCGAAGGTTATTTTGCCGATCAATTGATTATTGACCCGTTTGGAATAGAAGATATGGAGCTTGCTTTCGAATTTTTTGATAAAGAAAGCAAAATCATCAAGATCGAATCAATCAATATCCTGGCTTCAAAAACTGCTTTTGAATTGCCGAAACTGACCATTGAGGTAACTCCCGGAAAAGATTTAAATGAAGGTAAAATAGCAGGCATAAAAACCACCATAGAAACCAAGGAAAAATTTCAACTCATGGGTGATTTAAAAGTAAGTTATAATACCCATCTTGGATGGGAAGTCGGCCCACAGGCATCCGTTTCGATGAAAGACCAGTCGGATAAAAAAATCATTATCTCCGAAAATTTCTTCAATATCCCTGATAATTGTTGGGTTGTAAACGCGTCAGCAGGTATTCCGGTTCAATATGGTAAGTTTATCTTCAAAATTCACGACCAGAAAATAATTTTCAGGGGCAACTGGGCTAAGGAAGCAGGACGTAAGTAAAGAAAGGCTCCGTTCAGAATTTGCATGCTATAATTTGATAAACTTAACCTGAGCCGTGATCCCCGGCGATTCCATCCGGAGAATATACACACCGGGTTCCAGTCCCTGCACAGAAAAAGTATTATTCCCCTGTTTCCCATAATTCGCCTCAATCTCACGCCTCTTTTTGCCAAAAATATCAAGAATCGTTAACCTGGCTGGCACCGAAGGAATGGGTGTAAAAGAAACCGTTATGACATCCTTTGACGGATTGGGGAACAGGGTGATCCCCTGTTTTCCCTGAGAATCGGGTTCAATCCCTGAAGGATGAAGCTGTTCAATGATCTTTTGTTTCCTAGTGGTGAAAAATGGCTTGAGCCCGTATGGGGTGTGGGGATCGCCAATGGCTTTAACAAATGAATTGTTAAAATCAGCCACCGTGTATCCATAATCAAGGGTACGATAGGTGTCCTCCACCGCAGCCTGCTGGATCAATTGTTTCAGGGAATCTATCCTGGGAAAAATTGAATCCGGATCGATCACGGTATGGGCAATGGTATCAAGAAATAATTTGTACCTGTTGAAAAATGCCGGATATGCAAGCAATTTCTGAGCCAGTGGAAGCGACATGTTCCTGTTGATCCAGTTGCGGCAGTCGCGGGTGCCCCAGTCTATACCTAACCAATCAACGCCAAAGGTGTTGTCGGGATCATAGGTGATAAAGTCAAAAGTTGAATCGGCAGGATTGTCGTACAGGTAAAAATTATTTTTATTGTAGGAATAGTCATCCCAGTTGCCGGTAGCCACATCCAGCGCCAGTGCCTTCAGAAAATGATCGACATTCAGTATTTTGGCAATATTCAATGCGAACGCATCCCCTGGCTGTTGATTGAGGGTGCCGGCAAGTTCGGCAAGGCGGGTATAGTCATCGTCCGATTTATTTGTTTGAAGGTCGTAAACCCGGCCCCCTGTTACGGTCGAATTTTCAAGATCCTTGTAAGTCTGCTGGTCAGGGCCATGGTAAACGAGATCAGCCGGGTAGGAACATTTGTAGAGGTTTCCCCCATTCTTCTTGTATACCAACGAAAGCCACTCCTTCTCCATCTCCTCCAGGTTGGTGTAAAGTCCGTAATAGGAACCATTGATGTACATCTTAACAAAACTGGTCCTGCGCTCAACCATTCCCGCTTTTTTCCAAATGTCATAGTAAAGTTTCTCCCGGATCATCGTAGGGTCATTGTGCTCCGCATTCAGGTTGATTTTTTTTACACCCTGGTATTTTCGCCCTGAAACATATTCGTTAAAACTGATCTTGAACGATTTTTTTTGCGAATATCGAGAGGTGTTTCCCCTGAGACGAAATCCGACGTTTTGGAGCGTGTCCCTTTTTATATGGTCATCGAAAATAAACCTGGCCAGGTAATAATGGTCACTGAGAACTGAATCATAAATAACAGCCAGGGAATCGGGTGAAATGGTAATATAGATTGAACAGAGACGGGTATCATCAAACAGTGTGTTTTGTGCACTGACTGTTCCCGGGAAAAGAAGAATAAACAACCCGCTGATCAGGAAATTTTTCATTAGGAAGTTAGATTAATTAAGTACCAGATGTTTCTGAAATTGTCAATGACCCCTGTATCCTCTGCTCACTTCATCGAGCAGGAGAATATCCTCATCCGAAAGTCTGAATTTCAGGGTCCCCGTGTTTTCAGCAGCATGGTTCGCTTTGGTAGCCCCTGGAATGGCCACCACGGTGTCCCCACTGAAATTGATCAGCCAGTTGAGTGAAATCTGGGAAGGGGTCACATTATATTTGACTGCAAGTTTTTTTACCATTTCTGTCACGGGACGGCTTTTCTCCATTCCCTTCGGATTGAACCGGGAGGAATACTTTCTCCAGCCGATGTTTTTCAAAAGGTCTGGGTTGTCATGAAATTTCCCGGTAACAAGTCCCTGGGCCAGTGGAGAATAGGCAATGATGGTCATTCCCAGCTCCTTTGCGGTTTCCAGGATCCCGTTGGTCTCGATGCCCCGGTTTAATAAACTATACTGAACCTGGTTCGAAACAAGGCTGATCCCCGATTTCCGGAGCGTTTCCCAGGCGCTGCGCATCATCTTTGCCGAAAAATTGCTAACCCCGATGTGTCGGATTTTGTTTGAACGCAGCAATTCCGCCATGGCCTCCATTTCTTTGACTTCGGATGAAAATCCCCATGGCTGGTGAACCTGATAAAGATCAATGGGGAAGGGACTCAAGGCCTGGAGCCGGTCATCGATGGTTTTTACAATACTGGAGGCGGTCCTGAACATAGGCCACCATTTGGTAGCAATAAAAACATCGCCCGGTTTTTTCCCAAGGGCAACCAGCGATTTAGCCAGTATCTTCTCCGAAGCGCCCTGACCATATACCTCAGCGGTATCAAACCAGTTGATGCCCCCTTCCAGGCTGATGCGTACGATATCGCGGATCAGTTCATCCTCGAGGGAGGGCCAGAATTTCCCGGCAAGGTTGCCCTGCTTGCTGAATTGCCAGCATCCAAGCCCGATGGGCGTGATCTTAACCCCGGAATTACCAAGGTTTCTTAATGGGATGATCGTCTCTGTTAACATAAGCCGGATTTAAAACGAATCTTTTTTAGTCTTTAAATAGATTTTACGGTTAAAACTATAGTAACGCGCAGGCTTATGCGATACATCAACCTGCTTTTCATTAATCGCGGTAATATAGGGCATGTTGGCAACCTTTTTCCGGAAGTTGCGCTTGTCGAGCTTGGTCCCCAAAATGACTTCGTGCAGTTGCTGAAGCTGCCCCAGGGTGAATTTAGGGGGCAAAAGTTCATAAGCAATGGGTTTTAACATCAGGTCGGTTCGAAGCACCTGCAGTGCCTGATGCAAAATGGAAAGATGGTCAAAGGCCAGGTCATTGACATCTGAAACAGTACACCAGCGTGCATTCGACTGAAGGATAAAATCAGAAGCCTTGTCCTGATCAATGTTGATCAGTGAATAATAGACTACGGTGACAACGATCTCTTCGGGATGACCAATGCTGTTGAGCCAGACCATATCCCGTGGCTGCCTCTTAAGCCTGTCGGGTGATCCGATGGCTGAAAATTGCTTGAGATAAATATTATTGAGTCCGGTAAGTTCTCTCAGGACCCGTGTTGCTGCTGTATCCAGGTCTTCGTCTTTGCGCACCAGGTCTCCCGGCAATTTGAGGTCATTGTATTCTTTCCCTTCAAATTGCATATTGCGTTCAATCAGTAAAATATCGAGTTTTCCGAACTCGAAGCCAAATACTACACAATCGACCGATACATGCGGATTAAGATTTATAGGCGCATTTGAATCAACCATATCCAAGAATAATTGTGCGACGAATCGCAAATTCAATTTGAAGGGACGGCAAAATAGAATGAAAAGAATGGAACCCCATTTCGGGGAAAAAACCATTTTTTGCTAAAGTAATGGAAAAATCATTTTAAACTTTATATCTTAGTGTTTTTATTACACTATCTATATTATAGTGCGTAACTTTTAAACCTGGTTTAATTTATACTTTGTGAAATGAAACAAGGACGACTTAAATCAATTGATGCCCTCAGAGGCTTTGATATGTTCTGGATATCAAGCGGTGATGCATTCTTTATCGCATTGTTCACCTTTATCAATACACCCTTCTTCAAAGATCTGGCATTGCAGTTGGATCATCCTTCCTGGGCGGGATTTCGGTTTTATGACATGATATTCCCACTATTTCTGTTCATCATGGGTGTGGTAATGCCCCTGTCAATTACCCGCCGGCTTGAGCGGGGTGATTCAAGAAAGAAACTATACCTTCATGTTTTTCAGCGAACCATCCTTCTTCTATTGCTTGGACTTGTTTATAATGGACTTTTTAATTTTGATTTTGCCAGTCAGCGTTATTCCGGCGTGTTACAACGATTCGCGATAACCTATTTCTTTGCTGCCATCATTGTGATGAATTTTAAAAACAGGGGTCAGTTGATCTGGGCTGGTTCAATTCTGATCATTTATTGGCTTATCCTGCTTTTTATCCCTTCCCCCGGATTCCAGCCATATGATCTTACACCCCAGGGCAATCTGTGCGGCTATATCGACAGAAAATTTTTGCCGGGATCCTTTTGTTGCTATTCCTATGGTGATAATGAGGGCATTCTGACGATGTTCCCGGCCATTGCGAACGTACTGTTTGGTGTTCTTGCCGGCCGATGGCTGCTGGGTGAAGATGAAAACAGTAAAAAAGTAAGAAATCTTGTCATTGCAGGGGCCTCCTTTATGGCCGGCGGATTGTTATGGAGCCTGGCTTTTCCGGTTAACAAGTATTTATGGACCGGATCCTATGTATTACTGACCACTGGGATCTCCTTTTTGCTTCTGTCTCTTTTTTTCTGGATTATCGATGTAAAAGGATATCACCGCTGGGCCTTCCCTTTTATCGTAATCGGTTTAAATCCCATAACCATTTATGTGGCCCAGGGTGTTTTTGATTTTGGCATCATAGCCAATATATTCATCCATGGGTTTGTGGATTCCTTCGGTAGTTTTAAGCCCGTTTTTTTCCAGTTCAGTGTCATCCTGGTAAAATGGCTGTTTTTATATTTCCTTTACCGGAAACAAATTTTCCTGAAAGTATAAAGCACATTTTGTTAAATAGCTCATTATCAAATCATTAAATTAATGCATCCACTTTGCTGAAAAAAAAATTTTTTTTTTCAGCAAAGTACTTGGAAAATCAGTTTTATTAGTTATAACTTAGTGTCGTTATTACACTATGTGTATTTTGTAAGGGTATCAAGGGCAGATTCAGGAATATTTGGTTTTTTTTATAATCTCAAATTGTTGATTATTAGTTGCGTATGAAAAATTGCCTTGTTAGCTTCCCCTTCACCGATCCTTTTCATCTTTTTATTTTTTCTGCAGAGAACAAATATGATCCGACAAAAAACAACTAAAAAGTTAAAAAATGTAAATTGTCGGTGATGATTGTTCTTTTAAGCATATGATTATAGTATATTTGCCATAAATAACCTAGTAATTAACTCTTTAAATTCAAACCAAAATGAAAAATGTGTCCAAATTCAGTTGGGTGATTTACTTTTTGTTGATTATCCCGCTCATCATCTCGTGCAAGAAAAAGACAACTGAACCTGATGTCATTGCCGACTATACTTATTTGGTTGATGCAACAGATTTCAAAAAAGTGGCTTTTACGAGCACTGCACAGAATTATGCTTCGCTCAAGTGGGATTTTGGTGACAATACCACATCCACTGAAATTAACCCGGTTCATACCTTTGCCGCTGTAGGAACTTTTGCTGTAAAACTTACAGCTACATCACCAGCTGGAGTGAACGATCTCATTACCAAACAGATTTCCATCGCCGATCCGAACGCCGAATTGACAAAACTGGTTGGTGAAACCTCTAAAACATGGAAACTGCTTCGCAGTATTGCTACTGGTCGTTATCCGCTCGAAGTCGGGCCGGCAGATTATTCATCAATCTGGTGGGCCATGGGTAAAGACAATGACGAACTTGCCAAGCGTCCCTGCATGTTGAATGATGAGTGGACATTTACCCGGGCAGGTTTAAAAATGGACTATGATGCCAAGGGAGATTACTGGGCTGAAGGCGGGCTTTTTACGCCCGACAATATTTGTGCAAGTACCGATCAGATGGTGGGCCCCAATGGGGAAGACCTTTCAGCCTGGGGCAGCGGAAGCCATACTTTCGTTCTTACGGCCGGCTCAGCGCCTACCCTTCAGGTTGTCGGCCTTGGAGCATTCATTGGTTTATGTAAAGTTGCTACCGACAAAGAGGTGAAACTTCCTCAGGAATCTGTTACCTATCAAGTGCTTAAGCTTACTGATGGACCAATAGATACCCTTGTTCTTCAAACTTCATACTTTACAGGTGATGTTCCGCCAAAGCCAGCCTACTGGAGATTTGTTCTCATGCACTATGACAACCCGGCCGATGAACCACCCATTCCGGGAAACAAACCCATCGCAGCCTTCACAACGACCATCACGGGACTCCAGGTCGTTTGCGCCAATACCTCAACTGAAGCGGTTTCCTATCTTTGGGATTTTGGTGACGGCGGAACCTCTACAGAACTGAACCCAACCCATATTTACCCTGGAGATGGCTATTATGAAATAGTTTTGACAGCTACAAATGCCAATGGATCCTCTACTGCGACCCAGGCAAATTTCCTGGTTACCAATTCACCTGTGTTGACAGATGCGTTGTTGCAGGGGGCTGCCTGGAAAGTGGCCGTCGGGAACAGAACCGTTGTCGTTGGCCCGGGTATGGGCAGCGCTGACTGGTGGACTCTGCCTAAAGCCTTCTTGACCAGTGGCACCGGTGGAGATGACTGGACCTGCATGCCGGATGATCAGTTTACCTTCGGCGCTGGTGGCGTATTCACATACAATACCATGGGCAGTGCGCGCAATGACGGATATATGGGTTCTCCCAACGGATGTTTCAGTGATGCGCAGATTGCTGCAAGTGCACTCGGCTCTGGTTTTGGCAGTGCAACGCATTCGTACACATTCACACCGGAATCCGGAACCGCCAGGGCCCTCATAACCCTGACGAACGGCACACTGACAGGCGGAGGTCCGGGTGTGGCATTCCTGGGATTCTACAAAGGATACAATGGTATAGCAAGTTCCGTTAAAGGCGGGGAAAACAATGGTACCGACCCTGCAAATTTCGGGTCAGCTACAAATACCTTTGAAGTCATCGCCTATACAAAAAATGCGACGAAAGAGTATTTGTTCGTATCAGTCGACATCTCTGGTGCCCATGACGGATCGGCTGCCTGGTCTGTCATCCTGGAACGCTAATTCTAACTTTTTAAAATTTGCTTGACAAAGAACAGGAGTGAGCCTATTTTGCCTCACTCCTGTTCTTTTATAAAATAGTTTGAGTGCCGTCATTTGCACATTTCAAAACAAATCGTAACACATGAAATTCCTGATATTGTTCATATTAATCGGCTTTGCCCAGGTCTGCTATGCACAAACGGAGGTGCTTGTCTGGAGTGATGAATTTGAAGGAACCGGGGCCCCTGATCCTTCAAACTGGACCTATGATTTGGGTGCCGGTGGCTGGGGAAACAACGAGGTACAGACCTATACAAATTCCACCCTGAATTCACGGCAGGAAAATGGCAAACTGATCATCGAAGCTAAAAAGCAGGGATATACGTGGACATCGGCCAGGCTGATCACCAACAACAAACACGAATTCAAATACGGCCGTGTGATATTCCGGGCCAAGCTTCCCGTAGGATCCGGAACCTGGCCGGCACTGTGGATGCTCGGTGAAAACTTTGCCACCAAGGGCTGGCCTGCCTGCGGCGAAATCGATATCATGGAGCATGTTGGCAAGGATCCGGGCTGGGTTCACAGCGCCCTGCATACCCCTTCAAGCCATGGAGCAACCGTAAATACCCAGGGAAAATTCATCAGTACCTGCCAGACCGAATTTCATAATTACGAGATGAACTGGAAATACAATAAAATTGAATTCAGAATCGACAGCGTTTTATTTTACACTTACAGCCCGACCGTGAGAAACGGTTCCACCTGGCCTTTCGATCTCCCTTCTTTCCTGATCATGAATGTCGCCATGGGGGGAAACTGGGGGAGTGATCCGCAGTATGAAACGGGTGGTTTAAAAAATGGGATTGATCCCGCACTCTCTTCAGCTACCATGGAGATTGAGTATGTCAGGGTATACCAATACCCGGCTTCGGTTGAAGATTCTCCGGATGGTAATGGTTCAAAAGATACTGAACACTCATTTCTATTCCCAAATCCAACCGATGGAAAAATTCAGATAGACCTTCCGTTTGGAACAAATGCCACAGGAACGATCTATAATTTATACGGTAAAAATGTTTTTCAATTTATTGCCAACGATCCTGCCATACAAATCGATGTGTCGGGCCTCTCTAAAGGACTTTATTGCATTGCCTTGCAATCAGAAGGGAAAATTCGTACAAATAAACTGATTATCAGATAATTCATTTAATAATTTTACTATGAACAGATTATTTACACTGTTTTTTTGCATGATCTTTTCACTGTCCGTTTTCGCACAAGGCAGGATGATCACAGGCAAAGTTACTGATGCCGCCGGACTCGGGATTCCCGGTGTGACAGTTCAGTTGGTTGGTACAACGATCGGTACGGTTACCGACGTAAACGGAGCATACCAGATTAAAGCCACCAACGAAGTAATAAAATTCAGCTGTATCGGATATGTAACTCAGGAAATTGCTGTAACAAACCAGGTTACCATCAACGTCGTGTTGAAAGAAGAGACTACGACACTCAACGAAGTGGTAATCATTGGATATGGCACACAAATGAAAAAAGATCTGACTACAGCGGTATCAACAATCGACCAGAAAGCAATCAGGGACAGGCCGATGGTTTCAGCAGTGGAAGCTCTCCAGGGAAAGGCAGCCGGCGTTCAGGTCGTTCAGCCATCAGGAAAACCCGGTACCGGCATCTCGGTACGCGTCCGCGGTTCGACCTCCGTGTTGGCTGGCAATGAACCTCTTTACGTGGTTGACGGTGTTCCCACCACGGATATTCGGGGGTTGGACCCATCTGACATCGCCTCGATGAGCGTATTAAAAGATGCATCATCTTCCTCCATTTACGGAGCCCGGGCAGCCAACGGCGTGGTACTGATCACCACCCAGCGTGGTAAAGAAAGCGCCCCCGTTATTCGCTTCAATACCTATTTTGGTTTTTCAAAACTGGGAAAGCAGATCGAAGTGCTGTCCACGAAAAAATATCGTGATCTGATGGATGAGATTAAAATTGGCCCACTGGATCCAACGGCCACAGGTTATACGAACTGGCCTGATATGGTCTTCGGCACCGGTTATAATCAATCCTATCAACTGTCGTTTTCAGGAGGAGGACAAAAATCACAGTACTTTGTTTCCATCGGATACCTGGGAGACCAGGGCATCGTTAAACCGGCTCTGTTTAACCGGTATTCGGTCAGGGTCAACCTTGATAATGAGTTGAAACCATGGCTTAAGTTTGGAACAAACATAAACATCTTACGCTTGCAAACCAAAGATACTCCGGATAATGCAAGTTCGGGAAGAGGAGGTGTTATCATGAGTGCCCTCAATACGCCGCCATTCCTCAGTGTTTACAGCAAAACGAATCCTAACCAGTTTGATCCCAACCCGTTCCAGCCCTCCTGGGAAAACCCGGTAGCCTACATGGAAGGACCTGACCAGGAATCAATTGACAACCATATCATTGGCAACATGACCGCAGAGGTCACCATCATCAAGGGGCTGAGCTTTAAAACCAACTTTGGCGTTGACTACAACAGCCACCAATGGGATTATTACCTTGATCCGGTCCGGACAAATTATGGCCGGCAGCAGAATGGGATTGGTCGTTCCGACAAGGGAAACACCTTTACCTGGCTGTGGGAAAACACCCTCAACTATGCCAGGTCATTTGGGAAACATAATATCACCGCACTCGCGGGCAGCAGTATCCAGAAAAGCAAATACAACGATTCCTATATTGAAGGGAATGACTTCCCGGCAAATTCATCGGTTACAACAATTAATGCGGCCAACAGTGTGAGAGGCAACACCACCCAGGAGGAATGGGCGCTGGCCTCCTTCTTTGGAAGGGCAACCTATGATTTTAACAGCAGATACTACCTGACCGTAAGTTTGCGCAGCGATGGTTCTTCAAAACTCGCAAAACAATGGGGTACCATGCCTTCATTTTCTGCAGGCTGGAGAATTTCATCGGAGAAATTCATGAAGAAACTGACCTTCATCGACGACCTGAAACTGCGTGGTGGCTGGGGTAAAAACGGGAACCAGGAAGGAATCTCAAATTATGCACGCTTTGGACTGATCACCTATTATACACGTCCTCAAACCAATCCGTTATCCGGACCCGGTTCAGTGCAGACCTCCTACGGAAACCCTGACCTGAAATGGGAAACAACCGCACAGACAAATATCGGGCTTGATCTGACAATGTTCAACAACCGTGTTACCATCAATGTTGATGCATACCTGAAGAAGACCAGCGATGTGCTGCTGAATGTTCAGCTACCCAACACAATGCCGATCACCAGCATTCAGACAAATGCAGGAACCATTGAGAACAAGGGGATTGAATTTAACATCAACACGGTAAACCTGAATAAAAAACTCAGATGGGAAACCAGTTTCAACATGTCCTTCAACCGCAATAAAGTCACCAGTCTCCAGTATACGGATGTATATTATTTCGGACGGATCTACAGCAATAACCAGGATGTTTCCATTGTGAAGGCCGGCTTGCCGCTGGGCTCTTTCTTTGGATATATCGCTGAAGGGGTAAATCCGAAAACAGGCGATATGATGTTCAAAGATGTCAACAACAATGGCATTCTTGACCCGGGCGACCGTACGGTAATTGGGAACGCCCAGCCAAAATACATCTTCGGGATAACCAACACCTTTAAATATTGGCGGTTTGATCTCAACCTGTTTGTCCAGGGAAGTTATGGCAACGATATTTTCAATGCGACACGGATTGACCTGGAGGGTATGTTCGACAGCAAAAACCAATCGATCGTTGTGCTTGACCGCTGGACTCCGACAAACACCATAACCGATATTCCAAGAGCTGTTGGCGGCGGGAATGTTGATAATGTCCGGAATTCGACCCGGTTTATTGAAGACGGCTCTTATGTGCGGTTAAAATCGGTAACCCTATCCTATAAAATCATTGACAACAACCCAAAGATAAAAGCCATTAAAAAGCTTTCGGTCTATGTCACAGGTGAAAACCTTCTGACACTCACCAATTACAGCGGTTTTGACCCGGAGGTGAATGCATTTGGCAGCAGTGCCACTGAACTCGGAATCGACTATGGTACCTATCCGCAGTCAAAAACCCTTATCGTTGGACTCAATATTGAATTTTAAAAATTAAAACTATGAAAAGGTTATTCATAATTTCAACCATATTGTTTGTTGCCATCCTGTTCGATTCCTGCAACAAATTTCTTGATGTGCAGCCTGTCTCCAATGGCATTGCCACGGGATCCACTGACTCCATTACCTATAAAACGGCAAGCGAGATAGAAGCCGCTTTGGCCGGGGTATATTCCGGTTTTAAAAACGAATATTTTGAGCTGGATTATTACGTCAACGGGGATGCACAATCGGACGATGCATACGCGGGTGCCGACAATCCTGCAAACTTCCAGATCGACGATTTTAAAATCGATGCCACCAACTCCAATGTGAGCCGCGATTGGGCCTACCTGTATTCGATCATTGGAAATGCAAACTCTGTTATTAACAATGTTGCTGCCGTTCCTGACCCGGCTTTAACCCCGGAGCGGAAAAACGAGATACTTGGAGAAGCATCCTTTATCAGGGCTTTCATGTATTTTCAGCTTGTTCAGCAATGGGGGGATGTTCCCTTGCAGTTAAAGGAGGTTAAAACCATCAGCGCTGATCTTTTGCCCGAAATTTATGCGATTCTCTTTCCACCCCGTTCGGCGGCAGCGGATGTTTACAAACAGATCATTCTGGATCTTGAGACGGCCCTTGCCAATGTTAAACCGATTGCCACCAATAAGGGTTTTGTCACAACGGGCGCGGTAAATGCAGTTCTTGCAAAAGTATATGCCACCCAGGATCCGCACGACTGGTCCAAAGTGCTGACATACTGCAACAATGTAGTTGCCGGAGGATACAGCCTGTTGCCCGATTACCACATGCTTTGGGATAATCTTCACAAAAATTCGCCTGAGTCCATTTTTGAGATCAATTATACCGGTGGAAGCACCGATGGCAACTGGGGAGCATCCATGTTCCGCGGACTTGATTGGAAAAAGTTCAACATTCCTTCCAATGATCTTGTGAAGGCATTTGATACGGAGAAAGATACGGTGAGAAAAAATGCTTCCATTATCTGGATCAATGTTACCGGAAAATGGTCGGATATACACTGGCCGCAGACAAATTATCCTTTTCTCAACAAATGGCATAATTTCGAACAGGGGAGTGATCAGAATTATATATTTATCAGGCTGGCCGATATTTTATTGCTTAAAGCGGAAGCATTGAATGAAACTGGCGATCTGGCAGGAGCAGCCGACCTGGTGAATGTGATCAGGACCCGTGCCAAACTGGCCAATACCACAGCAAATTCACAGGCCGCCATGCGCCTTGCCATTGAAAAGGAGCGCAGGCTTGAACTGGCCTTTGAAGGAATCCGTTGGTTCGATCTGAAGCGGACCGGAAGAGCCATTGAGGTGATGAACAGTGCCGTTGGTCCCAACGATGTTCCCCTGGGTTATAATCTTACGCAAAACAGATTGGTATTCCCTATCCCGCAAGCTGAATTGGATAAAAACACCAGGCTGGTTCAAAATCCCGGATATTAACCTGGTTTATTTTCCATTGGATGATATGTCATTTTGTCAAGTCGTTAAAATAATGCAAAATGAGTTTTACCTGAAATACAAAGGTTACGGCAGTCTGTTTTTGACGCTGACAATCTTTTTTTTCATGATAAGCTGTAAAGCCAAAGACGGATCGGCAGGACCTGAACCATCACCTTCCGACGAAATTGGCAAAGCGCATGTTTGGCTTACCAAAGGGGATAAATCGAAACTATTGAATAAGGAGAGTGACCTTTCCGTCACTAAAACCATTTTATCCGCCTCTCCATTGATCAATGTGGACACTGTTTCAGTGCTCCAGTCAATCGAAGGATTCGGTGCCGCACTTACCGGCTCTTCAGCCTACCTGCTGCATAATAAATTAAGCATGGGTTCAAGGCAGACATTGCTCCGGCAGTTGTTTGATCCGGTCATTGGCGCCGGCATATCCTGTTTAAGGCTGACCATTGGCGCTTCCGACTTTTCCCTTTCTGATTATACCTACGATGACCTGCCGTCGGGGCAGACTGACTTTGCCCTGCAGCATTTTTCCCTGTCAGGAGATACTGCGGATGTAATTCCCATGCTGAAGGAGATCATCCAGTTATCACCCGGTATCAGCCTGGTTGGCTCCCCGTGGAGTCCGCCGGCCTGGATGAAAACAAACGGCAGCCTGAAGGGTGGAAAACTGAAAACCGATTGCTATGATGTTTATGCCGATTACTTCATCCGGTACATCCGGGCGATGAAAGACCGCGGCATCACCATGAACGCCATCACACCGCAAAATGAACCGCTTTACTCCACTGCAGGCTATCCCTGCATGGAGATGCAGGCGGGTGAACAGGCTGAATTCATCAAAGGTCATTTAGGCCCCAAATTCCAGACTGCAGGAATCGACACCAAAATAATTATCTACGATCACAACTGGGACAACACCAGTTATGCGATTTCGATCCTGAATGATGCAGATGCCAGCCAATTTATAGCTGGTACAGCCTTTCATGCATATGCCGGTGATGTTTCTGCCATGAGCGTTGTTCACAACGCGCATCCTGACAAAGGCCTGTATTTTACAGAAATTTCCGGAGGCGCCTGGGCGACCGATTTCGGTTCGAACCTGATGTGGAACATGAAATACATCTTTATCGGGACGACGCAAAACTGGTCAAAATGTGTTCTGCTCTGGAACCTGGCGCTGGATCAGAATTATGGACCGACCAATAATGGATGCAGCAACTGCAGGGGAGTTGTTACCATCAACTCCTCCAATGGCCTTGTTACCTTTAATGAAGAGTACTATTCCATTGCCCATTTTTCAAAATTCATCAGGCCAGGTGCTGTGAGGGTTGGCATCAGTTTGCCACCGGCATTGACTGAAACAGGGGCGGTTGCCTTCATGAATCCCGATGGATCAAAGGCGATGATCGTATGCAATTACAGCTCCTCTGTCAAAACCTTCAGCGTACGTCAGGGAGTGAAGTATTTTTCATATTCAATTCCTGCTCAATCAGTGGCTTCAATAGTATGGTAAAAAAGGACAATCAGCATTCCGGGATACCGGAGTAAAATATTTACATAACCGATAATTTACATACAACTAAACTAAAACATCATGAAAAAAAAGTACCCTGATTTTCCAAAGTACAGCATGTTTGGAAGGAGACTGATCCTGCTAGCCGGTTTCCTCTGGCTTGGCGTTACTGCGATCGTCGCACAAACCACTTTCCAGTACACCGGAACTGTGGCCGATAATACCGGTGAAACCCTACCCGGGGTTAGCGTAGTCATTAAAGGAACCACAAACGGTGCAGCTACCGATATAATGGGTGCCTTTAAATTTACTTCTGCGAATGCGTCGGAGACCCTGGTGTTTTCATTCGTGGGATATTATACACAGGAAATCAAGGCTAATGCCGGAGTTCCGCTGAAAGTCGTAATGGTCAGCAGTACGGTTGGTCTTTCTGAATTGGTTGTGATCGGTTATGGCACGCAGAAGAAAAGCGTGGTGACCGGTGCTATTTCAAAGGTTAAAAGCACCGATCTTGAGTACATGCCCATTGTTCGGATTGAGCAAGCCTTACAGGGAAGGGCAACAGGGGTGACCATTGCCTCCAGTTCAGGGCAGCCCGGTGCCTCCTCGACCGTGAGGGTTCGTGGTACAACCACCATCAATAACAGCAATCCGCTCTATGTTGTGGATGGTGTACCGATTGACAATGGCGGGATTGATTATTTGAATTCAGATGATATCGAATCCATTGAAGTTTTAAAGGATGCTGCATCCGCGGCCATTTACGGTACCCGTGCTGCAAGCGGTGTAATCATCGTGACGACTAAAAAAGGAAAAGCAGGAAGTCTGAAAGTTGGTTCAGGCGGCATGCAGGTGAGCTTCAATGCCTATTACGGCACCCAATCCCCTGCAAAAAAGCTTGACCTGTTGAATGCAACAGATTATGCCACCTTAAGGAACGAGGCCTCTGTGAATGGAGGTGGACCGGTAATATTCCCTAATCCCCAGCAATATGGAGATGGGACCGACTGGCAGAGTACGATTTTCAACAATTCAGCTAAAATCCAGAATTATGAACTGAGCATCAGTGGCGGAAATGACAGGTCTACCTACTATACATCCATCGGATATTTTTCACAGGAAGGCGTGGTTGCCACATCCATCTCGAATTATAATAGACTGAACCTGCGATTCAACTCGGCCCATAAAGTAAAAGACTGGCTCAGGTTTGGAAATAACATTGGATATTCACACATTAAGAGCAGGGGCTCGCTGAATACAAACAGCGAATATGGTGGTCCGCTCTCTTCAGCCATCAACCTTGATCCCATCACGCAGGAAGTTATTACAGATCCTGCGATCATTAACTCATCCCCCTATAATGATCACCCTGTGGTAAGGGATGGGAATGGCAATCCTTACGGAATTTCTCAATATGTTGGCCAGGAGATGACAAACCCGCTGGCATACATCCAAACACACCAGGGAAATTTCGGATGGTCCGACAATCTGATCGGCAACATCTATGCAGAAATTGAGCCCATCAAGGGGTTAAAGGTGAAATCGGATATCGGGGCCAAGCTTGCATTTTATGGTGATGAGAGTTTTGCACCTGTTGCCTATTTAAATGCCTCCTCTTACACCTCCAATAATTCCTATTACCGTTCCAGCAACAAGGGGTTGATCTGGAACTGGGAAAATACAGCTTCCTATACCCGGAGTTTTGGAAAACACAATGGAACAATCCTGATCGGAACCAGCGTGTATGTCGAAAATTATATCGGGGTGAATGCTACCTACAAGAACCTGCCGGTAAATACATTCGATGAAGCATCCATGAATTATAATGTTGTGGCCTCCGACCGGATTGGTGGTGGCTGGGAAACGCCAGACCATAAAGTCAGTTCGATGTTTGCACGTTTGATATACAATTTTAATGAAAAATATTTGTTCACCGGTATCATTCGCCGTGACGGTTCCTCAAGGTTTGGGAGCAACAACAGGTTCGGTATTTTCCCTTCGGCCTCAGTCGGCTGGGTCGCATCACGCGAAAATTTCTGGCCTGAAAATAAAGTCGTGACTTTTATAAAACTTCGTGGTTCTTACGGGGTGAACGGGAATGACAACATTGGTGATTTCCAGTATGTGTCAACAGTTGGCGGAGGACGGAATTATACCTTTGGCAATGACGATTATGTAATCGGATACAGCCCGAACGCACCTGCAAATCCAGATTTGAAATGGGAGCAAACCAGTCAGCTGGACCTGGGTTTTGAGGCCACTTTCTTTGAAAACCTCACCTTGGTGTTCGATTGGTTCAATAAGAATACCACAGGTATGTTACAACCGGTTATTCTGCCGGGTTATGTTGGTTCTGCCGGATTTCCTACGGGGAATGTGGGCTCTATGTCAAATAAGGGTGTTGAAATCGAATTGGGCTACAGCAAAAAAGTTGGCCAGTTCGATCTGAAATTCAGCGGGAATGCCTCCTACCTGAAGAATGAGATCACCGACCTTGGTACCGTCGAATATATCTCAGGTGCAACTTTTCAGTCCAGTGCCTATGAGATAAGCAGGTTGGCCGTTGGTCAACCGATGGGTGCTTTCTATGGTTTCGAAGTGCTCGATATTTTCCAGTCGATGTCGAAAGTGCAGAGTTATGTTGACAAGAACGGGAACATGATCCAGCCCAATGCAAAACCGGGAGATTTTCGTTTTGCCGACCTGAACGGGGATGGAAAGATTGATGCAAATGACCGTACCTTTATCGGAGATCCTACGCCTACATGGTCTTATGGTTTTACGATCAATGCAGCCTTCAAGGGATTTGACCTGATGGTATTCTGCCAGGGTGTTGCCGGCAACGATGTCTTCAACGGATTACGCCGTCTCGACATTGCTTCGGCAAACTGGACATCCGATGCTCTGGGCCGGTGGACTGGTACCGGAACATCTACGGATTATCCCAGGTTAGTTAATGGTGATCCGAACGGAAATTTCAGCAAGCCCTCCACCTTCTTTTTAACGAATGGTGCCTATTTCAGGTTTAAGACCATCCAGTTAGGCTACTCACTTCCCAAGACTATCATCAACAAGGTAGGAATTCAGAATCTCCGGGTATATGTAACTGCCAACAACCTCTTTACCTTTACCAAATATCAGGGGTATGATCCGGAAATCGGGGGAAGCAGTTATGGAATCGACCGGGGCGTTTATCCCCAGGCGCGCGCCTTCATGCTTGGTTTAAGTGTTACTTTTTAATAACGTCTAAAGATGAAAAAAATGAAAAAACTGAATATATACCTGAGTGTATTGCTGGGAGTTATACTCCTGGGCTCTTGTTCAAAAAGCTGGCTGGATGTGGATCCCAAGGGAACCACCCTCGAAACCAATTATTATAAGAATGCCGACGAAGCATTTAAAGGGCTGGTGGCAGCCTATGATCCCCTTGGAACAGAATGCGGAAAAACATATTCGAACAAGATCGGACCCCTCAATTCGGCTTCCGACGATTGTTATGCCGGTGGTGGAAGTTCCTCGGATGTGCCAGCATGGCAGGTTTGGAACAATTACACCATTGATGCCGCAACCGGGATCCAGGCTGATTTCTGGAGCAGGAACTTTACCGGGGTTTACAGGGCCAATACGCTCCTTTCAAAACTTCCGGCGGTTCCCATGGATAATGCGCTGAAGGCAAGGTTTGTAGCTGAATGCAAGTTCCTGAGAGCATACTTCTATTTTGATTTGGTACGGCTTTTCAAAAATGTGCCATTATTCACAGCTCCTTTGGCTCCGAGTGAATATTTTAATGTAACACAAGCCTCTCCTGAAGCGATCTATGCACAGATTGAAACGGATCTGAATGAAGCCATAGCGGTACTTCCGGAGGCTGTCCCCGTCGGCGAAAATGGTCGCGCCACAAAACTGGCTGCCATCGCATTGCTGGGTAAGGTAATCCTGTACCAGAACAATGAAAGCCGCATGCTTGAGGCTGCCGATCTCTTTGAGCTGGTAAATACCTCACCAAATTATGCATTGCAGAGTGACTTCGGCATGATCTTCCGCCCGGATAATAAATTCAACAGTGAGTCTGTTTTCGAAATTGTCCATACCGCCAAAGCCATGTCAGGCTGGGAGTCATGGCCTAACTTTGAAGGCAATGTCTATACACAGATGTGCGGTCCGCGTGCCTTTACCGGTCCCACCTATGTGGCCGGCTGGGGGTTTAACCCGATTACGCCCGAACTTGTTGCCCTGATGAAGAGTGATCCCCGGTATAAATACACCATTGTAAATATTGACAGTCTGAAAACTGAAGGCGTTTGCACCTATGAAAAGGGTTATCAGAATACCGGGTATTTTGTGGCGAAATTTGCTCCCCTCAAGGAGTTTTATTCAACCATCGGGGGTGACCCGGTTCTCAATTACCCCAACGATGTCATGGAGATCCGTCTGGCCGATACCTACCTGATGGAAGCAGAAGCATTGGTCAGAGGCGGAGGAAATGTTGGACTGGCGCAAAGCTATCTGGACCGGGTACGTGCACGTGTAGGTCTTCCATCAATACCGGCAACCATGGAAAATATCAAGCTGGAACGCCGGCTGGAGCTGGCCACCGAAGGACACAGGTGGTTCGACCTGGTTCGCTGGGGAGATGCCCCAACGAGGTTGGCCTCGAAGGGATTTACCTCGGGGAAAAATGAAATCCTGCCCATTCCCCTTGCCGAACTTGCAAACACAAAATTGGTGCAGAATCCGAAATATTAATGCTTAAATTTATCGACAACAGTTAGGATGACCAGGGGGGGCTGTCTTAAAAGAAATTGGACCTTTTAAGACAGCCTTTTCCTTCATTCTCAAAGGTTATCCATACGATACTGACAATAATGATACGAGATAGAATTTCCAGGGTAAAAGTTTTACTGGCGGTCATCCTTTCCATGACAGCGATGATCTCTTCTGCGCAGGGCCTGAAGGCCAGCGGAAAGAAAATGGTTAATCAGAACGGAGCGGAAGTGCTTTTAAGAGGGATGGGCCTGGGTGGCTGGATGCTCCAGGAACCTTACATGATGGAGATGAGTGGTTTCGCAAGTGCGCAATGGCAGATCAAATCAAAGATCCAGTCACTTATCGGGCATGACAATACAGAGGCGTTTTATGATGCATGGCATGCAAACCATTGCACAAAAACGGACATTGATTCCATGGCGGCATGGGGATTCAATTCAGTAAGGCTGCCGATGCACTATAATCTTTTTACCTTGCCAATAGAGGATGAACCTGTTGCCGGAACAAACACCTGGATTGAGAAAGGCTTTGCATTGACCGACAGTTTGATCAAATGGTGTTCAGCCAGGCAGATGTATGTTATCCTTGATCTGCATGCAGCACCCGGGGGGCAGGGAAAAGATTATGCCATTTGTGACGGCAACCCGGCCAAACCATCCCTGTGGGAGAGTGTGGCAAACAAAGAAAAGACCATCGCCCTCTGGAAAAAGCTTGCAGAGCGGTATGCCAACGAACCATGGGTTGGCGGATATGACCTGATCAATGAGCCAAACTGGAGTTTTACGGCAGGAGGGAACCAGAACGGGTGTTCCGAAACCTCAAATGCCCCCCTCAGGCAATTGCTCGTCGACATTACCACTGCCATCAGGCAGGTTGATCAGAAACACATGATCATTATCGAAGGCAATTGCTGGGGCAACAATTACAATGGCATATTCCCCTTGTGGGATAACAACATGACGCTGAGCTTTCATAAGTATTGGAACTACAATGACCAGGGCTCCATTCAGGGCATCATCAACCTGAGAAACCAGTACAATGTTCCATTATGGCTGGGAGAATCCGGAGAAAACTCGAATGTATGGTTCACGGAAGCCATTCAGCTGGCTGAAAAGAATAACATCGGCTGGGCATGGTGGCCCCTGAAAAAAATCAATTCGGTGGTCAACCCGTTGACCATTAAGAAAACTCCTGAATACCAGACCCTGCTCGATTTCTGGAATAATGGCGGGAACACCCCGGCAGCAGGTTTTGCAACGTATACCCTGATGCAGATGGCCACGAATGCAAAACCTGAATATTGTACCTATCATAAAGATGTAATTGATGCCATGTTCAGGCAAATATATGATTCAACCACCTTCCCATTTGTCCATCATTCAATTCCCGGCGTGGTACATGCAACGGACTATGACCTGGGAAGAAATGGCAAGGCCTACAGCGACTCCGATGTGGCAACCTACCAGAGCACTACTGGGACTTACACTGCCTGGAACAGCGGCTTCAGTTACCGAAACGACGGGGTTGATATTGAGGCCAGCATCGATCCCAGCATCAGTTCAAATGGATTCGATGTAGGCTGGATTGTTGACAATGAGTGGTTGCAGTTTACGGTGGATGTTGATTCTACTGCAGCTTATAAGGTTCAGGTAAGATATGCCGGTCCTGCCGGGTCAAGAATGAAGCTTTCGGCCAATGGATCTGACATCACTGCCACAACTTCGGTCCCATCCTCAGGCGGATTCCAAAGTTGGAGTACCTATGAATTTAACGATGTTATTCTTTACAAGGGCATACAAAAATTGAAGGTTGGTTTTGAAAAGGGAGGAATTAACCTTGGATTCCTTGATTTTTCCCTTAGCAAGCAGTTATCCGAAGTACCATTGAAACCCGTTGGTGCTGAAACCAGGGGGCAAGGCGAGTCGATTTATGTCAGCTTCAATAAATTGCTTGTTGACTCAACGGTAACGGCTGATGGTTTCAGCTGTACTGTGAACGGAACTTTGGTAAACATTGCCACTCTTGTGATAAACAGTGAAAATCACTTTCAGATCATCCAGGATCTTTCGCAACAGGTATTTTATGATGATACCATTCAGTTGAATTACAGCAATGGTCATGTCAGTGCCACGGATGGCTCCATCCTCGGGAACTTCAGCAACCTGCCGGTGAAAAACAACCTGCCGGTTTACCTCCAGGTTCCGGGAAAGATTGAAGCAGAAGCATTTACCTTCAACCAGGGCCTGCAGGTTGAACCGACCAGTGATGTCGGGGGTGGGCAGGATGTAGGCTATACCAATGCAGGAGATTATCTTGACTACCGTATCAACGTGCTGAAAACGGGCAAGTATAATATGGAGATTCGTGTTGCCTGTCTCACCAGCGCCGGTATCATCCTGGTTCAGCAATTGAATGACCTGGATCAGGTTCTGAATTCTGCGACCATAAATCTTATTGTTACCGGTGGCTGGCAGACTTGGAAAAGTGTAATTGCCGAAGTATCCCTGACAGCTGCGAAAAGCAAGCTGCGGGTTAAAATTATCAGGCCCGAATTCAATATGAACTGGTATAAATTCACCGAAAAAGGACTTGGCAGCAACGAGATCACAGAACCGGAAATAAAAATTTATCCCAATCCTTGTTCTGATGAATTTACCCTTGAAATCCCAACCTTAAACCGTCAGAAAAATAACATTCTGCTGTTTCGCAATCTGAATGGTCTGGTGATGAAATCAATGATATTACCTGAAACGGGCGAGGCTCTGAGAATTTACACCGGGGATCTTCAAAAAGGGTTCTATTTTATAGAGTTGGAGATTTCCGGGAAGATCTGCCGGGCAAAACTGATTATTCAATAATAAGTTCTTTACTGAATTTTAATCTGCTATTGTATGAAAAAATGGTCCTTTCTTTCATTCCTAATCTTAATGTCCATGACTGGTCCCTCATTTGCCGGCAATCCACTGGCCGCTCCTCGTAAACCTTCGGGGAAAATGGTGACAGTGTATACCACTGCCGAGAATACCAAGTTCAGGATTTCCTTGACAGACACCCTTCGAATGACCAATTTTGGTCAGCCATTGGAAACCCAGCCGTGTGTATTTGTTGATCCGGCAAAGACTTTCCAGACATTCCTTGGCATTGGTGCAGCCCTGACCGATGCTTCTGCCGAAACCTTTTCAAAAATGTCGAAAGCAAAGCAACAGGAGATACTGCAGCAATATTTTGATCCGGACAAGGGGATTGGATATACGCTGGCGCGGACCAATATCCATAGTTGCGATTTTTCAAATGGGAGTTACACCTATGTCGATGAAAATGACCGGGAGTTAAAATCGTTCACCATTGCACATGATCAGAAATTCCGCATTCCATTCATTAAGCAGGCGATTGCAGCAGCAGGCGGGAAACTCACCCTCTTCGCCAGTCCCTGGAGCCCGCCGGCTTGGATGAAGGACAACAACAACATGCTGCAGGGCGGCAAGCTTAAGCCTGAATTTTATCAGAGTTGGGCCGACTATTTTGTAAAGTTCATCAGGGCTTACGAAGCGGAAGGTATCCCGGTTTGGGGCATCAGTGTTCAGAATGAACCCATGGCCAAACAGAAATGGGAATCCTGCATTTTTACCGCGGAAGAAGAGCGTGATTTCATAAAGAAATTTATCGGGCCGACCTTGCTGAAGGAAGGGTTAAGTGACAAAAAACTCATTGCCTGGGATCACAACCGGGACCTGATATATCAGCGTGCGAGCACTATTTTAAGAGACCCCGAAGCTGCAAAATATGTGTGGGGCATTGGGTTTCACTGGTATGAAACCTGGACCGGCGGCGGGAATATTTTCGACAATGTTAAACGGGTATATGAGGCCTTCCCCGACAAGCAACTCATTTTTACAGAGGGTTGTGCCGAGAGTTTTAACTTCGGGAAGATAAATGAATGGAAATGGGGAGAACAATATGGTCGCAACATGATCAATGATTTCAACAATGGAACCGTTGGCTGGACCGACTGGAACATCCTGCTCGATGAGACGGGAGGCCCCAACCATGTTCAGAACCTTTGCTTTGCCCCGCTGCATGCCAATACCAAGACAGGGGAGTTGTATTACATGAACTCATTTTATTATATCGGTCATTTCTCAAAATTTATCCGTCCCGGCGCGAAAAGAATCATCAGCGCCCCCAGCCGCGGACAACTCCTTACAACGGCATTTATGAATCCCGATGGAAAAATCGTGGTCATCGTGATGAACCAGAGCGATGATCAGATCCCTTACAGGATATGGATGGCAGGACAAGCGTCGGAGGTTACCAGCCCGCCGCACGCAATCCAGACACTTGTCATCCAATAAAATAGAGTATCCTGCTTTTTTTCTTGTTTCTTAGTATTGTAAATTTCTTTAAATTTGTCCTCAGGCATGTTTTTAGTCCATCTCCCGCATAAACATGTTCATCAATGTACTTCTAAACCAATGTATTATGATTTATATTATTTCGTGAAAAAGATTTCAGGACGGGATTTATACGCATTTTAATTATTTGTATTATATTTGGCAAACAAAAATTATTATTCACTTAAACGCAAAAATTATGAAAAGAAGTTTACTTATTGTTATGATGCTGTTGGCCATGGTTGGCATAACGAAGGCCCAGGTTCTCGCCGACTTTGAGCTTATTAAGATGAATGGTATGGGTGAAAGTACCTACAGTGCTGTGGTTAATCCCGACACGACAGGTAACCCCAGCGCATGGGTTGGCAAAATGAACCGTGCAGCCGACAACACCCCGTGGGGCGGTTTTTGGTGCCCTTTAGCTACACCGATCGATGTAACAAACAACCACTACGTTCATGTGAAAGTATGGAAACCACGCCTCAGCCCGATTAAATTCAAACTGGAAGGCGGCCCGTCAGGGACTAAAGAGTTTTTACCAATGCATGACCAGACCAAAGTGGATGCCTGGGAAGATATCGTATTCGATGTCACCGAATTCACCGGAGCCTATCCCATCATCGCCCTCATGCCCGATTTTGAGGATCCTCTTACACTTACCGAACCCATCGTCATCTATTTTGACGATATCATGGTCAACAACGATCCGAGACCTAACACAGCAAGTGTTGACGTGATCGAAAATTTCGAGCAACTGATTCCATTGAACATCATGTTTGGCGATGTGGCAGTTGACTCCAGCACCATGGTGGTTGTTCCAAATCCTGATATCGTTGGAAACGAAAGCAACTGGGTTGTCAAGTTCACACGCGATAAGGATGGTGTGCCCTGGGGCGGATTCTGGTCCCGTTTACCACAACCTTACGATGTGACAACCAACAAATTCATCCACGTTGATGTTTACAAACCACGCATCAGCCCTGTTTTTTTCAAAATTGAAGGCGGTGCAGCCGGGAACCTCGAAATTGAATCGATGAATGTCCAGACCCTTACCAATGCATGGGAAGAGTTCACATGGGATTTCTCATCAAAAACAGGCAATGACTATACGATCATTGCGTTAATGCCCGACAAAATAGATCCTGTGGGCCTTACAGAAGACATTGTCATCTATTTTGACAACATCATTCTTGACAATATTGGTCCTGGCATCGCAGTCGACCTGAATGTTGATATGCACGGATCGAAGCTCACAGCCGGTCAGCCGGTTTATTTTGCAGGAGATTTCGGTGGAATCTATGGCTCCTGGAACACGCCTGGTGATAATCCCAATTGTGAAATGTTTGATCTTGATGGTGACTCAATTTACACTGCCAATCTTGCTTTGCCAGCTGCAGGAACCTTTAACTTCAAATTCTTCAAAGGTGCTGGCTGGGATGGCGGCGAATGGACCGGAGATCCGAACCGTAAAGTTACCGTTACCGGACCCGGCTCCTTTACCTACAAATGGGGCGTGAAACCAGTAACTGCTGTCTTTAACGTAGATATGAAAGGATCTAAACTTGCCGGTGAAACTATTTATGTAGCAGGTGATTTCGGTGGTATTTATGGTTCCTGGAACCAACCGGGTGACAATGCAAACGATGCATTGGTTGCTCAGACACCACTCACTGACTCCATTTACTCTATCACCATGGCACTTGATGCAGCCGGTACATATAACTTTAAATTCTTCAAAGGCGCTGGCTGGAATGGTGGCGAATGGGCCGGAGATCCGAACAGAGTGCTCACAATTGCAAAAGATACAACGGTTAAATTCAAATGGGGATCGGTATTCCCATATGGAATTATTGACAATGCGTTGGCTGGCAAAGTGAGCGTATATCCCGTTCCTTTCAGAAACAACCTGACGATCAACACTTCCGTTGAACTGAAATCAGTAGTTGTCACGACAGCCATCGGCCAAAGGGTGGTAACCCTGGATAATCCGACGGTTGGTACAACCACAACCAATACTTCAGATTTGGCTCCCGGATTGTATTTCGTAACATTCTATCCGAAATCAGGGAGCGCCTATTCATTGAAAATTATGAAGTATTAAACTGAACATTTTTCAGTCTGAACAATTTACATTCCCTTGCCAGGGGGCTGCCTGGAAATCATGATACTGAAGCCTCTTTTTAAGAGGCTTCAGTTTTATGGTTCAACTTACAATCAAAAAAGTTCGAAACCAGCAGCCCCTTCAGCTGCTGCTGAAACCCTGTCCAATTCAATAATGGGTAAATAAAAAGGTAATTCATTCATTCTTAACCATAATTAAATGAAAAATCCTATGAAAACCGCTACAGTATTTTTGCTCCTGGTGTTTTCTGTTACCATGGGCTCAGCGCAATCTCAAATGGTTATATTCAAATCCAACGGGAGGGTGAATTATCCAATATCCCATAAGGATGCGACCATGCTCGATTCAATTCAGCATAAGACTTTTCTTTTCTTTCTGGGTGAAAGCCATCCTGAGTGGGGAATTGTAAAAGACCGGATTTTAAAAACCGCTCCCTGTAGCATTGCCGCCACAGGTTTTGGGATCCCATCCCTGGCGATTGGCGCAGAGCGAAACTGGATCAGCCGCGAAAAGGCTGCCGCAATCACCCTGAGCATCATGAAATTCTTTATCGGTTCTGTGCAAAGTACCGCAAAGGATGTCACCGGTTATAAAGGATTTTATTATCATTTTCTGAAGATGGATACCGGTACGCGCGAATGGAACTGTGAGCTCTCTTCGGTAGATACCGGTATACTGATGATGGGGATTATTTTCGCACGAAATTATTACAATAAGGACAATGATGTTGAAAACCAGATTCGTTCCCTGGCTGCAAAATTACTTGAGCGGATTGACTGGAACTTTATGATATTGCCGGCTTCAAGTAAATATGCCTATACGCTTTCCATGGCCTGGACACCCGAAAAAGGCCTGCTGGATTACGGGTGGTTCGGTTATAACGAGGCGCTGTTCCTGTATGTTCTGGCAGCAGGCAGCGGTATGAACAATGCAGAGCAAAGTTACAGGGCATGGTTAAAAACCTATCAATGGGAAACCCCGTACAAGGGACTATCCCATGTGGCTTTCCCGCCGCTGTTCGGGCATCAGTTTTCCCAGGCATTCATTGATTTCCGTGGTTTAGCCGATACTTATATGAAGGAAAAAGGTATCGACTACTTCGAGAACTCACGCCGTGCCACCTATGTTCAGCGGCAATATGCCATTGATAATCCCAAGGGCTGGATTGGTTATGATTCGCTCTGCTGGGGTGTGACTGCATGTGACGGTCCGCCGGACAAGTATAATTTTGCGGATAAAAAGTTTTTAGGTTATGCCGGAAGGGGTACCAGCGGCCCCGAAAACAATTATTTTGATGATGGTACGATTGCCCCCTATGCAGCACTTTCATCATTGCCTTTCGCTCCTGAAATAGTTCTGCCCGCCATTCAATCAATGAATAAAAAATTCGGTAAAAATTTATGGGGGAAATATGGTTATTATGATTCCTTCAACCTGACGGCTAAATGGATCGACGATGATTTTTTGGGAATTGATGAGGGCCCCATGCTGCTGATGATAGAAAATTTCAGGACAGGGCTTGTCTGGAATTATGTGATGAAAGATCCGATCATCCAGAAAGGATTGAACAGGCTCGGCTACCAGTATTTAAAATAAATATGCCTTTCCTATGAAACAGCATCTCAGACAAGGTATTGTCATTTTATTCCTGTCGGTTGTGGCAACTTCCATGATCCTTGCGCAGACCAGGACTCTGGATGAATTTGAAAACAAAGAGGGATGGAATTTTATCAGGTCCGACGGGGTGAACCTGAACTTGTCCACCGAAAAAGGTTTGACGGGCAATGCGATCCGGTTCGATTATGATTTCACCCATGGCACCGGTTATGGGGGCATACAGAAATTGTTCCCGATCGATCTCCCCGATAATTATGAATTTACCTTTTATCTTAAAGCAGAATCTCCGGCCAATAATCTTGAGATAAAATTTATTGACAGTACGGGAAACAATGTCTGGTGGCTGAGCAACCGGAACTATGATTTTCCTTCAGAATGGAAAAAGATCCGGATCAAAAAAAGGCATATCAATTTTGCGTGGGGACCAACACAGGACCACAATTTAAAACGAATTGACCGGATTGAATTCACCATCGCCTCATTTGTCGGGGGCAAAGGTACCATCTGGATTGACGACCTGAAATTTGAGCCGCTCGCACCCGAAACGCAATCCTATCCCATCCCCTCAGTTACAGTTTCCTCTTCAGTGAAGGGTCATCAGGGGGATCATATGACCGACAACTTGAATGAAAGCTACTGGCAAAGCCTGGGAGTGAAGAATCAGCACGTGGTCATTGATTTTAAAACCCGCAGGGAATTTGGCGGTTTGCAGATCAACTGGCTGAAGGATCATTTCGCGACAAGTTTTGATCTGTTCCTGTCGGAAGACGGTGTGAAGTGGGAGAGAGCGTATTCCGTCCCGTCAAACCTTAGTGATGTCAGTTTCGTCAGGCTGGCTGAAGCTGAAGCAAAGTATATCCGGATCGATCTCTTAAAGAGCAAGGATGAAAAGGGGTTCGGAATTGAGGATATAAAATTCCTGGATATAAAAAGCTCCTTATCGATGAATGATTTTTTAATTTATACCTCCAGCCATTCTCGGGCAGGAAATTATCCAAGGTACTTTTCCGAGAAGGCTTCATACTGGACCATTACAGGCGTTAACAATGATGTTAGGGAGGCTTTGATAAACGAGGATGGCATGGTGGAGGTGGATAAAGCCCTTTTCTCCATCGAACCCATGATAAAAATGGGAGATTCGGTGTATAACTGGTGCAATGTGAAACCTGTTCAGTCACTGGGCTATTCTGAAGATAAGCGCGAATTTGATTTTATTCCTACCGTGACCTGGCAATGCAATGATCTGAAATTTATCACAGGGGTTACGGCCAGTGGAGAGGCAAATAAAAATTCCAGGCTGGATATCCGCTATTCGTTTGAAAATCATTCGGACAAACCAATGGATTTTGAGTTTTATCTCCTGGTCCGCCCATACCAGGTTAATCCCTACTACCAGTTCCTGAACCTTACCGGCGGTGTTGGAAAAATTAAATCACTGAAAGAGGCGAAGGACGGATTTATTGATGCCGATGATAAAGTGGTGATCTCCCTGAAAAATTATGATTTATTCGGAGCTTTTGCTTTTGATGAGGGAAATGTGGTTGACCTGCTGCGTAAAGGGAACATTCCTCAAAGAAAATTTGCTGCAGATCAAAGCGGGCTGGCAAGTGGAGTGATAAAATATGCCCTGCACCTGAATCCGGGTGAACATTCCGGTTTTTTTGTGGTAGTTCCTTTTTACGGAAAAAACACAGATGCTGCAAAACTGAGCGATGAACTCATTAATAAAGAATCTGACCAGGCAACTGACTTCTGGAGAAACAAAGTCGGTCACATAAAATTCCGTCTGCCTGAATCGGCCAACAGGATTGTAAATACCTACCGCTCAAATCTCGCCTACATCCTGATCAACAGGGATAAAGCCGGTATCCAGCCCGGTTCGCGTTCGTATGAGCGAAGCTGGATACGCGACGGGTCACTGACCTCTTCTGCTTTGCTTAAATCAGGCATCGTACCCGAAGTGAAAGATTTCATTAACTGGTACACCGATCATCAGTATGAAAACGGGAAAGTTCCCTGCGTGGTTGATCTACGGGGTCCGGATCCTGTGCCTGAAAATGACAGCCACGGAGAGATGATCTACCTGATCCGCGAGTATTTTAATTTCACGAAGGACACTACTTTTCTCAGGTCAAAAAATCAAAATGTGATCAAGGCGGTGGAATACATCGAATCTTTGATCGCCCAGCAGTCGACGGACCATTTTAAAAACGGCAACGACAGCGTGCGGGCCTATTATGGTCTTGAAACGGAATCGATAAGCCATGAAGGCTATTCTGCAAAACCGATGCACTCTTACTGGGATGATTTCTTTACCATGAAAGGGTTGAAGGATGCTACCGAGATTCAGAAAATCCTGGGTGAAAAGGAATCGTATGAGAGAATAAAAAAGGTCCGCGATACATTCATGGAAAATCTTTACAACTCGTTGCAACTCGCAATGAAAACCATGAAAATAAATTACCTGCCCGGCTGCGTTGAGTTAGGCGACTTTGATGCCACCTCCACAACCATTGCCTTAACACCTTGCAATGAACTGAATAACTTACCGAAACCCCAGGTTTATAACACCTTTGATAAATATTATGAATTTTTCAAAAACAGGAGAGACGGGAAATCCGACTGGGTGAATTACACTCCCTATGAAAATCGCCTGATAGGTTCATTTATCATCCTGGATCAACCTGACCGGGCGCACGAATTAATTGAGTTTTTCCTGGGTGATCAGCGTCCGCAGGGATGGAATCACTGGGCCGAGGTTGTCTGGAAAGATTACCGCTTCCCGGGTTATATAGGGGATATGCCGCACACCTGGGTCGGCAGCGATTTTATCAATGCCATCCGTTCCATGTTTGTCTACGAAAACGAATACGACCAATCGCTTGTTCTGGCTTCAGCCCTTTACCAGGACTGGATCGATTCGCCGGATGGAATGTCGGTTGAAAAATTGCCAACCTATTATGGTGAGATATCTTATGCGATAAAGAAAGACAACAACAAATACACCTTTTCGATTTCCGGGGATGTAAAACTTCCGGCTAACGGGATAAAAATAAAGAACTTCAACGGGTCGAAACTTCCGGTAAAAGTAACCGTGAACGGAGCGGAGACTAAAGGTTTTACCGAAAAGGAAATTTCAGTGGCCACATTGCCCGCCGAGGTAGTGATTTACTATTAAGAACCGAAAAAGCATGGAAAAGGTTAAAAATTCAGAAGATCACCTTCATTTTTCACAATTGGCCGCCTATGGAGCGGGTGGTATTATTCCAATTGCCCTATTCAATATAGCTGGGATACTCGTTGGGTTGATGGGTAATATAAGTTTGGGGCTTAGCGCCTTTTGGCTTGGAGCTATTTTGATCGTCCCCCGTTTGTGGGATGCCCTTTCTGATCCTCTTATCGGTCACCTGTCTGATAATACCAGGACCCGCTGGGGACGCCGTCGGCCCTATTTACTGATTGGCGGAATCCTCGTTGCAGTTTTTTTTGTCGTCATCTGGTGGATCCCGAAGGGCGACATGGTGCGCACCTGGTTCCCGTCGGATACGGGCTTCCAATGGTTTCAGCTAGGCTATATTCTTTTTTCCCTTTTGCTGTTTTTCACTGCCGTTAATCTTTTCGAGATCCCTCACGGTGCCCTTGGCATGGAGATGACGACCGATTACCATGAACGCACCCGCCTGTTCAGCGCAAAGAGTTTTGTCGGCAATCTTTTTGCCATGGGCACACCCTGGCTTTTTGCCCTCGCCAGCATGGAAATTTTTAAAGGCCCTGGAGGAAATGAAGCCGATGGCATGCGTTACGTTTCCCTGATGATCGCTGCTTTTCTGATCCCTCTTTCTTTCTGGTGGTTTTTCAAATTACGTGAACCGGGATTTGTAAAAGCCGCCAGTCACGAAAAAACACCCTTCTGGAAAGACATGAAACGTACAGCCGGCAACCGGAACTTTATCATGCTGACGCTGACGATCTTCACGCTGGCCATGGGCTTTAATTTCGTCCAACTGATAGGGTCATATATCCCTATTTTTTATGTTTTCGGGGGAGATAAGGTTGCCGGAGCTTACCTGCTCGCGATCAATGGGATGATTTGGGCTATCACCGGGGTACTGGCAGTATTTCCCCTCAACTGGATCAGCCCGAAACTGGGTAAAAGAAATACGCTGACCATTGCTATTTTACTCATGTGTCTTGCACAACTATCTAAAATTGTATGCTATAACCCTTCACATCCCTACCTGATCATCATCCCCACGGTTCTTCTTTCTGCCGGAATGCTGTTTTTCTTCACCCTTGGATCTTCCATGGTGGGCGATATCTGTGATGAAGATGAATTAAAGACCGGGTATCGTGCAGAGGGCAGTTATTACTCAGTATTCTGGTGGTTCATCAAAATGGGATCTGCCTTGGCCAGCTTTGTAACTGGTGTGTTGATCGTATTTACCATGTTCGATGAAACCCAGGTCACAAAAGTCGACAAGATCCAGGGAAGCATCCGGGAGATGCGCAGTACGGTTCAGGCATGGCATGGATACCAGGGCCTTCCCGGCGCCAGCAAAGAATGGCTGGAGAAGACGAAAACAAAGACCTCGGAAGCGCTCAGTGAGTCAAAAGAATATTTAACCTACCTGGGAAAGGAATCTTTAAAAAGCCAGGATGGGGCCAACATGAACCTTCCCGGGTATCAGAACATGAGGAATGATGAACTGTTCAAGGCGACCTCCTTAACTAAAACAACGCAGGCAGAGCTCGAACGGCTAAAGTTGTATTTTGAAAAATCCGGCTTCGGGACACCACCCTCTGCGATTGACTCCGTCATCAGGCAAGCCATTCCCCTTACGATTCAAACCAAGATTGTCAAGGCCAGGATGAACTCATTTGAACTCATGGCACGACTGGCAGATAAATCGCTCGACACCAAAAACAGCAAGGAGCATTATAAAAAACTCATCCAGGAGATCACGGGAGTGAACAACCGCATCTCCGGCCTGAATATGAATTCAACCCCGGATGCACTGGATAAAGAGCTCGCCGGCATCGAACTGGAGATCATGCCGCTCACCCAGCAAACACCTTATACCCTTTTAATGATGCGGGTGGTTGAAATAGGTCTTCCGCTGCTGTTAAGCATCTTTTCAATTTTCTTCCTCCTGCGTTACTCCCTCACTGAAAAGCGCAGCCATGAGATCAAGGATCTGCTGAAACAGAGAAGTTTGGAAAAAAGTGATAAAGTAACAGAGTGACAAATGAAGTTTTGTATTAAGGAAGACAACTTTTATCTGGATGACCAAAAGGTTTTTCTCAATTCGGGGGAGATCCATTATTTCAGAATTAAACGCGAATTGTGGGACAAACACCTGGAAGCAGCCGTCGAAGCCGGGTTGACAACCATAAGCAGCTATGTTCCATGGGCATGGCATGAACCGGAGGAATCCGTTTTTGATTTCGACGGCACCAGTAGTCCTGAACGTGATTTAAAAGGATGGCTTCAGCTATGCCAGGCTCATGGACTGAATTGTATTGTAAAACCGGGCCCTTTCATTCTGGCCGAATACCGTGGAGCCGGGTTGCCCGACTGGTTCATGGACCGGTACTATGATGAGGTCAAAATGCGCAGCAGGAAAGGCGAAATTGTTCAGAGTGACGGAGTCAGCCTGTTCAACCGTGATTATCTTCAGAAGGTAGCCCTGTGGTATGACCAGATCATGCCCTTCATCAGCCAACGGGAGATATCTGTTGGCGGACCGATCATCATGATGCAGATCTGCAACGAGATCGGCGTATTTTCCTGGCTGGCCCGGCAGGCTGATTATGGCAATGCTGTTAAGGACCGATTTACAGCCTATCTATCAAGGAAATTTAATTCTGTTGATGAACTGAATAATTTATGGGGGACCAGGTATCCTGACTTTGCCGGGGTTGAACTTCCTCCCGACGGCAGATTTCCCTATGCCTCAAGGGGCGATCGTGGCCGGGATTATGAATGGCACTGTTTCTGGAGAACCTATTACGGCGACTACCTGAGGATGTTAACCGCAATGGCCAGGGAAAGAGGGGTGAAGGTTCCGGTGTATCATAATCTTCCGGGTTGGATTTATGGAAACGGCTATGAATTTCCTGTCAACATCACCATGTATGACGATCTTTTTGGTGACAGGAGTGAGATCCTGTTCGGGGTCGATCATATTCCCGAATTCGTTTCCTACCGGAATTTGCATGATGACCGGATCATCAATGATATCACGCATGCCATGCAGGGGAATAAACCGGCGTTTGCAGCAGAATTCCAGTGTGGGTCCAGGGAATATCATGTGGTGACAAATCCGCGTGAACTGGAACTTTTCTACAAAGCAAGCATTGCCAACGGGCTTACAGGTTGGAACTATTATATGTTCTCGCAGGGTCGCAACCCAAGGAACAAGGGCTATTCGGGGGAGACCTTTTACTGGTTCAACCCGCTTACGCCCGAAGGCGAACGAACCAGCGCTTTCCCACTGGTGAAACGGATGAATAAAATTGTCAAAACCTCAGAAAGTCTCATCGTTAATGCAAAACGGAAAGCCGAAGTTTGCGTGCTTTTCTATCCTCCCTATTACGCTACCGAGCTGGAACGACCGGTTGACGCGGCATGTGACCTTCAATTCATCCCTTCCGCGATCCGCAGGCCGGCTTTTTTCGACGGTTTACTGAAGGCCCTTCAGGTACTGAATGTCGATTATGACATGATCGATTTAAGTAAAGCTTCAGCGGATACCCTGGGCCAATACAAACAGGTCTGGGCTTTCGCCACGGACGAGATGAATGCCAGGGATCAGCAGGTAATCGTTGATTATACCAGGGCCGGAGGCAACAGCGTTCTTTTTCCTTATCTGCCCGATCGTGAAATGACGCAAAGGCCGTGTACCATCATTCGTGATGCACTCGCGGTGTTCCCTTCCGGACAGGAAATGATCGATTCACCCCTGGTGGATATTTACGACCACAGAGATATCAAGTGTGCCAATCCGCAGATCATCTACGCTGAGGAATCCTTGTCCGGTGCAAAGGTTATCGCACGGAACATTTCCGGCAATGCATGCGGATTCAGCAAAGTTCTCGGATCAGGCTCCCTGATCCACCTTGGAACCTGGATAGGGTTCGATACTGAAGGAGATAAACCGGTTTATGAAACGATCCTGGGAAAATCCGGGGCAAAACTCAGGCAGGCCTCGGCAGGCAATGAGAACATCATCGTAAGGGAACGTTTCACAAGGGACGGTTCCGCCATGCTGTTCATTGGAAATTACTATAACGAAGAACAGTCGGGAAAAATAACCTATACCCATCCCGGAAGTGGTGAAAGAATTTCTATTCCCTACACCCGGGATAATATACTATGGCCTGCGCTTTATGCTGATTTAACACCGGTGTGCCTGGAGATCTCTGACGGATTAAAAATCCTGCACAGTACCTCGGATATTCTCGGGGTGGCAGATTTAAAAGATCGGCTGGAGATTACCCTGTCGGGAGATCGTGACCTGGCCGGTGAGATCGTGTTTGAAGGGACAAATGCCGGTAACATCAAATCTGCAACCCTGGATGGCGAAGATATTGAAATGGTTTTTGACGGAAAACGTGTTGAAATCAGTTACTATCATAAGCATAAAATGGAAATGATACTGAATATCAGGATATGAAGATTAAAAATTCCCTTGGTTTATCTTTTGATTTCCTTGAAAATGGGTCGGTCAGAAGCATTGAAGCTGAACCGGTCAGGATAAGCCTCAAAACCGCAACGCCTTTTTCAAAATCCGGATCAAACATTTACCTGAGGAAAAGAACCCGCCCTTTTGAATTTTCGGCAATCCTGGGCCCCGAAAGCAACAGCCTGTTTACCATAAATGACCATGCGTATATTGCCAGAGGCAGCTGGGCGGGTATTGATTACCTGTGTGTCCTGCAACTTTCGCAAAAAAGCCTGAGCTGGCAGTGGAGCGTGGATATTCATAACAACTCGGGGGAAAAGACTGAACTGGACCTGATCTATGTTCAGGATGCAGGGTTGAAACCGGTATCTGCCGGCCTGGTCAACGAATATTATGTGAGCCAGTATCTTGAGCGGCTCATTCTTGAAGATAAAAACCATGGATCCGTCATATGCTGCCGTCAGAACATGAAGGAATCTGCCGGCAATCCCTGGCTGATGATGGCATGTAAAAATGCGGCGCTGTCGGCAAGTGTGGACGGAATCCAGTTTTATGGTAAAACATGCCGGGAAACCGGGGTGCCGGAAGGACTGCTTTCAAACAAGCTGGGTGGTGAATATGCCGGTGAATCCTCTGTTCTTGCCTTGCAGGAAAAACCGTTTACCCTGGCAGCCGGCGATCATCATAAAAGCGTGTTCGTCGCAACCTTTCTTCCAGATCATCCCCTGGCAACATCTAAAGAGGATCTTACACGGTTATACGGACTTATGCTTGAGTTTGGTGATAAGAATCCATCTGTTGATTCAAATATGCCAACAGTTTCTGAAAAAAACCGCTGCATAACATCGGGATTTTTACCTGTGGAAGATTTGAGTGATGCAGAGCTGAACCAGTATTTCGGAAAGGAAAGGCGCCATTGCGAAGAGGAAAATGGTCAGTTATTATCCTTCTTTTGCAATCAAAACAGCCATGTTGTCCTCCGGTCCAAAGAGGTACTCACCGACCGCCCGCACGCGCACATCATGCAAGCCAGGTCGGGTTTTGCCCCTGATGAGAATATAGTATCCACCACCTCCTGGGCATTCGGTATCTTCAATTCTCATCTTTCGCAGGGGAATACCAATTTCAACGTTTTTCTTTCCATTTGTACTAGTCAGTTCAATCTTGAAAAAGAGACCGGACAGCGGATCATTCTGGAGATGGAGGGCAGGCAATACCTTCTCGGTGTTCCTTCGGCTTTTGAGATCGGGCTGAATCACTGCCGATGGATTTATAAACAGGGCAACCACTGTTTCCAGGTACGTACCTGGACATCCAAGGTTGCCCCGCAGGTCAATATGGATTTCAATGTGCTGCAGGGGGATAAGGTGAACCTGCTGATAACCCACGACTTTGATCTCCTGAATGGATGGAACATCCTACCGGGGCCGGGGGATGGTGAATTTGTAGCCAGGCCAAAATCAGGCAGCATGATCACCGCTAAATTTCCGCAGGCACAATTCAGGATGGTTGTTCAGGGGTCCGGTTCCGGATTTAAAGCATGCGCAGATGAAGCACTGTACAGCGATATGCAAAGCCGCGGGAGTGCCCTGTTCATCCTAGATGTGCGCGAAACATCCGGTTTCAGTATGAGTTTTATTGGTGAAGTGGCCCATTCGTCCAGTGCGATCACTTTTGATAATGCAGATGATCAATGGCTCTCCGATAGCCGGAATGGTGAGGCGGGTTGGAAGGACTTGTGTTTAAACCTGGCACTGAAAGGCGACCAGGGAGATATTGCTGCCCTCCGGGAGATACTGCCATGGTATGGCATGAATGCACTGACACACTTTTTAACACCCTACGGACTGGAACAGTTCAGCGGAGCTGCATGGGGAACGCGCGATATATCCCAGGGTCCGTTAGACCTGTTGTTGTGCATGGAAAAATATGATGCAGCTAAACAGATCTTGCACACCATCTTCTCGAATCAGAATCCTGATGGCGGATGGCCGCAATGGTGGATGTTCGACAGCTATACAAATATCAGGGCCAACGACTCACATGGAGATGTGGTTTACTGGACCATCATTGCCCTCAGCAACTATATCAAAGTCACAGGAGATATCAAAATCCTTGGCGAGATTCTGCCTTTCTATCATGAGAAGGGTATTTCCTATGCTGAAACAGCACCCCTCAGCGAACATATTGACAGGCTTATCAAAATGATCATTGATTCATTCATTCCAGGCACTTCATTGGTGCCCTTTGGAGGCGGTGACTGGAATGATTCCCTGCAACCTGTCAGCAGGGAACTGGCACAACGCATGATCTCAAGCTGGACCGTTGAAATGAATTACCAGGCCTTCATGCAATATCAGCAGGTATATGCCCTATCCGGCAATGATGAAAAAGCTGGAGAACTGAAAGAAATCTGTGAACAGATTAAATGGGATTTCAATAAATACCTGATAAAGGATGGCGTGGTGGCAGGATATGGCCTGGTTGAAGAAGATGGAGGCAGCAGTGTGCTGCTGCACCCGGTCGACAACAAAACAAACATCCGGTACAGCATCCTCCCGATGAACCGGGGGATCATCAGCGGGATTTTCACCAAAGAGCAGGCAATGCATCACCAGGATTTGATTGAGCAACATCTCAAAGGTCCCGACGGCGCCCGTTTAATGAACCGTCCGCTCAGGTACAGAGGAGGCATTCAGACACTTTTTCAGCGGGCTGAAAGCAGTACCTTCTTTGGTCGCGAGATCGGGCTGATGTATGTGCATGAGCATATCCGGTATGCCGAATCCCAGGCCCTGACCGGGAGGGCTGATGCGTTTCTCAAGGCGCTTCGCCAGGCAATCCCTGTCGGGTACAGGGACATTGTTCCGTGCGGTGATGTACGCCAGGCAAATTGTTATTACAGCAGTTCGGATGTCGCATTTAAAAACCGGTATGAAGCAGATGAGCGATACGACGAAATAAAGACAGGAAAAATCACCCTGCGGGGAGGATGGCGGGTTTATTCAAGTGGTCCGGGTATTTATATTGCCCTGGTTGTATCAAGGTTGCTTGGTCTGCGCACTGAATTTGGAAATATGATCATCGATCCTGTGATTCCGTATGCTTTAAATGGGTTGGCGGCTTCGCTCGAGTTCAAAGGGCACCCGGTGACCTTCAGGTATGCTGTAAAGGAAAATTGTTTTGGTCCCAAAGCCATTTCCATCAATGGCAAACAGGTACAATTTACCTGCGAGAATAATAAATATCGTCAGGGCGGGGCCGTCATTCCAACGGATCAGTTCTTAGCACTCCTCGATCAGCAGGAAAATTTAATCGAAGTAAAATTATAAGGAATTTCTTTCGTCACGCGTCACGTGTCACGCTTTTCGTCACGTGTTACGTTCAATGGAGCTTTTCCCAAGTGCCTGGCCGATTACCTTACTCAGGGAATCATAGGTAAAGGGCTTGCTAACATATCCATCCATCCCGGCTGCAAGATATGACTCGCGGTCGCCTTTCATTGCATTGGCCGTTAAGGCGATGATCGATACATGCCGGGAGGTGCCGTTTTCCTCTTCCCGGATGGCTTTGGCCACCTGGTATCCATCCATGACCGGCATCTGAATATCAAGGATGACCAGGTCAAACCTCCTGGCATGATATTTTTCTAAAGCCTGTTGTCCGTCGGCAGCCAGGTCGATTTCGAATCCCATTTTTTGCAGCTGATAGCTGACGATACGCTGGTTTATGGCATTGTCTTCTGCCACAAGCACCAGTTTTTGCCTGAAATCCGAAGTCACTTCGATAGAATGTACCTCCGATTTTTTTTTCTGAAGACTGGAAAGGGTGAATGGCAGGGTAAACCAGAACATCGATCCTTTTCCCTGCCTACTTTCTACTCCGATCTGGCCACCCATTAGATCGGTGAGCTTTTTACAAATCGAAAGTCCAAGCCCGGTCCCTGGGTTTTGCTTTGTTTTAACAGGTTTGATTCTCGAAAATACGCGGAACAGTGATTTCATGGCCTCCGGTGAAATGCCAATGCCGGTGTCTGACACCTCAAACTTCAGGTTAGTCCTGTTGTCTGATTGATAAATCTGGCTGATGTGTACTTCAACTTTTCCCTCTTCAGTAAATTTTACGGCATTGATGGCCAGGTTGATCAGGATCTGACGTAACCGCTGTGAATCCCCGACCAGGAGATTCGGTACGTTGCCGTCGATGGCGATGCTAAACTGAAGCGATTTTTCTTCCGCTTTCATTTTCATCACCAGTGAAATATCCTCCATAACCCGGTCGAGCATAAATGGCTGGTTATCCATCTCCATTTTTCCGGCTTCCATGGCTGAAAAGTCGAGGACATCGTTTAGCAACACCAGCAGGTTCTGGGCTGATGAGATGATGCCGTTGAGCAAATCGAGCTGCTCGTGCGAAAGGGGTGAGTTTCTCAATATTTCCGATAAACCAAGGATGCCGTTCATTGGAGTCCTGAACTCGTGGGAAACACTGGCAATAAACTCATTTTTTGCGAGGGTGCCGGCTTCAGCCAGCTCTTTCGATTTCTGAAGCACCTCTTCATGCAATTTCCGTTCAGTGATATCCCATGAAATTCCGATCAGCCCGATGATTTGATTTTCAGTATTCCGGATGGGAGCAATGTTGCTGTTTACCCAGCGCTTAACATTATTGTAAATGATCTCTTCCTCAATATCGTAAACGGCCACTCCGTTTTTAATGACATGATGCTCCTTATCCAGGTAATCCGCATTGCCATAACCCGCGAAAACATCATGAACTGTCTTTCCGGGGATCTGTTCCGGTGTGAGGCCGGCCAGCTCCGCAAATTGTTGGTTCACAATCATGTATTTCAGATGTATGTCCTTGAAATAGACGAAAGCAGGGATGGTGGTAAGCAAAGTTGAAAGTTCCTCGGCACGTATTTTTAGATTGTCGGATACCTTCTTCAGGTCCGACGACGTCTTGGTCAGGAGGGAGTTGAGGATATTTTTTTCTTTATTCGCCCGTTCATACTTAAAGGCCATTTTATCATATTCTGATTTGATCTTCTTCAAATCTTCAAGAATATGCCCTCTCTGACCGGAAAAATCTTCCGGTTCTTGAATCCTTGATATTTCATCGATCAGGGAAAGGATCTTATGCGACATCGGGCTTTTGCTTTAAAGAAACCATGGTGAATGTTTCATTATAAAAATCACAGGCAGCCTGGTAGTTGTTCCCGATCTCGCCATAGGTGAAAAATCCGATCAGCGGTTTAGTCCAGAATTGCCATGCCTCATCAATTTCTTCCGAAATGGTAGGTCCCAGTGCATTGTGCCGTGCCATACAGGAAAACAGAATCAATACATCGGCCTCCCGGTTTTTTTCATAAAATTCACTGACCTTGTTCTTTGTTGATTCAATGATCTCGAAGCCGGGTGAGCTTGAGAAGGTGACAACGGCCCCATTGGGAACGGATCCGGCAAAGATCAGCGACTTTTTCACAGCATCCACGTTGATCACTGCCCGCAGTACATCCTGGGATCCTGGTTTTTTTATGAGCAACGGATATTCAACACCGATCTCCGGAAGGTCGGTATCAGAAACGCTTAGGTAATCCTTGTAAACATCGAGGGCAGGTTGCCCGTCAATGGTATAAACCACATTTCCCTCCGAATGGGTAATGATCTTATCCGCGCCAATACTCACCCATCCGCTGGTTGCGATTCCTTCGACATTATATTGATTCGTGTCAAGAGACATGGCGATCGAACCATTGCTCTCCAGTGATTTTTCTGAAAAAACGAAGGTTTCTTTAAAATGTGCATCATCCCCCGCCAATCCGCCAAACATGCTGATGTGTTTTCCGGCAATGTGCTGGATGCCTCTCACCAATTGCTCGCCGTCCGTGTCCAGGCCGCTTCCAAGGACCAAAATTGCCGGCTTTTCAAAACAATCTCCTGCCCATTTGCCTATGGTATGGCCCAGTTCAAAGGAGGTCAGGTCAGTTCCTTTAAACAGTTTTATCTCGAAACTTCCGGGAAGGAGCTCCATCATCAGGCAGACCAACCCGCCTTCGGTGATGACCTGATGGGTGTCGTCATACAGGAATTCGCCGCAGGAACTGCAGCCAAATACCCTGACCTGCAGAGTCTGGAGAAATGAGACCAATTCATCAAGGTCAACTTCAACCGATGAAAAAATCACCGCAGCATTGGGGTTAAATCCATCAAGGGTCTTGTCACTCCAGGCCAGCCTGAACCCTTTTACCGAATCGGTGTGAAATGTCTTAGTAACCATAACCTATCTTTATTGTTCCTATATTTTAACAAATGTACATGACATTTTTTATTTTTCACAGTGCCAGATAAAAATCCCCGAAAAGAGATTTTCGGACGAATAATATATATACTTTTGTTATTATATCCATTTCGACCCGACCCCTATGAAACATCTTATTTTAACGCTGCAGATATTGTTTTTTACAGTAAATATGGCCCTTGCACAGGATTCACCACTAATCCCCAGGGGTGACCATGCCGTATACTTTGATATTTCACCCCCCTTGAAAGATATGTTCAACGAGATGCCTGGAAAATATGATGGCAGCTGGAAGGATGGCGTCGTGAACAACTATGTGAATCTTCATGGCGAAGCCGACAGGAGAGCAGGTCGTCCTCTTCCTCCGGATCCGGGTTTGCAGCGCCATTTTGGCAGTATTCTTTCCGATACAACCATACAGAATTTTGACGGACAGGGAACCACGGGCGGCGTTGTTCCCCCCGACACCCATGGCGATGTGGGATTCAACCATTATTTCCAGGTAGTGAACTGTGCTTACGCTATATATAATAAAAGTGGAGGAAAAATATTCGGCCCCTTTGGCAACAGCACCGTGTGGGCCGGGGTTCCCCATAACTCGAATGACGGGGATGCCATAGTTTTGTTTGATGAAGCCGCCAACCGCTGGCTCTTTTCCCAATTTTCACTCCCAAATGGCTCTTCTGCAGCCCCGTTTTACCAGATGATCGCGGTATCACAAACACCGGATCCGACAGGCAGCTGGTACCGGTGGATCTACGAATTCAGTGACATGCCCGACTATCCCAAGTTCGGCGTCTGGACTGACGGCTATTATATGACAACCAACAATTTTGCAGTCGGTGGCGGGGGATGGGTTGGAAATGGCGCCTTTTCGTACGACCGGAATGCGATGCTTGCCGGTGATCCGGGTGCCATGAGGATATCCTTCAATCTTCCGGGTGGAGGAGACGGATTTGTCTCTTTGTTACCTGCTGATTGCGATGGAACATTCCCCGCACCGGGGACACCGAACTATTTTACCTACATCCGCACAGGAGGAACACAGCGGCTGAATGTTTATGAATTTCACTCCGACTTCACGACGCCTGCCAATTCGACATTTGGGAATGTGACCTATTTAAATGTCAATCCGTTCAGCACGCTGGGATGGGGTAATGGAATTCCGCAGAAAGGATCCCCTCAAAAACTCGAAACCCTGGGCGACCGGCTTATGTACAGACTTCAGTACCGCACATTCAACGGTTATGCGTCCATGGTGATGAATCATACGGTTGATGCCGGGGGTTACGCCGGGATCAGGTGGTATGAATTACGGAATGACGGTACAGCCTGGAGTATCTATCAGCAGGCAACTTATGCTCCCGACAACACTTCCAGGTGGATGGGTAGCATCGCCCAGGATACGGCCGGTACCATTTCGATGGGCTATTCAGTTTCAAGCCTCGATATTTATCCCGGCATCCGGTACACCGGAAGGCTGAAAACCGATCCATTGAACCAGATGACCATGATGGAGAAGACCATTGTCAACGGGGGTGGTTCGCAAACAGGGATATGGAACGGACGCAGCCGTTGGGGCGACTATAGCGCAATTTCCATTGATCCCTCAAACCCGACCACCTTCTGGTACACCCAGGAATATTATGCGACCACCTCCTCAAGTGGCTGGCAAACACGCATTGCCTCATTTACCTTTTCCGATGTGTTTTCATCTGCAGCATCCAGCATGCCGGCCATGTTCTGCAGCACAAATCCCGATTCCAGCCAGCTCAATGCCTATGGCTACGGCGGGAGCGGAAACTATACCTATTCCTGGACCTCCATCCCGGCAGGATTTACCTCCACCCTGAAAAATCCGAAAGTGCGGCCGCTTGAAACCACCCAATATATCGTGGCTACCAGCGACGGAACCCAAACCCGCCTGGATACAACCGAAGTACGCATCGTAAATGCCCCGACTGCGTTTGCCGGAAATGATACCATTGTCTGCTGGTATGTTTCACCTATCCCGGTAAATGGCACAGCTGCCAATTACCTGGAGTTTGACTGGGTTACCAGTGGTGATGGACATTTTACAGATCCATCCTTGCTTATAACATCCTATGTTCCGGGGATCCATGATAAAACCTCGGGATCGGTCGACCTGGGGCTCTTCGCCTGGCCAGTCGCCCCCTGCTCCGTAAAAGCGATCAGCATGCGGCATATCGTACTCGACCCATGCACCGGCATTCCGGAAAATGGGTCCAATGTGCTGGGTGTGACCATTCAGCCCAACCCTGCACATGACAAGATGACCATGACCATCACCGGGATGAAAAAGTCCACACTTCTTACAATTACAGGGTTAGAGGGGAAGGTGGTTTATTCAGCCACGATCGATGCGGCTGGAAAGCAGACACTGACCAGGCTGCTGGATATCAGCTCCTTTCCAGCCGGAATGTACCTGGTGAAGCTACAATCGGAAGACAAATTTTCTGTTGCCCGCTTTATCGTTCAATAACCCGCGGGCGCTCCGTACCTGACTTCAACCGGCCCGCTGTGAAATGAATCAGGAACGGCATCTTAAATACATTTATTGACAGATGATTCATGAGGGTTGCCAGAATTATAAATACACGCTAATTGATAAAACATGGAATATCAGATTTTAAAAATTCAGATTGCCGATTGCATTGCCACGGTGACAATCAGCAGGCCTGCCGCATTGAATGCGCTGAATACCGCTTTTTTTAAAGAGCTGAACCATTTCCTTGATGATCTTGAGCCCCGCGATGATGTGAAGGTGCTGATCATCACCGGGGAGGGAAAATCATTTGTAGCCGGTGCCGATATTGCTGAAATGGCCCCCATGACATCCGCTGAAGGTTATGCCTTCTCAACCTATGGACAGCATACATTCGACAGACTGGAACGTCTCTCCATCCCCGTCATTGCTGCAGTGAACGGGTATGCACTGGGCGGTGGATGTGAACTGGCCATGGCATGCGATTTTCGCATTGCCAGCAAACTGGCAAAATTCGGACAGCCTGAAATGAACCTCGGCATGATTCCGGGGTATGCCGCAACACAAAGGCTGTCGAGGCTGACTGGACTTGGGAATGCCCTTTATCTTATCCTGACCGCTGAAACAATTACAGCTGACGATGCATTAAGGATCGGGCTGGTTCAAAAGGTAACCGAACCTGAATTGCTCCTGGATGAGGTGATGAAACTGGCCTCAAAAATCGCAAATAACGGTTCCCAGGCTGTCTCCACATCAAAAAGAGTGATCCGTCACGGATTGAACATGAGCTTTCACGAGGGCTCTGAAATGGAAGCGGTTGAATTTGGTAAACAGTTTGACCATAAAGCAACAAAGGAGGGAATGAAAGCATTCCTTGAAAAACGCAAACCAACATGGTAATGTTTCCGTTTTGAGAATGAATCATTGAATCAGAAATGAACCCCAAATATGAAATAATATGTCTTACGAAGAACGATTACAGCATGTTTCGGTCTTGGGTGCCGCCGGGAAAATGGGAAGCGGGATATTACTGCTTACCGCGGTGGAGATGGCCGATATCAGTCTTAAACCTGAGAATAAAGGGAAACCTTTTGTCCTGAACGCCATTGATGTTTCCGATGAAGCACTGATGGGCGTGATGAAATATTTAAAGGCACAGGTGCTGAAAATGGCAGAGAAAAAGGTGGTGGGATTGCGGAAAGTATATTCCGGCCGCGCCGACCTGATCGACAATGATGAGATCATCGATCAATACATCTTCGATGTGCTCAGCCTTGTGAGACCATCAACCAGGATCGAGGCAGCCTTTGATTCGAATATGGTTTTTGAAGCCATCAAGGAAGATCCTGCCCTGAAAAGCGCCATCTTTTCTAAAATTTCTTCCAATAACCCGCGCAAGCCCTGGTTCTTTACCAATACCTCCTCCATCCCGATTTCCAAGCTGGATGCGGATGCCGGACTTGAAGGAAGGATCATCGGGTTCCATTTCTACAATCCGCCTGCAGTGCAGAAATTGGTTGAAATCATCAGGGCCGATCATACCCTGCCCGAAGTGGAGGCCTTTGCCCGGCAGTATGCGAAAAACCTCCGAAAGGTGGTTGTCCCTTCACATGACAAAGCCGGATTTATCGGCAATGGCCATTTTATGCGCGATATCCTTCATGCAACCGGCGAAGTGGACAAACTCAGCAATGAGTTCTCCTTTGTTGAGGCCGTTTATGCCCTGAATAAAATAAGCCAGGATTACCTGGTTCGCCCGATGGGGATTTTCCAGCTGATTGATTATGTTGGAGTAGATGTATGCAGTTTCATCATGTCGGTGATGAATCCCTATCTGCCCAATGAGGATCTTCACAGCCCGCTGCTTGACAGGCTTCTTTCGCTGGGAGTGAGGGGAGGACAATTTTCGGATGGTTCCCAGAAAGATGGAATTTTAAAGTATGAGAAAGGTCGCCCGATTGCCATTTACGACCCCGATGCCAAAGTCTATGCCCCAATCAGCGAATTCCAGGAAAAGGTTGACCGGAAACTGGGAGCAATGCCTGTTCCGCCGGCTTGGAAAAACGTGGTCGGAAATAAATCAAAGGATGAAGTGCTGAATGGATATTTTGGTCAGTTGAAAGCTGCCACGGGTCTGGGTGCCGAACTGGCAAAAGCGTATGCCAGCCATTCATGCGCCATCGGGTTGCAGCTGGTAAGTTCGGGGGTGGCCTTCAACGAAAATGATGTGAATACCGTTTTGCTGACCGGTTTTTTCCACGCCTATGGTCCGATTAATAGTTATTTAGGATAAATCACACCTCAATTCACCTCCCGGTCGGGGAGGAGAAAATGAAGGGATAAAAGATACAGTGATGAAAAAGTTAAGACGTAAAGTATATATGGTTGCCGGTTACAACACCTTGTCGATGGGAACCGGCCGGAAGGAGTTTAATCCCAAAAAAGAACGGCCAGGGCTGGAGGAATATATTAAAGAGGCCGGCCAGGGTACGCTGAAACAGATCGGCGGTGCACAGCATGTGGATGAATGCGTCATCGGTAATTTTATGGCCTCGAGGTTCAACAGGCAGGCTAACCTGGCAGCATTTTTCCCTTTTGTGGATGAAGGATTGAGTTACAAACCGGCTATCAGGGTCGAAGGAGCCTGTGCTACCGGCGGACTGGCGCTCATGAGCGGCATCAAAAGCGTGCTTGCTGAAACAGCCGATGTGGTCCTGGTGATCGGAGTGGAGGTTCAGAATACGGTAAAGGCCATCTATTGCGCCGATTACCTGGCTGGTGCCGGCTGGTTCAAGAATCGCAAAACCGGTCATGCTTACTTCTTCCCGGGCCAGTTCAGCGACCGTGCCGGGGCCTATTTCGAAAAATACGGAAGGGATAAAACCCGCCAGGCCCTGGCCAGGTGGTTTCGCAATGCCATTGAAAATGCACGGCTTTGTCCCACGGCACAGGAATATCATAACACCACCAAAGACCTGGATGCCTGCGGAATGATGGAGCCCAACGGCAAAACATTTGTCGATAACCTGAATGTATTTGATTGCTCAAAAGTATCGGATGGCGCCTCGGCCATCGCCATTGTTTCGGAAGAGGGGCTAAAACGCTGCGGGATCCCTGCCAGCCAGGCCATCGAAGTAATGGGTTGGGGTCAGATAGAAGAGGACATTACCAAGCCGCCTGCCGATCCCACTGAACTCAGCACCACAAAACAGGCGGTAAAGGAGGCCCTGGCCTCTGCCGGGATCACCCGCGACCAGATTGGCACGGCCGAGATCCACGACTGCTTCACCATTGCAGGACTGATGTGCATGGAAGCCATCGGGTTCGCTGAAAAAGGGAAAGGCGCTGATTTTATCCTCGAAGGAAATACGACACGCAAGGGTCAGGTCCCAGTCAATACGACCGGTGGTCTTATTGGATGGGGTCATCCCACCGGAGGCACCGGGGTTCACCAGGCCGTGACCATCCTTGAACAACTTACCGGGATAGCAGGCGATTCACAGGTGGAGATTTCAGAAAACCGGCCGTACGGGCTCACGGTGAATATGGGTGGGGATGATAAATCCCTGGTGTCGATCGTCTATCGGAAAGGGAATTAAGTCCATATCTTGAATAACAGGATCACATCTCTCTTTGGTATCAGTTTCCCAATCATCCAGGCCGGGATGGTCTGGTGCAGTGGCTGGCGGCTGGCATCCGCGGTGAGCAACGCCGGCGGATTGGGACTGATCGGGGCCGGCTCCATGTTACCCGAAATACTTGAAGAGCATATCAGGAAATGCAAAGCTGCAACGGATAAGCCTTTTGGAGTGAATCTTCCGTTGCTCTTTTCCCTGGTTGATAAACAAATCGAAATCATCATCCGTGAGGGTGTGAAAATTGTGTTCACCTCGGCGGGAAATCCGGCCACATGGACCTCATTGCTGAAACAAAACAACATCACGGTGGTTCATGTCATTGCGAATGTGAGATCGGCGGTTAAATGTGAACAATCCGGCGTGGATGCAGTCGTGGCTGAGGGATTTGAAGCCGGCGGGCACAATGGGAAAGAGGAGACCACCACCTTTACTCTTGTTCCACTGATCCGGAAGTCGACGGAATTACCTTTGATTGCGGCGGGCGGTATCGGCACCGGCCGGCAAATGCTGGCTGCGATGGCCCTCGGTGCTGAAGGAGTTCAGATTGGCAGCCGTTTTGTGACTTCGGAAGAATCATCGGCCCACCCGGCATTCAAACAAAAAATAGTGGAATCGGGCGAAGGCGAAACATTTCTGACACTTAAAAAAGTTGTCCCGGTAAGGTTGATCAGGAACACTTTTTTCCAGAAGGTCCAGTTGAAGGAGGATTCATGCGCTTCGGCAGAGGAGCTTCGGGAGTTGCTGGGAAAAGGAAGGGCAAGATCGGGCATGTTTGAAGGAAACCTGGAGGAGGGCGAACTCGAAATCGGACAGGTTGCCGCGCTCATCGACAAGATTAAACCTGCAGGGGAGATTATTCGCGAGATCATGTCGGAATTCATCCAGGCAAAGGAGGAATTATAAAATACCAGGACCTCCTTCAAATGTCCTTCAGTGATCCAACATCTGGGTTTTTCCGTACATTCGTAAGGTCAAACAAACCTGATATGGGTCAAGGTTATCTCAAGCCATCCCTGTTTCTCCAGTTCAATAGAGCTGTCACCCGCCCGATCTTACATCCTGCCGGTTCCTGTTTTTTTGCCCTGTTCAGCTTTTTCAATCTGGTGGTTTTCCATGTGGTTGATTGTCATGCCCAGGTTAGCAGATCTGCTTCCGTCACCTGCGACTTTACCATTCAGGATACGGTGTGTAAAAATGCACCCGTTACCATCACCAATCTCTCACAGGGAGCAACAAATTATTTCTGGCAGTTCTGTCCTGGAACCCCGTTGAGCTTTCCATCGGGTATTTCAACAGGATCCATTGCAGATAAATTAGGCCTTCCTTTTGGAATTTCTCTGGAACGGGAGGGGAACATGTTCTTTGCTTTCATCACCAGTGCAGCCGATAGTTCCGTTACAAGGGTCACCTGGGTAACCAGTTTGATCAACACGCCCACTTTTGAAAAGCTGAACATCCCGGAAGTCCTTACCGGGAAGATAGCAGGAATACAGGTAAAGAATGACAATGGGGGCTGGTATGGATTTATTGCCAACGGGTCATCCCTCCTCCGGCTTGATTTTGGACCGTCGCTTGGCAACCTTTCACCGGCTGTCTCAACTGTGGCAGGCTCCGCCTGGATGAATACGGCCACCGGGCTGGTCATTGCAAAGGATGGGGTAAACTGGGTAGGTTTTTGTGCAAATTATCCTGCAAACACCATTGTCCGGTTCCTATGGGGAAATACCCTCGCAGCCAATCCTGCCCTGAGTTTGATCGGGAACCTTGGCGGACTTACCCGACCCATGCAGCCCGCCCTGATCCAGGATGCATCGGGATGGTACCTGTATGTGGCCAACACCACAACCCTGGCTGAGCTCAAATTCGGAACTTCCTTGTTGAATTCGCCAACAGGGGTTAACCTTGGCAAATTGAACTGGATCACAGATAACCGCGGAATTTCCTCCTTCTTCCAGTGCGGTCACCCCTATATCCTCATTGCCAACCATGATGCCGTTGAAAACCAGCTATTCCAGATTCACTTTAAAAATGGGCTGGCAGGCCCTAAATCACTGATACCGCTGGGGAACGTGGGCTCTTTGTTCGAAACCCTGGCCCTGTCTGAAACCATGAATATCGGCGACACAACCTTTTGCATTGCCATCAACGCACTGCCCTCTCTGACCGTCATATATTTTCGTGCTTGCAACGATGCCACCATCCCGGTGTCCACAAAATTCGATCCTTCACCTGTCATTTTTCCTGATTCGGGAACCTATACCATCAAACTGACAGTTGACCTGGGATTACCAACTGAACAGCAGGTTTGCAAAGAGATCGAGGTGACTTCATCGTCCCTGGAACTGGGAAAAGATACCTCCTTGTGCGAAGGCAGGAGCCTGGCACTTGATGCAGGCAGCGGATTCGATTCCTACCAATGGAGTACCGGCGAAACAACACGAACGATTACAGTCGGCAAGGCTGGGGATTATTCTGTAACAGGGACCAACCGTTTCGGATGCAATGCGTCGGATGCCATCCGTTTTGATCTTAATCCAGGTGCTCAGGTAAGCGTTGACACCTCCATCTGCTTTGGAAGGTTCTACTATGCCGGCGGCAAATTGCAATCATCCTCCAGCACCTACATTGACTCGCTGGCCACCTCGAAAGGCTGCGATTCGGTTCTGACCACCCGTCTCACGATAAAACCGGAGATTATCCTGGATATTGGCAATGATACCTGCATGATCACCGGGACAACCATACCTCTTGTTGCAAAGGGAAACCTGAATGCATCTTATACCTGGCAGGATGGATCGCATGATTCGGCCTATACCGTCACCCAACCCGGCAATTTCTCTGTAAAGGTTGTGGTGAATCATTGTGACAAGACCGACGCGATCGTTGTGAGCTGGTGCCCCTCAACCGTGTATTTCAATGTTCCAAATGCATTCTCTCCCAACGGGGATGGCTTGAATGATCTGTTCATCCCAAGTGCGAGCGGGATCACCGGTTTTTCAATGATCATCTATAACCGCTGGGGTGAAACAATTTTCGAATCCGCCAATATAGAGAATGGCTGGGATGGCACATACAAAGGCATGCCCTGTGAGGCGGGTGTTTATGTTTATGTGATCACCTATGGAATATCTCAGAATCCGGAAGAGACCAATCAGAAAGTAAACGGAACTGTGACGCTTGTGAGATGAAGGGGTGGATGTACTATTTGCAATGATGTTCAATAAAATCATCTGCCTGGGTGAATTTTAATTCGCCGGCTTTCTTCATGTCATTGCAGGCGCCGGTATTATTGCCCGTTTTATCTTTGGCAACTCCCCGGTAATAATATGCAGGGGCAAGCTGTGGATCGATTTCAATCGCTTCAGAGAAATCGTTGATGGCCTGGTTCAGTTTCCCAAGGTTGAGGTAAGCGGCTCCACGATTGAAATAGGCATTGGTATATTTTGGATCAATGCTGATTGCAACAGTGAAATACCCAATGGCCTTATCAAATTGGCCGAGGGCCCCGAAAACATTACCGAGGTTGGAAAAGGCCTTCATGTTTTTATTATCGATCGAGATGGTTTTAAGATAATCGTCGATGGCCTTGTTCCATTGTTTAAGATTCCCATAAGCGACGCCGCGGTCGAAATAGGCTTCAGCATAACCCGGGTCAATTTCGATAGCCCTGGTGTAATCGTCAATCGACATGTTGATCTGGCCAAGATAGCCGTATGCAATTCCACGACTGGAATATGCTTTGGTGTTTTTCGGATCGATCGCGATGACCTTTGAGAAATCGTTGATCGCATTCTCCCATTGTCCAAGGCTGATGAACGTAATGCCACGGTTGAGATAGGCTTCAACATATTTCGGGGCGATATCAATTGCGCTGGAAAAGTCATATATCGATTTATCCGGTTGAGCGGTGTTTGTGTAGGCAATCGCCCGATTGTAAAACGCATCTGCATTGTGCGGGTCAATGATGATGGCCCTGGAGTAATCATCAATGGCATTTTCCCATCGTCCGAGGTTCCCAAGCGCGAGGCCACGGTTGGAATAGGCATCTGAATATTCAGGGTCGAGGCTGATGGCCTGTGAATAATCGGTAATCGACTTTTCAGGCTGCCCTAATGAAAAGTAGGCTAATCCCCTGTTGAAATAAACTTCAGGATTTTGCGGGTCAGCCTCTATCATGCGGGAGTAATCACTGATGGCCTTGTCCCATTGTCCAAGGTTCCAATAACCGAGGCCGCGGTTATAATAGGCGATGAAATAATTTGGATCTATCCGGATCGCACTGGAGAAATCAGCCATCGATTTATCCAATTGCTTCAGATCTCTGTAGGCAATTCCGCGTTCGCACAAAGCAACAGCTGAACCGTCATATTTCCTGATCACATCATTCCACAGGGTTAAACTGTCTTTCCATACCATGCAACGCAGAAAGGTCAGACCCGATAACACGGCGATAAACAAAAAAAATAGAGTATACCGGATCCTGGCATGTTTTATTTCCATGAAAGCAAAGGCAAAACAAAGCAGCAATCCCACCGAGGGAATATAAAAATAACGGTCGGCCATGATTGCCTGCCCAACAGGTATTAATTGCAAAAGTGGAAGAAGGGTCAGGAAAAACATGCTGATCCCGAATAAAAGAATTTTAGAATATTTAAACAGGAAATACGTTCCGGTAGCATAAAGAGGCAGCAACATCATGAACAGCCAATAATAGGAAGGGATATTTCCATCTGGGGGTTTCACCGGAAAAGGATACAGGGCCGAAAGGGAAACGGGGAAAATGCTTTTGATCAAATATTGTGTTAAGCCGAAGGATGCAAAAGCGAACCTCTCCGGAAGGGAAAAATTATTCAAATGAATGGCATGAGCAGATTCCTGGGCCCGGAAGGCGAACCATGTGAAGACCAGAGAAAGAAGTAAAAAAGGCACTTTTTCCAATAAAACCTTTGTCGAAAACCATTTCCTCCCCTGTAAATAATCGATGAAAGGCAGAAGGACTACCAGAGTTACCGCTTGTCCTTTTGCCAGTAAGGAAAGAAGAAAGAATAACAGCGAAATGATAATACCTGACTTTTTGTGTCCTGAAGTGTAATTTGTATAAATAATGAGCGATAACAGATAAAAAAATGAATACAAAACATCTTTTCTTTCTGAGATCCATGCCACGGATTCAACATGCAATGAATGGATCCCAAACATCATGAATGTAAGCAGGGCCAGTATATGATTCTGGGTAAGACGCTTTACCAGGATATAAACCAGGAGGGAGTTAAAGATATGCAGCAGGAGGTTTGTCAAATGAAACATGAAAGGCCGGTCGCCCCCGATCAACTGATCAAGCCCCAGCGATAACAAGGTGAGGGGATGATAATTTCCGGCGAAATAAACAGAAAAAATTTTCACGATGCCCGACAGGGACAGGTTGGTTACAAAGGGATTATGAATATATTCAGGATCGTCCCAATTGGTTATGCCGTTGAAAAGTGAGGGTAAATAGATTAAAAAGATTACCAGTAAGCCACCAATCAGCCAATAAGAAAAATCATTTTTTTCAACAATCGCAGCGACCGGAGTTGGTTTTGCTGGTCTTGATTTTTTTGAGGCCATTTACTAATGTTGTCTTGTTGTGTCTGCCGGCTATTTCATCCCAAATGGACTATGAAGACTCCACCGGATTTCTCCGTTCAAATAGTTGTATTTTGATCAACCCCATTCTCTGCAAAGAATAACTGATGGCTGTGGTCATCACACCTATACCGTATGTCATGCTCCTTCTGAAAGTAATGGAGGAGGCTTCGGGAAAGTATTTTGTCGGACAAGTAATTTCAGCAATCTCAAAACCTGCGAAACATATCTGGGCCACGACCTGGTTATCAAAGACAAAATCATCGGAGTTTGTCTGGTAGTGTATAGTATTCAATACTTCCCTTGAAAATGCGCGATAACCCGTATGATATTCTGACAATTTTTGTTGCATCAGGATGTTCTGGAAAAGGGTAAGAAGCCGGTTAAAATAGTATTTGTAAACCGGCATGCCTCCTTTTTTTGCCCCTCCGCCTAAAATCCTTGATCCAAATACGACAGGATATAAATCCTGAGCGATAAGGTAAGACATTGAGGGAATCAATTTAGGGGTATATTGGTAGTCCGGATGAAGCAGAATAATTATATCAGCCCCTAAATCCAAAGCTTTTTTATAACAGGACTTCTGATTTCCCCCGTAACCCATATTTTTATCATGGGTAATGATATTCTTGATCCCTAATTCCTTTGCCACCTCAACAGTCCGATCACTGCTGCAGTCATCCACAAGAATAACCTCATCCACAATTTCAAAGGGGATTTCAGTATAGGTCAGCTTCAGCGTTTGTTCAGCATTATAAGCAGGAAGAACGACAATTATTTTCTTATTATTCAGCACTTCAGATTAAATTTATTGCACAGAATAACGCTTTTTTTCAAAGTTTCCTTCATGGTTTTTTACGCAGGGGTGGAGTATACCGGAGTCGAACCGGTGACCTCTGCATTGCGAACGCAGCGCTCTGGCCAACTGAGCTAATACCCCCTTTTTCAAGGTTTTGAACGGGATGCAAAGATATTACAATTTACGTAGGCTTCACCTTCACAACCTTATTGATTACCGGCTTCAGTCCATGCAGGAATTTATAAATGGCCACGAGGTCGGTGGTGTCCATTCCCGCATACATCGTCCAGGGCATGATCGACTGCATTTCACCACGCTGCACAACTGGCGGGGTGTACTTTGACAGGTCATAGGCTCTGAACCGGAAGAGAAACGCCTCCTTCGTCCACTTACCGATCCCTGTCTCCTCATCCGGGGTGATGTTGGCAGAGACAAGCAGGCTGCCATCCGGCATCTGGAATTCCCTTCCTCCCGAGAATGAAAGGCTTTTCACTATTTGTCCGTGTTCGGCCGGGGTGTGGCATTCTACGCAGCCCGAGGCCCTTACCAGGTACTCTCCATACCGAAGGGTATCGGTTGCCGGGGGCTTGCTTTGAGGAGTTGCTTTTGCCGGGATGAGATGCAGGATGACATTCATCGGGAATGTCGGAGCTGAGCGCGATGGTTTGAACGTGACGGCCTGAAGGCTGCGGATATAGGCGATCACACTCAGGATATCTTCCGTGTCAAGGGTGCCGTAAGCCGGGTAAGGCATAATCGGGAAAAGGGGATGACCATCTTTGCTAACGCCACTGGTGATGGCGCGATAGATTTCGGCATCGGTCCAGTCCTTCAGGGCAAAAGGGGTGATGTTTGACGACATGAAGTGCCCGGGAAATCCCAACTTTTCATCAAATACTTCTCCACCCTTCCCCTCTGTCCCGGCAGTTATGGGCCCTGAAAATTTACTCCAGTCGCGGGATGAATGACAATCTATGCACACCATCACGTGGTTGGCAAGGTATTTTCCCCGTTCAATGCGTTGCACGGTCGATTCCGCCTTGATTTCCCTGACCGGAATGTTTGGCAGGAACCACACAATGTAGAGAACAGCAATGATGAGGATCATCAGCAGGGCACCAGCAATGATACCGGGGATCCTGGGCCACTTTTTCTTTTCCATGGTTTGTTAATTTATATCGTTAGGTTTTGCCTCTGGTTATTTCACCTACTCCTCATGCTGATAATAGATCTTATAGAATTTCCGGCCGTCGGGATCAATCCCCTGTTCGATCATCTCCCTGTCACCGTGGATGTAAATGTGAAAATTTTTGTCCAGTTTCAGCACACTTTTAAAGATCCTCGACTGTTTCTTTACCGCCTGCACGGATATATCGAAATTGCCCTCCACCTCAACCTCGTGTTCTTCGCGGTAGGCGGCATCAAATTTCCTGAAGGATTGGATCATGTCGGGATCCTGGAACACGACCTGTTCGAACTCCTCCTTATCAAATGACTCGTGCGTTTTAAAGTAATCGAGGGATCGGTTCAGAACATCGATCTGGCCGGTCCTCCCCACCTCGAAATCTTCGGGCAGCCGTTTTGTTGCGAAGTTCCTGGTGAGGGTCAGAAAATCCTTTGTCTGGTGATAATCATCATTGCAGGGTTTCAGCATCAGGAAGTAATCCTTCCAGAACTGGGCCTCTGTTGATTTATTCAGCTTGTCGACGATGCTGACCACATATCCGCTGTTCCGGCCGGTATTGAAGATCAGGCAGCCCTTGTCCAGCTTTTCGATGTTAATGCCATCTTCATAGTTCAGTGAAAAATGATCCTGCGCAACATTGAGTTTGAGGAAGGACTGCCGGGTTTCAGATTTGAAAATCCCCAGGGCATTCACCTTTTCCTCCCCGATGAACAGGTTTGAAAAACGTACCACGAACAGGTCGCCAGCCTTGATCTGCGGATGACCCGACATCTCATACAGATGCCTGGCAATGTGGATGCTGTTGATGTGTAGATCAGCATCACTGAATACCTGGGTGGCATACTGGTAAAGTGGGTTCAGTTTGAAATCCTCATTCGAAAAGGTAAAGTTGTAAAATTCGCCGGAAGTGAAAGGCGGAAGGAAAAAACGCACCAGTAAATCCCGGAGCATGACATCGGAGGTGTCGAGACTTGTTTTCGAAATTTGCAGATCCTCGCCGTTACTTTTGTTGCCGACGTGGTGAACTGAGACTTTATCAATGGAACACTGGGTGTAATCTATCATCATTCCTTTCTTAATTCTTGACTATTTTGTAAACAAGTCCGGTTATTGGTTCAATTGGTTTTGCATTGTACGACATTGATCCTACTCCATAATAATTGCCGCAATCCTCCACATAGTTGTGATAAACAACAAGATTGACGGTGTCAATATCATTTTTTGACAAGGAGAGTAGGTAATTCATATTATTAAATTCTTCCAGGTTTGGATACACAAAAATAATGCTCCCCTGAGAAATTTGAATATCAATATTTTTATTGTTTACTGTGAGTCTTATTGAATCCGGGTTATAATTCCTGCCAATTAACAGGCTGTCATTCTGATCCACGAGATAGATTTGTAAACTCGAAGAAATGGGATCGCCGCAAAGGGGCTGTGATTTATCATTCCTGCATGAATTCATGAACAGGAACGGTTGAAGAAGAAGTGTAAAAATCAAAGCTGATCGTTTCATAATTCAAATTTAGAAATGTTATTGCCATAAAAACTATTTGTTTCACCCGATACATCTGTCCATGATAGACCTGCATCAACTGTTTTAAGTATAGTCCCGTAATATTATCTTTTCGCAGAATTAGAATAAAGAATTATATCCGTTAAATACCAGATTGATTCATTCTCAGGATTTAAAAGTTTTAGTCTGATATGATGCTTTTTGTTTTCCAATTGATATTTCCAGGTGATTTCATGACGGCGGGTTGTAAAACTCATCGGTAATTCTATAGTTTCAACTTTTATTCCATCAATGTACATTTCAACAATTGCAATTTTAGTAATATTTTCGTCAAAAACGCTGCCACTTTTAGGTTTATATTCGCCATTTATAACAAAAGCATTTCCTTCGAATTTAAAATCATATTCTTTGGTCAATTCTTTCCCTATCCATTGTCTGTCCAAAGGATAAGTATCGGTAAAAGACTGTTCCCATTGAACTGCCCGTGGACTCTGTTTATTTATGATAATATTGTTGCCATCAACTCTGCCGCCATTTCTTTTTATATTTTCCAATGCCTGTTTATAACTCAATTCATAAACTTTATTGAGCGATGTATTTGTGTATTTAAAATTCATATCCTCTATTTCATTTAGCCCCATTTTCCAGTAGTCAGGGATACCTTTATAACCAAGGATTACTCCCAATATTCCAGCGGCTGTTGAAGGATTACAATCTGCATCTTGTCCGGCTCTTGTGCAAATTTCAATTGTTTTTGTAAAGTCACCGTTTCCATAAAGAAGTCCCATTACTATACTAAGGCTGAATGAAAATCCGAAATTACGAACAAATGACTGTTAAGAAAAATATTGAAGGAGCGAAACATGATTATTGTAGTTGGTTTTTCTTTGCAGGGCTATGTCGAACTTTTTA